>JAESFU010000609.1_pt1 | contig 15196 bp, 12 predicted proteins | sample 9269461 | NCBI WGS metagenome assembly JAESFU01 (sample SAMN14502556, study PRJNA617107) | algae metagenome | isolation source: Stenomitos rutilans HA7619-LM2 and co-occurring heterotrophs from cave walls | place: USA: Waikapalae cave, Hawaii | collected 2009-07-28
GCCGCGAAATCAGGTGGTCACTTTGAGCCGGAAATTGGTGGTCACGTTGCCCGGAATCTCCACTCTTCCACTGATAAAACGTAGGCTGACTGATGCCGTGCTCACGACAGAGGTCGATAACTTTCTTGCCTTGTTCTTGCTCTTTGAGAATGCCAATGATCTGGCTCTCACTGAATTTTGTCTTCTTCATGTTTCCCTAATTTAGCGATTAAACTCTGTTTAAATTCGCTACGATTTTAAGGGGAGCCTTCACAATGTTTTCTACTTTTGCAAATGTGCCCTCATCCGAGATATCAGTTCCTCCCTATCGCAAGGGTTTGATTTGTAACTTTTATGAGCCTCGATCAACAATCCCTTCACTCTGAGACCAGGTGCTACTTGAAAAACTTTGATAATGTCATCACCATCCAAAGGACAAAGAAAGTTTCTTTCAAACTCTACTAGTATATCACGTTCGACCTGCCGTTTAGCGATACTGGAAAAATCAAAATTACTGTGACTTTGAAGCTCGCTAATCCATGATTTATAATATTTGTTACAAATTTTTTGATGGTCTAAAGTTGCCAACCCAAAGTTTTTAAGAACGTCTGCAGCTATCTCATGATATCTAAATATCGGGTAGTATGCCGAGAACTTCGATACCCAATCTCTAAGTATTAGATCTCTGAATTCAGACTCACTATTTATGCAAGATATAATATGATGGATAGACTTCAATATTTTGTTCGCGTCATCCAGAAGGCGCGCTACGCATAAGATCCAATCAGATTCTGTTAACCCATCCTCTTTCCCAGTTGTTGACATCATCCACTCATTGTAAAGATTCATTTTTTTAGAATCTTTATCTCCGTCCGGATTTAAATTGTGCTGTAGGACTGTTCTAAGGCAATGGCAAACTATTTTGAATTCCTGTGGGGTTGCAGCTTGATATCCGTAGTGTTCAAATTTTTCCGCAACGAAATCGAAGTTTACTTTACCATTACCTTCGTATATCAACACATACAAAAACGAAACCAAACGTAGAAATCCAGCTTCGGAAGATCCAAATGAAACAGAGAGGGATATCTTATCAAAGAAAATCGGGATTTGATTGTTTGTAACCTTGGCCGTAAGAGTATCAATTTTGTCTATATAATCTTTTAAGACTGCAAACTCCTTCATAAGTAGCTAAGTTAGAGTTTAACAGGTATTGCAAGCGGCCCAATAAAATTGAAAGCTATATAAAAATCGATTGACTCATCTTTTGGGAATTCGCGTCTAAAATCTGCATAAAAGATTTTTACTTTTTTATTCCATTCAGTAACTATGACTCTTCCGCTAGTACTTCTCGGACCGATTGGGGTATCAATCAATCCATTGAATATTTTGGGCTGGCCATCTGAATTACTAAAAAGATAGAACTTTTTAATTCGTTTTCTTCCAATGTTGTTTGCTTCAGTCTGTTCCGAAAGCTCTTTAAAGCTTTCAAATCCTTCATTGATTACTCCACAATGAAATTGCGAGAGTCCTTTTAAATATTTGATTGAGGGTGATAAATATGGAGCAGAGATTCCAAGTAATTGATTTGAAATGGATAGCAAAAATGTCCAATCATCTGCGCTAAACTTTAATGCGATTTTTTCCTTAGAGAAGATTGATTGCCTTGTTTTAGTAATCCACCATAGCTTTAACATGAAATAAAGACAATGACTATCTTTACTGATATTTTTATAATAAGTTTTGAGATAATCTAGGGCTGATCTAATTTTTTGCATTGAAGTAGAGTCTAAACTTTCCATTCGAGAAATGTCAACTCCTGCTAACTTTTCCTTTGCCCTAAGAAGGTATCCTGCGTATGATCCAGCATTTTCTAAAGCAGCGAATGCTTTATCCGATAGTTCAACCTCTCCAAATTCTTCCCCGATAGAGACTTTTCGCCCATTAAATTCGTCTAAATGATTTTCAGCTATTCCTTCATCTTCACCAAATTGTATATAGTGAATGGCCTCGGCATACAAGACGGCCTTCTCGTCCGGATTTTTCGTCAACCTCGCTTGAGATCTGATGGTCCACAGCAGTACATCTAGTGCGTGATAATTATCCCCAGAAAATGATGACTTGAGAACCTCATTCCTAGATTCTTCAAAAAATTCCTTCGCTAGTTCTGGCTTTACACTAGCCAGTTCGACTCCCTTTGTGGCAATTATTGAAGCAAGCTCCACATTTAAATAAATTTTTGTAAACGATGACGAAGCTTCTTCAAGAACTAAGGCTTGTCTAATGATATCCTCGGCAATATCTAACAATTCAACTTTGTCTACTCCAGCCGGTATCAATCTTTCTTTAATTGCTTCTTGCAATAGAGAAGCTTCCTGTAGCATCAGTCTTGCGTTGATTGCTTGTTTGCTGTTTCTGATCGAACCTAATATTTCAGCAAACTTGTAGATGTGGGACCGATAGGGTCTGCCTTTCTTTTTCAATTCTTGAACTAATATGCTTGCAAATTCAATTTCTGTTTCGCTGAATGACGATGATGAATCTCTTATTTCTTTAAGAATTTTGCTTATGTATTCTACTTCAAATCCAACTCCACCTAGGGTATTAGTGTAAATCACGGCTTCAAGCTGTGTACGAGGTCCAACGGAAATATTGCCATTGTGATCTTCATGCCAACGTATAAAATCGGTTTCTGGAATGGCATTGAAAAAATTGGATTCATATGAAGATGATCCTAGGGATCTAAGTAGCAGCTCGAATGGTGTAGAAAGTCCCAACTTCCCAATGATCATTGTTGTGTTAATGAAGTGAGAAGCCAACGTAGCTCTTTCTCCTCCAATACTAATGTCGCCAATTTCATTTGGTTGGCTTTCGAATCCAAGTTCTTCCAATAGCTCTTGCAGAATTCCTGCATTTTTCGAAGAATCAATTGGGTGACTTGAAATCGAGTCTGACACAAACTTCGCCTCACTTCGCACTAATTTGCTAATATTACTTTTTGTGTTTGGCAGATAATGATAAAGGATCGCTAGAAAGTTTTTCTCTTGCGAGCTTTTTATCATATTAGATAGTGCTGGTTTATCATGCACGATCTCCTTTATATAGTCTGCAAACCGACTTTGCTCTGATGCCGACAATTCAATGTTGACGTGAACAGTGCTGCTGGCTGGAATATTAATTTGCATCAAATATGACGTGCCGACTAATATTACTTTCCTTCCTCTTGAAGTTAATTTTCTCAATAGAGCGGAATAGTTTTCATAGTGGAGCATTCCATCATAAATTATCACGGTCTTCACAGCTCCCTGATCTTCGGCCCATAAACAGAACTCATCTATGTCTTTGACATTATTGTCTTCAATTCGCCTGTAGTTTCTTTCTATAAATAGCACTGCAACATTTAGATCATTTTTGATTACTATGTCATAACAAACTTGTCCTAATGCAATCGTCTTGCCGCAGCTCGCCTGCCCTTGAACTATAAGCGGGAACTCAAGTTCCTGATTGTGAAGGAACGATTTAATCTTTGACAGCAACTCATCGTTAAACTCGCGCTTAAATGCGAAATTTAAAGCGTATCCCTGCCACCGAGGAATTGTGGTGGAAAATGAAACAAAGTTTTTGAACTCGTCTAATCTTTCATTAGGATTGAGCTCTTTATTAACTTCAAAAGTCGCTTCTGAAATCAGTATGGCCGATTTATTTATTGTCTTGAGCACTTGTTGAGGAACTCGGACACGCTTTCCGCCCAATTTTAGCCAGGAACCTAGCGAGTCGTCAAACGACTGATTAAAATTTAGGAGCAAATTGTTCTGGAGATCCGTCAGATACTGGCTGAGTGATTTTTGATGGACGACTAGTTTATCATTTGATTTTAAATTAATCAGGTACTCGTCCTTTAGATGACTTTCAAAAGTCCCAAAAAGATGGATTTGGTGTTTGTTTAGACCAGAAAGGATCGAAAAAAAATCTTCGCTGCTTAGCCAGTCCGCAGACGGATCCCAGCCATCAATAATTACAACTCCCTTTGGAGTCGTTATTTCTTTCAATCGACCCAAGAGCTCGTTTGTGATTGCCTTCCGTCTTGATAATTCAAATTTTGTAAGTGGTGCTGATTTGTCGGCATCAGCGTATTGAAGCAGTCCGTAAAGGTATGTTAGATGAAGATTAACACGACTCCTTGGGTCCTCAACTCTGTATTGGGAATTAAATATCGGCTGAATCGTTCTGAGGTTTGTTTTAAACGCACGAGCTAGTATCCCGTCAATTGAACTTGTGTAAACGTGAGACCATGAAAATTCAGATATTTTTTTTATTGAGTCCGGTATTGAAATATTTTCCGATAATCGTTGCGACCAGCTTCTAAATGCTTCATTGTTTAATGTTGGGTAATTAAACAAAAGTTCGTAGGAATTCAGTCCAGGTTCAATTGTAAATTTCCTAGAGATTTCGGTAAGAAACATGTCACTAGAAACATTGTTTCTAAGGTAGGACTGGCCTATAAATAATATCGCTGGGTCACTATTTTTTAACCTCTCTAATAATTGGATTTCTGCTTCAGTCATAGACTAAAATGTTATTTTTTGATTCAATCAACAAATATCAATATCTCTAATTAGCCTTATTGGGCCAAATTTTTCTGGTCATTCGATAATTCAACTTCCCCTCCTTCGGCTCCTTAAATGCATCACACCTGATCAAATGCTTTTCCATCTCATCAATGCTTTCACCGTGTAAGGTCGAGCTGAATTCATACGCGCGCAAAAGCATTCTCACATAGGCATCAGCAACGTGTTGGCGTGTCAGCTTTCGCAATGCACCCATGTAGTCCTCCCGATATACTGTTGGGATCATAATCTTCGACAACCCTTTTGCAGACAACTCAGCATTCATCATCACACGAGCAATTCTTCCATTACCATCAAGGAATGGATGAACTTCACTAACGAGGAACATTATGTAGACGGCTTTTGCAAATGGCTCTTGCAATAAGGAATACCATTCAAATCCTTTTTTCAATGTTCCAACCACAAGCTGCTTGTCAACAAATTCGGTGTTGCCGGCTCTGTTATTTTTGTCTTTGAACTCGCCAGGTTTCTTACTGATCCTGGATTGAAGAAGAACTGAATGTCTTCTTCTCATGATGTCCAGAAAATCATTGGCATTTATAGGACAGATAGCCATTTCCTTTTTGTCCGACACGATACGGGATGTCCCGAGGATGTCATGTGAATCTTCATCTCGTGCAGGAAGAGGTGTTTCAGTCTCAATGATTTCTTTCGCCTCCTCTACTGTGAATTCAGTTCCTTCTATAAAATTCGAGAAGTAACCCTCGAAGAAAGCAAAGGTCTTATACGATTTAGTAGCCTTATTTTTATCTGGATGACGGGGGAACGTTTTTCCAGCTAACTCTTCGTACAGGCTTTCGAATAATTTGATTCTATCCGGATCTAGTGGTTCACCAAGTGATCGCGCGATTGCCGCGGGTGTAGTTAATTTTTTTGACTTGCCTGTAGAGAGGAGATCGCTGATCAGGTCATTCAACTTTTTGAACTCATCATGCATTCCCAACGGCTTGGAAATTTTTCTTGCTTTGTCACGCAATTCATTGAGACCATTCTCGCCTCGCGTTCTGATAATCGCTTCCAGACGTTCTTCGATTTGAGAACGAGTCAGCGTTTTTGATTCCGCTGCTTTGCGCCTTGATACCTGAAGGTTTTCGAGAAATGCCCTCGCTTCCTGTGATGCATGGAGGTCTCCAAAGAATGCATTGTCGCCTTCAATCTTTTGTGGACCTTCCAAAAGCTGAATAGTCAATCCGGGTAGCTGAATCTTTTCTGTATAGGTGTACGTCAGAAAAATGTGTCCTTGGGAAGAAGGCAAAAATTCAAGAGCGCTGCGATGACTGAGTAATGCGTCCGGGTATAGAGCTGATAAGATATGAAACCAATTCCGTTTAATGATTGCTGCCGGTTCATCAGAGAAATTTGATGTGTAAACCCTGGGCGCAATTTTCCTGATCTGCTTTTCTTTTAATAGAGCAGTTATTCTCTTGGACTCCGCTTTATCCGAAGATGCAAATACAATTTCCTGAACCTTTGAAGGGGGAATTTTTCCCATTAATTAATCAATTTCACCTAAAATTGGGTAAATTTTCCGATTAAAATGACATTTTTAGGGTAATTTTTCCGATTATTTAAGCGATTTAGGTTAAATTTTCCGATTAACGCCTTACATCCTCAACCCCCTTCTCTTCTTCCTCTGCTTTTCCGTCAACTCACGATCCACCATAAAGGTTCGTCACCAGCGCTGAGATTATTCCCACGACTGTGGGCGTCAAGTAACGTTTTAAGCGAGATGACTTTTGGTATTTTGAGAACCGAGTTGATAGCTCCGTCAACTGTTCGCTCAGTGTTCCGGTTAGCCGCTGCAATTGCTGTTCTGATAAGTTGAGCTGCGAATGATGGTCGGTAAATGAAAATCTCAGGGTTCGATGTTTTGTTCGGTAAGTATCCATATCGTTGAGTACTTCCTGATGTGTTTGCTCTTTTGTAAGCTCCCCCTTATTAGGACATTTCTAAATTAGACTTTTTTATCATTTGTCGTAGTAGTATTCGGTTGTGGATTTGTGGGAAACTCGCTTCGAGTTTTCCATAAATCCACGGCCAGCATGTCCGCAGGACTGCGCCCACCCAGCGCATCATGAGGTCGCTCAGAGTTGTAGTCTTCAATCCATTCCTCGGTAGGCATTCTTACTTGATTGATGCTTTCAAATAGATATGCATCAAGAATATCTCGGCGGAAACTCCCGTTGAATCGTTCGATGTACGCATTTTGCATTGGCCTACCCGGTTGAATAAATTGCAATTTGATCCCTCGCTCTTCACACCACGTACCTAGTTTTGTTGATATAAATTCAGGGCCATTGTCAACACGAATGCGCTTTGGTGTTCCTCTCCAATCAATCACTTGTTCAAGAGTCCTAATCACGCGATCAGCAGGCAGGGAGCTATCTACCTCTATTGCCAATGCTTCGCGATTAAAGTCATCGATAAGGTTGAAGGTTCTGATCTTTCTTCCCGAGTATAGTGCATCGCTCATAAAGTCCATTGACCAGCTTATGTTGATTTTGTCTACGGCTTCCAGGGGTTGTCGTATCCGTGCGGGAAGGCGTCTTTTGCCTTTGCGTTTTAGGTTCATTCCAAGAAGTTTATATACGCGGTGAATGCGTTTATGATTCCATAGTAAGCCTTGCCTACGAATCCGGAATACATTTTCCAGAAGCCATCGGTCGGCCGCTTTTCACATAACTCCTGCAGCTTCACTATCACGCATTGGTCATCACGATCACTTCGGTAAGCGTAAACCGTTCTACTCAGATTTAATAGCTTGCAGGCCCGGCTAAGTCTTATCTCATAGGTTTGTAGGAGATAATCAACTCGTGTTCTTTTCTCAGCAGGGCCTAGAACTTTTTCCCAGAATGTCCTTAAGCATTTTGTTATCCAGCGCAAGATCAGTGTACATCTGCTTGAGCTTCCGATTTTCCTCTTCGAGTTCCTTGTACTTTTTAAGTTCATTCATCTCCATGCCCCCATACTTCGCCTTCCAGTTGTATATGGTTGCTTTCGATACCCCATGCTCCCGGGAGATATCCTGAATGTTTTTTCCCGCATCAAATTCTTTGAGAATGCTGAAAATCTGTGTCTCGGTAAATCGTTTCTTTTTCATGGTTACAGTTTAAAGTTAAAGACTTTCGTCTAATCCTAAACTGTCCTATTTTCGGGGGAGCTTACAGCATTTTTGACAAGCTCTGAGACCGCTGTTTCTTGGCGCCCGACTAATTCTTTCCCTAAGCGATTTATAATGCCTGCATCAACAGAAAAACGAACCTAGTCTTTGTCCAACTTAGCAATTTCGGACGTGAGATTAATTAATACGCTACTATCGGAGTTGGCTTTTAATAGCTCATCTGCTAGTTTCTGCTTCAGTTTTTCTAGATTATCTTCCATCTTTAAATCTTATTCAAAACCTTTTTCAAAAAATTCTTGGATTGTGACGTCCAATGCTTGGCATACTTTGAGCAAGCTAGTGTAGCGTAAGTCCTCACCTCGTTCGTACCTTCCAAACTGCGCCCGTGGAATGTCCTTTTCAAAAGCAAAATTTTCATAATTGCTATAGCCCTTTTCGATGCGTAACTGACGAATTCTCTCTCCCAACTTCTTTAACTCTATGGAATGGTTTTCTGTTTTTCGCAGAGTCTTGACTTATTTTTTGATTTTACTCATCTAGCTAAAATAGTCAGAAAAGATCCTAATTAGTTACTATTAAAAAGTGTGAACTTATAAGTAGCAAATTTAGCATTTTATCCACATCAATTGATAACCTCATCGATGATTATTGCCCAGCTTAATTCTCAGCATTTTCATATCCTCACTCACCTTCTGATCCAAAATCTTGGCGTACTGCTGCGTTGTCCTGAGCGTCTTGTGCCCAAGCATTTTGCTCACTGTCTCTATAGGTACACCGTTGGTCAAGGTCACTGTAGTGGCAAACGTATGCCGAGCAGTATGAAACGTCATCTTCTTATTGATCTCGCAACGATCCGCGATTTCTTTTAAGTACTCGTTCATTTTCTGGTTGCTTGAGACCGGCAAAAGTTTTCCTTCATTTACACACTGCGGATGATCTTTGTACGCATCCATGATCTTCAACGCTTGAGGCAGAAGCGGAACGCGTGTGGCCGTCTCTGTTTTCACCCTCTCGGTATGAATCCACTTCTCTCCATCATGACCAATCACAATATCAACTCTCCTTAATTTCTGAACATCCGCGTAAGCGAGACCGGTGTAACAACAGAAAACGAAAATATCGCGCACTTGAGTGAGGCGCTCCGCCGTAAATTTCAAAGCAATGATTTTGTTGAGTTCGTCTTGAAGTAAGAACGGTCTGTTGGTCTCGCGTACCTTTACTTTGTAATTCATGAATGGATCTTTTTCCATCCAATCATGAGCAACGCAAATTCGAATAATCTTCTTGAGCTTCTTAATTGTTCCCATCGCGGTGTTATGCTCAACATTCCGAACGGTCTTTAAAAAGAATTCGTATTCTGTGATAAACTGGTAGTTGAGTTCACGAAGCTTGATGTCTTCTATCTTCTTGTGCTTCATGAAAGCTTCCAGTGAAACGAAAGCTGACTTGAATCTTTTCAACGTCCCTTTTGCATACTCTTTGCCAACCAGGTCGGAGATCTGCTTGATGTGTTCGCGATAAACCGGGAGCAGTCTCTTATCTTTCAACGGATCGATCAATTCTTCTTCGATGCCAAGCATTTTATTTCTAATCGATCTGACGGTGATGTCTTTTCCTTTGTTCAACAACGCGCGCTGTGCTTCAAAAATCTGCGCTTGCATCGTTTCAAGAAAACTGTTGAGCTGTCGCGTATCTTCTTTCTTTGTGGCAATAGCGCGACCTTTTTTGGAATTCCATTTTGCTGGATCGATCTCACGCTGAATTGTGAATTCTGTTCGCTCACCATCGATTGTCAATCGTAAATAGATTGGCAAATTTTCTCCGACCACACAGCTGCTTCGCTTCTTCAATCGGAAGTGGACATTGATTGTCTTGTTCATCAAAGTAATTTTTTAATGGTTAATAAAAATCCTTTGATGTCTCTGTAGAATCAAGATGCTCATTTACTGAACTACTTGATATTGAATCCCTTATCCAGGTTAGCGAGACCTCATTTTCTCAAACTGTCGCAGGTCCCGAATAGGTCCCTTTACATATGAGAATAGATGTCTTTTTCGGTAGGCTTTAAAAACAAAAAAGCCCACAAAAATCAATTTTGTGAGCTTTCGAGTGTTTTGGTTTGTCAACCTGTGATCCCGCTTGGATCACGATATGTAAATTAACTTATTATCTTTGTGCAACCTTCTTTGAAATACTCCCCGCGTAACAACGCAGCTAAACCGAGACAAAGCCAAAACTTAAAGGCTTGCTATCTAGGTTTTTCTCTATCTCTTTTGACAAAGTATGTGGCTGCTTTGTTACTGACGAAATGAAAAACCCTAGAATGGACAAGGATTCGGCATTTTTTAGACTTTTCAAGATTCGCTATTAACGATTAACGGTTAACGACTAACAGCCACCACCTCACTCATACCGCAACGTGTCCACAGGATTGGCGCGAGCGGCTTTGAGTGTTTGCGAGAGGACGGTGCTGATGCCCAACAGAAGCATGATGGCCAGGCTTAGCAGGATTTCCCATACGCCGATTTCGATCTGATAAAAGTTAGTTTGCGACAAAATCTTGTAGAAGAAGAGATACGTAGCGGGTATGGCAATTACCGCGGCGATCATCATCAATTGGACATAGCCTTTGGACATCAGTACCGTTAACTGCCAGGTTGAAGCACCCATGACTTTTCGAACGCCAATCTCTTTGGTTCGCGTCTCGGCGGTATACACCACCATGCCCAGCAAGCCGAGACAGGATATGGAGATAGCCAGCAGTCCCAGGAAGCCACACATTTTCACGAGGACAAAATAGGTTTGATAAGCTTCCGAAATTTCATCATCAAAAAATTCAGCCTTGAATTTCTTTTCGCCTCCCAGAGGTTTCCATACGGCTTCCATATCGGTGAATGTGGACAGGATATCGGTTGACGTGATTTTGAGATTGGCATATCGCCAGCGGGACTGGTCGTACGTAAAAAAGAAACTCTTGATGGGCTCGCGCAGACTGAAGTAGTGAAAGTTCCTGGCTACCCCTACGATCGTGGCCTCGCGCGCGGGCAACTGAATGTTTTTACCGATAGCGTCTGCGGCACTCGTCATCCCTGCATTTTTTATAAACTCTTCGTTCACGATGATGTATTGTCCATTGGCCGGCAGATCGTCGCTGAAATTTTTACCGGCTACGAGCTCAAGCTTCAGGTTAGGAATATAATGCTGATCAATAGACGTAAAAAAGACCTCGACGGAATCTGCTTCCTGTTTTTTCTGCAACCATATATTTCCGATGCCACCAGTGCCTAAAATATTGGACGACATGGACACCTGCGACACGGAGGACAGTCTTGAGAACTCACCACGGAACAGCAACGGGTCCACACCTTGCAGATCAACATCGAGGATGTTTTCCTGCGTAAATCCGAAGTTATAGTTTATCGATGCCTTGTATTGACTGAACGAAATCACAAGTGCCATAATGAACCCGAGGGACAGCGCGAATTGTCCTACGATGAGTGTTTTGCGAAAGCTCATGCGTTTCATTCCCCTGGCGGGAGCCTGCTGGCGCAATGCCTGAATGGGATTCATGCGCGCGAAATAGATAGCAGGCACAGCGCCGGCCAGCACACCCACCAGCATGGCAAACAGGACAAAGCATGCAATCATCGTGGCATCGGGGGTCAGATCGAGTGTCGCTGCCGCCACGAGCATGGACAGAAACTCGGGCTTCACAATCAAAAAGATACCATAGGCCAGCACCAGGGAAACCAGGCAGATAATGACTGTCTCCATCATAAACTGAAAGAAGATCTGTTTATTCTGCCCTCCCACTACTTTACGAAGTCCTATTTCCTTGGAGCGTTTCAGCGCGCGGGCAATAGAGATGTTGGCGTAGTTAAAACAGGCGGGCAATAAAATGAGCAGTGTGAGGAAGCCGAAGACAACAAACGATGTGTAGTCCCATTCCGGACCGATGGACCGGCGCAATGACGTGCCGGGCACGATATCGTTGAGGCTCTGCAATTGGAAACCGGCTTTGAAGTGAGGCTCATCCTTGTATAACGCTGTCGATACCGATGTCAGATAATTGTCCACATCAGCGGTGGCGTGATTTTCGGGGAGCAGCATATACACATAGTCTCCCTCAAAATCCTGCCACGGCTTATAATCGGCAGCAGGCTTTTCGCGTTGCTGATAGTTTTCCAGAGACACATAGGAGCCCAGCACTTCAAACTGGAGGTGTGATCCCACCGGGTAATCTTTCATCACACCGGTCACTTCAAAGTCTCCGTAGTCGCCCATGGTAACAACCTTGCCGATTGGATCTTCGCCACCAAACATTTTATCAGCAGCCAGCTCGGTAATCACCATGGTATTCGGTTTTTGCAAAGCGATGGACTTATTCCCTTTTATCAGGGGAAATGTGAACATCTCGAGGAATTCCGGGTCTGTAAAGTATCCTTGCAATGGCAGCTCTTTCAACCCGAATCTGGCCTCTGCCGAAAAAGTCCGGTTAATGCGTACAACTTCTTCTGCATGCGCGTATTCATTTTTTATCTTCTCGGCAAGCAACGGCGGCGTCGTGGCGTACTCGCGCGTGTTTACATGATCATCGGTTTGGGAAATCACGCGGTAGATGTTGTCCTTATGGACATGGAAAGTATCGTATTTCCGCAGGTACGCCAGCATGGCAATCAGCAACAGACTGAAGGACATGCCGATGGCAAGCCCGGCTACATTGATAATGGTGAAAAATCGTTGCTTGGCAAGGCTTCGCGTGGCAACTTTACAATAGTTTAAAAACATGGTGAGATCGTTTCGGTTTGATGACAAATAATGGTGAGCTGCTTTGCGCTTGCGCTGTCTCACGGCATACGAAAAGATGAGGGACAATACCGATCGCCAGTATTTCTGACGGGCACGCTGCAGGTCGCCTCGTTCAACATCCTGATAAAAAATTTCTTCGAGATCGCCGTGCAGATCTTCGATGAATGCGCGGCGGCAATACCAGAGCAGCAACCTGTCGGCTAATCGCGGGGGCCGGATGTCCTGTCTCATTTTGAAATGGCCAATGCCCCTTTTGATAGCTTCCAGAGTTCGTCGCGCAAGTCTTTCATACTATGGAGTGCGATCTTGCCTTCCTGTGTGAGCGTGAAGAAACGCTTGCGCCTACCGCCCCGCTCCTGCGTGGGATCGCCCATCCGGGATTTCAAAAAACCTTTTTCTTCCAGCCGGGTAATGGTTGAATGCAGCGCACCGATACTGAGCGATCGATCGGTGCGGCTTTCAATATCTTCCTTGATGGAAACACCGTAAGCCTCCTCGCCCAATGACGCCACGGTGAGCAAAACAAGCTCTTCAAATTCTCCCAGGTATCCTTTCATGTTGTCTTTAACTGATCTTGCGCTTAATATGTTTCTATTTTTCAGAACAAATTAACAGAAAAATTCCCGGACCGAAAAGAATCATCCGATTCGCTATGCTTTTTTCGAGCGCATAGCCCTGGTCTGTTGCAGACTTTTGTCTTTGAGATATTTTTTATACGCGGCAGAATCTTGCGCATATAGCGCTACTCGGCCTTTGGCGTCGTTATGCACACCCCAGCCATAACGCTTGGTGAGTGGCGACGAGCGCAGGCAGGCTTGTCCTTTTGAGAAGAATTGTTCCCGCGCCTCCTTCCATTCGCTCTTCGGAATTTCGTTGCGAATGGCGTACGTAGAAAAAATCACATCATCGGATGTGTATTTATAAGGATTGTCATGAATCATTTCAAACTGAAGATTGGCAACAGTCTGCTTGCTTTCTTTTTGAGGCGGCACCTCTCCTGTATCAACGGGACAATCTTCTGCTACAGCGATAAAGGTGTCCTGATAGTTTGTGGTTTTCATAGCGCTGTTACGGATTGATGATACGTCAATTTACATTTTTTATTTCTTATCCAGTAAAGGCCGGGGATCAAATACGACACGCAGGGACTTTATGTGTTTATCCTGTACAATATACCAGCCCGCACTATAGATTTTCTGATCGCCCATGGTGATGTCATATAATACGCACACGTCTTCGCCATCGGCAAAGGCTCTCAGTACGCTGTACTTCAATTTCATTTTCTGCATGTCTTCAAAATATACATCGGCTCCATCACGCGAGCCCAGTACACCGGCAAAGTTGAAATCGTCCGTTACGAGTTTACGGGCAGCGTCAAAATTTTCATCGTTCAGTGCGTCGATGAATTCAAGCACCAGGGCCCGGGAAGTTGTAATGTTGAAAGACATATTTTTTTTGATTCTACCAGCGTAAAAAGGTGTGCCTGTTCTGTTATGCTGTTTATGTTTTGATGAAAAATCCGGAAAGCTGCAACTCTTCCGGACAACAATTGGTTGTACCTGCATTCACCAAAATTTCTAACCCATGAAAACTGCTGTAGCACAACCCCTGTATGTGAAGATGATCCTGAGCGCCTGGGACTCTCAGAACACACGCATCGCCAAACTTCTGGACACACTCACTGATGAACAATTGCAAACGGAAACTGCGCCTGACCGCAATACCGGCGTATACCTGATCGGCCACCTGGCTGCCGTGAGCGATGGCATGTTCCCGCTGCTCGGGCTTGGCCAACGACTCTATCCGCAACTGGAAAATGTGTTTATCAAGAACCCGGAGAAAGCTGGCCTTGAAAAGCCTTCGCTCGATGAAATTAAAAAAATCTGGAAGGAAGTAAACGACAAGCTATCCGAACAAATGCATGCCCTCTCGGAAGAAGACTGGTTTGCGCGACATACGGCGGTATCTGCGGAAGACTTTGCAAAAGAACCGCACCGAAACAAGCTTAATATTTTGATTAACCGGACCAATCATTCCAGTTATCACATTGGACAAATGGTTTACCTGGTGAAGAAATCGGGGAATTAGTACGGCTGTCAGGCCGTGAGGCCTGGCGATGGTTGTCACTTGCCCGGCGGCGATCGACTGGTATAAAAAAATAAAACGAAAGGGACACGGTTTAAATACCGTGTCCCTTTCGTTTTATCAGTTAAACATGTTTTTTATACCTTTTCCTGAATCATTTTTTGAATGGCCATGTACTCGTCGCGAAGCTTGGCGGCTTCCATGAACTCGAGATCTTTGGCGGCTTTCTCCATCGCTTTGCGGGTGCGCTCCGACATTTTGATCAGTTCATCTTTACTCAGATACGCTACCACCGGATCAGCTGCCAGGGTTGCCTCTTCATCCTCCACATAGTAGTTGCGTGTGGACTTCTTGGAGTCGGCGACTTTTGTTTGTCCCAGAATTGCTTCTTTGGACTTCAGGACAGTTTTTGGTACGATGCCGTTCTTGGTATTGTAGTCAATCTGAATTTGTCTTCTTCGATCGGTCTCGTCGATAGCCAGCTGCATGGACTCGGTAATGGAGTCTGCATACATAATCACTTTTCCATTCGAGTTACGTGCGGCCCGACCAATGGTTTGCACCAGCGAGCGCTGGT
>JAESFU010000610.1_pt1 | contig 15189 bp, 10 predicted proteins | sample 9269461 | NCBI WGS metagenome assembly JAESFU01 (sample SAMN14502556, study PRJNA617107) | algae metagenome | isolation source: Stenomitos rutilans HA7619-LM2 and co-occurring heterotrophs from cave walls | place: USA: Waikapalae cave, Hawaii | collected 2009-07-28
ATTCGCGGGGGGGTCGATAAATCCACTTTCCTGAAAGGCTTATGTGGTTTTCAGCCGGGAGCGCAGCGGGATGCATACGCACCGATGGCGCCGAGCCGACAGCGGTGGCACGGGTTGAAGAGACTTCGGTGCCACCTGCCCAGAAGGTACGAGCGCACACAGGGACACAGTCGCAGCGAGATTCAGCTCAGGGTGCTGAACGAAGCTCTTGCGTGGATGTCGACAACCTCAGATCTGTGCAAGATTCCAAAGACGTCTCTGTGCAGCCTGTCAGATTTCGGAGCGTGTCGTTGCCCCCACCCGCAAATGAAATCGTGTCAACGTACTGACTGGCCGGGATGTACATGCATCAACACCCAGCTTCGAAAGCCAGAACGAACGCGGTAAAGTCGTCGGTGTCTACAAATCCGGTATCGTCGATGTCAGCGTCATTCGAGCCCGCTTCAAATGCAAGCACGAACGAAGTGAAATCGTCGGTGTCCACAAACCCAGTGCAATCAAAGTCAGCGCGGCAGACGACAAGCGTCGCGGGCTGGCTGAACGAGGTAGAGCATCCGTCGTCCACCGCGCAGGAGTACGAGCCCTGCTCGGCGGATGTGGAACCGGAGATGTCGAGACGATCGGTGGTCGATCCTTCAATCAGTGCTCCGCTTGCGGTTGCTCCATCGACCAACGGGCTGCCATCGCGGTACCACTGGTAGGTCAATGGACGTGAACTCTGAGCCTCAACGGTGAGCGTGACCTGCTGGCTCTTGCAGATAGACTGATCGACCGGCTCAAGCGTGAAGTAAGGCGCGAGGGGGATGTCGAAACTCGCCCAGTTCGAGCGGATCTCTGCCCCTGCGTTGGTAAATTCGCCCGCGACATGCAAGGTATTGCCGTGCATTTCAAGAACCCTGGCCACGTCGGACACAAAGCCATAGCCATTGCTGATCACCGGTAACCATTGATGGCCGTTCCATCGGAGCATGTCCTCACCGGGGTCGCCTGCAGCGATGCTGAATGCACCCACCGTGTACAACTGTCCTTGATGGACTGCGAGGTCGAAAAAGCTGTTTGACAATCGCGGTGCGTATGACGCCCAATCGCTGCCTGTCCATCGAGCGATTCTGTTTCCATCGGACTTCAGCTTGAAACCACCGCCTGCGATGAGCTCGCCGTTGTAGTCGGCGAATGCTTCGACTGGTGAATAGCCGGTCAGGGGGCCGCCCGCATGCAGCCATTCGGTTCCGTTCCAGCGTGCGATTCCGAATGTATGGGGCACTCCGTCAACAGAAGTGAAGCCACCTGCAACGAAGAGTTCGCCGTTGTGAACTCCCAGGGTCGTGACGCTGCCGCTGGTACCGCTGCCCATGGCATGCCATGTAGAACCATCCCATCGTGCGATTCCGCCAACGTTTGTCGCTTCACCTGCGGTTTGAAAGCTGCCGCCGACAATCAGGTCGCCGTTGTACTCCACCAGCGCTCTGGCAGTTGCTGTTTGCAACGGAGTCGTGAGCCCGTCGCCGAACGGAATCCAGTGCTCCCCATTCCAACGAGCGACGTTGTTGACTGTTGTGCCATCCGCGTTTGTGAACCTGCCAGCGACGACGAGCTGACCTTGGTACGACTCGATCGCATATCCAAACCCGTTAAGGCCTCCGGCCATCGCGTTCCATTCCGCGCCGTCCCACCTGGCGATGCCCGGCGCCCTGCCACGGCCTGCAGTCATGAAATCGCCGGTTGCAAAGAGTTCACCTTGGAACGACTTGAGGTCATAGATCGGACCATCAAATCCTCGACCAAGCATTCCCCAACCTTCGGAACTCCATGAAGCGATGCGAGGGAGCGCCATGTCTCCTGCCAGCGTGAACGAGCCGCCAACAACGAGCTTGCCGTTGTGGACAGTCAGCGCATTGACCGGCCCTCCGTTGACTCCGCGATTGACGCCGGACCATTCAGTACCGTTCCACGCAGCGATGTATCGTGTTTCGGTCGTTCCTGAGTACCGCATTTCTCCACCAGCAATCAGCCGACTGTCGTAGACGCGAAGGTCGTACACCGGCTTATCCAGGCCCAATCCGACGCTCGAGAATGAGGAACCGTTCCATCGGCAGATGTGGTCCGCGGGCGCGCCTGCAGAGCGCAGAAACGTCCCGCCGAAATAGATACTGTCACCGAAGCGAGCTGCAGTGTGGACGATTCCCGGGAGGCCTGAAGCAACTGCTTGCCAAGCGGTTCCATTCCATTTCGCGATCCCTTTGGCGGAGATCGGCCCTGCACTCGTGAAGGAACCGGTGACGTACAGATCGGTGCCATCGAGTTCGATGTCGTACACCGTGCTACCGGAGGTCATGCCGCCGCCAAAGCTCGTCCATGATGTGCCATCCCAACTGGCAATCGAAGCTGCTGGCGTTCCAGCAATTGACGTGAACCTTCCCCCTGCGAGTAGACGGTCATTGAACACTGCGAGCGATCTGACCGACAATCCGCCTTCGATCACGCCGGAAATCTGCTCCCAAGAGGTGCCGTTCCAGCGCGAGACATATGCAGCGTCGTTCGTTGAGCCTGCAGCGAAAAGTTCGCCGCGGAAGACTGCAACTGCTCGGACGGTTCCTTCGAGGACGCCGAGCGACGCCCACTCAACGCCCTCCCACAGCGCGATCCTCCTCACTCGCGTCGAACCTCCAACCGTAAAGTTACCTGCAGCAACGATGCACTCGCCGCGAGGCCCGTCACCGTCGGGATCCCATGTGCATACTGCATAACAAGGGCCTGATAGACCGGGCATGCCGTCACCGGGATTCCATGAATCACATTGTGCTGTCGCATGCGACCCAAGTGACATGACGGCACAGACGGCTGTCAGCACAGCAGCAAGATTCTTACGCATCGTGATCTCCCATTCGCTCGGCGAGCAGTGTACGAAACTGCAGCGAGCCTGAGAACTGTAGTAATTGTTCTTCAGGTCCTATTTGGTCCGAGAAGTTGAAGAAGCAGTGCTTTTCACCGCCTCCAAATACCCCATGCCGTGCACGGTGTCGGGTTCGAGGTAGCTGCCTTCGGTCCACTCATTCCAGCAGTTGATGGTGATGATGCGGGAGGCGTTGTTGAGCTTGGGGTCGGCGAGGAGGCGGTCGCGGGTCAGCTTCAGTGCCTCACCGAAGCGTTCGGGGGTGTTGTTGGCGATGGTGTTGGTGAAGGGGTAGCCGGAGGCGTCGAAGGTGTCCGATTGGTCACAGCGGGGGCTGGAGTCCCAGCCCATGGTGACGTTGGGGAAGTAGGGGATGGGGTAGGTTTCGCGTGCATGGTCCCAGTGGTGGAAGTAGGCGTCGCGGATCTGGTTGTAGTCGGTCTGCTGCAGGGGCATTCCTGCGTGGTGGATCCAGACGTAGCTGGTGGCGGAATCGAAGCCCAGGTCCTTGAGCAGCGTGGGCGTGTCTGTCGGGACACGTTCTGCAGGGAGAATCGGCTGGCCCCACGCGACGGCGTTGAGGTGGAGGCCGGGGAGACCTGCAGCGACTGCACGATTGCGGAAGTCGTCGAGTGCCTTGCGGGTTGCTTCGACTGAGCCGAAGTTCTCAAGGAGCTTGGTGAGGTCGTAAAACGAGAAGTAAGGCTTGCCGTCGATCTTCCAGTATGAGGGGTGGAGGAAGTAGTCCTTGATCACGTGGTCGGTGATGCGGGTGAAGGCTTCGGGGGAGACCTTTGCAGGGAAGAGGATGGGCTGAGCGGTGCCCTTCTTGTAGGGGTGGAGTTCCATCCAATCGTGGTTGGCCCACATGAGGCCGAACTTGAGGCGCGCGTTGTTGGATGCACCCATGAAGCCGCGGTCGATCGTGCGTTCGAGGAATGGGCCGTCTTCGTAGTAGTACCAATCGAAGATGAATGCGTCGATTCCGTGGTCGGCTGCAGCGTCGATCTTCTGGGCCATCACCTTGGGGTCTGATTCATCGCCGTAGCCCCAGAGCGGGACCTTGGGCTGCTGGTGGCCTTCGAAGCGGGGCTTGGCAGCTTTGACAAGTTCCCACTCGGACCAGTCGGGGCCCTTCATCTTGGTGTTGCGAGCGTCGCCGGGGTGGTAGTTGCCGAAGTAGTAGACGGCGATGGTGACGTCGTTGTCTTTGACGGGCGTGATGGGGATTGAGATGTGGAGTGCGGGTGGCTCGCGGTGCGCGAGGGGGAGGAGCGAGAGTGCGAGGGTGAGGAGGAGAGATGACATCAGGGCACTCCGTGTGGGTGATTGGGTAGGTATAGCAGGAGCGGGTGGGGAAGAGAAGAGGGAAAGGCAGGGCGCGGATTGCACGGATGGGACGGATCGGAAAAAGACAAAGACGGGCTGCAGATGAATGCGGATGGGCGCAGATCTGAGGAGGGCAAGAGGGGATGGGCTGCGGAATACGCGGATGGCGCGGATGAAGAGACATCAGATCGGTGTTGATCCGTGTAAATCCGTGGTTGGTTTGAGTCTTTGGAAGGTTTACACATGCCCCGTGCTCAAAGCAGCACGGAGCATGGCACCTACGGAGAGGGAAGGGAAGACATGGGGCCTGAAAGGCCCCGCCCCAAGAAGAAGAGCCAAGAAGAAGGGCACGCAGGGGAGAAATGAAAAGGACCGAGCGGTGAGGCTCGGTCCTTGGTGACAAACTTGATTGGGCAGAGGCTGCTTACTTGGTCGCGAGGTTGATCTGTGCTTCGTGGAGCTGGAAGGGGGAGCCTGCGTCCTTGGGAGCGACCTTCATGCCTGCCTGCCACATGATGACGCAGGCAGCGGCGAGGAAGGCGACAGCGATGAAGGCCATCGCGGTGTAGACATCGGGTCCTGCAATACGCCTGCCGCGACCACCGGGCATCTGCATCTTGAACTGGCTCATGGAACTTCCTTCCTTACAGGCTTCTTTCGTGTGTGCGGGTGGTAGATGCCTTGAGGATCAGTTGGCGAGGCGGCTGAAGACTTCATCGCCTGCACGGACTTCGACGACCTGACCGAGGGTCTCGATGCGGCCGACGGACCAGTTGAGGTCGGACTCGACGATGATGAGGTTGGCGAGGAAGGCACCGTCGCGGACGATGAAGAGCTTGGCGTTCTTACGGACGTTGCCGGTGGTGCCGACGGGGATCTGTGCGAGGAGCGAGCCCGTTGCAGTATCGGTGCGGACGTTGTCGATGCGGGTGCGGATGGTTGCACCGGTGATCGTGTAGGGCTCGGATGCACGGAGGCCGCCGGTCGAGATGGCGAGGGTGCCCGAACCACCAGAGCCCTGTGCCATGCGTGCTTCGGTCAGCTGCTCCTGGAGAGCACGGACGTTGGCTTCGAGGACTTCGCGCTGGCTTTCGAGCTCGCTGATACGTTCATCGAGTTCGAGTTCGCGCTTGCGGAATGCAAGGTCGCTGACCAGGAGCTTGTTGACCTCGCCACGGAGGCTGTCGAGGAGCTTGGCCTGCGTGTTGGCGGTTTCGCCCAAGACGCGCTTCTCGCCTTCGATCGAGTCGAAGCGAGCCTCTGCACGTGCCTTGGCGTCGCGGAGTTCACCGTTCTCGCGCTGGAGCTGGCTCACCTGAGCCTGGAACTCCTGTGCGACGCGGGACTGCTGGTCCTTCTGAGCGACGAGCTGGGTCTCGCGTTCCTTGGCCTGTGAGACCTGGATTGCAGCAGAGGCGCTGGCTGCTTCAGCCTTCGCGGACATCTGCGAGTAGTCAGCGACGATCTTGTCGGTGTTTGCGGAATAGGCGATGGTGAGTGCAGCGAGGAAGATCGCCAGCACGGCCGCGAACACCATCAAAACCTTCGTCAGGATGTGCACGTTCGACTCCTCGTTGCCTTTCGCGCCTGCGTTTCTTCACGGAAGAGACCGTGTCGAAGCCGCGAGCGTCGATCGCGTTTGAGCGCGACCGGATCAATCGTTGCCCAGCATTCAGACAGTGACGGATTCCACCCACTTAGGCGGCTACGCACCGATCAGAATCCGCACAACCCCACGTAGAACCGGGCGGAACAGTACGCCCACCATAGCGGCGAGAACACCCTGCCCGACCGGAAACACCATAGATACAGAATTGGGGGAGCGGTGTCAAACGGGAAGGGGGCGGGGAGCAGGCGGCGGACGGCGGACGGCGGGCCGCGGGCCGCAGTAAGGGGGAAGGGTGAGCAGTGAACAGTAAACAGTGATCAGACGGAGGTGGGAGGTGGCTGGAGCTCGTGGATCGCTGCATGTACCGAGGCATGCGGCGTTGAAGTCAGAACGGATAGAAAACAAAGACGGGGCCTGGAAAGGCCCCGCCCCAAGAGGTTGGGCTTGGGGATCACTGGGCGCCGAGGGTGCGGAGGATGCCTGCAGCGGCGGCGACGCGGACGTTTTCGTTGGTGTCGGCGAGGAGGCGTTCGAGGTAGACCAGGCCGTCGGAGCGTCCGATGTAGCCAAAGACCATGGCGGTCTGGCCCCGGAGGACGGGGGTGGGGCTGTTCCAGAACTCCTGAGCGATGAAGGCACCGTTGCGGTTGCCGAGCTGGGCCATGGAGGAGGCGATGCCAAGGCGGATCTCTGCAGGCATCATGCCGCCGTCCTTGTCCTGCTTACCCGAGAGGAACATGAGTTGGTCCTTGGCACCGTGATCCTTGAGGGTTCCGATGATCTGGACTGCAAGGGCAGTGGCTTCGAGCTCTTCGAGGCGGGAGGGGTAGAGGGCAGCGCGGATGCTGTGGATCTGGGATTCATCGCCGAGCTTGACGAGTGCTTCAGCGATCTGGAGCTGGTAGAGGCGGATTTCGGATTCTGCAGCACGGGGCATGGGCTTGCGTGCAGCTGCACGGAGCATGCCGATGGCGCTCTTGTCGTCCATTTCGCCCAGGAGATAGGCAACGTGTGCACGGACCTTGGGAGAGGGGTCGTCAAAGAGGATGGAAGAGAGGGGCGAGGGGTCGACGACGTCGCCGCAGCGGCGGAGGCCGAAGATGGCAGATGCACGGACGTAGGGGGAGGAATCAGAGATCAGTGGGCGAATTGCAGGGGTGAGCGTGCGGAAGCGGCCCTTGCCTGCAACGACTGCACTGACCGAACGGACGCCCAGGTTGTCGTCCTTGAGCCCTGCAGCAACGAGGGGTTCGAGGCGGGAGGGGGCCAGGAGGGCACATTCGGTCGCGTTGGCGCGGACGGAGGCGTCGCGGCTGCGGCCAGAGGCCAGGATGGTCTCGATAGCCTGCTCGCGAAGGCCCGAGCGGATGACGGGGTCGTTGTAGTCCTTGGTGGGGGTGAGGATGGCAGGGGCGGACTGGCCGGGGGCGGTGGTTCCCTGGGTGGACGTGGTGGAAGCAGGGCGTGAAGTGGGCTTGGAGGGGGAGTCGCAGGCAGGGATGGCCGCGAGGGTGCACGCCAGGAGGGACGACACTGCGAGGGGTGCAAAGCGTGTGGACAAAGTGCGTAGAGGCCAATGAGACATGAGGCGTGAACTCCCGAATGCAGCCAGCGGAAGACGGATCGGAAGGCCATGGAAACCACCCGATGGTGCGGTCTTACGCAGAGGTCTTTGGAGTAGTTCGGCTATCGCGGGGGCGGGAGATGAGCGTGAGGAGGGAGAGGAGGAGCCCACCTGCCATGATGAGCCAGCCGGTGACCCATCCGCCGCGTGCAAAGAGGGAGGTCGTGGCGGGGAGGGGGATGTCGGCTGCATAGAGGCCGGAGGCTTTCCAGTCGGTCTTGTCGGGGCCGAGCTCGATGCGGGTGAGGCGGCCGTGCTGATCGATGGAGGAGGAGATTCCGGTGTTAGCTGCACGGATCATGGGCGTGGCGAGCTCGATGCAGCGCCAGCGTGCGATCTGCATGTGCTGGGAGCGGCCTGCACGCCACCAATCGCCGAACCAGCCGTCGTTGGTCATGTTGACCATGACATCCGCACGGCGTGTGGAGCCTGCGTAGACGAGCTTGCGACACAGGTCCCACTCGGTGGCTTCAAAGCAGATAGGCGTGACGAGGCGTGCAGGGGTGCCTGCAGCGGTCGGGATCTCAAAGACCGTGAGGTGCGTGCCGGGCGTAAGGTCGAGCCGCATGCCGCGTGCAGCGAGGTCCAGGAGCTTTGCCTGGAGCCATGGCCACGCAGAGATGTAGGGCATTTCCTCGCCGAAGGGGGTGAGGCGGACCTTGTCGTAGCGGGTTTCAGAGACCTTGCCGCCGGTGACAAGGAAGGCACTGTTGAACCTGCTCTTGTAGTTGATATCGAGCGAGCCGTCTTTCTCGGTGGTGAAGTTGAGGCCGTTGTAGGCATCTTCGCCGACGAGGATGGGGATATTGAGCGTGGACTGGAGCTTGATCGTTGCGTCTGCGAATTCTGCAGTGAGGATGGGATCCTGGCGCGGATCTGCACGGTTGAAGAGGGCAAGACGTGCACGTCGTTCTGCTTCGACGGAGGGTGCATCGAGCGCCATGCCGGGCTTCATGGTCTCGGGCCAGACGATGATGTCGGGCTTGGGATCTGCGACTGCAGCCTGGGTGCTGAGTGTTTCGAGGTCTTTCCACAGGCCCAGCGTGGTCTTGTAGTCGGGAGAGATCTTGTTGCTTTGCGGGAGATTGGTCTGGATGACGGCGATGCGGACAGAGGAGGCGGAAGTAGAGGATGACGTTTGCCAGCCGATGGTGGCGAGCGTGATCCATGCGAGGATCAGCACTGAGCAGGAGATGAGCTCGGTGCGTTTGCGCGTGGCGAAGTATGCAGCGGCGAAAGAGCCGGATGCGGCGGCGAGGAAGGTTGTGCCGTAGAGGCCGACGATGGCTGCGGGGGCTGCGATTGGGGGGAAATCCGCGAGCGGGTGCACGGAGTTGAACCACCCGTAGCCCTTGAAGAGAACATCGCCTTCGAGGACTTCGACGGTGGTCCAGCAGAGCGCACCGAGGAAGGTGAGCGGGATGCGGGGGAATCGATCGTGGAGCCTGCGGAGCATGAGGACCATGGCAGGCGGGTAGCAGCTCATGATCGCGACCATGAACGGGAAGCCCGGGAGCGCGACTTCGAGCGTCCAGCCCTGCTCAAATGCGTAGAGCGGATACGTGCCGAGCCACATGATGAAAAAGAGCTTGCGTGCACCGATGCGGATCGGCTGATTTGCGGTCCTGATCGCTGCATACACCAAGGGCGCGACGCTCAAGAGTGCAAAGGGCCAGAGACTCACGGGGTCGAAGGCCAGGATCATCAGGAGCGAGTGCGCGAGCGCACAGAGGAGCGGGAGTTTCCACCAGCCGCGCGGGAGCGTGGGCTTTATTGATGAAGCTGGAGAGGTGCTGGTGGTCATGCAGGGTGTGGAGGCGTGGGCTGCTTGCGTGGTGCGTGCGGAGGATTATCGCCGTGGAGTTCCTTCCACTTGCGGATGGCTTCGGGGGGGCGGGGATAGATAGGTAAGAGGTGTGCAGGGGCTACGGGCTCGACGAAGCGCGAGGCGTGTGCACAGGCGACGGGGTCGAAGATGGGGCGGAGAATCTGGACGTTGTGAGCAGCTGTAGCTTCGAGGAAGGGCTGAGGAAGGAAGCGGTCTGCGACGAGGGTTGTGATTGAGAGTCCAGCAAGGTCGGCGGCGCTTGCGAGCGTGCCGGAGTTGGTGGGATTGCCTTGTGCGTCGAAGGTTGCGAGCCAGGCAGTGTCGCCTTTGGAGGCGAGCGCGACTGCGAAAGAGCCTGCGAATTTTTCAGTCAGTTGAAGAGGTGCACGTCCGTGGCCGAGCATGGCTGCGGCGACCGAGTGTGCAGTGGGGACGGGGATGCACTGTGCGCCGGTGACATCCGCGATGGTTTTGGCGATGGTGATCGCCATGCGCACTGCAGTGAAGCCGCCGGGGCCGGAGGAGACCGCGATGCGGGTGATATCACGCGGGGTGAGCGATGCACGTCGCGTGAGGCGATCGATTGCAGGGAGAAGATCGTCGTCGTGCACGCGGGTGGGGTCGATTTCCTCGACGTACGTGGCGGCGTTGTCAATGACGATCGCGATGCCGGGGCGGAGCGGCTGGGAAGGTTCCCATGCAGAGGGGTTGGAGGTTTCGATGGCGAGGGTGCAGGGCACGGGGGAGGTTAGGAAAGGGGCAAATGGGGCAAAGCGGCAAAGGGGGCAAATAAGAGGGGGAGGCACTGGGGACTGGGCACTTGGCACTGGGGGAGGGGGAAGAGCAGACGGCGGGCTGCAGACTGCGGACTGCACGAGCAGAGCAAAGCGGCAAAGCGGCAAAGCGGCACAGCGGCACAGCGGCACAGCGGCACAGCGGCACAGCGGCACAGCGGCACAGCGGCACAGCGGCACAGCGGCAAACTTCGATTCTATGGCATGGATCTGCGTTCCTCGGTGCCTTGCTCAGGGCAGCAGGGTACGGGCACACAATGCAACTGATTTGCATTCCTTTATCCGCGTCGTCCGCGAAATCCGCGGCTGAATTGCTTTTGCGCGGCCACCAAATCGTGCAAGACCAACCCGCCAACAATGCAGACGAGATATGAGCACTGCACGAACGACGGTTCAACTTCCGACGACTTCCAACCGCTGGACGGGCGTGGTTGGGATGGGGCTTGGCGCGTACCTGTCGCGGCGGATCAAGCTGCTTTCAGATACGGAGCATTGGCGCAAGAACTCGGGGCGGATTCAGCGTGGGCAGCTGCGCGGGCTTTTGCGTGCAGCGTCGGAGACTGAGATCGGTCGGCAGAAGGGCTTTGCGAAGATTGCAGGGCGCGGTGATACGGACATTGTCCAGGCGTACCGCGATGTGATCCCGGTGTCGGACTGGTACGCGTATCGCTCGCAGATCGCGCGGATGCGCGAGGGTGGCGAGCGCGATGTCCTGTGGCGCGGGCTCGTCATGGACTTTGCACAGACGAGCGGGACGACGGCTGGTGACAAGTTCATCCCGGTCTCGAAGGAGATGCTCCGCTCCAACTTCCGTGCATCGCTTGATATCTTCGCGAACCTTGCGCGGTTTGGGATTCCGCTCTCGTGGGCGACGGGCGGGAAGATTCTCTTTCTGGGCGGGTCGAGCGATCTTGCGAGCAATGAGCACGGGATTCGGACGGGCGATCTTTCGGGCATCGTGACGCCCTTGATTCGCTGGCCGCTGAGCGAGGTGTATCTGCCGGGTCCGAAGATCGCGCTCATGAGCCACTGGCCGAGCAAGATCGAGGCGATGGCAGAGCGATGCTTGAACGAAGATGTCCGCATCATCAGCGGGATGTGCTCGTGGGGCCTTGTGCTGATGGAACGCGTGATGCAGATGGCACGCGAGCGCGGGAAGAAGGTCTCGACGATCCGCGATGTGTGGCCGAATTTCTCGGTGTTCATCCACGGCGGGGTGAAGTACTCACCGTTTGATCCGCGCGTCCGTGCAGCGTTCAGCGGGAAGACCGATGGGCCGGACCTCCCTGCACGTCTTGAGCTGTACCCTGCTTCCGAAGGGTTCGTCGCGATCCAGGATGTGCGCGGGGAGCCGTCTTTGCGGCTGAATACTGACATCGACCTCTTCCACGAGTTTGTGCCGCTGGAGGAGATTGATTCACCGAATGCACGTGCGTTTACGTGCGACACGGTGGAGAAGGGTCAGAAGTACGTCGTGGTTCTTTCGACGTGTGCAGGTCTGTGGCGGTATGTGCTGGGTGACGTGGTTGAGTTTGATTCGATTCCTGACGGGCCGGGCGGCAAGAGAGGTGATGGTCCGTCGAGGCTCAGGATCGTCGGTCGTCATCGCCACTTCATCAATGCGTTTGGCGAGAACCTGATTGTCGAGCACATCGAGAACGCGGTTGCGGCAGCTGCTGCACGCGTCGGGGTGGTGGTGGGCGAGTTCAGTGCAGCACCGGTGTACCCGACGCCATCGACACGTGCAGGGCTTGAACTTGCTGTGGAGGTGGAAGGCAAGGCCGGTACGGATGTGGCGATGCTCGCTGCGTTCCGCGATGCGTTTGATGCATCGCTGAAGGAGCAGAACGTCGATTACACGACCAAGCGCACGGACGACGTGGGGATGGTGCCGCCGACGATCACGCCGCTGCCCCTGGGTGCATTCCACCGATGGATGGAATCGAAGGGGAAGCTGGGCGGGCAGCACAAGTGCCCGAGGTGTCGGAATGATCGGGAGATTGTGGAGCAGGTGCGGGAGTTGGCGATTCGGGGGTAGAGGAATCGCAGGCGGCGGACGGCTGGCGGCGGGCTGCACGACAGCGTACTGCTACTTCGTGTGAAGTTCGTGGATTGTGCGACCTTCTGGGGAGTCGGCTGTATGTCGGGCATGCGAACGACTGCAAAGTTCATTTCGATGGCTGCGTGGGTCACGCTCGGGGTTGCGATTACCTGCACGGTTTCGTGTGCACCGCAGGCACCTGCGAATCAGCTTGAGGCGTATGCGACTGCAGCGGTGACGAACCGAGCGACGGCATCGTCGGGGTTGATCGCTGCGTTCAATGCAGGGCAGGTGAATGCGGACTATGCGATCACCCACGCCTTTGACAAGCTTGAGAAGGGCGAGGACGTGACTGCGTATGCAGGGGCGGTGCTCGACATGATCGAGAGCGTGCAGGGCAAGCTCAACCAGGGCGGCGAGTTCGAGATCTTCTGGACGCGCGTCGGCAGGCTCGCAGCAAAAGCAGCGGAAGTTGCGTTTGAGAAGAAGCGGTTTGATGAGGCAGAGACGCTGATGCTTGCAGGTGGGGCGCGGTGGCAGAACGAGGGGTACTGGATCCGGTATCCGAGCCACGACGCACTGGTGGCGTATGTGCTGACGATTCGTGGGAAGAAGGGCGAGGCACTGCAGAGGCTGTCGTCGCGGAGCGAGCTGATCGGGCCTGCGGAAGAGGCGTATGAGGAGATTCGCAAGGCACGGTGATCAGTGGACAGTGATCAGTAAACAGCCGACCGGGCAGGCTGTCCGTAATAGCCAGATGCAGTTTGATTTGAGTTCCAAATCGCAAGGACTGTGTCCGTGCGTTGTCCTTTGAGGGCGGATGCGTCGCATTGGGGAATACGGCACGCAGGGTGTGCGTGCGACTTCTCTGAACACACTCCTCTAAGGGATACGCCATGAATATTCGCACTGCATGCGCACGGACGCTCTGCGCGCTGACTTTGAACGCTCTTGCTGGCACTGCGGCGATCGCGGGGCCGGTGCATCATGCGTCGATCATTCGGACGGACAACGCAGTGCCGGGCGTTCCGGGGCTGGCATTCAGCTACCTTTTTCAAGGTCCGACGGTGAACATGCCTGGCTCGATGATCTCGTTTGGCGCTGCACTGGCAGGCCCGGGCGTGACGTACGACGTCAATGACACCGCTGCGTTTGTCGGGACGCTCGATGCACCGGAGCTTTTGTTCCGGCGCGGCGATCAGGCGCCGGGACGTCCGGCGGGCGTGACGATGCACAGCTGGTATGCACCGAGCTTTGCGACGAGCGGCACGGTGACGTTTGCCGCGAGCGTTCGCGGGACGCCGAACGTGGTGCACGATCTCACGCTGTACACGGGAAAGCCCGGCGCGCTGACCCCGTTCATGCATGAGGGTGGGCCTGCTCCGCTCTTTGGGGCGGGCGTTACGGTCGATCTTCTTTCGTCGCTTCATGCGGATCCTGCGGGGCGGATTGTCGTGATCGCGCATGTGCAGGGGCCGGGCATCACGAAGGATCAGAACGAAGCGGTGCTGTATTACGGCCTGCCGAACCAGCTCCAGGTGCTTGCACGCCAGGGGATGCAGGCACAAGGTCTGGCTGCGGGCGTGCAGTACGACTGGTTCCACGTGGGGCCTGACATTAACCATAACGGCAAGGTCGCGTTTGTGTGCAGCCTGATGGGTTCGGGTGTCACGAGCGCGAACAACCTGGCGCTGTATACCGGCACGCCGGGGAACGTGGCGCCGGTGATTCGGACGGGCAATCAGGTTCCGGGCATGGCGTCGGGCGTGGTGTTCAGCACCGTGTCGTTCGTGAGCGGCATCAACAACGCAGGGCATGTCGCTGCGTTTACCACTATTCTTGGTCCGGGGGTGAACGCGATGAGCGATTCCGCGGCGATCGCGTCTGGTCCGTCGGGGGTCAGTGTCGTTGCACGCGAAGGCCAGCAGGCGGCGGGTCTTGCCTCGGGCGTGCTGTATGAAGAGTTTGACGGAGGCGACATCGATATCTGCATCGGTGCGTCCAATCGCATCGTGCTCAAGGGCATGCTCAAGGGCGCGGGCGTGACGACGGCCAACGACTCTGCAGTGTGGACGGGTGTTGCGGGGAATATGCAGATCGTGGCACGCGAAGGCTCGCACGTCCCGGGTCGCCCTGCATCGATCGTGTGGGATGACTTCTCGTACTACACGGGCACGTTGAACAGCAGCGGCCGCGTGGTCTTCTATGGACCGATGCGCAGCACGGCGAGCTCCGAGAAGCTCTCGGGCGTGTTTGTCCGCGACATGGACGGCGTGGTGTGGTCCGCACTTTCGACGGGTGATGTCCTGAAGGTGGGCGTTAACGACACGCGCGTGGTGAAGCATGCACGGATCGGGTACGCACCGGGCGGGCAGATGAACGGCGCGACGGTCTTCACGGAAGACAGTCTCGTGCCTGCATGGGCCGAGTTCACGGATGGATCCGAAGCGATCGTGATGCTCGACATCGACCGCGTATGCCCTGCAGACTTTGACTCGTCGGGCTTTGTTGATACCGATGACTACGACGCGTTCGTCGAGGCGTTTGAGCTCGGCGGCAACAACGCGGACTTTGATCACTCGGGCTTTGTCGATATCGAGGACTTTGGAGCGTTTGTCGAGGCGTTTGAGGGAGGGTGTTGAGGGGGAAGGCACCGGGGACTGGGCACTTGGCACTGGGGGAAGGCGAGAGGTATCGAGGTCAGAATAGAGAACCGGAGTGCGAGGGCACTCCGGTTTTTGTTGGGGGTTGATTGATGTGGGGTCTGTCGCCGCTCTGCGGCTTCCTGGTTTGGAAGCACGTTGAGTTTTGAGCGGTGCTTTCGAGGGGCTTACGCCCCTCGCTTTACTCTGGCGCCGCGTTGCGGCTTTCAATCGGCAGCCTAGATGCCTAGATGCCTAGATGCCTAGATGCCTAGATGCCTAGATGCCTAGATGCCTAGATGCCTAGATGCCTAGATGCCTAGATGCCTAGGTTCTGTCTCACGGATCGAGTAATCGAAGGCATCGCTGGATCATGGCAAGTGTGACCATGGCCTTGAAGCTGGTGGCAAGCTTCTCGTGGCGGGTGGC
>JAESFU010000611.1_pt1 | contig 15051 bp, 9 predicted proteins | sample 9269461 | NCBI WGS metagenome assembly JAESFU01 (sample SAMN14502556, study PRJNA617107) | algae metagenome | isolation source: Stenomitos rutilans HA7619-LM2 and co-occurring heterotrophs from cave walls | place: USA: Waikapalae cave, Hawaii | collected 2009-07-28
CTCCAGGATCCGCCGGTGACCGTCCGGATGTTCCGCCAGGGACTCGGTGATTGCTTTCTCATCACGATCGGCGGCGACAAGCCTCGCAACATCATGATCGACTGCGGCATGTGGGAAGGCACCGCGCCGCGCCGTGCACTTCTCGAAAAGTGCGTCGCAGAGATCGCGAGGATCGCAGGCACGCTCGACATGCTCGTCGTGACACACGAGCACTGGGACCACGTCTCGGGCTTTTCACAGTGCAGGGAGCAGTTCGCCAAGCTCCCCTTCCGCAAGCTCGTGATGGGATGGACCGAAGACCCCGGAGACGCGGTCGCCAACTCCATCCGCCAGAAGATGCACGGCCTGCGCATCGGAATCGCCAAGGCTCTCGGCGCTGCACAGCACGCAGGGATCGGGCTGAGCGGTGTTCATCCCTCGGTCCTCGACATCAACGGCATCACGCCCGACCTCCTCAAGTCGATCGGTAAATCCGGCGACCTTGGCGCGGCGGACCTGAACACATACGTGAACGCCTACCTGAACGCGGGAAAAGGGGGTGGCAATCTCGGCGTTTCCAACAGTCCTGCCCATGCACTCGCGTGGCTCAAGGAGCATGCAGACAGCGCTGAGGAAACGCAGATCGATTGCCCGCGTCCCGGCCGCGTGATCGAGGAAATCCCTGGCATCCGCATCTATGTCCTGGGCCCACCGCGAAACGAGGCGGAGCTGCGCAAGGCAGAGGGCGGCGTCCGCGCCAAGCGTGCAGGCGAAAGCTACCTCCACATGGATGCGGCAGACGCGATGGAGTCTGAACTCGCTGCAGGTGCTGCGTTCTCGCTCGCTGCTTCAGAGCGGCGCGTCAACGGCGACGAATCCGACGATGACAATGGTCTCCCCTTCCGCCACGGGTATGGCATGCAGCTCTCCTCAAGCGGGAGCGTCTCCATCTCAAGCACGGGAGGCTCGCAGGGCGACGATGCTGCTCGCGTGCATTCTCGCGAGTATCTCAACCGTGTCTATGGAAGCGACAACAAGCACCCGCAGGCCTGGCGCCGCATCGATTCTGACTGGACCGGTTCGATCGCGGAACTTGCCCTCCGCATGGACAAGTTCACGAACAACACGAGCCTCGTCCTTGCGATCGAGCTTGTCGCAAGCGGACGCGTGCTCCTCTTCCCGGGCGATGCGCAGTTCGGCAACTGGTCCTCGTGGGACAGCGTGAAGTTTGAAGGTCATCCCGACGTCTCTGCAGAGGATCTCCTCCGAAGGACGGTCCTTTACAAAGTCGGCCACCACGGCAGCCACAACGCAACGCTCAAATTGCGGGGGCTTGATCGCATGACCTCGCCCGACCTGATCGCGATGATCCCGGTCGACGAAGAGTTTGCGCGTCGCCAGCCCGGCGGTGGATGGAAAATGCCGTACCCCGCGCTGTATCAGGATCTGAAAGTCAGAACGCAAGGCCGCATTCTTCGTGCAGATACCGGCCTGCCCCCTCTAGGTCAGGTGAAGCAGCCCGTTCGTTCAAAGTTCCAGAAGATGGTGAAGGTTGATGAACTGTGCGTTCGCGTCGAACTGTGAGTCCATGCGCGGGCGTACACCCAGCTGCCACCGCGTTCACGTGGTGCACTGCACATGCGTGGGCCTTCATCTCGTGTTCGCACGTTGACACAGCCCGCACTGCACTTCTCTCCCGGGGCTAGCATCTGGCCTCTGGGCTGTTGGCCTTTCAGGCATTGGCCTCCGCGGGCACGGCTGCCCCTCATTTGACGGTCCAGAAGGAGCGAGTTTCAGATGAACATCCAGATCTCTCGTCGCCAGGCACTCACTGCTGCAGCAACTGCACTGGTCGTCGGTCCCCGTCTTGCCTCTGCACGCTCGCCGATGGCGATCTGGGAGGAAGCAGGTCTCACGCTTCCCCAGCAGCGCGGATTGAAAGGCGAGTTTGAACTTCCCAAGCTGCCCTACGGCTACAACGAACTCGAGCCCCACATCGACGCAGAGACGATGGAGATCCACCACTCGCGCCACCACAAGGCGTACGTTGACAACGCCAACAAGGCGCTCGCAGGCACGCCGTTCCTTGAGATGACCAGCGACCGCATCATCGCCTCGCTCGACGAAGTCCCTGCAGACAAGCGCACTGCAGTCCGCAACAACCTCGGCGGCCACGTGAACCACTCGATGTTCTGGCTGATGATGGCCCCCGCCAACAAGGGCGGCGGCGGCTCGCCCACTGGCGCACTCGCGGACGCGATCACCGAGACCTTCGGCAGCTTTGATGGCAAGGGCGGCTTCAAGGAGCAGTTCGCGGACGCTGCAGCCAAGCGTTTAGGCTCGGGCTGGGCCTGGCTCGTCTCACGCGACGGCAAGCTCGCCATCGTCTCGACCGCCAACCAGGATTGCCCGATCATGCCCGGGGCGTATGCAGGGGAGGGCGCGACCGGCACGCCGATCCTGGGCCTCGATGTGTGGGAGCACGCGTACTACCTCAAGTACCGCAACAAGCGTGCAGACTACGTCACTGCATGGTGGAACGTCGTCAACTGGACCAAGGTCGCGCAGCTCCACACCGCCACGATCGGCGACGCAGCAGACGTGAACAAGTGATCGGTGCGTGAAGAGAACACAGAGGGCACAAAGAACACAGAGCGACACAGAGAAGGACAAGTGGGGAAAGGCAAAAAGACGGGTGCGGCTAAAACATTTCAGTGCCCTAGCCACTGCTCTTCTGCTTTTCCCCTCAACTTGTCTTTCCGCCCTTCTGGTCTTCCCTCCGTGTAACCTCCGTATCCTCTGCGACTCCGTGTTCGTATTCGTCTTTCCACGAAAAAACGCCGGGCGAGATGCCCGGCGTTTTTCATTGGCTTTGAATCGTGGTTACCGCTCTGCCACGATGTACGACAGGCTCACCGGGCACACTGCAGGGTTCTTCGTCTCACGGAAGATCCCGTTGCCGCCGCCCTTGTTGTCATCGCCTTCCCAATAGACGCCAACCTTGCGGAAACCTGCTTCCTTCAGCAGTTCCTGGATCTCCGGAAGCTGCCACATCCGCCAGTGGTACGCAAACGCACTGTTCATCTTCGTTCCATCGCGGAATTCAAAGTGGATCCTGCATTCCGCGTCGAACGTCACTGGATTGAACTTGTGCTGCTCCCACAGGTACGTGAACCCCGTGCAGCGCTTGCGATCGGTCTGATGACGCTGCGATTCCCACCCGCCGTAATGGTCGAGGAAGAAGACGCCGTCCTTCTTCATGCTCTCGCGAACGATCGCAAAGTAGTTGCGAAGCTCGTCGCGCGTCTTGAAAATCCAGTAGCTGAAATTCATCGCAAGCACTGCATCAACATCCTGCGACTCTTCAATCGGCGTGAGGACATTGCAGTTGTGGAGCTGCACGCGTGAGCGCTGCTCATCGGTCAGCTTGCTCATGTGATGCTTGAGGCCCCAGTCGATCGTCGGCTGGTCGAGATCAAGCCCGTGTGCAGTGTGCTCTGGCTTCCTCGCCACCCACGTCGCGCTTGTAAAGCCCGTGCCGCAGAAGTCCTCGCGGATCGCAAGGAGCGAACGCCCGCGCAGCCGCTTGAACGTCCTGGTCACAAAATCGAGCTCTGCATCAGGGTTCTGGACTGCAGCTTCGTACAGCACGTGCCGGTCTGCAGTCGCTGCAGTCAGCACCGGACGTGCCTTCGCCTTGGCCTTCTTCTTGCCACGCCCTGCCTTGGCGCCGGGCTTTGCTGCGGGTCGTGCGGACTTCTTCTTCCTGCTCGTACGGTTGGCTTCGCTCATGGGGCCGGAGAATAGGTCAGTACGATGCCCTTTCGTCGCGTTCGGCATTCTCAAGGGTTTCAAACGGCTCATTGGCCACCTTTGGCGTGTTCAAGTCTGGATAACTCCCAAGGAACACCGCCCAAACGCCGATGAACCACTTCCCCCGCCGTGCACTCACCGGGGGGTGATCGGGATATCCTCTCGTCCCCGCGGAGCCACCTTGGCACGGGGAGTTGTACAAGCCGGCGATGGGCCTTGGCCGGAAAGGAACGGGACAGATGCGCCTCACGATGGTCGGTACGGGATATGTCGGGCTGGTCACTGGTGTCTGCCTCTCTAACACGGGCAACACCGTCACGTGCCTTGACGTCGACCCCTCCAAGATCGAGAAGCTCAAGAAGAACATCTGCCCCATCTATGAGCCCGGCCTGACCGAACTCATGATCCACAACGCGCAGGCAGGTCGCCTGAGCTACACCCTCGACAAGGCAGCTGCCTACCGCGATGCAGACTCGATCTTCATCTGCGTCGGCACCCCCAGCGACGAGCGCGGCCACACCGATCTCTCTTACGTTCTGGGCGCTGCAGACGACATCGCGGATGCCCTCAAGCAGCGCAAGTCTGGTTCCAAGCCCTGCGTCGTCGTCGTCAAGTCGACCGTTCCCGTCGGCACCACGCTCGAGGTTCAGAAGCGGATCCTCTCGCGTCTTGGCATGTCGCTCGACGCTGCACACGCACTCTTCCGCATCGCAGATAACCCTGAGTTCCTCAAGGAAGGCGATGCAGTCAACGACTTCAACAAGCCCGACCGCGTGGTCTGCGGTGTTGAAGTCGGTGCGGACGGCAAGCTCGACGAATTCACCTCGCAGTTTTTCCGCGATGTCTACGACCCCTTCGTCCGCAACGGCCACCCCATCTACCTGATGGACATTCTCTCGAGCGAGATGGTCAAGTACGCCTCGAACAACTTCCTGGCGACCAAGATCAGCTTCATCAACGAGATGGCCAACCTCTGCGAGGCCTACGGCGCTGACATCAGCAAGGTCCGCGAGGGCATGTGTGCGGACAAGCGCATCGGCAACCAGTTCCTCTACCCCGGCCTGGGCTACGGCGGTTCGTGCTTCCCCAAGGACACGCTCGCCTGCATCATGATGGGCGACAAGGCAGGCATGGAAGCCACGCTCTCCAAGGCAGTGCATGCAGTAAACGCACGCCAGCGCGACCGCTTCTTTGACAAGATGCAGGGCCACTTCAAGGGTGCGGGCGGCCTTGCAGGCAAGACGCTGGCATTCTGGGGCCTCTCGTTCAAGCCGCGCACCGACGACATCCGCGAGGCACCTGCACTGACGCTGATCCGCAAGGCAGTAGGCTTTGGTGCAACTGCACGCGGGTACGACCCCGTCGCTGCAGAGAACGCTGCACGCGAACTCGGCCCCGCAGCCACGATCGTTCCTGACCTCTATGAAACCGTGAAGGGCGCGGATGCACTGGTCGTCTGCACCGACTGGGACGAGTTCAAGAGCCCCGACTGGGAACGCCTCGCGAGCGTGATGAAGGGCAAGGTCATCTTCGATGGCCGAAACCTCTATCGCCCGCAGCAGATGCGCGAGCTTGGGTTCCACTACTACAGCGTCGGACGTGCGGCGGCGAAGCCGAGGTAACGCCACGAAGGGTTCATCACGGTGAAATCAACCGCGTTGCTGTACCTCATCGCGACGGTGTTGATCTGTTCATCGGTGTGGGCACTGCTTCAGCTTGCGTGGCTCACCAGCGGCATCACTGCATACGCGGAGGATGCAGTTCGCGATCAGCGCGGCGATCCAGTGCAGATCGCAGAGGCGGCGAACTCATACTTTGGGGCCAGAGCAAAGAGCACACTTGTGGCGTTTGCGGTCGTGAACGCAGTCAGCGGGATCGCAGTGTTCGTTGTCGCGGCAGCGCTCGGTCGCTCGCGCAAAATTCCCGGTTCCTCAGCCCGATAAACCGGATCCGCCCCACCACTTTCCACGGGCCTCCGCCCTGCATATCGTCTCTTGTCTCGTCTTTGGGGGAGCGAGCTTCGCGGCCTGCCTGCAGAACGTCATGCACCCCCGACCCCTCACAGCCTCACGCACATTCACTGCAGCCCTCCGCAGGCTCGGCGGCGTCGTGCCCGTGTTGCTGGTGATCGCGGTGATGGTTGGTGTTCAGATGGCATCGCTCGGCAAGGCTTGGGCCAGCACGGGTGACCCAACCCTCGCACCCTGCTCCACATCATCTGCACCCAAGACCACCTGCTGCTGCAGCGGCTCGATGGATGATGCAGTTGCATCCGACGGCTCGTGCTGCTCCGAACCTGAGCCTGTTGCAGTCGATGAAGGCCAGTGCTGCCTTCACGAAACCGAACCGAGAATCGGCCTCGATGCAGGCCACGACACCTGCTGCAGCGGGCATGCCACGCAGGCCTCCGTCTCGCACGGCTGCCCGTGTGCATCGAGTGCACCTTCGAACGCTCCCGCAGTCCCGAGCTTCCCTTCGACAACGTCCTCGCAGCGTCCGATCGTTCTTGCTCTTCTCCGGCTCCCTGCAGTCCTGGCGATCTCGATCGCCAAGGCTCAGCAGGAGCCTTCCGTGGCTTCGTTCATCGAGCACGACCTGAGCGTCACCACGCTCGAGCCCGGCCACGACCGCCTGTGCAGTTGGCAGGTATAGCAGGGGGACTGGGTGCAGGTCCGCGCGCCTCGTGCACGCCCTGCATTCTCATCTCACCCCCTGTTCCTCCCCCACTTCCAACACAATTGAGCTGAGCACCCGCCGCGAGGCACATGCTGCTCCTGCACCCGTCGGTCCGTTTGCAGAACGGCCAAGACATGCAGGGCGTGCAGAACCTTCGCAGAGCGCCCCCCTGCTCACCTTGGAGCAACTGCACCATGCGTACCGCAAAAACGTCCACGCTCGTCTGTGTCGCTTCCTTCGCCGCGATCTCCATCCTCACGCTCGTCGGAGGGTGTGCATTGTCGGGTGGTCATTCATCTTCGACGCACCACGCGTCGAGTGATGCATCGCAAGCTGGCAACGCCGCCACGCAGACCGCAAATTCTGAAGAAGGCATCGTCCACGTCGCCACTGCAGAGCAAACTGCAGCGACCCACAGCAAGAAGCCCATCGCTGCATCGACTGCAGTGCTCTATGTCAACGGGCTGGGCTGTCCCCTCTGCGCCACCAACATCGATAAGCAGCTTATGCGGGTCGATGGCGTCTCTGCAGCACAGGTGAACCTGGGCAACGGCACGGTCGCGATCGCGATCACCGGTGCAAAGCGGCCGACGGCCCACGACATCTCTGAGAGCGTCCTAGATGCAGGGTTCACGCTCGTCCGCATCGAGTACCAGTAAGAACTCCCTCGCTGCACAGGTCGGCAGGTGCACAGTCGTGCATCTGCTTGTCCACCGGCCCATGCACAGGCAGCTCTCTCATCAATCGTCGGATGCAGCGTCTGACGGCGCTCGCATCCGATTGAGTTGTTCGTATTCAACAAGTGCAGGCCGATCGCGATTGGCCTTTCCAGCGATGTTCCTTCAGAGCAGGATGACCCGATCCATGGCACACTCGATTCAAGGCGTTCAGACGAGATCCGTGCAGGCTTCGCAGGGATATCGCAGGCGAGTATCCGCCCGCGTGCTCACGCTCCTTGCCTCGATGTCGATCTCCTCGCTCGTTTCCACAGCTTCCGCGCAGGAAGCCATGTACACCGAAGCAGCGACGATGCCCTCGCCAGGCACGTACGTCCTTCGCCAGCAGATCACGTACTTCAAGTATGGCCTCCACCCCCACCGCGGGAGCGAAAGCACGGAGGAGACGGTCTTTGAAAACTCACTGACTGCAGGGCTTGCACGGGCTTTTTCGGTCAGGCTCACGGTTCCCGCTGCATGGCGTCGCGAGGAGCCCGGCCCTGATTACCCATCAGGCGAGGATGGGCGCGACCAGGGCGTCGAGAACCTCGACATCATGTTCAAGTGGCGCTTTTACCAGAGCGACACGACGGGCATCAACACGCTCCGTGCAGCACTCCTCTTTGGTGCCTCGGTCCCGAGCGGCGACGATCACGACTTCTCGACGGGATCAGTCAACCCCGCGATCGGGGCGGTGGTGACGAAGGTGTGGGGCAGGCACGGCTTCAACCAGGACTTTATCTACCGCTTCAACACCGGCGGCGACTTTGCGAGCAACATGGGCGGCGACGGGCCCGACGACGCACTGAAGTTCGACACTGCATACCTCTTTCGCCTCGCACCGACCGAGTACACCGAGCACACGACCGGCGCGTGGTACGCCACTGCAGAGATCAACGGCCTCTACGAAACCGGCGGCGACACCGAGCTTCGCTTCTCGCCCGGGTTCATGTACGAGGGACGTGAGTTCGTCTTCCAGGTCATGACGCAGTTCCCGCTGTGGCACGATCTCAAGGATCGCGGCGAGCTGGACATGGCGATCGGTGTCGGCGTGCGGTTTCTCTTCTGAGCCCCAAAGGCCAATACGAACACAGAGATCGCAGAGGAAGACGCAGAGGTACACAGAGAAGAGGCATCGAGGCAGGAAGGCATCAAAGCATCGAGGCATCGAGGGAAAAGGCAGCCTGCCCTGAACTTGATGCCTTGATGCCCGGACTTGATGCCTGCTTGCAAAAACAACCGCGGCTCGCTTTCGCGAGCCGCAGCGTTCAATTCAGATTATCCGAAGGTTCCTGATCCCGTGAAGGGTTTGGAACTTTCTGGATTTAGTCGAAGAAGCACTCGATGCCGGTGACAGCGGTGCTGCTGACCTTGACCTGCGACCAGCCACGGAGGTAGGCGTTGCCGTTGTCGTTGGTTGCAGTGAAGACTTCGTCGTCACCGAGGGTGCGATCGGTGTCGCGCTCGTTGACGAAGATGTTGTCGGGCTGGGTACGTGCACCAGCGGTGAGCTTGGTGAAGGTGTAGGTGAGGCCGTCGGGCTCTGCCTTGGTGGCGAAGTCGACGTGGTTATCGTTGTAACCAACGTTGCCTTCCCAGGTCGTACGACCGCCGTGGATCAGGAGGGTCTGTGACTGGGTGCCGAGCTTGGTCACGCCGTTGTTGGTGACGTTCTCGGGGTCTTCCTTGAGCTTGAAGCCCGAGTTGTCGCTTGCGGTGCCTTCGTACACGGGACCGCGGTTGCCGAGGACGACTTCCGTGGCGTTGAAGGTGTTGCTCCAGCGGATGGCGCGCTTGCCGAAGGGGGGGTTGAAGGCGTACGAGGTACCGCCAGCAATACCGGTCGTACCGCTCTGATCGACGGAGGTACCGCCGTTATCAGCGTCGGTCCAGTAAGCCTTGAAAGCGGGGTCCCAGAGGGCGAGCGAGTCATCGCTGCCTGCGGCCTGCTTGGGGCTGTTGAACTGGTAGCCGTTGAAAGCCGACTGGTTGCCGTTGGCTTCCGCGGGGCTGATCAGGAGGTCGACCGGCACGAAGCCGTTGAAGACCATGACCGAGAGGATGTGGCGGGGCAGGAGCTTGGCCTGCTCGTTGGTCTGCATCGCGACGGTGTTGTTACCACGGTCGAGACGGTCGGGACGGGGGTAGTCTTCGTTGTTGTTCTGTGCCCAGACAACGAAGCCCTGGAGGACGCCGCGGACCTGGCTGCTGTCCTTGACCTGGCGGGCCGTTGCACGGGCCTTGCCGAGGGCGGGAAGCAGGATGCCGATCAGCAACGCGATGATCGCGATGACGACCAGCAGTTCGATGAGCGTAAAGCCCTTCTTATTCATGACAATTGCTCCGATCTTGTGGCTTGGACGGGGTGATCCGCTTCCAGCGGAATCCCGACACAAACCTGATGGGGTGCCGCGCCAGTGTGCAGGCTGCACGGCAAAAAGCCTGAGGTGACCGATCGCTCCGTTTGGACCCTTCCCCCACGCCGCTGGACGCAAGCTGCTGGGCCGCTGGATCCTTCGATCCAGACAACCCCACAACTGTGGGCCTTCAGCTTCGGGTTGCCGAGAGTGAGCAACTCCCGACATCTGCCGATTGCCGGTGTATGACACCAGCCAGACTCAGACGCAACGCCAGAAAGATCGATCACCTGCGGGATCCACCTGACGGTGCAAACGAGTCCTCGAATTGTCGGCAGAGGTTGGCCTTCCCGGTTGCGGGTCGGCATCAACGGAGCGGCCGGTCATCGGCCGCGAGATCAGAGCATTTCATCCCGATATCATCCACCGGTCGAATCCGACCGATTTCGGGGAGGAACAATCCCACGTGCGGAGTGCCTCGCTCTGCCATTGCACCTTGCGGTGCGACCAACAGTTTACCTGAATAAAGATTCGTCCGTCAAGCGCCGTTGTTCCCATCGTGCGCCAAAACTGTACACGGGAAGAAACCTCAGGCCTTATCCCAGTGCCTGGCAGCCATACGAGCACCCGCCTGTCGACTGATGTGCATATCAGGCTGCGTCGCGATCGCACGATCGGCGACAATCTGGCCGGGACCTTGCCCCCCGCTTTGGCAGGGGTAGGATTGGTTCCTCGGCCCAACGGGGTCGGGTCGGTCGTCGGCACGCTGCAGGGCTGGCCAGACGGCTGAACGTTTGGGGATTGGTGTAACGGTAGCACCGCTGACTCTGGATCAGCTAGTCTAGGTTCGAATCCTAGATCCCCAGTTAGCAATTACTTACACATTGCATCGCTGTGAACCCACCTACGTGGCAGGATTCTACATCGGCTTATCGCCGCCCCCACCATCGCGTGGTAGAGAGAGCTCTGCCTACCCGCGAGTGCCCACGTAGCCAGATTCGCTCTTCAGTCACACCGCCAGATTCTGTATAGTCCTCGCTCCGCGGAATGATCGAGCAGCGATGGACGCATCGCGTATTCCGTGGAAGGGCTAGGTGGAAGGGGTCTCCATGAACCTGAGTCGTTTTGTGGCGGCAATCACGATTGCCGCGGTGGCGGTCTGTGCGCAAGCCCAGTGCCTACCTGGATGGATATTGGCGTCGACGACGACGCCGCAGTACGGCAATCCGACGATGGCCTATTACCCATTCATCGGGCGTTTCATCCTCGTCGCAGGGCAAGGCAACTGGCAGACGCTGGGATGGGCAGGTGATCACTGGGATGTACTGATGTCGACTGGCCTTGAGGGCACGCAGTACGCATATGTCACCTACGACGTCGGGCGACAGAAGATGGTCGCGGTGGGCAGCTATGGACAGACGTGGGAACTGAACGGCCTGACCTGGGAGCTTCGGACCACTACAGCTCCCTGGTTGCGGACAGACGAAGCATCGATCTCATACCACGCTGCGTCAGGGAAAACCGTCCTCGTATCTGATGAGAGCCCAGGCCTGTGGTCGTGGGATGGGACGACCTGGACGTCGGTGGCGAGCGGTACTCCGGTCAATGGCGACGGCCTGAAACTTGCGTATGACGACCGCAGAGAGGTAATCGTCACCGTCAGGCTCCTCTCATCGCTCCCGGCTGAGACATGGGAATGGAACGGGGCATCGTGGACAAAGCGAAACGTGAGCACCCCTGCAGGCATCCTGGCCTACGACCTGACGTACGACAAGCAGCGCGGCAAGATCGTCATGCACGTGACTGGTAGTTTGTTCACTCGCTCGACGTACGAGTATGACGGGAACACGTGGGAACTCCGGTGCGATGGCTGCGGGCCGGTCGCCACGGCTGCGATGTCATATGACGAACTGACGCAGCGCGTGCACGCGGTTATATCGGGTGCAGGCAACGCAATGTGGACCTGGGACGGGGAGGAGTGGACCTTACTTGCGCCAGGCCACACCGGGGATACTGCAATCGCGTATGACCAGGCACGCGGCGAGCACGTGGTCTTCGGCGGCCAGGATGGGTCAGGCTATCTCGGCGCAACGTGGACCTATGCAGGCGGCGAGTGGAACTTCAAGAGCGCTGAGGGTCCTGGGCCGCGAGTCTTCCATGCGATGGCGTATGACGCGCAGCGCGAGCGAACCGTGCTGTACGGTGGCACGACATGGTCTGAGTATTTCAGCGACACGTGGGAGTGGGATGGCTCGACCTGGCATAAGCAGAACGTCACCGGTCCGCGCGCACTCTACAACATGCTGATGGCGTACGACCCGGTCCGAAAGGTCGTGGTCCTCCACGGAGGGCTCACCTCCGTGGGCCAGATCCATGAAACCTGGGAGTACAACGGCACTTCTTGGACGCAACGTTTTCCGGCGAACCGTCCAAACTTTGGCCTTGGAGCAATGTCGTACGACCCCAACGTGGGCGCGATCATTGCTTCGACGCTCCCGCTGAACACGACAGGAATCGCGCGACAGACCTGGAAATGGGACGGGAATAACTGGACTCGCCTGGCAGATGGCCCGACCCTGATCGACGGTCGAACGATGACGTTTGATCCAGTGCGCAACAGGACCATCCTCGTCGGTGCAACTGCATCGGGCGAAGGAACGCAGACCTGGGGCTTCAACGGCACGACGTGGAGCCGCATCACAACAAACCTCCAGGCATCGATCGGCGGTCATGTGATCAGCTACGACCCCGCCTCTGCATCGGTGATTCTCACGGGCGGCGGAACACAATCATCCCACGAGGCTCGCGGAAATCGACTGCGCCGGCTGGTGGGCTCGACGTGGGTGCAGGATGCTCGGAGCTACCCCAGATCTCGCTACAACGCGCTGGTCACGCACGACACGGTTCGCGACGAACTGGTCGTGTTCGGCGGGAGAATCGAGGGGGGCACTTCGGACATCGGCTCTGACACGTGGATCCATGACGAGAACGGATGGAGGATCGCCGCGGTGTTTGGCATGATCCCGCGCACGGAAGGCGCGTACACGTTTGACAGCGCTCGTGGCAAGGTCGTGATGTTCGGCGGCTCGACCGGTGGCTCAGGCATCACGCAGCAGACTTCTGAGTGGAACGGCTCGTACTGGCTGACGGTCGCTGAATCCGGCCCTGCTGCCCGCAAGGGGGCCGCGATGGCCTTCGATTCTGTTCGAAACGTGAGCGTGATGTACCCGTGCGGCACGAGCAGTTTGTCGCGAGAGACATGGGAGTGGAACGGAACGGCATGGACCAAGAAGTCAACCGGTGCAGGCCACACCGGCCGCACCATGCCAGCGATGGCATATGACCCTGTTCGAAAGGTGACAGTCCTGTTCGGCGGCGAAGACGCCAATGGCTACTGCTCCGACACATGGACCTGGAACGGCACGACCTGGACACAGAAGAATGTGACAGGCCCTTCACCGCGCCGCTTTGCGCACATGGCATGGGATGCTGAGAACCAGCGGCTCCTGCTCTTTGGCGGGTATGACGATACAGCGCTCAACGACGTCTGGGCGTGGAATGGCACCGCATGGTCGCTGGTGAATGATGCAGGTCCTGCGGTTCATTACACCCTGGGCGGCACGTACGACTCCCAGAACCGCGTTCTTCGTGTCCTGACAGGCTCCAATGAGTCCTCACTCCAGGTGTGGGAATGGAAGCTCGCCGCCCCGACGATCAGCTACGAGCCGCGTGACACCATGCAGTGCCAGTCGAAGCCGCTCCACGCAGTCGCAGGCGCGGTCGGCACATCGACGCTCACATACCAGTGGTACAAGGACTCCGCGGCCTTGTCAGATGATGGAAGGATCCGCGGTTCAGGCACGCCGCACCTTGAAATCCACCCTGCATACCCCTCGGACACCGGGACATACCGCTGCGTCGCGACGGATTCATGCGGCGTGGCAACGACAAGGGATGCCTCGCTCATCGTCTGTCTCTCTGACTTTGACTGCTCGGGCTTCGTCGACACCGAGGACTACGACGCGTTCGTGGCCGCCTTCGAGAATGGGGGCGACGAGGCAGACGTAGATCGTTCCGGCTTTGTCGATATCGAGGACTTCGCGGCCTTCGTGACTGCATTTGAAGTAGGGTGCTGAAAGAGTGGCAAAAAATGCTCGAGACCTGGATGCATTACCAAGCATCAAGGTCTCGCTGCGCGATCGAGGATCGCTGAAGAGACCACTCCCAGGCCATGCCAGAAAACACAACACCCCCCGATTGCTCGGAGGGTGTGGCAATGACCCCAAAGGGATTCGAACCCTTGTTTCCAGGATGAGAACCTGGCGTCCTGGACCAGGCTAGACGATGGGGCCAATGAAACTGGCAACCCAGGTTCTCAGCCAAGAGAATAGCGCGCAGGACACCACCGTCAACCAGCAGAACGACCTGCAATCACCCTGCATGCTCACGCAAACGACGTGTTGCCACGCGACATAGACGACGCGTGAACCTGCGTCATTCCCCCGATGATCGGATTGGCTCTGCGGATGGCTTTCAGGCCGTCGCGACGCTCGACAGGACCTGCCTGCGTAGCTGAGCGAGTGCGTACACCGCTGCTTCTGCCTCTGCCTTGCCCACGACAGCGCCCTGCGCCTCGACGCCCTGGTTCAGCGGCTTCCACTCTGCACGGTGGCAGTCAAAGAGCTGGACATAGCGGATGGAGAGCTCGCACCCTGCTTCGGTGAACTCGCGTTGAACGCGGCCCGCGCGGGGGAAACAACGGCCGTCCGCGAGGTAGTCGCAGTCCGTGCTGTCCAGTGCGCTCCAGCCCGTGGCGTACAACTCATCGATCGCGAAGTCCAGACCCATGGTCCACGTCCTTTCGACGGCACGACTCGATTGGCCTCTCGGTGAAACACCAGCGAGGCACAGACAGGCCGGCAAGGCCCACCGAAGGATTCTCCGGCAAGGCAAAGCTCTGCACAATCGGGTTCTGGAGGCGGTGAATCCGCTCCGCAGGGCAAACGCACCTGCGTATCAGTATAGCTTTGGCAGGGGGTGCCGCGGAAGAGGGAATTGCGTAGGACCAAGGCCTGAGCAACCACTGGGTCCTGAATGGGTTATTGGCCCTGCAAGCTCTCAGGGGCCTATCTGCTCGCCATGCTGGTCGGAATGACCACCAGGGCGATCACGTCGTACCACGCATGGGCAGCGACGGCCAGGCCAAAGCCACGGGTGACAAAGACGCCCGAGAGATACAGCCCCGCCATGAAGCAGTAAAGCGCCAGGCCCACGTTCATGCCGTTGGGTGTCCAGATGTCGTGATAGGCGGCAAACGCAGCGGATGAGATCACTGCAGCGATCGCATACCCCGCGCGGTGCGGAACTTTGAGGAGATCAACCAGGAGTGCATGAAGCACCGCGATCGCGATCAGGCGGAAGAGCAGCTCTTCATAGATCCCCGCACCGAGCGAGAGCGTGAGCCTTGCCTGCCAGGAAAGATCGGTGACCGATCCATCCGCGACAAAGAG
>JAESFU010000612.1_pt1 | contig 15041 bp, 13 predicted proteins | sample 9269461 | NCBI WGS metagenome assembly JAESFU01 (sample SAMN14502556, study PRJNA617107) | algae metagenome | isolation source: Stenomitos rutilans HA7619-LM2 and co-occurring heterotrophs from cave walls | place: USA: Waikapalae cave, Hawaii | collected 2009-07-28
CAAATCTTAAATCAGACAAAGAAATGAATCTCGATCTGGAATGGAAAAAGCTTAGCGATGAGATTAATCTGCAAGCTCAGAAAGAACTGATGCCCCCCACCATCATCGAGGGACAATCGTATAGCCTGTTAAAAATATTACGCATCAAACTAACATGGAAACTACGATGGATTCGCGTAATTGATTTGCCCGTGTTGGCCTGCGCATTATTTGTTCGCGGCGATTTGCAACTCATGCTGCTCGTAATCTTCGCCTGTTTTGAAATAGCCCGAATCGCTTCTGTGTATGAGTTCAAAAAAATTAAAACAGAAATTGATTATACTTCGACCACCCAACAGGTGTTGCGGGACAATCTGAAGGCCATCAAAAACTTTTTGAAGATCGAACAGATCTGGGGTTATGTATTCTTACCGCTGGCCGCGCCGGCTGGATTTGTCTTGTATAGATTGATGATTCACAAAAATTTTGAAACCATTTTCAGCGATCCGAACATCTGGTATCAACTCGCGGCATACATGCTGATTGGTCTCCCGGCAATTTTAACCACACGGAAGATGAACAATCACCTTTTTGCTGAGCACATCAAAGATCTGACGGCCAAGATCCACCAGCTCTCAACAGAGTCTTGATACAAGGTGCAATCGATAAAAATTCTCAAGCAACCGGAAAATTACCGATGCCCTTATCAACGCATGCTAACGTTTACAACCGCGCAAGCGATGTTTCAGGTAACAAGTCGCATGACGCCGGCGCCAAGTGACTGGGAAATAATCCTTACTTTTGCGACGTCTATAGAATAACGTATGCACCCCAAAGAAGAAACCCTCTCTGGCTGGGGAAATATCCCGGCCACCTCCAGTAAAGTTGTATATCCCCGTGCCGTCAGCGATGTAAAAGAGTCGTTGTCGCTTGATCGTGTTTTGGCACGCGGCCTCGGCCGCAGCTATGCAGACCAGGCAACGAACCTCCACCATGCTGTGTTGAAGATGGAGAAGCTCAACCGCTTTATCGCGTTCGATGCGCAAACCGGTATTCTTGCCTGCGAAGCCGGCGTAAGCCTGGAAGAAATTATCGAGCACCTCGCACCCCGCGGCTGGTTCCCCATGATCACGCCCGGCACCAAGTTCGTTACCATCGGCGGATGGATTGCCAACGATGTTCACGGCAAGGCTCATCATGCAGATGGATCTTTTGTAAGCTGCGTAATCGACTTCACCATCATGCTCGCCGATGGCCGCATTCTGCGCGCAAGCCGCGAAGAAAACAGCGATCTGTTCTGGGGCAACTTCGGTGGACTCGGTTTACTGGGAACAATTCTGACCGCGACCATCCAGTTGCGTAAAATTGAGACAACGTATTTTGTACAGAAAGCTGTAGCCGCTCAAAATCTCGATGCGATGCTTGATGCCATTCACGCCAGCGAGCATGAGTATAGCTCGTCTGTTGCGTGGCTTGATTCGATGGCGAAAGGAAAAAATCTGGGACGCGGTGTCCTCACCATGGGCAATCACGCCCGCCTGGAAGACCTGCCCGCCAGCCTGAAGAAAAATCCGCTCAAGCTGGGCAAGAAAGCCAAGCTCACCGTTCCTTTCTATCTGCCAAGCTTTACGCTGAATACACTTACCGTAAAAATTCTGAACACCGCCTTGTACATTATGCAGAAAGGCGGCAAGCCAATGGCCCATTACGATAAATTCTTTTATCCATTGGACATGATCAACAACTGGAATCGCGGCTACGGCAAACGCGGTTTTATACAATACCAGTTTGTGCTGCCGATGGAGAACGGCAAAGAGAACATCCGCAAGATCCTGGCAGAAATTACGCAAAGCAACTGTGTCCCATTTCTGAATGTGCTGAAGAAATTCGGCAAGGAACAAGGCGGCCTCCTCTCCTTTCCATTTGAAGGCTACACCTTCGCCATCGACTTCCCCATCACCACGCAACTCAAGCCCTTTACACAAAAGCTCGACAAGATGGTATTGGACATGGGCGGCAGAATCTACCTGGGCAAAGATGCCTACCTCGACGAAGCCACTTTCAAAGCCATGTATCCACAACACAAGGAATGGCTCGAAATCAAACGCAAATACGATCCTGCAAATTTATTCAGTTCGGATCTGTCCCGGAGAATTGGGTTGGAGTTGAAGTGAGTTTAAAAAGTTGAAAGCTGAACGTGGAAGTTTTAAAGTTGGGAAGTCCGGAAGTCGGGAAGAAATTCTTTTGATGATTTTACGATCTCTTTTTCGCAGTCCGTTTTGCTAAAGGAGATTGGAGTAAGTGAAAAAATCTCTTCCGGACTTTCGGACTACCTAAACTTCCGGACTACTAAGAACTATTTACTTTTCTTAACCTTCTTCGGTGCCGGATGTTCGATGGCGTTGCTCAATTCGGAATACCACGACTCGCCGTACTTGCGGATGAGCGGGTCTTTGAGAAATTTATAGATGGGTACCTGCAACTCTTTTCCGAGGGCGCATGCCGGTGAGCAGATGTTCCACTTGTGATAGTTGAGGGCTTCGAATTCTTTTTTCTTGGTGATGCGGATGGGATACAGGTGGCAGGAGATTGGTTTCTTCCAGGCGATTTTTCCATCGAGGTATGCCTGTTCGATGCCGCATTTCAAAACACCCTTCTTGTCATAGATGGCATACACGCACTCGCGGCCTTCGATGATCGGCGTGCATAAATCACCGTCATCGTCGGTTGTATGTACGCCCTGCTTTTCGATCGCGGCAACTCCTTCTTTGGTCAGGTACGGTTTTACGATCGGGTAAATGTCTTCCAGGATCTGAAGCTCGTCTTCATTCAGGGGTGCACCAAAATCGCCTTCCACGCAGCAAGCCCCTTTGCATTTATCCAGGTTGCAGACAAATTCCTTTTCGGCTATGTCGTCCGATACGAGTACCTCACCAACTTTTATCATGCTGTAAAGTTAAGATTAAAAGGAGAAAGCCTAAAGAAAAACAAGTGTGAGTATTGAAGATCAACTACCGCCCGGTTGAATCAGCTCACCACAATTCAAACTGCACATGTTCCTGCTCGTTCACATCGCTCAGCACCATCTTCGTGGAAACCTTGCGCGAGAAGAAGCCGATGTTGTAAGCCGGCAGATCCATGAGTCGTGAATCGAGTTTATGAACAGACATGGCGTTGTTAATTCCGCGCATCAGCATGTTGTTCTGATACAATCGTACCAGATGTTTATAAAATTGCTGATTGCTTTGCACCGACGTAAGCCGCTGCAGATCCTGAACGCCGGCAAAATGTTTTAGCTGCTGCGATTTTTCTTCCACATAAAACTGGTAGTTGGTGCGGCTGTTCATCATCCACGTAAACGGAATAAGAAAACTGTAGCCTTGCACAGCCATTGCCTCAACAAGGGTGAATGGAATTTCGAAAGAGAATGAATCAGCCAGGCACAACACGGCGATCTTCCTGCCGCGTTTATTGTCGGGGATAAGTGAACGTAATCTTTCGGGCAGCAGGTGCAGCGGTTCCTCGAGCACCATCGCTGTTTTCTGTTTGTTGTGTGGATGGATACGCGTGTTCAATGCATAGGCCTGCTCTTCGTCGCGCTCGCAGAAGTACCAGTTTGCTATGGGCATGCGCGCAGCGAGCAACGACAGCGAAGCGGTGGGGAAAATTTCTTTTTGATGTCCGACAGAAAACATTCCGCTGCCGGCGGTGAGATCAACAAAAACAATTTCGTCGGCACGGCCCGCTACATGTGCGATGAATGATTGAACGTAGCGTTCTATAAGCTGAACCTTTACTTTAAACCAGGGTTCTACGGCCGTGATGCTGAGTCCATCGGCGACAAATGACTGAACTTGTGCGAGCGGTTTATGGTTCAATGAAAAGATTTTTTCAAAAGTAACGAAGGTTGAAATCGATTAAAAGGATGTAAGCCTTTATGTTTAATTTGCACCCTGATTATGACCGATTACCTAGCAACACTGAACGAACCTCAACGTGAAGGCGTGCTGACCACCGAAGGACCCTGCATGCTTATTGCCGGTGCCGGCTCTGGCAAGACGCGCGTGCTCACGTTTCGCATTGCACATTTAATTCAGGAAAAGGGCGTTGACCCTTTCAGCATCATGGCCTTAACGTTTACCAATAAAGCTGCGAAAGAAATGCGCGAGCGTATTGAAAAAGTTGTAGGACACGATGCCCGTAATTTGTGGATGGGGACTTTCCACTCCGTATTCTCCCGCATCCTGCGCGCCGAAGCACATCACCTCGGCTATCCGCACGACTTTACCATCTATGATACCGACGACTCCAAGACGCTGATCAAAAACATCGTAAAGGAAATGGGCCTTGACGATACAGTGTATAAACCCAATGTTGTCTACAACCGCATTTCATCCGCCAAAAATAAACTGATCGGCTGGGAAGACTACCTGCGCAATGCCGAGCTGATGGGCGATGACGCCGCGAACCTGCGGCCCGAGATCGGCAAGATTTACAAAGCCTACTCGCTGCGCACGTTCAAGTCGGGCGCGATGGACTTTGACGATTTGCTTTTCAACACGGACAAGCTTTTTAAAGAACATCTCAATGTGCTGAACAAATATCAGCACCGTATTCAATACGTATTGGTGGATGAGTTTCAGGACACCAACCTTTGCCAGTACTTCATTATCCGCAAGCTGGCATCGGTAAAAGAAAATGTTTGTGTGGTGGGCGACGATGCGCAAAGTATCTATGCCTTCCGCGGCGCGGACATTACAAACATTCTAAACTTCGAGCGCGACTACCCGGATCTGAAGATTATCAAGCTCGAACAGAACTATCGATCCACGAACAATATTGTGCAGGCCGCCAACTCGGTGATCAAAAAGAACCGGGCACAGCTTCCCAAAAAAGTATGGACATCGAACGAAGAAGGTAACCTCATCGAGTTGATCAAAGCCGTGTCGGACAACGAAGAAGGACGGCTGGTAGCCTCGTCTATCTTCCACGAGAAGATGCAGCACCAGATGAAGTTCAGCGACTTCGCCATTCTGTATCGCACCAACAGCCAGTCGCGCGCCATTGAAGAATCGCTGCGACGGATGAACATCAAATACAAAATGGTGGGCGGGCTTTCGTTTTACCAGCGCAAGGAAATTAAAGATCTGCTCGGCTACCTGCGCTTCGCCCTCAACCAGCAGGACGAAGCATCGTTCAGACGCATTATCAATTTGCCCAAGCGTGGCATCGGCGATTCTACGGTGGACAAGATCGTAGTAGCCGCCAACGATCATGGTGCGTCGATCTGGGAAATTCTGCAAAATGTAACGCCGTTTGTCGGGGGGCGTGTCGCGGGACCGATCGATGATTTTGTGGCGATGATCAAACGCTTTACGCTGGAAGCGCAACGGAAAGACGCCTATGATGCAGCCTTCGAAATAGCAAAAGGTTCCGGCCTGCTGCGCGAATTATACGAAGACAAAACGGTAGAAGGACTGAGTCGCTACGAAAACGTGCAGGAGCTCCTGAACGCGATTAAAGAATTTGTAGACGACCCCGAGAGACAGGACAAGACGCTCGGCGCTTTTTTGCAGGAGATCTCGCTGGTAACGGGCCAGGATGAGGACAAGGACAAAGACCCGGACAAGGTAACGCTGATGACGATACACATGGCGAAGGGGCTTGAGTTCAAGTATGTGTACCTGGTAGGCATGGAAGAAGATCTCTTCCCGTCGCAGATGATGATCAGCACGCGTGCCGAGCTGGAAGAAGAACGCCGCCTGTTTTATGTAGCGATTACGCGCGCGGAGAAACGTCTGTTCCTCTCCTACGCGTTGACGCGCTATCGCTTTGGCCGTTTGAAAAACTGCGAGCCGAGCCGGTTCCTCGACGACATCGACCAGAGCTTTATAAAAGTAGGGTCCAAGTTTGTGGGCATTGAGTCCACCCCCTCGGCACCCAAAAGCGACTACGCCAAAAAGCTTGTTACGGGCATCAAGAAAAATATAACATCGGCTCCGCCGGCGCAAAGACCAACAACGTATAAAACACCCGCGGACTTTGTGCCGAGTGATACCTCCGCCTTGCGCGAAGGCATGAAGGTGGAGCATCCCAAGTTCGGTTTTGGTACGGTGCTGGCCATGGACATGTCGGGTGCAGACCGCAAAGCTAAAATTGATTTCACGGGCGGTATTGGCGAGAAAACGCTGCTGCTGAGTTTTGCCAAGCTGCGGATTATCGAGAATTAGATTCCGCGAAGTACAGCTCACTATTTAAAACAGAACGTATCATTGTCCACAAGGACAGAAATCTGTTTTTGATGGTGAGCTGGTCTGTTTTTCCATGATGACTGTTTTTATGTATTTGATGTGAACACGTTTTGGTAATTCGATTTTGAGGAAGCTCCTATGGAGCTCGGTTAATTTTTCCATATTCCATTCTATAAACAGGCGTGCTCCTGCGGAGCTGAATTTTCAGTGTTTTGCGCGCCTTACTTTTGGACATCGATCTATGCCGAGGAGCGACATAATGTGTTAAAGGAAAACAATCCAGCTCCGGCGGAGCGCCCTGTCGATAGAAGCCTATAATAATGGGGGCCGCGGCCCTGCGAACGTATTAAAACAGAAAATCGAACTTCGCCGCGGAATGAAATGCTACGCGATTCTGATGATGGCGCATCGTAACCTGAATCACGAAACGATTCTCCTGCACCGAACCGGCGTAGCGATAGTAGCAGAAAGCCCGCAGTGCGCTGGCCAGGGTGCGTGGCCGGACTTGCAGCGGATAGCGCGACCCGACAACGGCGGGAACACCCCAAATTTTTAAACCGACCCACTCGCTCCGTCTTTGATATTGCTGAATTATACGCTACTTTGCGTACGAAATACAACGTCCCTGAGGAGCCTTGATTCTTTACTTGCTGCGGCATACACCGAAAAGGCCCATGTTTTTACAGATGACAAAAAGCTTGAATCCATTATTGAAATCGAAGTGAATGCCATTGGAGTGCTGCCCTCATTCCGGGCCCGCATTTGTACCATTGCTAAAAAAATCTATTAATAGCTTAACAATTTTCGACTTTGAATACCGAAAAAAAACAACCAGCTGCGCCGAAACAAGTGATTGGCGAATACAACACATCGCGCGTGGACATTATTCTGAAGGAGTACGGACGCAACGTACAGAACCTTGTAGAGTACATCCGCAGCCAGCCGGACATACGCAAGCGCACCGAGCTTGCCTACACGCTGATTGAATTGATAAAACAGCTTACACCTTCTATAAAAGAACAGGGCGACGACCCGCAACGCCTGTGGGACGACTTATATATTATAGCCGATTTTAACCTCGACGTAAACAATCCTTTTCCGATACCAACACGCGAAACGGTATTCAAGAAGCCGGCACGGGTTGCCTACCCGCAGAGCAACATCCGTTTTAAGCACTACGGCAAAAACATTGAGAAGCTGGTGAAGGAAGCGTTGAAAAAAGAAGACATGCAGGAGCGCCAGGATGCTATCATCTACCTGGGCAAACTGATGAAAACATTCTACGCCAACTGGAACAAGGAGCCACTGGACGACTCGGTCATTCTGCGCGACATTCAACAGATGTCGGGTGGTGCATTGAACATGACGATCGACAAGGTTCGCGAGGACAATTTGTTCGAGAAGCTCTACAAGGAACGCAAGAAGGTTCGCCCACAAGGAAACAACAGTGGCGGCGGCCACCAATACCCGCGCCAGCAAGGTGGGGGCGGTCACAACAGACCTTTCAACAAGAACAAAGGCGGCGGTGGCGGTGGTGGAAATAATAACTTCCGCCGGAGAAGAGATCAATAGTCTTCTTCTGTTATACAGGAATCATAAAGCAGATGTGTCGGGTTGGCACATCTGTTTTTATTTTAGTTACTTTCGGAATTAAATCAGTGTGTAAGTATCCATGAGCATATTCAAAATTAAAGGCGGCAAAAAACTGAAAGGTGAAATCATTCCACAAGGTGCCAAGAATGAAGCGTTGCAAATTGTAAGCGCGGTATTGCTTTCAGCAGAACCCATCACTATCCACAACATACCCGACATTGTGGACGTGAACAAACTCATTGACCTGATTGGCGACCTGGGATGCAAAGTAGAAAAGCTTGGCAATGGCTCCGTTCGTTTTACGTCGGCAAACATTAATGTTAATTTTCTGGAGACCGACGACTATCGCAAGAAGGCGGCCGCCCTGCGTGGCTCAGTGATGTTGCTCGGTCCTATTCTGGCGCGCTTCGGCAAGGCCAGCCTGCCAAAACCGGGCGGCGATAAAATTGGACGCCGCAGACTCGACACGCACTTTCTGGGCTTCCAGAAGCTGGGCGCCAAATTCAACTTCGATGCAGGCGAACATCTTTTTCACATCGATGCATCGGAACTGAAAGGCTGTTACATGTTGCTGGATGAAGCCTCTGTAACCGGTACAGCCAACGTGGTGATGGCAGCCGTACTGGCAAAAGGTACAACTACCATTTACAATGCGGCATGCGAGCCGTACCTGCAACAGCTCTGTCTCATGTTAAATCGCATGGGTGCCAGAATCGGTGGCGTAGGATCTAACCTGCTCACGATAGAGGGCGTGGAAAAACTGGGGGGCACGGAACATACCATGCTGCCGGATATGATTGAGATCGGAAGCTTTATTGGACTGGCGGCCATGACACAGTCGGAGATAACGATCAAGAACTGTCGCATCGATATGCTGGGGATGATTCCTGAAACGTTTAAGCGACTCGGTATAAAGATGGAGTTCCGCGGCGACGATATTCATATTCCCTCGCAGGAGTTGTATGAGATCGAAACTTTTATTGACGGCTCGATCCTGACGATTGCCGACGCTCCATGGCCCGGCTTTACACCCGACCTGATCAGTATTATACTCGTGGTTGCTACGCAGGCAAAGGGCACTGTCCTGATCCATCAAAAAATGTTTGAAAGTCGTTTGTTCTTTGTGGACAAGCTGATCGATATGGGCGCGCAAATTATCTTATGCGATCCGCACCGGGCCAACGTAATTGGACTGGAACGCAAACAAAAACTGAAAGGCATAAAAATGTCGTCACCGGATATTCGTGCCGGCGTATCGCTGCTGATTGCAGCACTGTCGGCCAGCGGTACCAGCGAAATATCGAACATCGAGCAGATTGATCGCGGGTATCAGAACATTGAAGCAAGGCTGAAGGCGCTGGGCGCAGAGATTGAGCGGGTGTAAGGGTTGAACTTAATAGGGAGTTGAGTCTTTCACCAGGAGATGTCTGATCTGGTTGGCGTTTACATAATCCGTTTAGTTTGATTGGACTTCGGTATTCGATTTTGTCAACTCTGTAACGTTAATCAGGCCTCGGTCCACGGTGGATGGGACTTTAATTAGGCGATGCCTTATATTTTTTGCGTTCCTTAATAAGTTTAGTTCGATTGGACTTGATCATTTAATTTCTCAACTCTAGCGTTTAATCAGACCATGGCTCACGGTGGATGGGACTTTAATTGGCCGATCTATGATCTGCTTTAGCGACGATCTGCCGAGACCCACATTTCGCAGGAATCTATAATTAGAATAGTATTTGTTTTACGTAAGAATCGAAAACCCAAAACTGTCGACCGTCAACTGTGGACCGTAGACCACCTCACAAGTCAATACTCAACCCTACAGGACAATGATCCGATCCGAAGTATTGATTATAGATCATGGCGTCTTTCACTTTGTCCACGATAGATTCTGAAACGAGGAAGTAGTCGATGCGCCAGCCGGCATTTTTTGCGCGGGCGTTGGTTACGTAATTCCAGTAGGTATATTTTACTTCTTCGGGGTAGAACCGGCGGAAAGTGTCCACGAAGCCTGTCTCCAGTAAATTTGTGAAGCCATCGATTTCGCGTTGCGTATAGCCCGCCGATTTATTGTAATTTTCTTTTGGCCGTGCAATGTCGATTGCCTGGTGCGCCACATTTAAATCGCCGCAGATGATAACGGGCTTGCGGCGTGTGAGCCAGTTTACATATTCTGAAAATTGCTTGTCCCAACCTTCGCGATAATCCAGGCGTGCGAGTCCCTCGCCGGAGTTGGGTGTGTATACAGTTACCAGAAAGAATGTAGGATATTCGGCGGTAATCACGCGACCTTCCTGATCGTGTTCTTCGAGTCCCATATCGTATGTTACCTGCATCGGCTCTTCCTTGCTCAGGATGGCGGTACCCGAATATCCCTTGCGGGCTTTCGACGAATTTACGTAGACGTGGTATCCCTCCAACATCAACAATGCTGTACGTGATTCGTCAGCCGCCGCCTTGGTTTCCTGGAAACAGATTACATCAGGATTCATCTCCTGCACATCTTTGAGGAAATCTTTTTTTATGATGGAGCGGATACCATTAACATTCCAATTGACAAGATGCATGAGCCTGGCGTTTGTGTGGTCGTAAAGATTGCTTCAATATTATTGACTTATCTGCCGGGAAACAAAAAAGTCCCGCAAACGCGGGACTTTTTTGAATGCCTTGGTATTCGTCTTCTGCTTATCCCAACCAATGAATTGTGTGCATAACTCATTGTGCCATATTCGCTCAACCTATCTGCGAAATCTCAATCAGCTTTAACGGCGGGCCTTGTTCGTATGATTGTAAAGAACGGTTGAACACAAACAAAAAAAGCCTTGTGCAAATACACAAGGCTTGATAGGATATGTCAAAAGTGATCAGAGATTACTTCGCAGCCTTGGCTTTGAATTCGTCTTTAATCGCTTCGATGTCTACGTTTTTAATAACCGGCTTAGCGTTCTGGATTTTAAGCGACTGGCGTCTAACGGCTGATTTCGCTTTATCTTTGCGGTTTTTTCTCTTTAATCTTGTTACTCCCATGACACTTTCTATTAAAAGGAGTGCAAAAATAACCCGGATTTTGAGTTTTGCAAAGGGAAGTTTCTATTTTTTTACCTCTTCTATTGTCGTCGCTGAATAACAACGAATCCTGTCATAATCGCTAATAAATGGTTTTTTGCGCCCTCCACTCCAGTCGGCTCTAAAGGGATTGGATCACCCCAGAAATCTGGCTTCAATAATCCGGTGATTAAATTCCCCAACACCGTTTGACCGCCTTTTACCGTAGGCGCAAATCGCCAAAAACGGCAGGTATAATTTTTTGTCAGATTCGGTAAACCAAATATTTTTATGAAGTCACGTATCTATATTTCCATGTTCCTGATGATAACCTGTTTCGCGTTTGTCCAAACCACATTTGCGCAGGAAACACCACAGCAGGAACCAGCCGAGAAACTGATCTCCGATGTAGTGGGCAAATGGACACTTACAAAAGTGCTTAATGGCAAAAAGGACATCACCGGCCAAAAGTCTGCCACCGGCATCCAACGGATCGAACTCACACGCGAAGCCAAGTTTGTGATGAGCGACAAAAAGCAACAACTCGACTCGGGTCTTTTCCGCGTGAATGAATCCCAGAAAACTATTTATTTTGAATCGAAGACCGGCGGCGATACACCTCCCTCGGAATGGGGCATCGATTTACACAATAACCAGATGATCCTCACCAGCCGTGCCGCCGCACACTCAAACGGCTACAAGTATATTTATACACGAACCAGTTTGAAAGGAAAATAATCATTTAAGAAGCATACATTGTCTCACAGTACGACCGGGTTTTCCGGTTGCCGCTGTGGGACAATTTTCATTCAGGCACTTCTTCCAATCATGTCCCACAGGTTGCCGTACAGATCTTTAAATACGGCGACTGTGCCATACACTTCCTCAGACGGTCCGCGAACGAATTCCACGCCCTGTGCTTTGTAAGAATGATAGTCGCGGTAAAAATCGTCGGTATGCAGGAATAGAAATACGCGACCGCCCGTTTGATTGCCCACGCTCCTCACCTGCTCATCGTTCGCCGCTTTGGCCAGCAACAATTTACATCCTGTGGAGCCAGGCGGAGCTACTACGACCCAGCGTTTTGTTTCGCTTTGCGGCGTATCTTCAATTAAAGTAAAGCCAAGCTTGCCTGTGTAAAACTGAATGGCCTCATCATAGTCGCGCACGACAAGCGCCAGTTGAAATATCTCTTGTGCCATAAAAGTCGAAGTCAGAAAGTCGAAAAGTCGGAGGACCGAAAGCCCGAAAAAAGTTTGCTATAAAAATCTGTATTGTTAAAGTTACTATATCAGAAAGGCAAAATAAGACAAAGAAAATTTCTTCCGGACTTTCGGTCTTCCCTGACTTCCGGACTTATTAACCTCTCTTAAAACTTAATGTCCTCGTAAACCCGGCTGACGCTGGACCGACAGGACAATTTCCCTTTCAGTGCATCGGGCTTGAATAATGATTTGCCCAGCAGCATGCGCACACACTCCTGTATACCTTCGGTAATGGATGGGTGCGGGTGAACACACTCGGCAAGCTCTTCAATGCCTTTGTTCATCCAGATTAATAACGCAACGGCCTGAATGGCACTCGACGCGTGGTTGCCGACAATTTTTAATCCGAGTATCTTCATCTCGGCGTCGTTCGTCACCAGCAGTTTAATAAAGCCTTGTGTGTTGCGTTTGGCAATGGCGCGCGGAATACAACTATAATCAAGCGTTACCACTTTATAATCAATTCCCTTTTCACGGGCCTGTGTCTCATTCAAGCCAACGCCTGCTACTTCCGGATTCAAAAACATGATCGTGCTGATGTTCTCATACACCAGTTTATGATCGGGACTGCCAAAGATTTTTTCCACCGCATAGCGGGCCTCCAGTTCCCCTACATTCACCAGCGAGATATCGGCTGTAATATCGCCCACAGCATAAATATTGGACACGTTGGTTTGCGTATCATTATCTTCTATACCGCGTTTGCTGATGCTGATGTCCACATTGTCACTCCACAGATTTTCGTAGTTGGGTATGCGGCCTACGGCGATCAGTGCCTTCTCTACATTGAACACGGCTTTGCTGCTGTCGTCGTATTCCAGTTCGTATTCTACGCGGTCGTGTTTCACTTCCATGCGAATGAGCCGGGAGTTACGGTGAATGAGCACGCCGCTGTTTTCCATGTTGCGTTCAATCACGCGCACAATGTCCTCGTCTTCGAAAGGCAGAATGCGCTCGCCTTTATCGATGAGGTGGACTTTGGTTTTACCGAAGCCGGAAAAGATGGTAGCATATTCGCAGCCGATAACACCCGCCCCCACAATCACCATGCTTTCCGGAAAGTCCTCCATGCTTTCAATGCCTTCGCTCGTCATGACAATTTTCTCGTCGATGGGGAGCTCAGGTAAATAGCGCGGACGACTGCCCGTGGCGAGTATGATATGTTCGGCCCAAACGGTTTCTGTATTCAAGTCGATTGATTCGATCTGCACTTCGTTTTGTGAGATCAGGCGCGCTGTGCCACTTTTGTAAGTAAGCAGGTTTGCATGATGGGAGTCTTGCAACAAGTCGATGTGATCTTTCAGCATGCCTTTGCGCTCTTCGACGGCACGCACTACTTCGGCCTGAATTTCTTTATAGTTGATGCTCGGTTCCTGCAGATTAAACCGCTTCAGATTTTTACGGAACGATGCCGTTTCGCGCGAAAGCTCCCACCACGATTTGGATGATAACGCCCCATTGGTAACACCGGCACCGCCGAGCGTGTTTTTCTCAATAAGCAAGGTTTTTTTTCTGAAATCGAGGGCGCGCATGGCTGCTGCATAACCGGAAGGCCCTGCCCCGATTACAACTAAATCATATTTCTCCATAAAGCCGGAAAAGACAAGTAATTACTCCGACAAGGTACACTTTACCGACTTCGATTGAAAGAGGCTCAACTGGTTTTTGATTCAAAAATCGTTACATCCGCCCGGCCCTTTGTTACCGTTATTATGTACCTTTGAATGAACGTGCCTTAACGGCTCCTTGCTTCGGATGAATATATTGTACTCTATCATTTATTCCGGACAGTCCTTTACCAAGACATCATCTGAAAGACGTGGCGTTATATTATCCAATGCTATTTCCATCAGCGTGTCTGTACTGGGCACCATACTCGCTATCCTGTACTACATCTGGTACGGGTGGAATGTGGTTACACTTCTGATTTTCTGCATTTCGTTTCTCACATCCAGTGCCATCCTGTTCAACCGTGCCGGTTTAATTTATGTAAGCCGTATCTGGGTTTGTTTGATCATACCTGTATTTCTGACGGCATTGTCCATTTACTCCAAGAGTCTATACTATGAATCCAAAGAGGAGCTTGATTACTTCACCTTCCGATTTGTGATCATGGGTAGTTGTGTTTTTCCCTGGGTCTTATTCTCCATGCGCGAAAGAATTGCGCTGTGGTCATGCTCCCTCATCGGATTGCTGATCCTGATGTGTCACGATCCGTTGCACGAGCTTTTTCATGTCGGATTCGCCAAGGACACATTGGACTCCGCCAGTTACTTCTTTACCAACATTGTCATTTTCGTGTCCTGCACGGTGCTGATCAGCGCGCTGGCTTTTCTGAAACGAATCTCGGAACGTACCGAATATCGTAATGCCCGCCTGATTGCCAAGCTGCACGAAGCCAACCATTCACTCACCGAGAAAAATTCAGAGATCGAAGCGCAGGCCGCGGAGTTGCAGGCGCAAAGTGAAATCATGGAGATCAGTCAGAAACAGTTGATGGACGCCTACCTCGTTATCCACGATCAGAAAAACAAACTCGTGTCCCAAAACCAGACGCTGTCGGCGGAGCTGATCGACAGGAACAAAGATCTTACGGAAACCAACTCGGAGCTGATCAAACACAACAATGAGTTGAGACAATTCTCGTATACTGTTTCGCACAATCTTCGCGGACCGGTAGCCAGCCTGATGGGGCTCATCGAATTACTCAACCCTTCAAATTTTAAAAACGACGATTCGGAAATCATCTCACATATACGGTCATCTTCTTATCAGCTCGACGCAATTATAAAGGACCTGACCAAGATCATCGACATCCGCCATGATATCTTCAAGATCCGGCAAAAACTGTCCCTTGAACATGAGATTGGAGAAGTGACAAAAATCCTGCAAAAGGACATCTCTTTTC
>JAESFU010000613.1_pt1 | contig 15008 bp, 12 predicted proteins | sample 9269461 | NCBI WGS metagenome assembly JAESFU01 (sample SAMN14502556, study PRJNA617107) | algae metagenome | isolation source: Stenomitos rutilans HA7619-LM2 and co-occurring heterotrophs from cave walls | place: USA: Waikapalae cave, Hawaii | collected 2009-07-28
AAGACGAATATCAAGGTAACCCGGATCGCGTCCCAGACCTGGGGATCGCCAAGCATGCGCTTGAAATTGTCGAGCCCGATGAAGGTAGAGATATTGACCTGGTTTTTATTGACGACATTCTTGGTGCGCGGTTGCCCTTGATCGTCGAGGACCGGCTTTCCCGCTTCATCGAGGAGCGGAACCTTTTCGCGCGTGATCTCGACCTTCTGCTCGATCTTGTAAAACGCCAGATAGAGCGAATAGCCAAGCGGAAAGACGGTAAAGGCCAACACCCAGATGACCGCCGGGAGCAGCAGATAGAAGCGGATCTTTCCGGTCCAACGCATTGGGATGTTTGAGATGAAAGATGGACCGGGAAGGGCAATCCCTCCCGGTCCTCTAAATTGGCGTTACGGCTGATAGCCGATAGCGGCTTGATAGTCGGCTTTCTGCTTGTCGCGGCCGATCCGGTCGGTGACGCCTTCCCAGGCGGTCGCCGTATCGTCGAGAGCCTGCTGAGCCGTCTTTCCGCCCGCTATTGCCGCCGACAGGTTCTTGTCGAGGATGTCCCAATACTCGAACGAGCCGGGAATGCGCAGATAAGTCAGACTGGTCGGCGCATAGAATGTGTCGTGATAGGCCTTGGTGTAGGTCTTGGCATCACTCTCGGACCAGCCGGCCTTCACATAATCCTCGATCTTGGCTGTGCCGCCGTCCGCCTGGAGGAATTGATAGGAGAAGCCTGGATCGACGCCGTCCCAACCAACCGTCGCCATGAGCTTGGAGACAGGCTGGATGGCCATCAGCGAAAGGAAAGAATAGACGGCTTCCGGATTGGCCGAGAAGTTCGACACAACGCCATGCCAAGAGCCGCCGACAGTGTTGCCGATGAGGCGCGGCGTGTCGAGCTTCACGAATTCCTTCTTCTCGAAATCGTAATACTCGTTTGACGACGGAATGACCGCCGCAGCGCACTTGCCTTTGACCTTTGAACGGCTTTCATCCTGGCAAAGCGCGCCGACGTCGCCCCATGAAAACACGAAGATCGACTTGCCGCGCAGGAAGTAATCCCACGCTTCGCCGAGTGACCAGCCGACCTGGGCTCCGGGGCCGGTCTTGTGAAGCTCCTGAAGGAATTCAAGCGCCTTCACATGTCCGGGGCTGTTGATCAGAGGCTTCATGTCTTCCGGATCGAACCAGTAGACATTCTGCGTCCGCGTGACCTTGTCGCCGGGGTTGATCACGAAGGACGAGGAGAGCGACTGGAAGTGGTAGTGGCCCTGTTCGCCAACCTTCAAATGCAGCACGGTGCCGCTATCGGGATCGGCATCGGTCGCATCCCAGTTCTTGCCGTTGAAGAACTTCGAAACCTCGAGCAAATCCTGCCAGGTCTGCGGCGGGTTCGGCAGGTCTTTGCCTGTCTCCTTCTTGAACTCTTCCTGCCACTTCGGATCCGACAGAATATCATTGCGGTAGTAGAGAACCTGTCCGTCGCCGTCATTAAGGACGCCGTAACCCACGCCCTTCCATTTATGCAGGTTCTGAAGCGCCGGCGGCATACTGTCATAGGTCCATTTCGGATACTTGCCGGACTTCTGAAGCTCGTCGATGGCATAGGCATAGCCGGCCGGGACGATGTCGCCATACCAGAATGCGCCGACCATGAAGGCGTCGTACTGTCCGGTGCCGTTCCTGAGGTCGAGCATCATCTTGGTGTAGTGCTCGGCGAAAGGCAGCTCGACGATGTTGACTTTTCCGCCCGAGAGTTCTTCCCAGATCGGGCGGAATTGATAGAGCGGACCGCTGATGCCGCCCTTGGGGCCCGCGCCGTTCACGGTCACGGTAATGGTCACATCTTTGAAAGGTTGCTTGTCCGGGCCGAATTCGGTGCCAAGCTCTTCGCGTGTCGTCTGGATAGTCGCGTTGTTGTAGGCCTCGCCGAGCTTGAGGACGACAGTGCCGTCGTCCTTCCAGTCAACATTCTCGCCCGCCGAAGCTGTTACTGCGGATAAAGCCACTGCCGACAAAGCCAACATCGGCATTCTAAGGCCACGCATATTGGACTCCTCCCATTTACAGGTCACTCGTGCCGGGGCATCTGTTGCCCTCAAACGAGAAGAGCATACATTCACTCCGAGAAATCTCAACCGATTGAATCTTCGAAAAACTTTAGTGCACTGCAACACGATGCATGAAAATCGGGCACATCTTCGCCACGCTTGACGAAGTAGACCGCTGGTCCATAATTCACACAGAGGGGAAGTGCACCATGGCTTCAGTTGAAGTTGTCGATATTCGCAAGTCGTATGGCGTGCATGAAGTGATTCATGGCGTTTCGATCGGCATCGCCGATGGCGAATTTGTTATTCTGGTCGGACCGTCCGGGTGTGGGAAGTCGACATTGCTGCGGATGATCGCCGGGCTCGAGCCGATCACCTCGGGCGATATCAAGATCGGCGCGAAGGTCGTCAACGATCTGCCGCCCAAGGATCGCGACATCGCGATGGTGTTCCAGAACTACGCGCTCTATCCGCACAAGACGGTTGCGGAGAATATGGGCTTCGCGTTGAAGTTGCGCCGCACGCCGAAGGCCGAGATCGAGGCGCGGGTTCGCCGCGCGGCGGAAATCCTCGATCTGGTGCCTTACCTGTCGCGCTATCCGCGGCAATTATCCGGCGGCCAGCGCCAGCGCGTCGCCATGGGCCGCGCCATCGTTCGCGATCCGGCGGTATTCCTGTTTGACGAACCCTTGTCCAACCTCGACGCCAAATTGCGCGTCGCGATGCGTGCCGAGATCAAGGAGCTGCACCAGCGCCTTAAGACGACGACGGTCTATGTCACCCATGACCAGGTCGAGGCGATGACCATGGCCGACCGCATCGTGGTGATGAATGACGGCATCGTCGAGCAGGCGGGCTCGCCCCTCGATCTCTATGACCGGCCGGCCAATGTGTTCGTCGCGGGCTTCATCGGCTCGCCTTCGATGAATCTTCTCAAAGGCAAGGTGACGGTGAACGGCAAGCCGAGCTTCGTAACCGACAGCGGCGTCGCCCTACCGCTCGCTGATGCCCCGGCCAACAGCGACGGCAAGCCTGCGATCTACGGAATCAGGCCGGAGCATCTGGCGCTCGGCCATAACGGGCTTGCGGCGGAAATCTCGGTGATCGAACCGACGGGATCGGAGACCCAGGTGTTTGCCAAGCTCGGCGGCGACAAGATTGTCGGCGTGTTCCGTGAGCGCATCACTGCCAAGCCCGGCGAAACGCTCCCCGTCGCACCGACGCCGGGCTCCGTCCATCTCTTCGATCAGGCCTCCGGCAAGCGCCTCAATTGAAACCGGTCTTGGTATAGGGCGCCCAATAGGCGACGGATTCTTTCAACGCCGCCACGACGGCGCGATCGGTCGGTTCCCGCTCGCGGAAGGCAAGTTCGAGGCAGAGTTCATTGGCGCTGCCTCCACCCTCGCGGATGGCTGCGAGCAAGCTCTGCGGCGTAATACGGCCGTCCTTGTTGTACTGCGCGGTGAAGGGCCAGTGACCGCCCTTGTTCATGCTCGATTGCTTGATGTGGATGATGGGAGAGCGCGTGGCGAATTCCCTGGCCCATGCGAAAGGGTCGACATCGCTCGGGTTCGGCGAACTCACATCGCCATGATCGATGTCGATCAGCGGCTTGAGCGGAATCGGCAATGCAGCTTCGTCGATCCAGTCCTGGAGCCGCTTGGCTGATTCGATCGTATGGCCGACCTCCCGGCCGACCGACATGGATTCCCAGAAGAGCCAGGTCAGCCCTCGCGACTTGGCATGGTCCGCAACCTCGCGCCAGCAATCGAGTGCGGCCTGCGTGAGCGCGCTGCGGCGAAGCGGGTCGTCGAAATCCTTGTAAGTGAAAATCCCGTACTGAGTGCCAAGCGTCGGCGCGCCGAGATCGCCCGCAATATCCGCCAAGCCCTTGAACCAGCGCACGTAATAGGCGCGCACTTCGCTGTCTGGATGGGCGAAGTGGTTGAGACGGCCATAAGGCCCGGTCATCAGCGACGTGATTTTCGCGCGCTTTGCCGCGCAAGCCTGCGCCATGCGGTTGGTGAGCCGCGCGACAGTCTTGGACTCCCATGCCGGATTGATGAATTCGTGAACGAGCTGGATGTGGCCGATGCCGATCTCATCGGCGAGCACCGCGATCAGATCCTCGGGCTCGGCGATGCGGTTCACCAATGGATTGGTGTTGAGCGAGAGAGAAAATCCCATTTCGGTTCACGATCCGCGTTGCACTGCAGCATCGATTTTTGTTGACCTCGACGCTATTCTGAAAAATATTTCACCTCAAGAAAAAAATTTCAGAGGAAATGGGAAAGCGTTGAACCTCTACTCGCCCGCTCTGCAATTGGACGAGGAAGCCGCCCTCGCGGCGCGCGCCGCGTGGCTGCATTTTTCCGGCGGAAAGACGCAAGGCGAGGTGGCGGAATTGCTCGGCGTGCAGAGCACCAAGGCACATCGATTGATCGCGCGGGCGCGCAGTGAAGGATTGATCCGCGTCTTCGTCGAAGGTCCGATCGCCGGCTGCATCGAGCTCGAAGAGCAGTTGCGCAGCGCTTACGGACTTCAGCACTGCGAGGTCGTGCCGAACATCGACGATGGTCCGTTGCCATTGCGCACGCTGGGCACGGCCGGAGCACGCTACTTGCGCAACCTTATCGAAAGCGGGCGCTTCGACCTGATCGGCATGGGTCATGGCCGCACCTTGGCGGCCGCCGTCGATCTCATGCCGAGTGTCGATGCCGGCAAGACGCGCTTCGTTTCTCTCCTCGGTGGCTTGACCCGGCGCTATGCGGCCAGCCCTTTCGACGTGATCCATCGCCTTGCGGAGCGCACCGGCGCTGAATCCTACGTCATGCCGGTTCCCTTCTTCGCCAACAGTGCGAAGGACAGGGCGGTGCTGGAATCGCAATTCGGGGTATCCAACGTCATCGCCATGGCGCGCGAGGCGCAGATCTACATCGCCGGCATCGGCGAAGTCGATCGCAAGAGCTTCATTGCTTCCGCCGGCATGGCGCTTGACGAGGATGTCGATGCCGTCGTCAAGACCGGCGCCGTCGCCGAAATACTCGGGCAGTTCTTTTCCGAGGACGGCACGCATCTGCCCACCAGCTTGTCGGATCGCGCCCTTGCGCCGCGGATCACCGACCTCAAATCGCATCGCATAGTCGCCCTGGCGGGCGGCTCGGCAAAGACTCGGGCCATCCGCGCGATCCTTTCGAGCGGACTTCTGTTCGGCCTGATTACCGACGAGGCAATGGCACGGCGTCTCGTCAATTCCAAACCGGGACGAGAGCCCGGAAAGAAGAACGGAAGATCCGCACCGGGCTAGTCACGACGTTTGTAACAACCGATGTAAACGGAGAAATGGGACATGTACGACAAGGAAAAGGGCCTGTTCGAAGCATTCGTGAAGAACAAGCTGAGCCGCCGTGAGTTGCTCAAGACGACCGGCAAGCTCGGTCTTTCGGCGGGAGCGGCGGGCATGCTTCTCACCCAGGCGCAGACCACAGCGATGGCCGCCGATTTCGACTGGATGAAGTACAAGGGTTCGAAGCTCAAGCTTCTTCTCAACAAGCATCCCTATGCCGATGCAATGATTGCCAATATCGAGGCTTTCAAGACGCTGACCGGCATGGATGCGTCGTGGGATATCTTCCCGGAAGACGTCTATTTCGACAAGGTGACCGCAGCCTTGTCATCCGGCTCGTCGGAATATGATGCCTTCATGACCGGCGCTTACATGACCTGGACCTACGGTCCGGCGGGCTGGATCACCGATCTCAACGAATACATCAAGGATCCGGCGAAGACGAACCCCGGTTACAATTGGGATGACGTTCTTCCGGGGCTCCGCGCTTCGACGTCCTGGAACGGCGTTCCGGGCGGCGAGCTGGGCTCGGCCGATGCCAAGCAATGGTGCATCCCTTGGGGTTTCGAACTCAATAACCTCTCCTACAACAAGACGATGTTCGACAAGGTCGGCGTGCAACCGCCGAAGAACCTGGCCGAGCTCCTCGAAGTCTCCGCCAAGCTCACCAAGGACCTGGGTGGTCCCTATGGCGTCGGCGTGCGTGGCTCGCGCTCCTGGGCGACCATCCATCCGGGTTTCTTGTCGGGCTATGCCAATTTCGGCGAGCGCGACTTCACCGTCAACGAAGGCAAGCTGAAGGCGGCGATGAACACCGCCGGCTCCAAGGCGTTCCACCGCGACTGGGTGAAGATGATCCAGGAGTCCGGGCCGAAGGATTGGGCGAATTACACCTGGTACCAGGTCGGCACCGATCTGGGCGCCGGCGCTTCCGCCATGATCTTCGACGCCGACATTCTCGGCTACTTCATGAATGGCGGTGACAACAAGGAGAAGGGCAATCTCGGCTACGCGCCGTTTGCGGCCAATCCGGCCGCCGCCGCGCCGACGCCGAACGTCTGGATCTGGTCGCTCGCCATGAACAATGCCGGCGGCCAGAAGGACGCCGCCTGGTACTTCATGCAGTGGGCTTCGTCCGTCGAGCATGATCTGTTCGGCGCCCGCAAGATGGACTTCGTCAATCCCGTCCGCGCCTCGGTGTGGAAGGATGACGAATTCCGTGCCCGCATCGACAAGTCCTATCCGGGCTACCTGAACCAATATGAGGTGTCGGCTCCCGGCGCCAAGATCTACTTCACCGCCCAGCCGCTGTTCTTCGATCTCACGACATTGTGGGCGGAGAATCTGCAGAAGATGGTCGCCAAGGAAATCCAGGTCGACGAGGGCCTGGACAAAATGGCAGCCGAAATGGACCAGAAGCTGGTCGAGGCCGGCCTCGGCTAAGCGCGCAAGCGGAATGCGGGGCCTCCTTCCTCTGGGAGGCCCCGTAGCTTGCAGTTGAACTTGAAACACCGAAGGTGAAGAGTGGCTCCATGACTGCTGGAACCGCAGAGGCTCACGCGCCCCACAGACAAGGCCGCTTCATGCGGAAGGCGCTGCCCTATCTCCTGAGCCTGCCGGCACTGCTCATGTGCATCGGCATCCTCATCCCCTTCTTCACGGCGGTCTACTATTCGATGCTGCGCTACCGGTTGAACCTTCCGGCGATGAAGGGCTTCATCTGGTTCGACAACTACATCAATTTCTTCACCGACCCGAAATTCTGGAACACGTTGAAGATATCGCTGATCTACGCGGGTTTGACCGTCGTTCTGGAACTGATCCTGGGTCTGGCCATCGCCATGCTCCTGCAGAAGCGATCGCGGACGAACAACTTCATCTCAATCCTGCTCCTGCTCCCATTGATGACCGCGCCGGCCCTGGCTGCGCTGATGTGGAAGCTGATGACCAATCCGAATTTCGGCATCCTCAGCTATCTCGTATCCTTGATCGGGTTCCCCAACATGAAATGGGGCTCGGACCCGTCGACGGCTCTCTTCACCGTCGTGCTTGTGGATATGTGGGTCTACACGCCCTTCATGATGATCTTGCTGCTCGCCGGGTTGCGCTCGCTTCCGACAGCGCCGTTCGAAGCTGCAGCGCTCGACGGTGTGCCGCGATCCTTCGTCTTCTTCCGCATCACATTGCCGATGTTGATGCCTTACCTTCTGACGGCGACCTTGTTCCGATTGCTCGATTCAATCCAGCAATTCGACATCATCTATGCGATGACTCAAGGAGGCCCGGGCGACAAGCTGCTGGTCTTCCAGGTACAGGCCTATCTCGACTTCTTCCAGGCCACCAATGTCGGCCGATCGGCGGCACTGATGATCATCCTGTGGGCGATCACCTATTTCCTCTCCAATATCTTCATCAAGCAGTGGCTGAAGCTGCGCGAAAGGGCACACGGGGTCGCCTGATGGATCACACGTCTCCCCTTGAACGGATCGTCCGGGGAGTGCTGCTGGCACTCGTCGTGATCTTCTTCATGTTCCCGATCTTCTGGATCCTGCTCATGTCGTTCCAGACGAACGAGTCGATCCTGCGCATGCCGCCGTCGATCTTCTTTACGCCGACGTTCGACAATTACATCGCGCTCGTGACGGGCGAGATGCGCACGGCGGCGGGAAGTTTGCAGCTCAACTTCATGCAGAATCTGTGGAACTCGATCCTGCTATCGACGATCTCGGTTGCCGTGGCGCTTGTTCTCGGCGTGCCGGCCGCCTATGCCTTTGCACGTTTCAAGTTCCGATTGGGCGAAGACATTGCTTTCACGCTTCTGTCTTTCCGCTTTGCCCCGCCGCTGCTCGTGTTGCTGCCCTTGAGCCTCTATTTCAAGTCGTTGGGCCTTACCAATACCTATATTGGCCTGATCTGGGTCTATCAACTGATCTGCCTGCCGTTGATCCTGTGGATCGTACGCGGCTATTTCGAGGACTTGAGCCCGGATATCGAGCATGCGCATCGCATTGCGGGCTATAGCTGGTTTCAGACATTTCGGAAGATTGCCATTCCCTTGGCGCTTCCCGGTATCGCGGCGGCCGGTCTTCTCGCCTTTATCTTTGCCTGGAACAATTTCGTCTTCGCGCTGGTGCTTGCCTCGGCGGACAAGCAGCCGGTCACGGTCGGCGCGCTCGCCTTCGTGACCGCGTCGGGCATCCAATATGGCCAGATTGCGTCGGCGATCGTGCTCTCGGTTATCCCGACCTTTGTCCTGGCCATGTTTGCCCAGCGCTACCTGGTCGAAGGATTGTCGCTCGGAGCCGTCAAGGGATGAGCCAACTCGCATTCAACAATCTCTCGAAATCTTTCGGGTCGTTTAAGATCTTCGAAAATCTGGCCTTGTCGGCGGAAGCGGGCGAGATCGTCGTGATTTTTGGCGGCTCCGGCACCGGCAAGACGTTTCTGTTGCGCTTGATTGCCGGTGTTGAGGAGCCGACCACCGGCACTGTCGAGATTGCTGGCCGGGATGTAACCGATGTGCCGCCCGAGCAGCGCAATGTCGGCATGGCGTTCCAGAATTTCGCGCTCTTCCCGCATATGTCGGCGCGCGAGAATATCGCGAGCCCGTTGCGGGCGGCTCATGCCGACACGAGAGCGGTCGAATCCGGTGTCTCGCGCGTGGCGAAGCTCCTGAAGATCGATCACGTACTGGGTCATGCACCTCGCGAATTGTCCAACGGACAGAAGCAGCGCACCGCATTGGCGCGGGCCTTGGCCGCCGAGCCCCGAATTCTCCTGCTCGACGACCCGCTGCGCAATGTCGACGCCAAATTGCGCTTCGAAATGCGCCTCGAACTGCCGCGCCTCCTGCGCCAGTCCGGAGCGACGGTTCTCTACGTGACCCAAGACTACAAGGAAGCGATGGCATTGGGAGACCGCATCGCGGTTCTGGCGGAAGGCCGCTTCGTTCAGGTGGGAACTCCCGAGGACATCTACATGCGGCCGGCTACGCTCAGCGTTGCCAAGCTCTTTGGAGATCCATCGATCAACACGATCGAAACAAAAGTTTCGGCTGATGGCAGGTCGGTCGATGTGCGCGGCACGAATATTCCAATTCCGCAAAGTGCTTCGCTTGCCGGGCGCGATGTCATATTCGGTGTGCGGCCGGAAGCGATCACGATCAGCCGCGAAAAGACCGGTCTCCCAGCAACGGTTGTGGCGGTTACGCCGCTCAATGAGCGCGTGGTACTGCTTCTGCAATCGAAAGGCGGCTGGGAGTTTCTTGCGTCGCTCCCTTCCGCCGCTGCACAGGTTCCCGAACCGGACTCGGAGGTGTCGGTCAGCTTTGAGCCGATCGGCACGCATCTCTTCGACCTCGCGACTGGGGAACGCCTGCATGGGTGAGCTTGTTCTCAGCCGGGTCGACAAGGTTTATCGCTCGAAGAAGAAGACGGTTCACGCGGTCAAGTCTTTCGACTTGACCGTCAAGCCGGGTGAGATCGTCGCGCTGCTCGGTTCATCCGGTTGCGGCAAGACGTCGACATTGCGCATGATCGCGGGGTTCGAGGAGGTCACCAGCGGTTCGATCACGCTGGACGGCCGCGCGATTCATACTTTGCCACCGTCGCAGCGTGGCGTCGCCATGGCCTTCGAGGCCTATTCGCTCTATCCACCGCTCACCATCGGCGAGAATATTGCCTTCGCACTCAAGGCGGCAAAGCTCAGCGCTGCCCAGCAGGAAACGCTGGTGCGCAACATCGCCGATATGCTTGAAATATCGGGCATCCTCAATCGTTACCCGAGCTCGGTGTCCGGTGGCCAGCAGCAGCGCGCGAGTCTCGGTCGTGCTCTGGTGCGCAAGGCCGGCCTTTACTTACTTGATGAGCCGATGGGCCAGCTCGAGCCGCAGCTTCGCGCGATACTGCGCGGCCGCATCAAGCATTATCTGCGCGAAAACAACTGCACGACTATTCTCGTCACCCATGATCAGACCGAGGCGAACGCGCTGGCTGATCGGATTGCCGTCATGGAGGGCGGCGTTTTGCAGCAATACGCGACGCCGGCCGAGCTCAAGGCGCGGCCGGCCAACCTGTTTACGGGCGCGTTCATTGGCGAGCCGCCGATGAACATTTTCGATGCCAAGGTCAGTAGCGACGGGCAACGGACCAGGTTTGATATTGAAGGCGGCGTCTCGGTAGCCTATCCGGCATCGGAGATTTCGACAGAAGTGCAACGATTGTTAAGTCAGCGCCGGGAAATCTCGCTCGGCGTCCGTCCCCATGCTTTCAAGATTGGCGACGGACCATTTCGCGGCAAGATCATTTCCTGCCAATGGCTCGGAGACCAGACCCATGTCGCGGTTGAAATTGGCGGACGAACGGTCGTGTCGGTTTCCCATGACCGGATCAGCCAACGGCCGGGTAGCGAGATCGGCTTGAGTGCTGCGGCCAGCGACCTTCATCTCTTCGACGCGGAGACCGGGCGCGCCATTGCGCATGGAGGCTCGCCCGCATGAGCGATGCGCTGATCGTCGGCCTTGATTCCGGGACGTCCGTCGTCAAGTCGGTCGCCTTCACGCTTGACGGCGAGCAGGTTGCGTCGGCTGCTTTGCCCAATGCCTATGTCTCCTTGCCGGATGGTGGCGCCGAACAGGACATGGCGCGAACCTGGGTGGACGCGGCCAAGACATTGCGGCTGCTGGGGGAGAAAATACCGGGGCTTGCCGATCGCATACTGGCCTTGTCGGTGACGGGCCAAGGCGACGGCATGTGGCTGATCGACAAGGCCGGCGAGCCGGTTGCACCGGCCTGGCTGTGGCTCGACGGCCGCGCCGCTTCCATCGCCGAGGCCTATTTGCAATCACCTGCGCATGCGGAGCACTACAAGCGAACGGGCACCGGCGTTAACGCTTGCCAGATGAGCATCCAGCTTGCCTGGATGAAGCGCCATAGGCCTGAGGTGCTCGCGCGCGCCGAGACATCGTTTCACTGCAAGGACTGGCTCTATTTCAAGCTGACAGGCGACAGGGCAACTGATCCCTCGGAAGCAAATTTCACATTCGGCGAATTTCGCACGCGCAGCTACGCGCCGCGTATTCTCGAAGAGCTTGGGGTTGGCGATGCAAAACGGCTTCTACCGCCGATCGTCGAAGGCACGCTCGCCGCCGGCAGACTTGATCAAGCTGCGGCAGCGCTTACGGGCTTGAGAGCCGGAACACCGGTATCACTTGGCTATCTCGACGTGGTTTGCACTGGACTGGGCGGCGGCCTGTTCGATCCGGAGGGTAAGATTGGCTGCACTATCGTTGGCTCGACGGGCATGCATATGCGCATGGCACCAAACGCCGCGGCGGTACGGCTCAACTCGGAGATGTCCGGATACACCATGGCCTTCCCGGTGCCGGGCACCTATGCGCAGATGCAATCGAACATGGCTTCGACGCTCAACATCGATTGGCTTCTCGATATTGCGCGTGGCATTCTCAAACGGGAAGGGATCCAGCGCAGTCGCATCGATCTTCTGAAGGATATCGATGCGCGCATCATGGCGGTGCCGCCCGCCTCGATCCTCTATCATCCTTACATCTCGCTTGCAGGAGAGCGCGGGCCGTTCCTAGAGCCCACCGCGCGCGCCACCTTCACCGGGATCGATGTGACGACGGGCTACGACCATCTGATGCGCGGCATTTTCGAGGGGCTCTGCTTCGCAGCGCGCGATTGCTATGCGGCCATGGGCAACATCCCTGAGGAAGTGCGGATCACGGGAGGCGCCGCGCGCTCGCAAGCGCTGCGCCTGATTCTCGCCAGTACGCTCAATGCGCGGGTCAGAACGGTTTCGCGCGAAGAGGCCGGTGCTGCGGGTGCCGCCATGATGGCGGCGGTGCAGCAGAAAGCCTACCCGAACATGCAGAATTGCGTGGCGCGCTGGGTCGACCCATTGCTTGGCAGCGCCACCGAGCCTGACCCTGCATTGGCCAAGACCTACGACACCGGGTTTAAGACCTACAAGTCGGCGCGCGACGCGATGCGACCGATCTGGAAGGCCATGGGCGCGGCGCGGCGAGAGGCTGCCGATGGCGCGTAGGATTGCAATAATCGGCGACCGGTTCATGCTGTCTTCGATCTTCGAAGAGGCGATCCGCGAACGCTGCAAGTTCTACGATCTCGAAATAAGGCGGCATGATTTCCAATGGCCGGATGTGCCGATGGAGCATGGTTATGCAGTCGAAGGCATGGCGGGGCTCAAGGAGTACATGGGCTCGCCGGATGAAGTTGTGTCGCTTACCGGCGATGCGGAAATGCTAGTCACGCATCTGGCGCCGCTCTCTGCGAGCATCATGGATCGTCTGCCGAAGCTCAAATTCATTGCGGTGTCGCGCGGCGGACCCGTCAATATCGATATGAAGGCAGCACGCGAGCGCGGAATTCTTGTCGTGAACACGCCGGGCCGCAATGCCAGTGCTGTCGCCGAATTCACCATCGGTGCCATTCTCGCCGAAACGCGCAACATTACCCGCGGCCATGACGCGCTGCGTCGGGGCGAATATCGCGGCGACCTCTATCGCGCCGACATAACCGGACGCGAATTGTCGGAAATGACGATAGGCTTGATCGGCTATGGCGAGGTTGGTCGGCGCGTTGTGAAATATCTGAAGGCGTTCGGGTGTCGCATCCTCGTGTGTGACCCTTACGTTCAGCTCTCCGCCGACGATCTGAATGACGGGGTGATCCAGTGTTCCCTCGACCGATTGCTCGCCGAGTCGGACGTCGTTTCGCTCCACCCGCGCGTGACGCCCGAAACGATGCGCATGATGAACGCCGAAACCTTGCGCAAGATGAAGAAGGACGCAACGCTGGTGAACACCGCGCGCGGCCCACTCCTGGATTATGACGCACTCTACGACGTGATGAAGGATGGACACCTACGCGGGGCAGTGCTCGAAACCTTCGCCATCGAGCCTGTCCCGCCGGACTGGCCATTGCTTCAGCTTCCGAATGTGACCTTGACGCCGCATATCGCAGGCGCGTCGGTGAAGACGATCCGCCACGCGGCCGGCCTCGCGGCCGATGAGGTTCGCCGCTATCTCGCCGGCGAGGGACCACTTAACAAGTGCTGACGGGCTCATGAAGGATCTGGGCGAAGTCGATCTCATCGTTATCGGCGGTGGCATTAACGGCGCCGGCATCGCCAGGGATGCCGCAGGCCGCGGCCTTTCCGTGATCCTGTGCGAAAAGGGCGACCTTGCCGAGGGCACGTCCTCTCGGTCCGGTAAGCTCATCCATGGCGGCTTGCGCTACCTCGAATACTACGAGTTTCGCTTGGTGCGTGAAGCGCTCATAGAACGCGAAGTGCTCTTGCGCGCGGCGCCGCACATCGTTTGGCCGATGCGGTTCGTGCTACCCCACTCGCCGGAACAGCGTCCGGCCTGGCTCGTTCGTCTGGGGCTCTTCTTTTACGATCATCTTGGCGGGCGCAGGCAACTCCCTGGATGCCGCCGGATCAGCCTTCGCGACGCACCTGAAGGCGGCCCGCTGAATGATGATTTCAAGCTCGCCTTCGAATATTCCGATTGCTGGGTCGATGATGCGCGATTGGTCGTTCTCAATGCCTTGGATGCCGAGCGGCATGGCGCGCGGATCATGGTCAGAACCGCCGCAACGTCGGCGCGGCGCGTGGATGATAAGTGGTCCGTGGAATTCCGGACGAGCAGCGGCGAGACGCTGATGGCGAGCGCAAAGGCGCTCGTCAATGCGGCAGGCCCCTGGGTCGAGAACGTCCTGAGTTCGGTCGTGGGATCGAACTCGGCGCGCCGTGTCCGCCTCGTCAAAGGCAGCCATGTCATTGTGAGGAAATTTTGGGACGGTCCGCAGGCGTATCTCCTCCAGAATCACGACAAGCGCGTGATCTTCGTCAATCCCTATGAAGGCGACATGGCGCTGATCGGGACGACGGACATTCCTTATGAGGGGAGGGCGGAGGACGTCGCCATCGTCGCGAGCGAGGTCGACTATCTGATCGCTGCGGTCAATCGCTACATGCGAAAGCAGCTCACCCGCGACGATGTCATTTCGAGTTTTTCGGGTGTTCGCCCGCTCTATGACGACAACGCGGCAAATCCTTCCGCGGTGACCCGGGACTATGTCTTCGATATCGAGGGCGCCCCTCCGCTGCTCTCGGTATTCGGCGGCAAGATCACCACCTATCGCAAGCTTGCCGAGCACGCGATGCAAAAGCTGAAGCCGTTTTTTCCCCGGATGAAAGGCAATTGGACAGCCGCCGCAACGCTTCCGGGAGGCGACATGGCCGGCGCCGATTTCTTCGCCTTTTTCGGCGAATTTCGCGGCCGCTATGCCTGGTTGCCGGAGAATCTGGCCCTCCATTACGCGAGGCTTTATGGAACGCTCAGCGAAGAGCTGCTGAACGGGGCAAGCAACATTGCTGACCTTGGACCGTCATTCGGCGGCAACTGCTATGCGCGGGAAGTCCAATATCTGCGCCGCTGTGAATGGGCTCAAACTGCCGATGACATTCTCTTCAGGCGCACCAAACTGGGCCTGCATATGTCTGAAGCCCAACGGGCCGCGGTCGCATCCCTGATCAACTAGCAGCGGACGGCTCACTACGAGCCGTTTCAGCAGAAA
>JAESFU010000614.1_pt1 | contig 14999 bp, 14 predicted proteins | sample 9269461 | NCBI WGS metagenome assembly JAESFU01 (sample SAMN14502556, study PRJNA617107) | algae metagenome | isolation source: Stenomitos rutilans HA7619-LM2 and co-occurring heterotrophs from cave walls | place: USA: Waikapalae cave, Hawaii | collected 2009-07-28
TCAAACATCTACCAGGTCGGCCATGTGTGTATCCAACCGGTCACAATTCCGTTTTACATTTTGAAAAACCGTACTTGTTTTCTTTTGAACAGACTTCCAGTCCTTTTCCGATGCTGTTCCGATAGATTTCAATGCTTCTTCAACTTCTGCGCGATCGTGCAATAATTGTTTGTTTGCTTCGGTCAGCCGCTTCTTTCCATCCTCCGATGCTGTCTCAACCTTCGCTGCAACTTTCTCGATGCGATCATCAATGGTATCGCGGAGCTTATGCAGATCACGTGCAGCAGCTTCGCGCTCGCGTTGCAGTTCCTCATGCTGAGCCTCAGCCGATTCTGATTGTCCCTCTTCTGTCCGCGGCCGGCCGCAAGAAACAAATGCAAGCAATGCATACGTGAGCAACACAGAGACGATGATACGCAAGAAGGTTTTCATACCCGTTTTGTTTTATTCTGTCAACTCAAAAAGAGTTAAGTACTTTTATCAGCTCCAGCAACTCCTGACGGCTCTTGGTAATTTGTTCCAGCGTCATCTGGTCATTGCTTTGTTTGGAATCCTCGTTTCGCGATGCCCCTGCGGAACGGGTCACGTTATTTTTTTTACGCCACAGAAATCTCATAAGAAGTTCGAATTAGGTTTATTAAGCTTTTTATCACCGGGCCAAGGCCGTACACTTTTATGATCTTTGATTCGTTATCAACCGTTGGCACAAATATTTTGGTTATTGACTTTTACAAAATTCCACGTATGATAAAGCAATTCACAAGAAGATGTATCTGGGTTGGCTCTGGTCTATCGCTTCTTTTACTGCTTCACATATTACTCTGGGAAGATGCACGCCAACCCCACACTCGTGCATGGGTAAATTCCGCGAAGGCCTTCAAGCCGGTTCCGTATCAGCCTGCGAAACGCGATGTCCGTTAGGCCATCGAATGTCTGCGTACAAGGGAAGAATGGGGAACAAACTTGGCGCGTGTCTGTTGCACGGCCAGCTTGGCGCGTCTGGCCGCGGCCCGCTCTTCATTTACAGGAACTTCTTCAAAAGGAAAGAGAACTTTCGCGATGAGGTAAGCCATTCCCATAAACACCGCGTAGGCTGCAAAGATTGTAAGTATGATGATCAGAAAATTCATATAGAGTTTTGATTTCATTCCTATAATGAAAATCAAATGCCACATTTATACATGTCAAATTTCAATTTTTTCAATGCATGTATCCGGCTGGCATATGATAATTTGTTGATTTAATCCCCATAGTTGCGTATTGAATTCCACAATTGAAATAGTTACCCGCAAACCCTCATTTCTGCCAGTAATCGAATCGGTGCATGACGCGCGGCACATTTTTTTTATCATCCGAAGAAATCTTGAATAGCATTACCATGGATGATTTACTATATATACTGGCCGTCATATTAATTATTGGCTGGCTTTTAGGAGCATTTGTATTCAGCGCAAGTGGACTCATTCACCTGCTGCTGGTCGTTGCCGTGATAGCAATTCTGTTAAGACTTATTCGCGGCAGAAGTGTTTAGCGGTTTAGCGGCTATTTTGAATTTTCATTTTTATGGGCAAGGTCTCACGATTTTTTTCGTGAGACCTTTTTCGTGTGGTAAACTGCGTTGAGAATGGAATAAAGTATATTTGATGTACACAGAATTTTGTTCCACTTAATATTTACATCCATGAATATTTTTGTTGCAAAGCTCAATTTCAAAACACGAAAAGAAGACCTTGAAGCCGCCTTTGCGCAGTATGGCCAGGTAATCTCTACCAAGATCGTTCGGGACAAAGAGACAGGTCGCTCAAAAGGTTATGGCTTTATTGAAATGCCCAATGATGAAGAAGCCGGCAACGCAATCGCCGCGCTTCACGATAAAGAATTTGACGGACGAGCCATTGTGGTAAAACCGGCAAATCCGAAAACAACGGTATCAGAAGGATAGCGCCGAAACTTATATGCTACTTTGTAGTATCTTTCATACCGGATTCAGCCGTGCGTGATTGCCACACGTGATCAGCCCGGCAAAGTTCATAATCAGTTTGCATGTCCTCCTTACGCGATAAACTATATCCTACAACCGTGCAGCAAAAAATACTGGCCGGTTTCTTTCTCGCTTTTGTTGCCATTGTGCTGGCGCTGATCATTACCCATTTTTCTTTCCGCAAGATGCTGGACACGGTGGATGAGCTTTCTGCACCCAACGAAAAACTTACACTTCTCAACAACGTATTCGAAGAGATTACCACACTCGATCAGCTGCAACGCGCCGAGGCCATCCGTCATCCGAACAAACCGTATAAAGCATTTCTCAATCAGTCGCAGACTCTGAACGGCATGATTGATACGCTGCTTGTGCTGCCGTGGGACACACTGCAACATCAGCGCCTGGCATCGATGAAACAAATGCTGCGGCAGCGTAACAAGATCTTTTTTTCATACCTGCGCCTGAAAGCGCGATATGCCAAAAAACAAAACTTCATCAATCAGCTCGACACGCTGGCGGATATTATCGAACAAAGCCAGGTGGACACCAGCGTAGTTACGACCGAAAGAAAAACGACTACCACCTTTACCGATTCTTTAGTCGAACAAAAAGAAGAACAACGAACAGGACTCGCCAAGTTGTTCAGTAAAAAGAAAACGATTCTCGTTCCGGAGACACACATCAAAGTGCAGGAAGAGACCAGCATCATTATCGACACGGTGGCATTTGCCAAGCAGAACAAAGCGCTGGAAGAAGTAGAACGCATTATGCAGGAGCTCGATGAGACACAATTACTCCAGGAGAATAAACTGCAGCATCGCGAACTGGAACTCATTCATGCGAACAGCCTTTTCATAAGTCAATTGCTGAACACCTTGCACGAGGTGGAGAATGAAGAGCTCCAGCAGATGCGCGCGAACAGCCGGCAGGCAGGTACTCTTTTCAACGATAGCATTTCACGCATCAGTCTCCTGGTAATCGTTTTCTTCTTGCTGGCCGCAGTACTCGTGTATTTCATCTGGATGGACATCAGCAAAAGCAATTTCTTCAAAGAACAACTCGAACGCTCACGCGACGAAGCGCAGGAGCTTGGAAAAATCAAGGAACGATTTCTCGCGAATATGAGTCATGAGATAAGGACACCGCTTCAGTCCATCATTGGCTTTGCTGAACAGTTAAAACATACCGAAGGAAACCGGACGGCGGCATCGGCGATTCACAGCTCGTCCGAGCATTTGCTGCACATCGTTAACGAGGTATTGGACTATAGTCGCATTTCTTCGGGCACGTTCACGATTACCAACGCACCTTTTAATCTGCTGGAACTTGTCGATGACGTAGAGGGTGCGATGAAGGTACAGGCCGATAAAAAGAACCTGAAGTTTATGGTGGACACTGACCAGGCCGAGGACTTTACAGTTTCGGGCGACGCATTCCGCCTGCGACAGATATTGTATAACCTGCTGGGCAATGCAATCAAATTCACGAAAGAAGGTTCGGTTACGCTTACGGTAAAAACACACGCCGAAGGCTCCCGCGTTGCATGCACGTTTGATGTAACCGATACCGGCATCGGCATCCGCACAGAAGACTTGCATCGCATCTTCAATCAGTTTGAACAGGCCGGAAATTCGATCACTACGCAGGAGACCAACGGCTCAGGACTGGGACTGACTATTGCCCGCTCGCTTACCGAAGTACAAAACGGAACGCTCACAGTTTCCAGCGAATACGGTATCGGTTCAACCTTCACCGTAAACCTGTCCTTTGAACGGGCGGCCGATGCCGTTGTCCACCCGGAAACGATCTGGACACCTTCTGCAGAACCGTTTCACGGACGTGTATTACTGGTGGATGACGATATCATGATTCTTCGTCTCTGCGAATTAATCCTGACGCGAAATAACATCCCGCACAAGATATTTCAGCAGGCCGAAAAACTTCTTCACTATCCGGTTGACTCTGCTGTAACGCACGTGCTGATGGACATACGCATGCCGGACATCAATGGCATGGACCTTTGCGCCATGTTACGTGAAAAATATTCCGATAATACGCACTTTGTCGCACTCACAGCACACGTATTTCAACAAGACCAGCAGAAACTTCTGGATGCGGGATTTGATGCTGTGCTATCCAAACCATTTCATGAGCATGAGCTTCTGACTACTTTGGGTGTGTCCCTGCAAGCCGCAGCGCCGGCGATCAGTTCCGATAAAAGCGATTATGATTTTTCGTTGATGCGAAAAATGACAATGGGCGATGATGAATTGTTCCAGTCGGTAATGAATCAGTTTGTAGAAGAAACGGAAAATGATCTGGTCATGCTGGAAGAACATATGAAGCAGCAGGAAGCCGGTCCCATCCGCGAAATCGTTCACAAGCTTGCCGGCCGGATCGGACAAATGGGTATTACTGATTTAGGTAAACAGCTACGAAGCATCGAGAATAAAATTATTGGCGGCTCTTCTCCCGCTGATCTCGCTACAGAAATTATATTGGCAAAAACTGAAGTTGACAAGCTCATCAGAAATGTAAAACTGGTGGCTGTATAGCAACGGGGCATCTCACCTTTGTCCCGATTTCAGATTGTATCCTTTCCATATACCTGTTAAGGCTTCACAATTTGCTAGTGTTACGATATGCGTAAAAATTTAGCCGTTGCCGATGATGTTGTCATCTCGAAAATCTATCTCATTCGAAAATCAAAAAGTAATGCTGGATGATGATCTGGCCGGGTTATACCAGGTAGAAACCAAAAGACTTAACGAGCAGGTAAAACGAAATCCTGATCGTTTCCCGCCCGATTTTATGTTTCAACTCACGGAAGAAGAGTGACAAAACTTGAAGTCGCAATTTGCGATATCAAGTTGGGGCGGCCGCAGAAAGTTACCATACGCTTTTACGGAGCATGGCGTTTTGATGTTGTCGAGCGTTCTAAGCAGTGACCGGGCCGTTCAGGTAAATATTCAGATCATGCGGATCTATACACGATTCAGGGAAATGCTGGTCACGAATAAGGACATCTTGCTGAAGCTTGAAAACCTGGAACGAAGCGTGAGCAGCCACGATCAGGACATTAAAGTGGTGTTCGACTATCTGAAAGAGTTATTGAATCCCGAAACGGCGCCCTTGCGCAAGATTGGTTTCCGGCATAAGAAAGAAGACTAGCCTTTGAATTGTCCTTCGCTTCTATTCGATTCCGTACTTCTCCATTTTCAAATACAGCGTCTTGCGATCGATGTTGAGAATGCGGGCCGCTTTGGACTTGTTGTAGCGCGCTTCTTTCAGGGTCTTCAGAATCATTTCGCGCTCGTTCACTTCTTGTATAGCCTTGAGATCGTAGATCGGTGCCTTGGCGGCCGATGCACCGCTTTTTACGGAGGACACCATCTCTTCGGGTATTGATTCGAGCTTTACACGATCATCCGTTGTTAGCAGCACGGCACGTTTCACTACGTTCTTCAGCTCGCGCAGGTTGCCCGGCCAGTCGTAGGCGCGAAACACGGACAGGACATCCGTCTCGAATCCCACTACATTTTTTGACAACTCTTTATTTGCACCAGTGCGGAAGAAATTTAAAAATTCATCCAGGTCTTCATTGCGTTCACGCAGCGAAGGGACACGCATTTTGAATTCGTTAAGACGATGATAGAGATCTTCGCGAAATTGTCCTTTTCGTACACTTTCGATCAGATCGTCGTTTGTAGCGGTGATGATACGAACATCGACCCGAATTTCTTTATTGCTTCCTACCGGCGAAATGATCCGCTCCTGTATGGCGCGCAACAGTTTTACCTGTACTTCGTACGACAGGTTGCCGACTTCATCCAGAAACAGTGTCCCATTGGTGGCCAGCTCAAACTGTCCTGTTTTATCCTGTAGAGCGCCGGTAAAGGCGCCTTTTACGTGTCCAAACAGTTCGCTTGCTGCCAGATCGCGCGACAGCGCCCCGCAATCTACCGCCACAAAGTTTCTATTGGACCGTTTGCTGAGGCGATGAATGCTTCGTGCCACATATTCCTTGCCCGTACCGCTCTCGCCTTCAATAATCACCGACATATCGGTCGGTGCTACCAGCCGGATATATTCATGCAACTGTTGAGAAGCCGAACTAACGCCTTCTACGAATGCATTTTTGATAGCCGTTGTATCGTTCGGAACAGCAACTGTTTCATCGTGACGTTTCTCTTTCTTCAGTGCCTGCTGGGCAATCATGAGAAGCTCGTCGGGATTCACAGGCTTGGTAATGTATTCAAACGCACCCGCCTTGATTGCTTTTACAGCCGTGCGTATATCGGAGAAGCCTGTCATCAGGATCACAGGAGTGGCGGGGGAAACTTCTTTTATCTCCAGCAACAGATCCATACCGGTCGTATCCGGTAAGCGATAGTCCACCAGCACCAGGTCGAACGTGCCTTCCGAAAAAGTCTTCAGACCATCTTTGCCTTTGTTGCTGAGGGTAACTGCATATTTATGCTTCTTTAAAAAACCTTCCAGAATTCGGGAGAAGGTCAGATCATCTTCTATCACCAGGATACTTGCCATACAGGGGCGAAAAATAAAAAAGAAAGCCGGATAAAACCCGGCTTTCTTTGAATTAACGATAGGGATTGCTTTGCAAAAAGCTATTAGCTGATTTTTTTGCCTTCTTTATCGAACTTCACAGTTTTTGTTTCAGCACCATTTTTCAGTTCAACTTCGTACGTGCCTTTTGTTTTGTTATGGTATGCTGCATTGATCAGCCAGCCTCTGTAGTCTTCACCTTCCAATGACTTCTTCACAGTCTGAGGAAGTTCTTCAGCCTTGATTTTAGTTTTCTCATCCTGCAGTTGAGTTGATTCTGTTGCAGGTGCTGCCGGAGCAGGTTCAGCTACTTGTGCATTTGCAGCGCTAACGCCAGCTACCAGACCGAAGAGGGCAAACAATACTTTTTTCATGACTCTATTTGATTTTGGTTTAACAATAAATTTTACGAATACGAAGACCAGGGATTACAAACGCATGCCACGGGCACGGTCTTTTGCTCAAACGTCTGCATATCAATAATTTGGCATTTTTTGTCAGCGGCCGTGATCCTGGCCCGCTGTTGAATTGTTCTACAACATGCTGCAATTCGGATTCACTTGTGCAAATCTGTTCGGCCACGTATATGATCTACTGCAAACCGTGCTATATGCGCAAGCCGACCCCATCGGACTCTATTTACTATGCGCGATGAGGGAATCTGTCAGAAAATACGTCTATACTTGAAAAGTATTTTTTGCCAGCCATGAACAACTTTCTGACGGAAGACTTTCTTCTCAGCAACGATTTCGCGCGAACGCTTTATCATCAGTATGCGAAGGATCTTCCCATTATCGATTACCATTGCCACTTGTCACCACAGGATATTGCGGGCAATCGTTCCTTTCAAAACATTACACAGGCGTGGCTCGAAGGCGATCATTACAAATGGCGCGCGATGCGCACGCTGGGCATCCAGGAAAAATTCATTACCGGCGATGGCAGCGACGCGGAAAAGTTTGAGCAATGGGCCTATGCTGTTCCCTACACGCTGCGCAATCCGCTATATCATTGGACACACCTGGAACTGAAGCGATACTTCGGCGTAGATGAATTATTATCGCCCGCTTCGGCAGCATCTATCTATAAAACGTGCAGCGATCTGCTGAACACAGATGCTTACAAAACGCGGGGACTCCTCACGCGCATGAATGTGAAAGTGGTCTGCACAACCGACGATCCCACCGACACGCTGGCCGATCATCAAAAAATAAAACAGGACAATCCGGGTTTCACTGTATTGCCTACGTTCAGACCGGACAAGTCGTTTGCCGTAGAGAACCCGCATACCTATAAAAATTATCTTGAAAAATTGTCTGCAGCTTCCGGTGTTACAATCACCAGTTTTGATTCATTGCTGGATGCCTTGCAGACTCGCGTCGATTTCTTTCACGCGCAAGGTTGCAAGCTGAGCGACCATGGCCTGGAGCATTTATACCATTGCGAAAACAAAAATGCCTACAACGTAAATATTCTTTTCCTGCGGTTGTTTAAAGGCGAGACCTTGGCGCGAAACGAAATCCACTTTTTCAAATACCATGTTCTGATCGCGCTGGGCAAAATGTATCATGCGAAAGGGTGGACACAGCAATATCACCTCGGTGCCTTGCGCAATAACAATGTGCGCATGCTGCAGCAACTCGGGCCCGATACGGGCTTCGATTCCATCGGAGATTTTTCGCAGGGTGAAGCGCTGTCCCGTTTTCTGAATGAGCTGGACGCCACTAATCAGCTCACCAAAACTATCCTTTATAATCTCAATCCGGCGGATAATGAAGTGATCGCTACCATGATTGGAAATTTCAACGATGGATCATCCAAAGGTAAAGTACAGTTCGGGTCGGGATGGTGGTTTCTCGACCAGAAAGATGGCATGGAAAAACAGATCAACACACTGTCCAATATGGGACTGCTCAGTTGTTTTATTGGTATGCTCACGGACTCACGCAGCTTTTTATCCTTTCCACGCCATGAGTATTTCCGGCGCATACTTTGTAACCTCATCGGCAAAGATGTGGCCAGCGGCGAGCTGCCTGCCGATGAAAAATGGCTCGGAAAAATTGTGTCCGACATCTGCTACCACAATGCGAAAGAATATTTTCAATTCTGATCTTAAAAAAATCGCACTACTCATCCGGCAGGCGGATAAATCATACAAAGGACATGTGGACAATGTGTTCGTCTGATAAAGTCGCCAAAATAAAAAAGGCATCCTCTTAGAGAATGCCTTTCATAGAAGCCTGGCACTATTACATTACTTCAATACAAAGCCGGCCTGTTTTACATCGCGTGAGTTTCCGCCAACAAAAACTTCAAACTTGCCAGGTTCGGTGCCCCACGACATATCGTGGCGATAAAACGAAAGATCATTTTGGGTCAGCGTGAATGTAACTTTTTTAGACTCGCCTGGCTGCAACATAATTTTCTGAAAGCCTTTCAGTTCTTTTACGGGACGCGTTACACTGCCAACCAGATCGCGCACATAAAGTTGCACAACCTCCTCGCCGGCGCGCTTGCCGGTGTTGGTCAGCGTGCATGTCACACTGATCTCATCCTTCTGTGTGATCTCTGTTTTGCTGAGCGCAATATCGCCATACGAGAATGTAGTATAGCTCAGGCCATAACCAAAGGGATACAGTGGTTCATTTGATTCATCGAGATATTTGGACGTGTACTTGTTGTTGGCATCCATCGGTCTGCCCGTATTTTTCATACTGTAGAAGATGGGAATCTGTCCGACAGAGCGCGGGAATGTAACAGGCAACTTGCCGGCGGGATTGTACTCACCGAACAAAACATCGGCAATGGCATGTCCTGTCTGCGTTCCCAGAAACCATGCTTCGACAACAGCAGGAACATTCCTGTCAATCCAGTTAATCGTTAGCGGGCGCCCATTCATCAGGACAACGATCAACGGTTTCCCGGTCTTGTAGATTTCTTCTACCAGTTTTTGCTGCACACCGGGCAGTCCCAGCGAAGCGCGGCTGGCGGCTTCTCCTGTCATAAGTCCTGCTTCGCCCACGGCCAGCACAATAGCATCGGCCTGACTTGCTGTTTTAAGTGCGTTTGTAAAATACGTCGTCGAGTCATCGCTGATGTTGCAACCTTTGGCATATAGCACCTGCGTACCGGGAGACACAGCGGCTTTAATGCCGTCCAGCAACGTAACGGACTTAGAGACATCACCGGCAGCCGTCCACGAGCCATTGATTTCCTTTCTGCCATCGGCAAGCGGACCGATCACTGCAAGTCGCTTGATGCTTTTGGAGAGCGGTAAAGTGTTCTTATCATTTTTAAGCAGTACGATGGACTTCCGGGAGATATCTCTCGCAGCGTCGAGGTGCTCCTTCTTCATAACCGTAGACTTTTCACGTTCCACATCACTATATCGATACGGATCGTCAAACAAGCCAAGCTCAAATTTCTTTTGCAGAATTCTCTTCACGGCATCGTTTATCAGCGACTCGCGAATCTTTCCTTCTTTCACCAGTTTTTCCAACGCGTCATTATAGAAGCCTGCCTGCATGTCCATATCCACACCGGCTTCAAGTGCAAGCGCCGCGGCTGAAGCCGTGTCCTCCGCAATGCCATGCGGAATCATTTCCATAATCGATGTGTAGTCCGTAACCACAAAACCGGTAAAACCCCACTCCTTGCGCAGGATGTCCGTCATCAGGTATTTGTTTCCGGTGGCAGGAATGCCGTTGAACTCATTGAAAGACGTCATCACGGTAGCAGCGCCGGCATCAACAGCCGCTTTGTAGGGCGGCAGATAGGTTTCACGCAATACACGATCGGACATATCAGTTGTATGATAGTCACGACCGGCTTGCACGGCGCCATAGGCAGCAAAGTGTTTTACGCAGGCGAGTACAGAATTCAACTGTCCTATGCCCTCTCCCTGAAAACCTTTTACGCGGGCTTCGGCAATCTTTGATCCGAGGTACACATCTTCCCCGGCGCCTTCAACCATGCGTCCCCAGCGCGGGTCGCGGGCGATATCGCACATCGGCGCGAATGTCCAATGCAAGCCTTCGGCAGAAGCTTCTGCTGCAGCAATCGCCGCCGACTGACGCATGGCTTCCAGGTCCCAGCTGGCCGCTTCGCCCAACGGGACAGGGAAAATTGTTTTATGACCATGAATGACATCATAGCCGAACAGCAGCGGGATATGCAAGCGTGTCTCTTTCACTGCGATCTCCTGCAACTTGCGTGTGTACTCGGCGCCATACGCATTGAAGATCGCTCCTACTCTGCCCGCTTTAATGTCTTCCTTATAATTTTCGCGAATGGTCGGTCCGGTCACATCGATATCGCTTGTGAACAGGGTGAGCTGTCCTATTTTTTCGGGCAGTGTCATCAGCGCCAGCACAGAGTCCACGCGATGCTGTACACCCGACGTATTTTCTTTCGGTACCTGGTCCTGGCAACCTGCCATAACAACAGCGGCGGCCAGTAAACTTCCAATTATTTTTTTCATGGGAATATGGTTAGTGCGAGGACCTCAGCAAACCTCCCGGGGGAGGCATGCCAAGTTGGGCTCCTTCGCGGGTTATCGTTATCGGGTAATACCCAGTTTTGTTTCACCGGCCTGTACTTCAGGCGCGGACATAAAGAGATTCCAGAGCTTTTGTGTCCTGTAGTTTTCAATCATTATGATGATCGGCCCCTGATCAATGGCCAGGTAAGAGTTTGCCACCCAGCCCTGCGTCAGGTTGAATGCGTCATAAAAGCCGTACGGGCCCCAGAGACGGTCACCCAGTGTATAATAAAAAAACTTCAGGGCTTTCATCGACTCGTCCGGTGTATAGGGGAACGAGGACAGTGCCGCCGTTGGCGTGATAACGCCCAGATCATTACCCGGCGAATGCGCATTATAGCCATCGCGGTTATCGCTGGAGGTAAGTCCCCAGCAGTTGCTGCTGTATCCAACAAATTTCCTGGGGTTCTCGACACAGTATTGATAATTGATGCGGGATGCGCTTACGTTCTGGTCCCAGTAATTGGCGTAGTCGTCGGAAAAATGCGGGTCCCACCCAACATACGAATACTGCACCCAGAACAACGGGCTCGGTGATCCCAGTGGTAGCATCTGTCCATAATATGTATTGTTCGTTTTTATCGCACCGTTTCTTCCATAGCCGTTGGCATACACGCTTTTTGGAATGCCATGTGTAGGCGATGCGGCTGCCAGAAAGTACGTGATCTGTTCTTCGAAATAACCGTACATCGCAAAGTTCATGTCCCAATTGTAATTGGGCGACCAATGCCAGTAGAGAACCTGTTGATTGTCCTTTCGATACCAGTCCCATTCAACTCCTTCCCACAGTTTTGTAATGCGGTTGATCAGGTTGTTGCCCGCCGTATCGGTCGGTTGCAAATATTGGCGAAAAGTGATGAGCCCTTGCACGAGAAATGAAGTCTCCACCAGGTCGCCGCCATTGTCCTTCTGGCTGAAAGGAATCACTTTACCGGTGTTGCCATCTATCCAGTGAGACCACGCGCCGTGAAAGCGGTCGGCTTTCTCCAGGAAGGTCACTATCTTGTTCATCTGTTGAACGCCCTGCGCGCGGGTAATAAAATTTCTTTCCACGCCTACAATCAGCGCCATAATACCAAAGCCCGAGCCTCCGCTCGTTACGGTGTTGCCGGACGTGTTTCGCTCACGTGCCATGCCGCTGGCCGGATGGGCAAAATCGTAGAAGTATTTAAAAGTTCTTTTCTGAACACTGTCCAATAAGGCATTGTCGGGAATACGCGTAAACTTGTCGGACGGATCAAATGTGGTGATCAGTGTAATGTTTGTTTCTGCTCCCAGAGTCTTTCCATTCTGCGCCGACAGCGCTGACGAAATATGCAAAATCTGGTTCGATAGATTTTTTAATGCAGAGGCTGGTTTAATAATCAATGTGCTGTCGTGATGAGACGACGTAATGTTCAACGGGACATTTCCCGTCGGGGTAATCAATTCTATTTTTTCCTGAGAAGAAGCCAGATCGATTGCTTCCGAGAATTTTATCTCAACAACAGGATTTATCGACGTGCCAGGATTGCTCGAGCCAGCAGGTTTGCCGTCTACTTGCAGGCTCGTCACAGTGAAATTTTTTGTTGCGTTGCCATTGTCCTGATCATCACTCTCACAAGACCCTAACAACAGGACCGCCACGAAGGACACACAGACAAAAATATTTTTCATTAACTATCTTAATAAAGTAAAAAAAAGGGTGCGCAATGGCGCGCACCCTTAAACCCAAAAAACCAAACTATCTTCCGGCTGTTCCCAGATTGAACAATGCGGTTACATCTTTTTGCGCAAGTGTTGTATTAAAAACGCGAACATCATCAATAGAAGCTGTTGCCAAAGGAGCCCAATCAGGTCTTGTTGCTTTTGCAAAGCCCAGATCGCTGGACGCCATACTTCCGAACACAGGCAAAGCAGGAACCTGCATTTTCATTGGAGCCTTTGTATCTCTTTGTGAATATCCGCCCACCTGTACACCGTTGGCATACATGTTAAATTTACCGGTAGTGGCTTCCCATGTCATTACATAGTGAACCCAATCCTGTCCGCCCAGGAACCATGCACCCGTTTGTCCATTCGGATGTGCTGCATCAGCAGGATCGGCGTTAAACGTTGCTACATTGTCCTCGCCACGTTGAGAGTTATCAGCCAATGTGGTGCTGAGATAATTTTTCAATTCCAGTGTATCGGAATTTGGCAAGTGACGTGATGTCTCAGCGCACGCCTGGATATTACCCCAGAAATCCGTTGCTGTCGGAATAATTCCGAAGAAGGAAGTAAAGCCTCCGCCTGCAACACGTTTTGTGCCTTTTACATTTACCCATAAGCTCACGGTAAAATTATTGAGTGCGTCCACTGTATTGATTTTATCGATGGAAGGATATACAATTCCACCTTTTGTTAACTGTAACGCTTTACCCAGTTTACCGGTTGTTGAGCCTACCGTGCCCAACGTTTTCGTTGGCGCCGTGTTGGAGAGAACTTCGTTGTTGTTCTCATCGAATGTCCAATGAGCAACCAGGTTATCGGCCGCCACTTCGTCGGAGCTGTTATAACCATCGATGGCGGGTAGCGAGTTGTCGTCGTCAGAACATGCAGCCATGGTTAATACTGTAGCGGTGATGGCACCTGCGAACAGATAATAGATTGTTTTTTTCATTTTGTTTTTCGTTTGGTTAATTCGTTAATTCTGTGCTGTTAAAATCTATCCTTCAGAGATTGAAGCCTGTTAATAAAGATTGTTTTGTTTGAGTTTATTGTTACTCAAGGCAATCTGCGAATTGGGTATTGGCAGCAATTCATGTTTGCCTTCTACGAAGTTGGTTTTTCCGGCTGCGTGCATTACCTGGGCAGCACGTCCCTGGCGAACCAGGTCCCAGAAGCGATCGTGTTCCATCGCGAGCTCAACATGTCTCTCCTGCCATACATCGTCGATCGTGTAGGATGCTTTTGCACCAAGCTTGGCGCGAAGGCGAATGAGGTCCATACTTGCCTTGGCTGTTGCCGGCTGGTTCACCGCCGCCTGCAGCGCCGCTTCCGCGTTCATCAACAGGACATCCGCGTAGCGAATAATATGAATATTCTTCGGGCGGTCCTTATCGTTTTTGTTGGCATACTCTTCCTTCAATTTGCTTGAGTAGGCCTTATAGTTGTAAAAAAGATTCTGCACGGAATCAGAGCTTGGCACTCTGAATCCATCCCACAGGACTGTCCCTTTGTGCAGGCCCGAGTTGTCGATCGCGATGATCGTTGCGTCTTTGCGAATATCCCCCGGCTCGTATGCACTGATGAGACTTGCCGTAGGGCCGTTAAAACCCCAACCTAAATCGTCCCAGCCGCCCAGGCCTCCTGTGCGAACTCCCTGACAGACGGTATAATTATCGATCTTGAAATTATCGTTGTTGAACTCGCCGGTCTGAACTTCGAAGATGGACTCTGAGCTATTGTTACCGGCTTGTCTGAAAACGGTAGCATAATCATCCAGCAACTTATACTTGCCCGATTGGATAATGGCGTTTGTAAGCTCATACACCTTGTCCCATTTTTTCTGGTACATGTATACTTTTGCCAGCATGGCCTGCGCAGAACCTTTTGTTGCGTGTCCATTGACTGTTTCTCCTTTTACAGGAAGATTGTCGATGGCATACTGAAGGTCGGCGGAAATACTATCGTATACCGTGGACACTTCTGCTTTTGTCTGAAACACGGGATCGGTGTTGGCATCTGTCGCATCGCGTGGCACGCGAAGCACCAGCGGGACACCGCCGAACATGCGCACAAGATTGAAATAAAAATACCCGCGCAGAAAACGTACCTCACCTTTGTACTGGCTCAATTGAGCCGGCGAAAGGGACGTAGCGGTTTTGAGCGCTGCCAGGGCCTGGTTGGCGGCACCGATTCCATTATAGTGTCCACTCCAGAGTGTCT
>JAESFU010000615.1_pt1 | contig 14990 bp, 8 predicted proteins | sample 9269461 | NCBI WGS metagenome assembly JAESFU01 (sample SAMN14502556, study PRJNA617107) | algae metagenome | isolation source: Stenomitos rutilans HA7619-LM2 and co-occurring heterotrophs from cave walls | place: USA: Waikapalae cave, Hawaii | collected 2009-07-28
CAATATGCCACGCTGATCAACGAAGCTTACGTGGCGAAAGGTGATGCAGCTCCGTACGCAAACCCTGAAGCATTGGGACAAGGTACAGACTGGCAGGCAACCATCTTTAACAACAGCGCCAAGCGTCAGAACCATGAAGTAAGTATCAGCGGCGGGAATGATAAATCCACCTTCTTTACTTCGTTCGGATATTTAAGTCAGGAAGGAATTGTGGCGACCGATATTTCCAAATATCAGCGCTTCAACATCCGCCTCAATTCCACACACAAAGTGAGAAAGTGGCTTTCGGTAGGACAGAACCTGGGCTATGCTCATAATAAATCGGTAGGACTTGGTAATACAAACAGTGAGTTCGGTGGACCATTAAGTTCAGCCATCAATTACGATCCGATAACACCTGTTGTTGTTACTGATCCGCTTGTTGCCGGTGCAGTACCGTATTCAACACAACCTGTACGCAGAGATGCCAACGGAAATCCTTACGGAATCTCCAATGTTGTAGGACAGGAGATGACCAATCCCCTCGCGTATATCTCTACGCGACTGGGTAACTATAGCTGGGGTGATAACGTGATCGGAAATTTCTTTGTGGAAGCAGAGCCGGTGAAAGGTCTTAAACTGAGATCAACACTCGGAGCCAAGATGGCATTCTGGGGAAATGAAGCCTTCACACCCGTACAATACCTGAACTCCTCCAACATTGTAAGCGTCAACTCATTCAACAGAGGAAATAACGCACAGTTGGACTGGAACCTGGAGAACACAATTTCCTATACACGCTCGTTTGATAAGCATAACTTCACGCTCCTGTTAGGACAAGGTGTTTACTTTGACAACAACAGCCGAATGACGAGTGTAACGTTCAATGATATTCCGGCAGACAATTTCGACGATGCATCCTTCAATTATAAAGTGCCTGCAACGCAGCGTATCGCCGATGCTTCCGAAGGACAATTTCACAAAGTGTCTTCATTGTTCGCAAGGTTAAACTATAACTACGAAGAGAAATACCTCGTGTCTGCATTGGTTCGTCGTGATGGATCGACTCGTTTCGGATCGAACTACAGACAAGGTACGTTCCCGTCGTTCTCATTGGGCTGGGTTCCGTCACTGGAAAGTTTCTGGGTTGAAAACAATGTTGTCAACTTCCTCAAAATTCGAGGCAGCTATGGTGTGGTAGGAAATGATTATATCGGTGACTTTAACTTCGTGTCCACCATTGGTAGTGGGCGCAACTATACGATTGGTAACTCCGGTAGCTATAACAATGGATTCAGCCCGAATGCGCCTGCGAACCCGAACCTGCGTTGGGAAGAGACAACATCGACCAACATTGGTTTCGAGGCAACTTTCCTGCAAGACTTCTCTGTTACATTTGATTGGTACAAGAAAATCACAACCGATATTCTGCAGAATCCACGCATCCCTTCTTACGTAGGTGCAATTTCCAACCCGGCAGCAAACGTAGCGGACATGGAGAACAGCGGTGTTGAACTGGAGCTCGGATGGCGCAAGCAGATTGGCGAAGTAACATTGGGACTGAACGGAAATGCATCGTATCTGAAAAACAAAGTTACGTACCTCGGAAACGGTATTACATTCCTTACAGATGGTAACGCAGGCTTTCAGGGAACTACCTATGGCGTAACACGCACGGAAATAGGACACACCTACAACTCATTCTATGGCTTCAAAACACTGGGCATCTTCCAGACACAGGAAGAAGTAGAAGCCTATGTAGGACCGCACGGAAAAATTCAGCCGAAAGCAAAACCGGGCGATTTCAAATGGGAAGATGTGAACGGCGATGGCGTAATCAACGAGAACGATCGCAAGTTTATCGGCAACCCGATGCCAAATTTCATCTTCGGCTTTACCATCACGGCAGCATACAAAGGCTTTGACTTTACCTTGTTTGCACAAGGCGTATCCGGAAACAAAATCTTCCAGGGACTTCGCCGCTTCGGTATTCCAACAACAAACTGGCAAACCGATGCGCTCGGCCGCTGGACAGGTCCCGGTACATCCAACACTTATCCGCGTATGGTACTGGACGATCCGAACAACAACCTCGCGAACCCTTCCGATTTCTATCTGAAAGACGGCGCATACCTGCGCTTCAAAAACGTTCAGCTGGGCTATACGCTGCCAAGAAGCGTAACATCAAAAGTTGGTTTGGACAAGGCTCGCTTCTATGTAATGAGCGAAAACCTGTTGACGTTCACCAAATACAACGGATATGATCCGGAGATTGGTGGAGGTACCATGAGTATCGATCGCGGGATCTATCCGCAAGCACGCTCATTTATGGTGGGACTTCAAGTAGGATTTTAAAAGAGTACGATCATGAGAAATTACTTAAGATATTTTGCAATCGGAGTGGTTACACTGCTTCCGCTAAGCTGCAACGACTTTCTGGACATCAAGCCCAGAGGTTTGGACCTCGAATCAAATTATTATAAGAACCCCGAGCAGGCATTCAACGGTCTGGTGGCCGTATACGATGTAGTGGGTTGGCAGGGTGGAAACCTGACGACGAAAGTAGGAGCCATGTGCGCCGCGTCTGACGATCACCTGGGCGGTGGCGAAGGCTCGGGCGACAAGACTTTCACGTCTATGTCCGATTATACATTGTCCCCCGCGCAAGGTCCGCAGGACGATCTGTGGAAGAAAGGATACTCCGGTATTTTCAGAGCCAATGTCCTTTTGCAGAAACTGCCTGGCGTGCCGATGGACGAAAGCCTGAAAGCCCGCTATACAGCCGAGGTATTGGTGCTGCGCGCACATTTCTACTTCGACCTCGTGCGTTTGTTTAAAAACATTCCGCTGTTTACAGAGCCTGTGTCCCCGGAAACCATGTACAACGTTGTGCAGGTAAGTCCCGATGAAGTGTATGCACAGATCGAAGCCGATTTGAATGCAGCCCTGGCGGAGCCAAACCTGCCCAACAAAGTAAGTGTTGAGACGGAAGGTGGTCGCGTGACGAAAGGCATTGCGTATGCCTTGCTGGGAAAAGTGTTGCTCTACGAGAAAAAATATGCAGCCGCCGCCGCAGCCCTGAAAGAAGTAAACGGAACACCGGGACAGTTGAACGCCACCTACGGCTATAAGCTCGTGGCCAACTTCGGCGATCTGTGGAAATCGGACAAGGCATCCAAGTTCAGCAGCGAGTCCATCTTTGAAGTGGGCTACACCAGCACATCTGCCGGTAACTGGGGTTGTATAGCCTGTACAGAAGGAAACATTCTGAATATTATGACCGGCCCGCGCGGCTATACAGCCAAGACAGCCAACGCGCCTGACTATATCTCCGGCTGGAGCTATTTCCCGGTAACGAAGAAACTGTTTGATGCGATCCACTTTGATCCGCGCTACAAGCATACCATTGCCAACCTGGACAGTCTGAAGCAATACGGTATTGCCGATTACACACCCGGCGCGCAGAACACAGGTCTCTTCATTGAGAAATTTGCCGGCAGGAAAATCAATACACCTGTAGGAGCTGCCGGTGCGCCGGAACTGAACTATCCGCAGAACATGTACGAGATCCGCCTGGCCGATACCTATCTGCTCGAAGCAGAAGCACTTGTACAAAGTGGTGGTGATGCTGTACGTGCAGCCGCACTGATCAACGCCGTGCGTGCCCGTGTGGGACTCGGCGCTGTAACAGCTACATTGGACAATATCAAAAAAGAAAGACGTCTGGAACTGGCCGGCGAAGGACATCGCTGGTTTGATCTCGTGCGCTGGGGCGATGCCGCAGAAGCTTTGAAAGACCGCGGCTTTATTGCCGGGAAACATGAGATCCTGCCTATTCCGCTGAATGAACTCAACAATACCAGGATCGAGCAAAGCAAAGAGTGGGGCGGAACCAAATAATTGTTTTTAACAACAAGTTTAAGACTATGAAAATTACAAGCTATATAGTAAAACACCGTGCAGCCATGTTGTTGCTGTCCTTCGGTGTAGCCGTGGCCTGCCAGCCGGAAGAGTTTGACGATAACGGAAATGGACTTGCCGATGCGGACATAAACGCATCGTTCACCATTACGCCGGTAGAAGGAAAGATCAACACCTACGTATTGGCCGCCGACCAGACCGGTTTAACCGGCGTTAAATGGGACAAAGACGACGGGACAGGTTTCCCGACCGCAAACAGCAAGGCGATAGACACCGTGTTCTATCCCGATGCAGGCACATACAATGTTACACTCCGTGCCTATGGACGTGGTGGCAAGTTCGCCGCCGTAACCAAACCACTCGTAGTGGCATCGCCCGATCCGAAGGCCGGTAACCTGGTGCAGGGATCTCGCATGGATGCAGGCGACGCCAGCAAATGGACATTTGTTACCTACACGCCCGGCGTTACGTTTACCCTTACCGATGGCAAAATGATTGCTGCCGGCAGCGGATTCGGACAGGCTGGTATCTACCAGACCATACAGGTGGAGGCAAACAAAAAGTATAAGGTGGACATGGCCGTAAGCGGCAAAGGCGCTACCGATACCTGGTTTGAAGTATATGTAGGACAAGCCGTGCCTGAAGCAGGAAAAGACTACAACGACGGTGGCAAGCGACTGGCCCTGAACACCTGGGCAGGTTGCGGTAAAACCGTGTTCAGCGGAAAACTGTCCGCGATCTCTTGTGATGGCAAGGACAACGGACAATTCTCATTCGCTACAGGCGGCACGGCCTACCTGGTGATCCGCAGTGGCGGCGGCAACCTCGGCGACGGTGGTATTTCCATCGACAACGTGGAGGTACGCGGCGTACAATAAGTTTTTGGGTTAAAACTGAGAAGCTGTCCGGTACGTGTACCGGCAGCTTTTTCTTTGTAAACAGATGGCATAGAGGCCACATCACAGATGAGCATGAAACATACTATGCGGAGCCCTTGCGCTCTCGTGCGGCTATGCCCAGCAGGCAAACAAGCCGCAAACCGTTAAAGTATACACCACCGCAGACAAGACAAGCCTGCGCCTCACCGAAGGAGAGACACTGTCCTTTCAGGATTTTGGACAACCGCTGGAAACGCAACCCTGCGTATTTGTCGATGCATCCAGAACCTTTCAAACCCTGGTGGGCATCGGCGGCGCACTCACCGACGCTTCGGCAGAGACATTCGCCAGATTGGACAAAGCCACCCAGCAGGAATTTCTCAGCGCCTACTACGATGGCGATAAAGGCATCGGGTATACACTGGCGCGAACAAACATTCACAGCTGCGATTTCTCCAGCGGCAGCTATACTTATGTGGCCGACGGCGATGAGACACTGAAAACGTTCAGCGTGGCGCACGATGAAAAATACAGAATCCCCTTCATCAAACAGGCTATCGCCGCAGCGGGTGGCAAGCTTACCATGTATGTAAGTCCCTGGAGCCCGCCTGCATGGATGAAGGACAACAAGAGCCTGCTGCAGGGCGGCAAGCTGCTGCCCAACTATTACCAGGCGTGGGCGAACTACTACATCAAGTTTATTAATACGTACGAGTCCATCGGCATACCCATCTGGGGACTTTCCGTGCAGAACGAGCCCATGGCGAAACAGCGCTGGGAGTCTTGCAACTATACGGCGGAAGAAGAACGCGACTTCATCAAAAACTTTCTCGGTCCCACATTGCACAAGGCAGGCATGGCCGATAAAAAACTGATTGCCTGGGACCACAACCGCGATCTGATCTACCAGCGCGCCAACACCATCCTCAGCGATAAAGATGCGGCAAAATATGTGTGGGGCATCGGCTTCCACTGGTATGAGACATGGACCGGCGGTGGCATGCAGTTTAACAACACCCAACGCGTGCACGAATCCTTTCCCGACAAGGCCCTCATCTTTACCGAAGGCTGCAAAGAGCTTTTCAAGATTGAAGGCGTAAACGATTGGACACTGGGCGAGCGCTACGGCCTGTCCATGGTAAACGATTTCAACAGCGGCACCGCCGCGTGGACAGACTGGAATATATTACTCGATGAGAAAGGCGGTCCTAACCACGCCGGCAACTTTTGCTTTGCACCCATTCATGCCGATACAAAGACCGGCAAGCTCATCTATACAAACGCATTCTACTACCTGGGACACTTCTCCAAATTCATCAAGCCCGGCGCCAAACGTATTGTAAGCTCTACCAGCCGCGAGCAATTGCTTACCACAGCGTTTGTTAATACCGATGGCAGGATTGCCGTAGTAGTACTCAATCTCTCCGATACCAAAATTGATTTCAAGCTATGCACCGCCGGTAAGGCAGCATCGAGCACCAGCCTGCCGCATTCTATTGCTACGTATGTGATACAGTAAAGGCGCCAGCCACACGCAGTCTCTCACAATAGGCAACGAAGCATACGGAAAATTGTATTCAGGATTCCGTTTACTTCTGTGCTTGCTGTGAGAGACTTTGTATCTGTATAAACACATAACCGGTACATGTTGCTACGCATGCATGTATGCCGTGTCCCGTCCGGAATATTTTCTTGCTCCAACACGTCGGGTGATCCCTGTAACCTGTTGAAAATCACACGCCCTTTCCCGGGTGAAGTACTGAAAACGTAGCGCTTTCCGAAGCTGTAGAGGTTGAAGTGTAGCGGAGAAAATACGATCGCGGCCTCGATCGTAATATCTTCAGTAAACGATTGAAACGTATTAAATAAACGTTTGCACTCGTATTAATCAACCAAAACCAAAAAACCATGATGCTGAAAGTTTTACTCAGAAGAACATGCGTCTTGCTGCTGGTGCTCCTGTGCGCCTGGCAGGCGAATGCCCAAAGTCGTTTGCGCGCCGATGGCACGCGCATCGTTAATGCATCCAACCAGGAAGTGCTGCTGCGCGGCGTAGGCCTGGGCGGGTGGCTGTTGCAGGAGGGATACATGATGAACCCCAACGCCGGCGGGACACAAGGCTCCTTCAAAAAAATCCTCTACGATCAGGGACAATCCGAAGCGCAGGTAGAGGCCTTCTACCAAAGCTGGCGCGACAACTTCATTACGCAGGCCGACATCAACTGGATTGCCGACCAGGGATTCAACTGCGTGCGCATTCCCATGCACTATGAGTTGTTCCTTACCGCCGCGCAACGCACCGTGCGCAACAATGCCATTCGCAATTCGGCAAACTACAATACCTATGTAAATTCATTAACGACGTGGTATAACAACAATCAACTGTTTGTTGATCCGAACCTCGAAGGCTTCAGAACACTGGAGAATTGTCTCAACTGGTGCGCCGCCCGCGGCATGTACGTGATCGTTGATTTACACGCCGCTCCCGGCGCGCAAGGTTCCGACGCCAACATCTCCGATGCACTGGTAGGAAACGATCTGTGGAACCGCGCCATCTATCAAAACATGACCGTACGGCTCTGGGAGAAGATCGTGTCACGCTACATCAACAACAACACCGTAGCCTTCTGGGACCTCATCAACGAACCCAACAACGTGCCCGGCGGCGGCCCTGCCATTCACGCCCTCACCAACAGACTCATCAATGCCGTAAGAGCGTTGGGCGATACGCATTTGATTATGGTGGAAGGCAACGGCTGGGGTAACAACTACGACTACCTCGAACCCTATACCATGAACAACGCTTCCAACCTGGTATACAACGCCCATCGCTACTGGATCAACGAAGGCGATGACAACATCCGCGATGGCAACCCCAACCAGATCAACCGCCTCATAAACCTGGTAGAGTTCAGGACAAGACATAACGTGCCCGTGTGGGTAGGAGAGACCGGCGAGAACTCCGACGCCTGGCTGCGACAGAATGTGGACAAGCTTAACGCCAACGGCATCGGCTGGGCGCATTGGACATACAAACGCACCAGCTCCACCGCCAATGCCGCGCTGCGCAGAATTGCAGGACCTCCCTATTTAACGGATGGCGTCTCCGCCATGAGCGGTGTGTTGAACAATATCAAATTCGCGAACACGGTTGTGAACGGCGGGCCACTGGCCGCGGTAGATCCGCGCAGAAATTCCAACACAACAACCTGCACCGGTGGCTACACGTCCGTGCCCGGAACGGTGCAGGCCGAAGCCTTCTGCTCCATGAGCGGTGTGCAAACCGAAACCACCACCGATACCGGTGGAGGACAGAACGTAGGCTACCTCGATGCCGGCGACTGGCTGGGCTATCGCATCAATGTCCCGACGGCGGGCACCTACACCTTGCAATACCGTGTGGCGAGCCAGGGCGGTGGCGGCTCCATCCGCTTTGAGCGGCTCGGTGGCACACCCGTATTCGGAACCATTGCCGTGCCCAACACCGGCGGCTGGCAAACGTGGCAAACCATTAGCCAGACCGTTACATTGCCAGCAGGACAACAGGAAGTAGGACTCGCCATCGCCGCCGGCGGCTTTAACCTCAACTGGTTCAGCCTCACCTCCAACACAAGCTCCACCGCACCGATTGGACAGGTAATCTGGTTGAAAGGAATTAACAACCAGTACGTAAGCGGCGAGAACGGCGCGGCGGCCATGCAATGCACGCGCGCCACCGTAGGGGCGTGGGAGCAGTTTACCGTGGTAGATGCCGGCGCCGGCAAGATTGCCCTGCGCAGCATGAACAAATATGTATCGTCTGAGAATGGCGCCGCCGCCATTACCTGCAGCCGCACAACGCTTGGCGACTGGGAAAAATTTGACTGGATTGTAAACGCCGATGGAAAAATTTCACTGCGCGGCAACAACAGTCGCTATATCTCGTCGGAGAATGGGACAACAGCCATGACCTGTACCCGCACCGCAATTTCCGGCTGGGAGGCCTTCAGCTTTGGCACCGGCACCGGTGGACGCCTGGGCGCGCCGGAGAAAACCGTGGACACAAACCTCGAAGCAGACACCGATGAACTGTCCATCTACCCCAATCCATCCTCCGGCACGTTTACCATTCGCGTGTCCAAACCCGGCACGGTGAGCATCGTATCGGCATCCGGGCAGGTGATCTTGAAAAGCGAGGTAAAAGATACCTTGCACGTGTCCAAAATAGCCGCAGGACTTTACGTTGTGCGCGTTAAAAACAAAGAACGTGCGGTGGCCCGGAAAATCGTTGTGGAGTAGAAAGAAATTTCCCGAAGTACGGTCTTGTTTTTAAGATAGAATACTTTTTTAGGAACAGGAATATAGAGGACAACCTTGCGAAAGGTTGTCCTTCTTGTTAAGACACCTTCGCAGAAGCCTGTATAAATTCGGCGCCCTGGCCAGATCGTCGAATAGTAATACATCGTCATCCGCCACAACTCCGCTTTTCCGGATGTCTTGTAATTGTGTATTTTGCTTGTATGAAACGATGGCTTTTGTACCTCTTGTCCCTGTTGGGTATTACCGTAGTATTGATCGCAGCTTTTTTCGCGTATGTGTATTTCCGGGTTGATGATCGCGTTGTGATAGGCGAAGCGCCCGCGCCCTTCCGCAATGATAAACCCGTGATGAGGCTGGACTCGGTGCTCCTGTCTCCCGACACGCTGAACCGGCATATCGAAAGCCTCATGCAAAAGGCCAACGTGCAGGGGCTGGCCGTGTCCATCATAACCCAAAACAATCTTGCTTACCAGCAGTACTTCGGGCTGCGGAATATGCAGAAGCACGAACCCTTCCAGGCCGGCACCATCTGGTATGGAGCTTCGCTCAGCAAGACTGTGTTCGCGGACGTAGTATTGCAACTGGCCGAAGAAAACATCATCGCGCTGGACACCCCACTGGTAAAGTACCTGTCCAAACCCATCGAACATTATACAACCGGGTGGCTCGACGACCTGACAGGACAACCCCGTATCGATTACCGCGACGTAGCGGGCGATCCGCGCCTGGGTAACATTACTGCCCGCATGTGCCTGTCTCATACCACCGGGCTGCCCAACTGGCGCTGGCTGGAGGCCGATCGTAAACTGAAATTTAAAGGGGAGCCCGGCACCCGCTACAGCTATTCCGGCGAAGGCATGTTCCTGCTCCAGTTTGTGCTGGAGCAGCGCACCGGCAAGTCTGTTGAACAACTGGCCGCCGAAAAAATATTTGTGCCGCTAAAGATGAACAGTAGCAGCTACGTATGGCAGCGTGCCTACGAAACGCATTATGCCGTAGGACACGACCAGCACGGAAACAACCTCCGCATACCCAAGCCACAGGCGCCGAATGCCGCCGGATCATTGTCCACATCGCTGGAAGACTATACAATCTATTTCAGCCACATTCTGAAACAGGAGCCGGGGCGATACCGCCAGCTCGTTATGCCACAGATCGCCATCCGGTCCAAACAGCAATTCGGACCCAACGCATGGGTGGAAACAACCGGGAATGATTCTATAAGATTGTCCTACGGATTGGGATATGGCGTATACCACACGCGTTATGGCAAAGCCTTCTTCAAGGAAGGACACCTGGAAGGATGGCAACACTATGCCGTGGGGTTTCCGGAACGCGGTGTGGCGCTGATCGTACTGTCCAACAGCGATCAGGCCGAAAGTATCTTTAAAGAGCTTATAGAATTCACCACTGGCAATACGGACACGCCGTGGTTGTGGGAAGGCTACATTCCTTACCAGGCCACGCAGTAGGCTTTACGCAGAAAATCTATTTGGAAGGCAGCGGCACAAAATCCGTTTCGCCTGCAATTTTCGGAAACGTCTGTTCTTTCCAGCGTGTCTTGGCCGCATCGATGGTGGCTTGCTCCGTGGCCACAAAATTCCAGTAGATGAGGCGCTCTTCCGCAAACGGCTCGCCGCCGAAAATATAAATCGTGCTGTGCGGCAGCAGCGTAAACTGGCAAAGCTGTTTTTCTTTGGCTACCAGTATGCGCTTCGGTTCATGGCGATTGCCTTCGCTCTCCAGGCCACCGGCCAGAATGTAGATGCCCACTTCGCCAAACAGCTCGTGTCCTATCTGCACAGACTGTTCCGTTTCGTTTTTCAGTTCCAGAAAAAACAGTTTGCTGTGCACCGGCACCGGCGAGGTGCGGTTAAAGGCAGTGCCCGCAATAAGCTTGTACGCTACACCGTCTTTCTCCCATGCGGGCAGCTCTTCTTCGTTGGCGTGGTAGAACGATGGCTCCATTTGCTCCAGGTGTTTGGGCAGCGCCACCCATATTTGCAAGCCATGCAACATCTTGTCAGACGTGCGCAGGTAATCGGGCGTGCGCTCCGAGTGCACGATGCCCTTGCCGGCCGTCATCCAGTTTACCTGGCCCGGTTTAATTTCTATTTCCGTGCCCAGCGTATCGCGATGCATAATATTGCCCTCGAACAGATACGTAAGCGTGGACAATCCGATGTGCGGATGCGGTGGCACATCCATATTCTCATATTCGTTGAGACACCGCGGCCCCATGTGGTCGATAAAAATAAAAGGACCCACCATGCGCTTGCTGTGAAACGGCAGCAGACGCCCCACAATAAAATTTCCAATGTCGCGCGGGCGCTCTTCAATAATCAGGTTGATGTTAGACATACAGTGCCAAAGTAGATGAGCCTGAAAGATACAATAGAAGCGTAGATTCGTGATCCGTTATTCGCGAATAGTTGATGCACGGCGCGTAAAAATAGCGGGTATACGGATGTCGTGTAAAGAAAATATATATGCATTTGACCTGCGCCCCCGATGCAGTTTGCGCGATAAAATCATCGGCAGAGATTTGACAGGCAGTTGCGCCGGCATATTGAAGAACCGCTGCTGCAACTGCTGGCCACCATGAAGAAGTAATCAGCGTAGCCACCATTGCCGAAGGCTATCTGCTGCTGTTCCGCTTTCTGCAAACCGCCAGTGCAGAGATGCTCAAAAGCAAGTAAGGTATTGCGTAAATTGTCCTTCCGGTTTGGTGCATTTCTTCCGTGACATTCTGTGTTTTCCGTGAGCCATATTTTTTCGATTACCCAGGCAGATGCGAAATACGGGGTACTAAAAATCGGGCGGAGATGCCGCTAAAAAGAAACAGGCCATCCTTTTGGGACAGCCTGCTTTGCGTGGGGCGGTTTTAAAATCAAGCGTTACCGGCCGTTCATGGGCATGGTAGTCTTGAAGTTAATCTTTGGCATGTTGTCCTCAGCCGACGCTAAAATTTTTTTTAGATCGTCTTCGGCTTTCAACTGGGGCACGCTGATCTTCTCGGCCAGCAGGTCGGAGAAGAACCAGATAGACCCGGCCATCATGGAGCTCATGAGCGCGGCGGTAAAAATATCGGGCAGCGTAAGAGCCCACACTTTATAGTACAGCAGGTTGGTGGCAAACGAGGCCACCGCATAAATTTTAGAGGGCAACACTTTGCCGTTGAGAATAAACATCAGTATAGCACTCTCAATCGCCACGGCAAAAATGAAGGCGTGCATCCAGTTAGCCATGGTAATATGGTAGTTGCCCACATCGAAGCTCAGGTCGAACACCCGTACTGTTTCAAACAGGTACATGGTGTGGATAATCTGCGATGTAATAACAAGAAGGAGGGTGATAAAAATAAAGACTTCAGAACGCAGGAAGTCGATGGACTTTTTCATTAGACAGGTTTAGTTAGATTCCGGAACAAAGATGAAGCGGCTTTGACGAACACATTGGAAACAAACCACACTTAGCATGCGGATGTAGGAAAGTTTAATGAAACGTTATAATTACTTGAAACCAATCAGAATGACTCTCCAGAAAGGTAACCGTCCCAGGCCATATACCCCGACGAGTGTGACAAGCCGTCGACCAGTGACAGGATCAGGCAACATCGATATATGCGTGCAGCCTGTGCGTTGGAAATACCCGGATGAAAGGTTTGAAGGAAGAGTAAGCTTTCCGGTAGGAATTATGCCAATGTGTTGGAAATCCACGACACAAAGGCACGAAGGGAAATGCAGAGTTTCACAAAGTAAAAGACAAGGAGGGCTATAAGATTCAGAAAATCTCTCTGTGCAACTTTGTATTTCCCTCTGTGAACTCCGTGGTCTGGATTTTAAGAACTAATCCATCTTCCGGATCTCAAACTCCACCCGGCGATTGAGGCTGCGGTCAACATCCGTCTTCTCTTCTACAATAGGCTTGGCGCTACCGTAGCCGTGGGCTTCAATACGCTTGGTATCGATCTTATATTGATACACCAGATAGGCCTTAATGGCATCGGCCCGTGCCTGCGACAGCCGAAGATTGGACATCTCGTTTCCCTGCGAATCCGTATGCCCCGAAATACCGAGAGACAATTTCGGGTGATCGATCATGAAGTTGGCGAGCTTGTTCAGGTCTTCGTGCATCGAGCTCAGAATGTCGGCCTTGCCATTTTCAAACTCCAGCGACTTGAAGGCAATCTTTGTTTCGATGGGTTCTGTCTCCAGATTAATTTCCTTATCACCATCCATAAAGAAGATCTCTTCTATGCGAAAGAAATCGTCGCCCTGAATAATGAGCAGGTAGTTGCGTTTGTTAATGAGCGTAAAATCGAATGACCCATCTTCGCGCAAAAACTTGGGAGCCACTTCCACACCCTTGTCCAGATCGATAACAGACACGATACCGCGGAAAGGTTTTTTGGTTTCGGAATTTATAAGCGATCCCTTCAGCCGTGCCGTAGCATTGGGCTGCGCTTCCATCGGCACGGGAAAGGAGTAGAGATCGAGGTTCTTCAGATCATCTTCAGCCGAGTGCGCATAATACAGCAGGTTCGATTCGGAATCGATGGTAAAATAATATTCGCTCCCGGCACCATTCACCAGCGGCCCGATGTTCTTGGGCTCACCCCAAACGAATCGCTCGTGATAAGCCTTGTAAATATCGAAGTCTCCGAAGTTAAGCGGCTGTCCATTGGAGCTGAAGTAAAGCACATTGTACTTGTGGTGAAAGAACGGACTTACTTCAAACGCGCGCGTGTTGATAATAGGACCGATGTTCTGCGCTTTCTGCCAGGCACCCTTGGCATCTTTTACAGAAAAGTAAATATCCGAAAAACCAAACCCGCCAATGCGGTCGGAAGCAAAGTATAACGTATCGCCCGAATGGGACAGCGATGGCTGTGAGTCCCACGACACCGTGTTAATGGTAGGACCGAGGTTTCGCGGTGTCCCCCAGGTGCTGTCCGCCTGCAGGTCTGATACAAAGATATCGCAGTTGCCATACGAATCGGGCGAGTTGCAGCGCGCAAAGAACAGGTGCTTGCCATCTTTACTCAGACTGGCGGAGCCTTCGTTGTAAGGCGTGTTAATCGTTTTAAAGTCTTCCGCAAAGCCCCACACTGTATCGGCGGGTTTCTTGGTGGTGTAGAAAAGATCTTCGTTAAAGGTTTTGGAGAAGGCATCTACCTTCGAGTTCCGCTTGGATGTGAAGAGCAGTATGTTGTCCACATTGCCGATTGTAGGGCCGTAGTCTTCTTTCTCGGAGTTAACACCGTAACCCATGTTGAGCAACACACCCTGCGGCGGGCGCAGCGTATCAATCTCCTTGCGAAAGGCCACCAGCTCGTAGTATTGCTTCAGCGGCACATACAAGTCCTTCTCGTTGCGGGTAAGTGTATCGTATTCTTTCCGGATCTGTTTTTCGTCGGCAGTTTGTTTGTGATGCTTGAGCACCAGTTTGTAGAGCAGCACCGCTTCTCCGCGCGGACCATTTTTTTCGCTGAGGCGGGCCAGGTCCCAGATGAGACTGGTTTGGTTGGAAAAATTCTCGATGCCGAAGTTCTTCACATACGCCTTCAGTTCCACATATTCCTGCTCGTAATCGCCGGCATTGGCCAGCGCCTTAATGCGCGCGAGCTTGGCGGCATCTTTATAGTAGCGGATTTTATTGAGGTTGGGAAATTCGAAAATGTCAGATTGACTGTAGCGTGTCAGGCTATCGTTAAGCTGTACCACACCGCCCTTTTTAAATTTCTGCTTCGGCTTCTGGGCCCAGGCAGGGGAGTATGTTAACAGCCAAAAAGCTGTCAGGAAGATAAAAAAAGAGGGTTTCACTAAACCTTTGTTTGGTAAAAAATTCACACCAACAGCATTAAAGTTGCCACAATTTTACTTCTTTTACAACTCTCTTGGCACTACTATT
>JAESFU010000616.1_pt1 | contig 14918 bp, 12 predicted proteins | sample 9269461 | NCBI WGS metagenome assembly JAESFU01 (sample SAMN14502556, study PRJNA617107) | algae metagenome | isolation source: Stenomitos rutilans HA7619-LM2 and co-occurring heterotrophs from cave walls | place: USA: Waikapalae cave, Hawaii | collected 2009-07-28
TTAGCCAACTCTCAACAACGCTGGCTTGGACCGCTTCCGCAATGATCTGCCGTTTCCATTCCAGACCTGGAATGGAGCCGGCACGGCGGAGCGTGAGTGTAGGGGCGGCCATCGCCGCCGGTCAGTCATCCAAAGCACATGCTTTGAGAAAGCGGCCGCCCGGCTGGGCCGGACGGCCAAGGCACTGGGAGGCGCCTTACTTGATGTAGCCGGCCTTCGTCATTTCGCGGGTTGCCGCGTCCTGCGCCTGGGCCAGCGCGTCGTCAACCGTCATCTGCTCGGCGAGTGCAGCCGAGAAGAGCTGGCCGATGTTGGTCGCGAGACCCGCAAATTCGGGTATGGCGACGAACTGCACGCCGACATAGGGAACCGGCTTGACTGTCGGCTTGTTCGGATCAGCGGAGTTGATGGAGTCCAGCGTCATCTTCGCGAACGGAGCAGCCTTCTGGTACTCCGGATTGTTGTAGAGCGAGGTGCGCGTGCCCGGAGGAACGTTAGCCCAACCTTCCTTCGATGCGACGAGGTCGAGATAGCCCTTGCTGGTCGCCCAGGAGACGAACTTCTGGGCTGCTTCGGCTTTCTGCGAACCTGCCGGAATGGCCAGCGACCACGCCCAGAGCCAGTTGCCGCGCTTGCCGAGGCCGGTATCCGGCGCCAGTGCGTAGCCAACCTTGTCCGCAACCGTCGAGTCCTTGCCTGTGACGAAGGACGCGGCGACGGTGGCGTCGATCCACATGCCGCACTTGCCCTGCTGGAACAGCGTCAGGTTCTCGTTGAAGCCGTTCGAGGACGCACCGACCGGGCCGGCATCCTTCATCAGGTCGACATAGAACTGCAGCGTGTTCTTCCACTCGGGCTGGTCGAACTGCGGCTTCCAGGCCTCATCGAACCAGCGCGCGCCGAACGAGTTCGACATGGCGGTCAGGAAGGCCATGTTCTCGCCCCAGCCGGCCTTGCCGCGGAGGCAGATGCCGTTGATGTCGGCGGCGCGGTCGGTCATCTTGCGGGCCGCGTCGGCGATGAAGTCCCAGGTCGGGGCGTCGGGCATGGTCAGCCCGGCCTTTTCCATCAGGTCCTTGCGATACATGATGAAGCTCGACTCGCCGTAGAACGGGGCGGCGTAGAGCTTGCCGTCGGCGCTGAGGCCGCCGCGGATAGCCGGCAGCAGGTCGTCCACATCGTAGTCGGCGCCGAGGTTATCCAGCGGCAGCAGCCAGCTGTTCTTGGCCCAGATCGGCACTTCGTAGGTACCGATTGTCATCACGTCGAACTGGCCGCCCTTGGTGGCGATGTCGGTGGTGACACGCTCGCGCAGGATGTTCTCTTCCAGCGTGACCCACTGCAGCGTGATGTCGGGGTTCTTGGCGGTGAAATCGTCGGTCAGGCCCTGCATGCGCACCATGTCGCCATTGTTCACGGTGGCGATGGTCAGCGTGGTCTGCGCGTAGGCCGTGGAGCCGAGCGCAAGCGCAAGCACGCCCGAAAGAAGCGGAAGCAGTCTCATCAATGTCCTCCCATCGCGAGCATTTGTCTCGCTGATGGGCAATTACTCATCAACTTTAGGATGATGTCAAGCCGGGACGAAAAGCCCGGAATCCGGGCATAACGCCGTTCAGCCGTCGTCAATGATCGGTTCATCAGAGTCGAGAAAAGTGGCAGATATGCTGACTAATCGGCCTGAAGGATCGCCTCGGCGGTCGCTTCGTCGGTCATCAGCCCGTTGACCAGCCGGCGGTTCAGCGCCGCGCGGATGCCGGGCAATTTCCGCTCGCCCACGGCGATTGCCACCACGGTCGAGCTCTCCCGCGACGGCAGCGGCGCCGACGCCACGCGGTCATTAGTCAAGCCCTCGAGCAGGCGCCCCTGGGCGTCGAACGCCCAGCCGACGATCTCGCCGACGGCGCCTGCCTTCTGCAGCGCCTTGAGCTCGGTCGCGTTGATGAACCCGTCCTGCACCAGCGGCGCTTCCGGCCCGAGGTCGCCGATACCGACAAAGGTCACGTCGGCCTGGGCGGCGAGCTCATGGGTTTCGCGAATCATCGGCTGGCTGATCAGCATGTCGCGCTCTTCGGCCGAGGACGCGATCACCGGCAGCGGCATGGGAAAGCTGCGTGCCTTTACCGCTTCGGCGATATTGAAGATCACGTTGTAGAACGCGGCCGAGCCGTCCGGCGCGATCGAGCCGGTCAGCGACACGATCTTGTGCTGCGGCGCCTCCATCGGCGTCAGCTGCTCGATCGAGGCCTTGAGCGTGCGGCCGGTGCCGAGCGCCATCACCTTCGGTTCCTCGCTGCGCAACCAGCGTTCGATCTGCGCGGCCGTCGCGATGGCGATGCCATGCAGCGCCCCCGGCGCCTCCGGATCGGCCGGGACGACCTCGGCGAAATCGAGCGCGTAGCGCTGCCGCAGCCGCTCCGCCAGCTCCATGCAGCGGCCGATCGGATGGTCGAGCCGCACGCGGATCAAGCCCTCGCTCACCGACAGCGACACCAGCCGCTGTGCGGTCTGGCGCGAGACGCCGAGCTTTTTGGCGATCTGCTCCTGGTTGTTGCCGGCGACATAGTAGAGCCAGCCGGCCCGAGCCGCATCGTCGAGCCGGTTGCCGGCCGTTTCCTGACGTTGGGCCATGGTGCCTCCCTCGCGAGCACATACTCGTCCAACGGGCTAATGCTCGCAAGGATATTGTCGCGGGCGATACGCCCGTCAGAGAGCGTTGCGGTAGATTGCCTCAATATCGCCCAGCGCCAGCGCGCGGGGATTATTATCGATCAACCGCTTGATGGCGAAGGCTTCCTCGGCAAACAGCGCCACGTCCTCGGCACTAGCGCCATGGGCGCTAAGCCGCATCTCAACCCCGAGATCCCGGCAATAGCCAACGGCAGCCGCGAGAGCCGCGTCCTCGTCGGTATCGGGATCAAGCCCGAGAGCCGAGAGAATGGCAGCCGTCTTTTCCGGACGGACCGGCGCGTTGAACGCCAGCACATGCGGGAAGATGATCGCGTTGGCGAGCCCATGCGGCAGCTTCAGTCGCGTGCCGAGCGGATAGGCAAGGGCGTGGCCGCCGGCGGTGTTCACGGGGCCGAGGCAGATGCCGCCATAATAGGAGGCGAGCATCATGCCGGCGCGGGCCTCGGTGTCCTTGCCGTCGGCGACGGCGCGGGCGAGGTAGCGGCCTACGAGCTCGATGCCGAGGGTCGCATAGCCATCGATGAGCGGGTGCGACTTGATGTTGGTGAAGGCCTCAACGCAATGCGCCATGGCATCGATGCCGGTGGCAGCCGTGACCGCGGACGGCACCGAATAGGTGAGCTCGGGGTCGAGGATGGCGATGTCGGCCAGCATGTGCCGGCTCTCGATCGCCATCTTGGCGAGCGTCTCGGGGTTGGTGACGAGCGAGCGGATGCCGGCCTCGGAGCCGGTGCCCGAAGTGGTCGGCACCTGGGCAAGCCCGACGCGGCGGCCGGCGACCTTGTCGACGCCGACGACATCGGTGACCGCCTGCTCGCTGTCCCACAGGACCGCGACGAGCTTCGCCACATCCATCACCGAGCCGCCACCAAGGCCGATCACGAGATCCGGCTTGAACGCCCGCGCCGCCGCCAGCACGGCGTTCACTGCCGGCAGATCCGGCTCAGGCGGGATGTCGGTGAAGGTCACGACCTCGCCCGAAAGCCCGATCCGGTCGACAAAGCCGACGGTCGGGGCCATGGCGACGACGAAGACGCGCTTGTAGGCACCGGCCCAGGCGCCGAGCTTGCTGATCGCCCCGGCCCCAATTTCGAGCCGGGCCGGCTGCAACAGGGTGATCGGGCGGGCCATGGAGAGGACGGCGTCAGGCATCGGCCGCCTCCAGCTCATCCATCTTGGCCCAGACCTTGGCGATCTCGTCGGCAGTCAGTTCCACCAACGGCGGGCGCACGCGCGTCCAGCCGTCATGGCCGCGGCGCTTGGCCAGCATCGCCTTGATGGTCGGCAGCTGCACATAGGCGTTGGATAGGTCGCGCCAGGCGTTGATCCGCCCCTGCGCGGCATCGACTTCGGCCGACTTGGAGGCATCGAACCAGTTGTCGAACACCACGCGCAGATGCCTGGCGATGAGGTTGGAGCTCGAAGTGATGCAGCCCGCCCCGCCCGTCCGCAGCAGCGGCAGCATGAACGGATCGGCGCCGGCGAGAACCGAGAAATTCTGGAAGGCCGAGGCGAAGGCCTGCATGCTCTCGATCTTGCCCGAAGAATCCTTCACGCCGACGACGATGCCGGGGAAGGTGTCGAGCAGGCGCTGGGTCAGTTCGAGCGAGATGCCGACCTGGGCGATCGGCGGGATGTGGTAGAGCACGACGCGCAGCGCATCGGACTTCACGCCCTCGATCACCTCGGCATAGAAGCGGAACAGGCCCTCGTCGCTCACGCCCTTGTAGTAGAAGGGCGGCAGCACGACGCTCGCCGCAACGCCCGCATCGAGCGCGTGCCTGGTCAGCGTCACGGTGTCGGCGACATTGGTCTGCGACGTGCCGGGAAGCAGGCGCTTCGGCTCGACGCCGGCCTCGATGACCTTTTCGACCAGCGCCATGCGCTGGCTCAGGCTGAACGAGTTTGCCTCGCCGGTGGTGCCGAGCAAGGCGATGCCGTCGCAGCCTTCGGCGAGCAGCGCCTTGGCGTGCGTGGCGAAGGTCGCATGGTCAGGCGTGCCGTCGGCAAGGATCGGCGTCGCCGAGGCGCTGAACACGCCGTGGATAGGGAGCTTGGTGGTCGGATTCATCACTTCTTGCCTGCAACGAGCCGGCGCGCATAGGCGATGGCGGAGTGCATGTTGGTGTGGTTGGCCTTGCCAGTGCCCGCGATATCGAAGGCCGTACCGTGGTCGACCGAGGTGCGATCGATCGGCAGCCCGAGCGACACGTTCACGGCGGTGTCGAACGCCACCAGCTTGATCGGGATATGACCCTGGTCGTGATACTGCGCGATCACCAGGTCGAACGCCCCGTTATAGGCGCGGTGGTAGACCGTATCGGCCGAGATCGGGCCGACGACATTGATGCCCTCGGCCTTGGCCATGGCCACTGCCGGTACGACCTGCGCGTCATCCTCGGTGCCGAACAGGCCATTCTCGCCGCAATGCGGATTGATGCCGGCGACGGCGATGCGCGGATTGTCGTAGCCGATGCGCTTCAGGTGGTCGTTGCCGGTACGGATGGTCGCAAGGATCCGCTCGGGCGTCGCACGGTCGATCGCGGTCTTCAGTGACACATGGGTCGAGACATGGATGACCTTCAGCCGGTCGGAGCCGAGCAGCATCCAGGCTGTCTTCTGCCCGGTGAGATGCGCCAGCATGCCGGTATGGCCGTCATAGTGGTGCCCGGCGAGGTTCAGGGCTTCCTTGTTGATCGGCGCGGTGACGATGCAGCCGATCGTGCCAGCCTGCGCGTCCCGCACCGCCTGTTCGATGAAGCGGAACGCCGCGTCGCCGGCGCGCGGATCGAGCTTGCCCCAGGGTAGCGGGCCACCTTCGATCGGCAGGTCGACCACCACCGGGTCAAGATCGAGCGACAGCCCGGTCGCGGCGAGCGCCTTATCTAGGGTCGCGCGATTGCCGTAGATGCGGGTGTTCGCCCGGTCGGCGGCGGACATTTCCGCCGCGGCCTTGACCGAGATTTCCGGGCCGACGCCGGCCGGGTCGCCCATGGTGATGCCGATAATGTCGCTCACGCGAGACCTCCGTCGATCCATCCCGCGGGGAGACGGACATATTTGATGGCGCGCCGGAAGTAGGTGTAGGCGACGTGGATCGCGCCGTCCGGGCCTTCCAGCAGATAGGGGTAGGACAGTTCGAAATTCTTGCCGTCCACCGAGTTGTTCGAAAGGCAGGTGCCCGGGCTGTTGTCGACGATCCGGCGGATCGGCCAGGTAAGGCCACCATCGGTGGAGATACACAGCGTCAGCGGCGCGCGCGGTACGCCCCAGATCGGGGCACAGCCACCGGTCGCATCGGGCCGGTCGTCCCCCTCTTCGAGCTCGTCGTACAGCGAGGCGCGGCGATCGCCAGAAGTGGCGGCCGAAGTCGGGTTGCACACCATGGCCAGCCGCCCGTCGGCCAGCCGGATGACGTTGATCGAGCTGTTATTGTTCGGAACGTCCGTCGGCGCAGGCGCCGACCAGGTGTATCCGCCGTCGAGGCTTTCGGAGCGGTGCACGAAGTCCGACTGGCGGCGGCGGTAGAAGGCGACCATGTGGTCACCGTCGAGCGGCACGATGGTCATGTGCACCGAGCCGATCGAGCCCGGCACTTCGCTCAGCGTCCAGGTCTTGCCGTCATCGAGGCTCGCGGCAACTCCGGCCGTATCGTGGCTGCCGTTCCAGCGCTGGCCGGGGCGGGAGATGCAGCGGAACACCGGCATCAGCCAGGCCCCGTCCTTGCGGCGCACGAAGCGGGCACGCACGAAGGTGCCGAGCGGCAGGCCGATCTCGTGCGGCTCACCGGCGACGAGACGATCGCCATCGAGCGAAATGGGGCGCATTCGCACCAGGCACTCGTCCTGGTTGCCGGCGGGCTGGGCGGTGTGGATCAGCTGCCAGTTGCCGGCGCCGTCGCGGGCGAGAACCGGATTCTGCTCGGAGCGGTCGGCGTCGTGGCTGAGCTGCACCGTCGGGCCGAACGCGGCCGCGCCGGGCTTCAGCACGGCCCCGTGGATCGAAATGTCCGACTTGCCCTCGAGCGTGCCGCCGAACCACAGGCAGGCGAGCGAACCATCGTCGAGCAGTTCGATGAAGGCGGCATGATTCTGCACCATGGGCGAAGCGAGAAACGCCTCCCGCCGCCCGTCGGCACCGCCGGCAAGCTGCCCATCCATGCGCGCCGCAATCTCGTCCGGAGTCATTTCTCCCCCTTATTGGTTGGCCGCAAAAGTCACAACCAAACACATGTTGTCAAGTTATTATCGATCACAATGGGATGCGTCACCGTCGCTGTCTTGAGATTTTCTACAGTTTTTTCAAAGAGATAGATTGAACAGCGCCAGCTCTATCCTCCGTTCAGACACTTTTAATTTGACAACTCCTCCATCCCACGGTTTAGGTGTGCCCCGCTGGCGACCGCACAAGCGGCGCCTGGAGGATTTCCGCGTCGGCCGTTCGCAGCTCGGCCCACGCATCCGCGAAAGCTGCGATGGGAGGATGACTTGATCATCAAGCACGCTCTGGTCGGCGCTCTCATGGTGACGGGGCTGATTGCCCCCGCCATGGCGCAGTCCAACACCGATATCACCGTGGTGCTCAGCGAAGAGCTGGACCTGGTTGAACCCTGCATGGCGACCCGCTCGAACATCGGCCGTGTCATCATGGAGAACATTTCCGAGACGCTGACCGAGCTCGACGTGCGCGGTGACAAGGGCCTGATGCCGCGCCTTGCCGACAGCTGGGAAGACAAGGGCAACGGCACCTGGCAGTTCAAGCTGCACCAGGGCGTGAAGTTCTCGGATGGCAGCGATTTCGACGCCGCCGACGTGAAGCACTCGTTCGACCGCGTGTTCAGCGACCAGATCACCTGCGAGTCCAAGCGCTACTTCGCCGACACCAAGCTCGATTTCAACGTCGTCGATGCCAACACGATCGACGTCACCGCGACCCCGCCGCAGCCGATCCTGCCGCTGCTCATGTCGCTCGTCACCATCGTTCCGTCGGAAACTCCGATGGAGTTCGTGCGTGATCCGATCGGCACCGGCCCCTACAAGCTGACCGAGTGGACCGCCGGCCAGCAGATCGTCCTGACCCGTCGCGACGACTACTGGGGCACCGCCCCGGCCGTGACCAAGGCCACCTACGTGTTCCGTTCGGAATCGGCGGTTCGCGCCGCCATGGTGGCCGCCGGCGAAGCCGACATCGCGCCGCAGATCTCGGCGGTCGATGCGACCAATACCGAGACCGACTTCAGCTACCCGAACTCGGAGACGGTCTACCTGCGCATCGACCAGACGGTCGAGCCGATGGGTGACCTGCGCGTTCGCCAGGCGCTGAACGCCGCCATCGACCGCGAGGCCTTCATCGGCACCGTGCTGCCGGCCGGCACCCAGCTCGCCGTCGCCATGGTCCCGCCGACCACGCTCGGCTGGAACCCCGACCTGACCCCGCCGGCCTATGACCTGCAGCAGGCCAAGGACCTCCTCGCCGCCGCTGCCGCCGATGGCGTCAATGTCGGTGCCCCGGTCGAAGTGATTGCCCGTACCGAAAACTTCCCGGGCGTCACCGAAGTCGGTGAAGCGCTGGTCGACATGCTCAAGGAAGCCGGCTTCAACGCCAGCCTGCGCATGGTCGAAGTGGCCGAGCACGAGCAGTACTACTCCAAGCCCTACCCCGAAGGCCGTCCCGCCCAGCTCGTCGTTGCCCAGCACGACAACTCGCGCGGCGATCCGGTGTTCTCGATGTACTTCAAGTACCACAGCCAGGGCACCCAGTCGGGCGTCAACGACCCGCATGTCGACGACCTGATCACCCGCGCCAGTGCCGCCACCGGCGAAGAACGCGCCAAGCTCTGGTCGGAACTCTTCGCCTACGTCCAGAAGGACATCGTCGCCGACGTCCTGCTGTTCCACATGGTTGGCCTGAGCCGCGTCGGTGAACGTCTCGACTTCACCCCGACCATCGCGACCAACCAGCAGCTGCAGCTCTCCGAGATCAGCTTCAAGTAGGCTGCTCATCCGCAGTACAATCATGGCGGCGCCGGACCCCGCGTCCGGCGCCGCTGCCTTAAGTCAGAACGGACGGCCATGATGACCAAACTGATCGGACAACGTGCGATCGCCAGCCTCCTCTCCCTGTTCGGGCTGATGGTCCTGGTCTTCTTCCTCTCCCGCCTCACCGGCGATCCGGCGGTCCTGTTCCTCCCCATCGACGCTACAGAGCAGATGAAGCAGGAGTTCCGGGCCCTGCACGGCCTCGACCTGCCCGTCATTGAGCAGTTCTTCCGCTACGTCGTCGACCTCGTGCAGCTCGATTTCGGCGAGAGCCTGCGCAAGGCCCGCCCCGCGCTCGATGTGGTGCTCGAAGCCTATGCCTGGACCCTGCCGCTGGCGCTGATCACCATGTCGATCGTCGTCGTCGCGGCCATCGTCCTCGGCTCGCTCGCCGCCTTCAATGTCGGCGGGTTCTTCGACCGACTCGTCTCGATCATCTCGCTGGTCGGCGCCTCGGCCCCGGATTTCTGGATCGCCATCGTCGCGATCGTCATCTTCTCGATCGGCCTCGGCTGGGTCCCCACCTCCGGCGTCGGCACGCCGCTCCACTGGGTGCTGCCCATTGCCGTGCTGTTCATCCGCCCCTTCGGCCTCGTCGTGCAGGTGGTGCGCGGCTCGATGCTCTCGGCCTTGAGCGCCCCCTACGTGAAGACGGCGCGCGCCAAGGGCGTGAAGAACCTGCCGCTGATCTTCGTCCACACGCTCCGCAACGGCATGCTGCCGGTCATCACCGTCATCGGCGACCAGGCTGCGGCCATGCTCAACGGCGCGGTGATCGTCGAAACCATCTTCGGCTTCCCCGGCATCGGCAAGCTGATGATCGACTCGATCCTGCAGCGCGATTTCAACGTGGTGCTGGCGGCCATCATGGTCACCGCCCTCGCCATCTTCGTCATGAACATCCTGATCGATATCGCCTACTCGATACTCGATCCGCGGATCCGGCACTAAGGAGGCGTCGCCATGACCGACATGTCGCTCGCCAAAACCCCCGCCCCCACCACCGAGGCCAAGGCCGCTCCGCCGCTGCTCGCCATGCTGTGGCGCGACAAGCTCGCCTTCTTCTCCGCCGTGATCCTCATCCTGATCATCGTCGCGGCGCTGATCGGCCCGGCTTTGCTCGGTGAAATGGCCAATGACCAGAACCTGCGCGGCCGCAATTTCGCGCCGTTCAGCCTCGCGCGCGGCTGGGAATTCTTCCTCGGCGGCGACTCGCTCGGCCGCCCCATGCTGGCCCGCCTGATCGTTGCCGCGCATTCGACCATCCTGATCGCCGGCGGCACCGTGCTTGCCGCCGCCATCGTCGGCGCCGGCCTCGGCCTCGTCGCCGGCTACATGGGCAAGTCCACCTCGCAGGTGATCATGCGCCTCGCCGACGTGATCATGAGCTTCCCCTCGCTGCTGCTCGCCGTGGTCGTACTCTACGTGCTCGGGCCGTCCATCCCGAACATGATCCTCGTCCTCGCCATCACCCGCATCCCGATCTACCTCCGCACCACCCGCGCCGAAGTGCTGGAAGTGCGCGAGCGCATGTTCGTGCAGGCGGCGATCGTCATGGGCGCCTCGCACTGGCGCATCATCTTCCGCCACATCCTACCGGTCGTCGCCCCGACGCTGGTCACCATTGCGACGCTCGATTTTGCCTTCGTCATGCTGGCGGAATCCTCGCTGTCCTTCCTCGGCATCGGCGTCCAGCCCCCCGACATCACCTGGGGCCTAATGGTTGCCCAGGGCCGCCCCTACCTCACCAGCGCCTGGTGGCTGGCCTTCTGGCCGGGCCTCCTGATCGTCATCACCGCCCTCTCGCTGAACCTGCTCTCGGGCTGGATGCGCATCGCGCTCGATCCCAACCAGCGCTGGCGCCTCGAAACCAAAAAGACCAAGGCGGGGAGCAAGACCAATGGCTGAAGACGCGATCCTCACGGTCAAGAACCTGTCCGTCGACTTCCACACCGCCCGCGGGACCGTCAACGCGGTGAAGAACGTCTCGTGGTCCGTCGGTCGCGGCGAAACCCTCGCCATCCTCGGCGAAAGCGGCTCGGGCAAGTCCGTCTCCGCCAATGCGGTGATGAACCTGCTCGACATCCCGCCGGCCGAGATCGTCTCCGGCGAGATCATCTATGACGGCAAGGACCTCCTGAAGGTCGACTACGAGACCCACCGCGCCCTGAACGGCAAGAAGATCGCCATGATCTTCCAGGATCCGCTCGGCCACCTGAATCCGGTCTACACCGTCGGCTGGCAGATCCGCGAGATGATGACCGCCCATGGCCGTCCCGCCGAACTGGCCCGCACCCGCGCCCTCGAACTCATCGCCCGCGTCGGCATCGCCGATCCGGAAGCCGCCATGCGGAAATACCCGCACCAGTTCTCCGGCGGCCAGCGCCAGCGCCTGATGATCGCCATGGCGCTGATGCTGAAGCCCGACATCCTGATCGCCGACGAGCCGACCACCGCGCTCGACGTCACCATCCAGGCCGAAGTCCTGGCGCTGCTCAAGGAACTGCAGGCCGAAACCGGCATGGCCATGGTGCTGATCACCCACGATCTCGGCGTCGTCGCCGAAATCGCCGACCGCGTAGTGGTGATGAACAAGGGCGAGATCGTCGAGGCCGGCACCGTCCGCGACGTCTACCACTCGCCCCAGCACGCCTACACGCAGAAGCTGATCGCCGCCGCCCCCGGCAAGGGCGAGATCAAGCTGCTCGATGGCGGTGCGCCGCTTCTGCTCGAGACCAAGAACCTCACCAAGCACTACGGCAGCTTCACCGCACTAAAGGGCGCGAACCTGACCCTGGCACGCGGCCAGAGCCTCGCGGTCGTCGGCGAAAGCGGCTCTGGCAAATCCACCCTCGCGCGCACGCTGCTGCGGCTCGAACAGGCCGATGGCGGCGAGGCGCTGTGGAAGGGCCGCGACCTGATCAAGATGGGCGGCAAGGAGCTCCTCGGCGTTCGCCGCGAAATCCAGCTGGTGTTCCAGGATCCAACCCAGTCGCTCAACCCGCGCATGTCGGTCTACCAGCTGATCGCCGAAGGCTGGGACATCCACAAGCTGATGCCGGACAAGTCGAAGCGCCGCCCACGCGTCATCGAACTGCTCGAGCAGGTCGGACTCTCGGCCGATCACGTCGACCGCTATCCGCACCAGTTCTCCGGCGGCCAGCGCCAGCGCATCGCCATCGCCCGCGCTTTGGCGCTCGAACCAGAACTGATCATCTGCGACGAGGCGGTCTCGGCCCTCGACGTCTCGATCCAGGCCCAGGTGATTGCCCTCCTGGACAGCCTGCGTCAGCGGCTCGGGATCTCCTTCCTGTTCATCGCGCACGACCTCGGCGTGGTCCGTGACTTTGCCGATACCGTACTGGTGATGAAGGCCGGCGAGATCGTCGAGCGCGGCCCGACGGCGCAGATCTTCGACCATCCGCAGCACCCCTACACACAGCGACTCTTGGCGGCGAACCTCGATCCTGATCCGGACGTGCAGGCGCAGCGGCGCACGAGCGCCGATGCCTGAGCTGGCGATCATCGCCGACGACCTGACCGGGGCGCTCGATGCTGCCGCGCCCTTCGCCATGCGCGGGATATCGACTGCGGTGGCGCTGAGCGCAGCGGGGCTGGGTGATGCTATCTCGACGGGGGCACGCGTCATCGGCGTCTCGACCGATAGCCGCGAAATCTCCACCGAAGCAGCACGGGCAAGCACGGGTGCCGCGATCGCGGCCCTCCCCGCCGGCACAAGGCTGTTCAAGAAGGTCGACTCCCGACTCAAGGGCAATATCGCCGCCGAGCTCGATGCCATCCCGCATCAGCGGAGCCTCGTCGTGCCCGCCATCCCGGCCTTCGGCCGCTGGATGCGTAACGGGAGGCTCGGCGGCTTCGGCGTGAGCGAGCCCATCGACATCGCGGCTCGCCTCGGTGCACACGCGAGCCGCGCCAGCATTCCCAATGTCGCGATGCAGTCCGATATCGAGGCGGCGCTCGCCAGCGATCACGACCTACCGGTCGGCGCGCGCGGGCTCGCCGAGGCGATGGCGGTGACGATGCAGCCTGAACAGCGGCGGCCAGATACGGCGCTGCGCAACGCGGTCGCCTACGTCGTTATCGGATCGACCGACCCGATCACACTGGCGCAGCTCTCGCGCCTGCGCCTTGCGGCCGGCGACCTCACCTATGTTGACGCCCCGAATGGCGCCGGTCCGGCCGCGCTGCCACGCCCGTCCCGGCTGACCGTGGTCCAGGCGACGCCGGGATCCAAGCCCGCCGATGGCAAGTCCGTGGCGACTGCGCTGGCCGAGACGCTGGCGCGCCTCGCGCCGCCGCCCGGGGCATTGCTGGTGCTGTCGGGTGGCGCGACCGCGCAGGTCATTCTCGAGCGGCTTGGCATCGGCGTGCTCGAACTCATCGGCGAAGCGCTGCCGGGATTGCCGCTCGCTCGGGGCGGCGGCTTGACTGTCGTGACCAAATCGGGCGGCTTTGGCGACGAGGAAACACTGGAACGGCTGCTGGCCCCGTTTCACGCGCAGGAGGCGCGCAGCGCATGAGCCTGAGCGATGGCCTGAACGTCCGGCGTAGCCTTTCCGACGCAGTGTTCGACCGCATCCAGCGCGCTATCAAGTCGGGCGCCTATGGCGTCGACGAGCGGCTGCCGACCGAGCATGCGCTGGCGGCCGAGTTCCAGGTGTCGCGCCCCGTCGTGCGCGATGCGCTGCAGCGGCTGCGCGACCAGGGCCTGATCTATTCGCGGCGCGGCGCCGGTAGCTTCGTGCGCGAAGCGGGCATTCGCGAGCCGCTCGGTTTCGGCCAGATGGAGAACCTTTCGGATCTCCAGCACTGCTACGATTTCCGCCTGACCATCGAGCCGGAAGCGGCCGCTATGGCGGCACAGCGGCACACGCCCGAGGCCCTCGCCAAGATCAAGTCCGCGCTAAGCCTCTTGCGCGATGCCACCAACCGGCAGGCGCACCGCGCCGATGCCGATTTCATGTTCCATCTCAGCATCGCGCAGGCTTCGGCCAACCCCTATTTCGCCACCGCCATGCAGGCGCTCGAAGAACACATCGCCGTCGGCATGCGCTTTCACGGCATGTCGCTGCGCTCGACCAGCGATGGCTTGCAGCACGTGTTCGTCGAACACTCGGCAGTGTTCGACGCCATTGCCAATCGCGACCCGGATGCGGCGCGCAGCTTGATGCGCACCCACCTCACCGGCTCGCGCGACCGCCTGTTCGCACCCAAGGCCAGCTGACGCTTACTGCGTCCTCCACCAGCCGAGATAGTCGGCGGCGAAGCGCCCGAGCAGCGCCTCCGTCACGCTCGGCATGACGATCGCATGCGCCTCCCCCGCGTTGCAGGCGAGCTGGTAGCGCTTGACGATCGGCTCGGATGGCTGCGGGAAGACCACGGTCAGCGAGAATGGGTTGAGCAGCACCGGCACACCGGCGGCACTGAACGTATCGGCCAGTTGCCGGGCCCGTTCGACACAGCGCAACGCATCGCGGCGGAAGCCATCATGCCCGTGCCCGTAGAGCCGCGACCACACGGCCAGCGCCGCATGGCCGTTGCGCGAGCCCATCAGCGTCGTGTCGTTGGAGCGCAGGTACGCCACCGCCGACGCGACCCGCTCGACATAGCAGCGCCGAGCGACGAGCACGCCACAGGGCATGCTGGTGCCGATCATCTTGTGCCCTGAGGTCGAGATCGAGCTGATGTCGTGGCGGAAGCTCGGCTGCAGCCGGTCCGGCACGCCGTCGATGAAGGGCAGCACCATGGCGTTGAGCGCGCCATCGACATGCACGAAGCGCCGCTGCGAGGGAAAGCCGGCTTCATCGAGCACGGCGAGCGCGCCGGCGATGTCGTCATGGGCGCCCTTGACGGTGGTGCCGCAGGTGAGCGCGACGATGACGAAAGCGCTGCGAAGGTTACGCAGCACCCTCCGCAGGTCGGCCAGCGAGACTTCGCCATTGGGCTCGCAGTCCACCGGCTGCGCCTCGATCCGCAGGATGCGCGCGGCCTTGGGGATCGAGTAGTGCGCCTCACGCGGGTAGAGCAGGATTGCGTCGGGCAGGGCCTCGCGGGCGAGGTAAAGCGCCCAGAGATTGCCCTCGGTGCCGCTGGCCCCGACCGACCCCCAGAAATCGCGCCGGTCGTCGCAGTGCCACAGGTCCATCAGCCACTCGACCGCCTCGCGCTCGA
>JAESFU010000617.1_pt1 | contig 14882 bp, 16 predicted proteins | sample 9269461 | NCBI WGS metagenome assembly JAESFU01 (sample SAMN14502556, study PRJNA617107) | algae metagenome | isolation source: Stenomitos rutilans HA7619-LM2 and co-occurring heterotrophs from cave walls | place: USA: Waikapalae cave, Hawaii | collected 2009-07-28
CTTTGCCGCCGACGCCCGGCAATGACGGGACGCAGGGTTCGATGCCGGGCCCCGATACCAATACGCTTGCCGCGGAAGTGCAGAACGCGACGCGCGGAACGCAGGCGACGGCGCTCTCTGCCGCGCCGGAGCCACCCGCTCCCGAGCCGCCAGCCGCAACAGCGGGCGGCGAGAGCTTGGCGATGGCGGAAGCCAATTCGGATGAGGGTGCGGCGATAAACGAGCAGGCGACGCCGCCATCCGTAGACGAGCCTGCTGCAGCAGCGCCCGCGCCAGACGATGTGCAGCCACCGAAGGCCAAGACGAAGAAGACCGCAACGGCCAAGACCAAGAAACAGAAGGCTGCGGAAGCGGCCGCCGAGTCTGCCGCCAATGGCGAACCATTAGTCCTGGTTGCGCCGGAAACACCGCCGCCGCCGGCAGCGGTCGAGAGCATCGCTCCGTCCACCGAGAATGTCGCGGCGACGACGCCCAGCACGAATACCAATTCGAATTCTTTCTTCGGTACTGGTGCCAAGAAGTTGACAGGCAGGCGCGCCGAAAATGCCGGTTCTACCGCCAAGACGGTTGCGAGTTCGCAGCAGGCGGTGACATCCGCCCAAGACCAGGTTGCCTCGATCGATACGCAGCAGCCCACGGCAACCGAGGCGGTTGAACAGGCGCCGGCACCAAAGCCAACGACGAGCGCATCGGAATCTTCATCCTCCGGCGGCACTGGTTACGTTGCGCAGGTTGCATCGTTGCGCAGCGAAGCGGAAGCGCGCGCCGAACTCGACCGCCTGCGCGGCAGCTATGGCGATCTCATCGGCAATCTCTCGACCCGCATCACCAAGGCGACGGTCGCCGGTACGACACGCTACCGCCTCGGCTTCGGCCCATTGCCGTCGCGCAGCCAGGCGGCGAAGCTGTGCAGTTCGCTGATCGCCGCGGGCGAACGCGATTGCGCGGTCAGAGGCCTCTAGTCTCTCCCATCAACAGGTTAGCGAACATGCAGATCGGCGCCTTTATCTCGGGCTGCGGCGGCTACTACTTGTCGCAAGACGAACGTCGTTTCTTCGAAACCACCAAACCATGGGGACTCATTGTCTTCCGGCGCAATTGTGAATCCCCGGAGCAAATCAAGGCGCTTGCTACCGACTTTCGAGCCATCGTCGAGCGGCGCAATGCACCGGTATTTGTCGATCAGGAAGGCGGGCGCGTGCAGCGGCTCGGGCCACCAGCCAATCATTGGCGGAAGTATCCGCCGGCCGGTCAATACGGGGCTCTCTATCGTGACGACCCGCTTGTCGCCTTGCGCGCCGCGCGCAATGTCGGGCGGCTGATGGCGGAGGATCTGATCCAAGCCGGCATCAATGCCGACTGCCTGCCGGTGCTCGACGTGCCGCAGCCGGATGGCCACAACATCATCGGCGATCGCGCCTACGCGCGAGACGTCGCGCAGATCATCGCCCTGGCGCGCGCGCACATGGCCGGAATGATGGAAGGCGGCGTGTTGCCCGTAATCAAGCACATTCCGGGGCACGGCCGGGCCAAGGCAGACAGCCATCTTGAGTTGCCTGTCGTCAGCGCGAAGCGGGCGGAACTTGAAGCCGTCGACTTTCCGCCCTTTGCCGCATTGGCTGACGCGCCAATGGCGATGACGGCGCATGTCGTCTACACGGCGTTCGACAAGGATGCGCCGGCAACCCTATCCAAGAAGGTAATCCGCTCGGTGATCCGTAAAACGATCGGGTTCCGTGGCCTCCTAATGAGCGACGATCTTTCCATGAACGCGCTCAAGGGTACGCTCGGAGAGCGGGCTGCGGGTGCACTCCAAGCCGGCTGCGACATCCTGCTCCACTGCAATGGCCAGCTAGGTGAAATGGAGCAGGTGGCACAGGCAGCCGGTCCCCTCAAAGGCCGGGCATTATCGCGGGCACGCCTCGCATTGAAGGCTGTCGGCCGTCCGCAACGTTACGACAAACCCATGGCACTCAAGGACCTGGACCGGCTCGCAACGGCGTGAAGTTGCGGATAAGGTGAAAAGAACGAAGCGAATCAGTTGGGCGAATTGCGACAGTGTCGCGATGAGCAATTTGATGACCGAATGAACAACGAGACCACATCTCAGGACGCCTGGCCGGACGGCACGGGGCCGGTCCGCACCGAGCCCGAAACCGAGCCAAGCGAGACCTTGATCGTCGACGTCGACGGTTTCGAGGGGCCGCTCGACCTTTTGCTCGACCTTGCCCGCAACCAGAAGGTCGATCTCGCGCGTATCTCGATATTGGCCTTGGCCGAGCAGTACCTCGAATTCATCGAGACGGCGCGGGCCAAGCGGCTTGAACTCGCTGCCGACTACCTCGTCATGGCGGCGTGGCTTGCCTATCTCAAATCGCGCCTGCTGATCCCGGCACCTCCGGGAAGCGAGGAACCGCCGGCGGAGGACCTTGCGGCTCGCCTCGCCTTCAGGCTGCAGCGCCTCCAGGCGATGCGCGACGCGGCGGCCCAGCTCATGGCGCGCAACCGGCTAGGCCGCGATGTGTTTGCTCGCGGCGCACCCGAGCCGACCGTGTTCGAGACCAAGCGCGAATATGCCGACAATCTCATCGACCTTCTCAAGGCTTATGCGCAGCGCCGGCAGGCCAAGCTTCGCCATCGCACCTATCAGATCCGCCGGCTTCCGACCTGGACGATCCAGGAGGCGCGCAGTGTCCTTGAGCGACTCGTCGGCGCCATGGACGAATGGAACAGCCTCGATGCGTGGCTCGTCGATTATCTCGTCGAGCCGTCCATGCGGCGCTCCGTAATGGCCTCGAGTTTCACCGCAAGCCTCGAACTGGCGCGGGAAGGCAGTATCGAACTGCGCCAGGAAGCGGCCTTCGATCCGATCTACATGCGCCGCGGCAAGGCGGCGTGATTATTGAGGTTATGAAATTATGAGTCAGCCGGCGATGATCGTTTCAGAAGAACCCGAAAAGGGCGAAGAAAGCGGCGTGGTCGCCATTCATCCGCGCGCCGACCGCAGCCAGCATCTGCGCATCGTCGAAGCGCTGCTATTTGCGGCGGGAGAAGCTCTGCCCACGGATCAATTGGCGAAGCACTTGCCGGAAGGGGCCGATATCGAAGGCCTGCTTGTCGACCTCCAGGCGAATTACCAGAATCGCGGAGTCAACCTCGTTCAGGTGGCCGGCAAGTGGATGATGCGCACGGCGGATGATCTGAGCTTCCTCTTGCGCCGCGAGACTGTCGAACAGAAGCGTCTCTCCAAGGCGGCGCTCGAGACATTGGCGATCGTTGCCTACCACCAGCCCGTGACCCGCGCCGAGATCGAGGACATACGCGGTGTTGCGATTTCCAAGGGCACGCTCGACATGCTGCTCGAAGTCGGCTGGGTGAGGATGCGCGGCCGTCGGCGCACGCCGGGGCGCCCCGTGACCTATGGCACCACGGATGCCTTTCTCACTCAGTTCGGTTTGAACGACCCGAGCGATCTGCCGGGCGTACAGGAATTGAAGGGTGCCGGGCTGCTCGATGCCAATCTGCCGCCAGGCTTCGATGTCCCCGCACCGCGCGCCGGCGATGAATTGATGCCTGATGAAGATCCGCTCGATGCGGAAGACCAGATGCCGCTCGACATGCACATGCCAGACCCGGTCGAAGAGGACGATAGCAAGGGTTAAGTAGTGAGCTCCTATTTCCGAGCTTGCTGATCGGCTATTGCCTGTGTACATCCCGGTTCATGAGCGTCGCGGGCAGCCCAAGCACCAAGGTCGATAACGGCCGCTGGGGCCCGCGCGGTACGGCTGCCGCGACCTTCGCGGGCCGGCTTGGCTTCGAAAACGTCTCGCTCTCTTTCGGCAAGACCGAGGTGCTCCGCGACGTGAGTTTCGAACTCTCGCCGGGCGAGATCGTCTGCCTTCTGGGGCCGTCAGGCTGCGGGAAGACGACGTTGCTTCGGATCGCCGCCGGAATTGAGCGCCCGCAGGCGGGCAGGGTATTGATCGACGGCCTTGAAATGGTCGGGCCAAAAACCTTCGTTCCTCCGGAGCGGCGCGGAGTCGGACTAATGTTCCAGGATTTCGCGTTGTTTCCGCATCTGACAATTCTGGACAATGTTGCCTTTGGTCTTCGCGACCTCAAACGCACGGACGCACTGGCGGAGGCAGAGAAGGCACTGAGCCGGGTGGGTCTGGCGCGTTACGCGGCTGTCTACCCACACGCCCTATCGGGAGGCGAACAGCAGCGCGTGGCGCTTGCGCGGGCGATCGTGCCGAGGCCACAAGTCATGCTCATGGATGAGCCCTTCTCCGGCCTCGATCAGAGGTTGCGGGAGAGCGTCCGTAACGAGACCCTGGCGCTACTCAAGGAAACGCGCGCCACGTCCATGATCGTCACCCATGATTCAGGGGAAGCCATGGCGCTGGCCGACCGCATTCTGCTCATGCGGCAGGGCAGGCTGATACAAACGGGTACGCCGCTCGAACTTTACCAACATCCGGTCGATGCCGCCGCGGCGCGTTTTTTCAGCGACATGAACGAGGTTACGGGGGCGGTGAGCAATGGTTGCGCCAATACGCCGCTTGGCAGCTTTCCGGCACCTAGATGCGTTGCCGGCGAAAGCGCCTTGGTGCTCATTCGCCCGCAGGCTTTCGAACTGGCGCGCAATGGCGTCGGCGTCGAGGGCTTCGTTCTCGCCTCGCACTATCTGGGCGATGTCACTTTGAGCACCGTGCTCTTCAAGGGCATCGAAGATCCGTTAACGGTGCGGACCGCGGCCCGGGATGCCCCGAGGCAAGGCAAAAGCGAGCAGTTTTCGGTCGATCCGGCGCAGGTTTTCATCTTCCCAAAGCCGGCCGGCGATCCTAACTAAGCCTTAAGCTGCGGTTTGTTGCGGGCCCTGACCCTTTCTGCAATAGTGCCGGCCAATTCAAGGGGCCGGACAGGGCCTCATGCGAGGATTCAAGGAGATATCAATGGGTTCGTTTTCCATTTGGCACTGGCTGATCCTGATTCTGGTCGTGCTTTTGCTCTTCGGGCGGGGCAAGATTTCCGATCTGATGGGCGACATGGCCAAGGGCATCAAGAGCTTCAAGAAGGGGCTTGCCGACGAGCCGAACGCGGAAGCCGAAGAAGCGAAGTCGATCGAGCAGAAGGCTGCCGAAGCCGCCAAAGCAGAGCCCGAAAAGGCCAAGAGCTGAGGCATCGGGCGCGGGCTCGCTAAACACGTCCGGGCCCGGAGGGCTCCATGTTCGATTTCGGCGTCGGCTATACGGAGATGATGGTCATTGCGGTCGTGGCGATCATCGTCATAGGCCCTAAGGACCTGCCGCGCGTCCTGCGCGGGCTTGGCCGGATGATGACCAAGGCGCGCGGCATGGCACGCGAGTTCCAGGGCCATATGGACGCCGCGATGAAGGAAGCCGGCCTCGATGAGGTCAAGCGCGATCTTCAGTCGCTCAAGAACCCAATCAGTGCGGTGAAGGACAGCGTCACGTCCGAACTCAACAAGCAGGACGAAAGCTTCAAGAAGTACTTCGGCACGATCAACGATGGCGCCAAGACGACTCCGACGACGCCGGCTGAAGCGACAGCCACGCCGGCAATCGCCGAGGCGAGCGCAGCGCCGTCGCCCCCCGCGCCGTCCGCAAAGGTCGAAGGAGAGCCGACCGACCTGAAGCAAGCTTCCTGAGGGCGCCGGCGTGACGCAGCAGGATATCGACGCAACCGAAGCGCCCTTGCTCGAACACCTGATCGAATTGCGCCGCCGATTGATTTATTGCGTTATCGGACTGGCTGCTGCCTTCATCGTGAGCTTCGCGCTGTCGACGCAGATCTTCAACCTGCTGATCCTGCCGTTCAAATGGGGCACCGGGCGTTCCGTCGAGCTCATCCAGACCGAGCTGCTCGGCTTTTTCTTCGTGAAGCTGAAGATCGGTTTCTTCGGTGCGATGTTCGTGACTTTTCCGCTGATCGCCATCCAGATCTACAAATTCGTGGCACCCGGCCTCTATTCGAACGAGCGCAATGCGTTCCGGCCCTATCTGATTGCCACCCCGATATTCTTCCTGATGGGTGCCGCGCTTGTCTATTTCGGGCTGCTGCCGGTCGCGATCAAATTCTTCTACAGTCTCGTCGAGGGAACCGGTGGCGACGGCCAGGCGCAAGTGCAGCTCATGCCGGATGTGCGCTCCTACCTCGATTTCGTCATGATGCTGATCCTGGCTTTCGGGCTTTGCTTCCAGTTGCCGGTGATCCTGACCCTCCTGGGGCAGATCGGCGTGGTGAATTACGAGCAGCTCAAGAGCGGCCGGAAATTTGCGATCGTCGGTGTGTTTGCGGTGGCCGCCATCCTGACACCACCCGATCCCATTTCGCAGATTGCGATGGCGGTGCCGCTCATGGGTCTTTACGAGGTTGCCGTGCAGGCGGTCCGCATCCTCGACAGGCGAAAGGCGGCCGCCGAAGCCGCCAAGGACGCGGCGACCCTTTAACCTCGCACATCACTTGGCGCGGCCGGATTCGGGCCCTATACGGGGGGCCGAAACGGGACTTCTGACATGCATGATATCAAGCTGATCCGCGACGACCCGGAGGGTTTCGATCGCGGTCTCACCCGGCGCGGCCTACCACCGCACGCCGCAAGCCTTATCCGGCGCGACGAGGCGCGGCGCGAATGGACGCACAAGCTGCAGGAGGCTCAGGCCCGCCGCAACGCCGCCTCGAAGGAGATCGGTGACGCAATGAAGGCCGGCGACAAGGCTCGCGCCGAGGCGCTCAAGGCCGAAGTCGCCGCACTCAAGGATACCATCGCCGACAGTGAGGCGCGGGAGAAGCAGGTCAGCGAGGAGCTCAATGCCGACCTCGCCGCCATCCCCAACACGCCGCAGGACGACGTACCGGATGGGGCGGATGAGCACGGCAATGTCGAGATCCGCCGGCATGGCGAACCAAGCAAATTCAACTTTGCACCCAAACAGCATTTCGAGATCGGCGAAGATCTGGGGCTCATGGATTTCGAAACAGCCGCCAAACTTTCCGGCGCGCGATTTGTGGTTCTGAAGGGGCAGATGGCGCGGCTTGAACGGGCGCTCGCCAGCTTCATGCTCGATCTTCACACCGGTACGAATGGCTATACGGAAGTCAATCCGCCATTGCTCGTCCGGGATGAGGCGATGTTCGGCACCGCGCAATTGCCGAAGTTTCGCGATGACCAGTTCAGCGTCAGTAGCGGGTTGTGGCTGATCCCAACTGCTGAAGTCTCGCTCACCAATCTCGCTCGCGAGGCGATTACCGACGAGCAGCAACTGCCGATGCGGGTGACAGCGTGGACGCCGTGTTTCCGTGCCGAGGCGGGCGCGGCCGGCAAGGATACGCGCGGCATGATCCGCCAGCACCAGTTCTCCAAGGTTGAACTCGTTTCTGTCACGACGCCGGAGCAATCGACCGAAGAGCACGAGCGCATGACACATTGCGCCGAGGAAGTGCTGAAGCGGCTCGGCCTGCCGTTCCGCACGATCGTTCTGTGTACGGGCGACATGGGCTTTGCCTCGCGCAAGACCTATGACATCGAGGTCTGGCTACCGGGGCAGAATGCCTATCGCGAGATTTCGTCCTGTTCGGTGTGCGGCGATTTCCAGGCGCGGCGGATGAATGCGCGCTACCGGCCGAAAGACGGCAAGGGCGCCCGCTTCGTCCACACGCTCAACGGGTCCGGCGTTGCCGTCGGGCGCGCGCTCATCGCGGTGCTCGAGAATTATCAGAATGCCGATGGCAGCGTCACAATCCCTGAAGCCTTGCGGCCCTATATGGGCGGACTCGAACAGATCGGAAGGACTTGATGAGAATTCTGCTTACCAATGACGACGGTATCAACGCGCCGGGCCTCGTCACGCTTGAAAAAATCGCGCGCGAGCTATCGGACGACATCTGGATCGTCGCTCCCGAATGGGAGCAGTCGGGTGCCTCGCATTCACTTACGCTGGCTGATCCCTTGCGCTTGCGCGAGATCGAAGACCGCCGCTTTGAAGTCTCCGGAACGCCATCCGACTCGGTTCTGCTCGCGGTCCGAAAGGTGATGCCGGCGATGCCGGATCTGATTCTCTCCGGCGTCAATCGCGGCCAGAACATCGCCGATGACGTGACCTACTCTGGGACCATTGCGGCCGCCATGGAGGGGACGGCGCTCGGTCTCAAGTCGATCGCGCTCTCGCAAGTCATGGGCATCCACAATGAGGGTGTGCGCTTCGATGTCGCCGAGCAGCATGGGCCGGCTATCATCCGCAAGCTGATCGACCTTCAGCTCGGTCCCGGCATTCTCCTCAACATCAACTTCCCGGATTGCCGCCCCGATGAAGTGGCGGGCGTCGAGGTCACCCGCCAGGGTAAGCGCGACCAGAACCTGCTGCTCGTCGACGAGCGCATGGATCTGAGGGGCGTTGGCTATTACTGGCTCGGTTTCAAGCGCGAGCGCGGCAATCCGCCAGTCGGTACAGACCTGCGTGCCGTCTTCGACAAGCGGATTTCCGTCACTCCGCTCCATATGAACCTCACCCAGATCGAGGCGATGGAAGCCCTCCGCCTGGCGCTCGACAAAAAGTGATCGACGACCACCGCAAGATCCAATTGCTGATGACGCTCCGCAACCAGGGCGTCAGGGATCAGCGAGTGCTCGAAGCCATTGAAACCGTGCCGCGCGAACTCTTTCTTGAAGAGATTTTCGCCGGCCGTGCCTATGACGACAATGCGCTGCCGATCGCCTGCGGCCAGACGATCAGCCAGCCGTTCATCGTCGCCTTCATGACCGACCGCCTCAAGCTCGACAAGCGCCACAAGGTGCTGGAGATCGGCACCGGCTCGGGCTACCAGACGGCGATCCTGTCGCAGCTCTGTCGACGCATCTATACGATCGAGCGCTACCGCACCTTGGCCAGTCAGGCCGGCGAGCGCTTCAAAACGCTTAAACTGACCAACATCACCCAAATGGTCGGCGACGGCGCCAAGGGCTGGCCGAACCAGGCACCCTTCGAGCGGATCATCGTGACCGCCGCCGCAAACGAAATTCCCCCGGCGCTCCTGGAGCAGCTTGCCGAAGGCGGTATCATGATCATCCCGCTTGAAAGCGCTCCGGGCCGGCAGGAACTGGTACGGGTCACGCGGACGCCGGAGGGGTATGACCGCGACAACCTGCTACCGGTCCGCTTTGTGCCCCTGGTCGAAGGCGTAGCCAAGGAAATCTAAGCTTAAGCACGCGGACGGCCCTCCCGTTGCCGCAATTGCAGGCGCGGGCTAGAAACCCATCCATGTTCAAGAAAATCCTGATCGCCAATCGCGGCGAGATTGCCTGCCGGATCATCAAGACGGCACGCCGGATGGGGATCAAGACGGTTGCCGTCTATTCCGACGCCGATGCGCGAGCGCTCCATGTCGAGATGGCGGATGAGAAGGTCAATATCGGTCCGCCGCCGGCCACCCAGTCCTATCTCGATATCGACAAGATCGTCGAAGCCTGCCGTAAGACCGGCGCGGACGCCGTGCATCCGGGCTATGGCTTCCTTTCCGAACGCTCTGCCTTTCCGCGCGCGCTCGCCGCTGCCGGCATCACCTTCATCGGACCCAATCCGGAAGCGATCGATGCGATGGGCGACAAGATCGAATCGAAGCGTGCCGCCGCCGCAGCCGGGGTATCGACCGTTCCGGGACATATGGGCATCATCGCGGACGAGGCCGAAGCGATTAAAATTTCGCGCAAGGTCGGCTATCCGGTGATGATCAAGGCCTCTGCCGGAGGCGGCGGCAAGGGCCTTCGCATCGCCCATAATGACGGCGAGGTGAGCGACGGATTCGCGCGCGCCAGGTCGGAAGCACTCTCGTCATTCGGCGATGACCGCATCTTCATCGAGAAGTTCATCGTCAATCCGCGCCACATCGAAATCCAGCTTCTCGGCGACAAGCATGGCAATGTGATCTATCTGGGCGAGCGCGAGTGCTCTATCCAACGCCGCAACCAGAAGGTCATCGAGGAGGCGCCTTCGCCCTTGCTCGATGCCGCGACACGAAAGGCGATGGGTGAGGAGGCGGTCGCGCTGGCGAAGGCCGTCGGTTACGACTCGGCCGGTACCGTCGAGTTCGTTGCCGGGCAGGACCGCTCCTACTTCTTCCTTGAGATGAATACACGGCTCCAGGTCGAACATCCGGTCACCGAACTCATCACCGGCATCGATCTCGTCGAGCAGATGATCCGGGTCGCCGCCGGTGAAAAACTCTCCCTCACCCAGTCCGACGTCAAGCTCAAGGGCTGGGCGGTCGAATCCCGCATCTACGCCGAGGATCCATATCGCAATTTCCTCCCGTCGACAGGTCGGCTGGTCCGCTATCGGCCGCCGGCCGAAGGCGCCGAGAATGGTGCGACAGTGCGCAACGACACCGGCGTTTACGAGGGTGGCGAGATCTCGATCTATTACGACCCGATGATCGCCAAGCTCTGCACTCATGCGGCAGATCGTGCGCATGCGATCGATGCCATGGGCCGGGCGCTCGACGGTTTCTATATCGAGGGCATCAGGCACAACGTGCCGTTCCTCTCGGCGATCATGGAAAATCCGCGCTGGCGCTCCGGCGAATTGTCGACCGGCTTCATCGCCGAGGAGTTTCCGGAAGGTTTTTCGGGGCGCGCGCTCGATGCGGAACTCGGCCAATTGCTGGCGGGCGTCGCGGCGGCCCTCGATCACACCGACAACCTGCGCAAACGCCAGATCGATGGGCAATTGCGCGGCAAGCCGGTCAAGTTTTCGGGGCGCCGGGTCGTCAAGCTTGGCGATCTGTGGATTCCCTTGGAAGTCGCAGGCGATGCCGCGACGCAGGTCTCCATCCATCAGGATGTTTCGAAGCCACAGGAATTGCGCTCGAAATGGCGTCCGGGAGAGCCGGTTTGGTCGGGCGATGTCAACGGTCGGCCGGTCAAGGTCCAGGTCGAGCGCATTCCCAATGGCTATCGGCTTAATCATCGCGGTGCCAGCGTGGAGGCCTATGTCTATACCGAACGCGAGGCGGCACTTACCCGGCTCATGCCGGAAAGTGCGCGCGCTGGGAGCTCGAACAAGCTGTTGTGCCCGATGCCAGGGCTTGTCGTGTCGATCGCTGTCAAGGAGGGCCAGGACGTGAAGGCCGGCGAACCACTCGCCGTCGTCGAGGCGATGAAGATGCAGAACGTCCTGCGTGCCGAGCGCGACGGCACGGTGAAATCCATCACAGCCAAAGTGGGCGATAGCCTCGCCGTTGATGCCGTGATCCTGGAATTTGCGTGAGGCCATGTCGAGGACGGCTCTCCACCTGTTGATCGAAGGCAGGGTGCAGGGCGTCGGCTACAGGCAGTGGTTCGCCGGCGAGGCGCGCTCGCTCGGCCTGACAGGATGGGTGCGCAATCGCGCGGACGGCCGCGTCGAGGCGATCATCAGCGGTAAGACGGAGTCGATGGAGCGTCTCGTTGCCGCGTCGCAGCGCGGCCCGCGCTTCGCGGCCGTATCGCGAATCGAGCGACACGGGATAGAAAGCGAGAACTGGCCGGATTTTGCGATCCGCCCGACCGCCTAGCCATTGAACGCGGGAGGTAAGCGAGTCCGATGACCGATATCCTGATTGGCCTCGCGATCTTCGCGCTGATCTTCGGTGCCGCGCTGGTCGGTATGCTCCTCGGCCGTGTTCTTCCAACTCAACATATGAGCACCGAATCGCGTGACGTGATCAGGGTCGTCATGGCCATGATGGCAACGCTTTCCGCCGTGGTGCTTGGCCTGTTGACCGGCTCCTCCATCAGCTCGCTGGGCGAAAAGGATGCGGAATTGCGCGGGGCAGGCGTGCAATTCATCATGCTCGACCGGACGCTTGCCGCCTATGGTCCTGAGACGGGAGATATCCGTACTCTCCTCAAGCAGGTGCTTGCGGAAAGGATCAACCAGATCTGGCCGGAGGAGGGGGGCGACGTGTCACTCGCGGCGCTTGAGAGCGGGCCTGGAATACTTCAGGTCCAGCAGAAGCTCTTTGCTCTGACACCGCAATCCGAACTGCAGCGCTGGCATCTCGCGAAGGCCCTGGAGAGTACCTACAGAATCGCGGAGTCGCGCTGGAAGACGATCGAGCAGATCGGCAGTCGATTTCCCTGGCCATTCTTCGTTGTCGTCGTCTCGTGGCTCGCGGTTGTCTTCGCGAGCTTCGGCCTCTTTGCGCCTCGGAATGCCAGCGTGGTCGCTGCGATGCTCGTTGCCGCGCTCGGAATTTCAGGCGCGTTGTTCATGATCCTCGAAATGGACCAACCCTATCAGGGGCTCGTGAAGATCCCGAGTACATCGTTGCGCATCGCGCTGGATCAACTCGGCGCCCCTTGAGCCGGCCAAGAGAAGGACTTGAAGAATGGTCAGTTCGGATGATTTGGTGCGTCGCGCCCGGGACGTGGTCAATCCGCGCAAGCTCTCGCCAAGCGTGGGCGTCGGCGATGTAGCCTGTGCGCTGGTCACGGAAAAGGGAACCGTCTATGTCGGCGTCTCGATCGATACGGCGTGCAGCATGGGGTTCTGCGCTGAACACAATGCCATCGGCAACATGATTACCAATGGCGAAAGCCGGATCGTCAGGCTTGCCGCTGTCGACTGGAACGGCAATGTCATACCGCCTTGCGGAAGGTGCCGCGAATTTATCTATCAGGTGGACCCGCGAAACGCCGATACGGCCATTGTCCTGAGCGGCGGACGGGAGATGAAGTTGCGCGACCTTCTGCCCGAGCACTGGGCCCTTCCTGAAGGCTGAGACGAAAACGCCCACCACCCGGTCAGGGCGATGGGCGTCCACGCCAAATTTTTCAAAACCTCAGGCGGCTTCCGCCTTGAGCGCTTCTTGAACGGCCGGGCGGGCTTCCATGCGCTTCATGAATTCCGACACGTTCTTCCACTTGGAGATATCGACGCCGACCCACTTTCCCCAACCGAGAACGGTGAAGGCGTAGGCGTCGGCGACGCTGAATTTGTTACCCAGCACATAAGGGTGCTTGCCGAGAATGGCGTCGAGATGATCGACACGCTTGGAAATCCGCTCGATCGTGGCTTTCTTCGCTTCCGGCGTAATGCTCTTGTCGAAGAGGCTCCCCATGCTCTTGTGGAGTTCCGAGGTGATGTAGTTGAGCATCTCCATCGCGCGATAACGTTCCATCGTGCCAGGCTTCGGCAAGATGTCGCTGTTCGCCTTGTCGGCGAGATACTGAACGATGGCCGGGCCTTCGGTGAGGACTTCGCCGTTCTCGAGTTCGAGAGCAGGGACGTAGCCCTTGGGGTTGATCTTCGTATAGTCCTTGCCGGACTTGGTCTTCTTGGTGCCGAGGTCGACCGCTTCCAGCTCGAACTTGTTGCCGAGCTCGCGCAAGACGATATGGGGCGAAAGCGAACAGGCCCCTGCGGAGTAATAGAGTTTCATGGCTGCTCCCTTAAATTTTAGGACGGTAGGCCGTCGCGCAGTGTCCTAGCGCCGGTCTACATAAATTGCAACCTGCGTAGTGACAATTTCTCTCAAGATCGAGTGATCGGCCCAAAAACGTCGCCAAAGCGCTTGGCGAGGGCGCGGTCGGCATCTTCCATCGTCGCCGCCAGGCCGAGAGCGCGAAGGCTGGTGACGCCGTGCTCGGTAACGCCGCAGGGAACGATGCCGGTGAAGTGCGAAAGCTCCGGCGCGACATTGAGGCTGATGCCATGCAGGCTCACCCAGCGCCGAACCCTGATGCCAATTGCGGCGATCTTGCTTTCATCCTCGCCTGCATCGGTCTGGTGCCTGACCCATACGCCAACGCGATCTTCGCGCCGTTCTCCACCTACTCCAAGTGAGGCCAATGCACCGATGATCCAATCCTCAAGGGCCGCGACAAAGGCGCGAACGTCGCCGCCGCGACGTTTCAAATCGAGCATGACATAGGCCACGCGCTGACCGGGCCCGTGATAGGTGAACTGGCCGCCGCGGCCGGACGGAAAGACCGGAAAGCGCTCCGGGTCGACAAGGTCGCCTGGATTGGCGCTGGTTCCGGCCGTGTAAAGCGGGGGGTGTTCAAGCAGCCAGACGCGCTCGGGCGCGTCGCCCTTGGCGATGGCCGCAACCTCGCTATCCATGCGCGCGACGGCGTCGGGATACTGGACGAGGCCTGGCGCGACCTCCCAGGCGACCGGCCATGGCCGCCAGAGCTGCGTGCGAATTTCTGAGCGCTGCATGGACGTATCTAAAGCAAGATGAGGTGCGTTTGGCTACCTTACCGGTGGCTCCGCATTGTGCCCTTCTTGCGCTCGAGAAGCGCAGAGATGGCTGGCCAGGCCTGCGGATCGATCGTTGATACTGTCACCGACTCGACTACTTGGCCGACAGAGGCCTGGAGGAATTCTCGAATAGGTTCCGGCAGGCTCTGCGATTCCGCGATCAGCGCCACATCGAAGCGCGCGTAAGGCAGGCCGTATGTCGCCACGTCGCTTGCGCTGCACATGGTCACAAGCACTTCGCAGGCGGGATCAAGCAGAAGCGTCAGAATGCGTGCCGGCCACTCAGGTTGTTGGCGAAATCGCCGCTGCCCATCGAGCGATGTCTCGGTGTTGTCCGTCCTTCCAACCCGCAGTCCTGAGCTTTGAATTCGCTCTAAGATGCGATCGAGGAGATCGAACTGCTCGCCGATCACAAGTATACTCGGAATGCGCCCGTTCCTGCCGGGCGGGAACTTTTCGAGGATTACTTTTTCGGCCAGATAATCGGACGTAAGGCCGGCCGGGGAATTCACCTCCAGAACAGCACATTTGATATCGCACCAGGAAACCGAAATGTCTGGCGTGATGAGATCGACCCCCGCGCTGTCAAGGCCGAGAACCCGGGCGACTGCCTCGGCT
>JAESFU010000618.1_pt1 | contig 14865 bp, 9 predicted proteins | sample 9269461 | NCBI WGS metagenome assembly JAESFU01 (sample SAMN14502556, study PRJNA617107) | algae metagenome | isolation source: Stenomitos rutilans HA7619-LM2 and co-occurring heterotrophs from cave walls | place: USA: Waikapalae cave, Hawaii | collected 2009-07-28
TCCAGGCAGGCGGCAGCAGGATGCCTGCGTCGGCCGTTTCGGTCGCTGCAGCGATGCACACGCTCGAGCTCAAGGGCCGCGACGTGTTCAAGGCTGCGGTACGCCAGATGACCGACTCGATCACGCAGGCTGCAGAGGCCATGGGCATCTCGCCCAAGGAATTCGACCTTGTGATCCCGCACCAGGCAAACGCACGCATCGTTGAGGCTGTGGGCTCGCAGCTTGGTACCTCTGCAGAGCAGCTTGTGATCGACATCGGGCAGACGGGCAACACCGCAGCTGCGTCGATTCCGATCGCGATCGGCCGTGCACGCGAGCGTGGGCAGATCCGTCCCGGCCAGCTCATTGCCGTCGTCGGCTTTGGTGCAGGGATGGCGTGGGCGTGCCAGGTTCTTCGGGTCAATGCACGGTGATCGAGCGTCGTGCACGCAAGCATGAGGCCGGGGTGAGTCCCGGTGATGGATGAACCATGCGCTGACTGCAGTTGAGCGGATCGCGACTCGCTTTTCCCCGGGGAGGAGCGAGGAGTATCCGGTGTGCAGCGGCGAGATTGTGATGATCCGCCCGCGGCACGTGATGACGCACGACAACACGGGCGCGGTGATCCCCAAGTTTCGGGAGATCTTCCGTGCTGCAGGGCTTGATGCGAAGATGCACGATGCTTTGCAGCCGGTGTTTGCGATTGATCATGACATCCAGAACGTGACACCGGAGAACCTGGGCAAGTACGCGAAGATCCAGGCGTTTGCACGCGAGCACGGTATTGATTTTTACCCCGCTGGTACGGGCATCTCGCACCAGGTGATGGTCGAGCAGGGGTACGTGACACCCGGCTCGATGGTGGTGGGGAGCGATTCGCACTCAAACCTGTACGGCGCGATCGCTGCACTAGGAACGCCGGTCGTGCGGACCGATGCAGCATCGATCTGGGCGACGGGCCAGACATGGTGGCAAGTGCCGCCCGTGGCTCGGGTGACGCTGAATGGTTCGCTTCGCGCAGGCGTGACGGGCAAGGACCTGATCGTCGCGCTGTGCGGGCTGTTTCGAAGTGATGAAGTGCTGAATCACGCAGTCGAGTTTGCTGGCGTTGGCGTGGCATCGCTCACGGTCGATCAACGCATGAGCGTTGCGAACATGACGACCGAGTGGGGTGCGCTGGCAGGGCTGTTCCCGTTTGATGAGGTCCTGCGGGATTACCTGATCAAGCGTTCTGATGTGCTTGCGAAGGGTTCACGGCCGGGCGTGCGTCCGCGTGGCGATGCACCGCCGTACACCGTGCAGCAAATCGAGAAGTGGTGGAGCGAACGCGACCGGACGGAGGCAGATCCGGACGCGGTGTATGCAGCGGAGCTTGAGATCGATCTCTCCACGATCGTGCCGCATGTCTCTGGGCCGAACAACGTGAAGACCATGCACTCGCTCCCTGCGATCCAGTCGCGGCGCGTCGCGATCAACAAGGCATGGCTGATGTCGTGCGTGAACGGCAGGCTGGAAGACATCTCCGCTGCTGCTGCGGTCGTGAAGGGGCGCAAGGTTGCGCCGGGTGTTGAGTTTTATCTCGCCGCTGCGAGCGCGGAGATCCAGCAGCAGGCGATCGAACGCGGCGAGTGGCAGCAACTCGTTGATGCGGGCGCGATTGTGTTGCCTCCCGGCTGCGGCACCTGTATCGGGCTCGGTGCAGGAACGATCAAGGCGGGCGAGGTTGGCATCAGCTCGACCAATCGCAACTTTGAAGGCCGCATGGGCGACCGCAAGGGCGAGGTGTACCTTGGTTCACCTGCAGTGGTCGCAGAAAGCGCGATCGCGGGGTATATCAAGTCGCCCACGGTGTACGGTGATCAGAAGCCGATGGGGACGTATCGGCGGGGCGCTGTTGCAGCGTCTGCAGCAGGCAAGACCTCGGTCATCGCCGGCTTCCCTGCATCGGTCAAGGGCCGTGCATGGCTGCTGAACCGCGACAATATCAATACTGATGCGATTTATGCAGGGAAGCACACGTACAACGACGCGATGAAGCCTGACGAGATGGCGAAGGTGATCTTCGAGAACCTTGATCCATCGCTTGCAGCGCGGATGCAAGCAGGCGACATCGTGGTGGGCGGGTTGAACTTCGGGACGGGATCAAGCAGGGAGCAGGCAGCGACTGCACTGAAGTTTGCAGGGATCTCGTGCGTGATCGCGTCGAGCTTCAGCGAGACGTATAAGCGAAACGCGTTCAACAACGGGTTCATCGCGATGGAGTGCCCTGCACTGGTTGAGGCACTTCGCGGCGGTGCAGAAACGACAAAGCCCCACGCGGTGGTGGGGCTTTGCGGTGAACTTGCGATCGACTTTGCGTCGTCGAAGGTTGCGTGGACGGATGCGGAAGGCAGTGCAGCCGAGTTTGCCTTCGCACCGCTGAGCCAGGTCGCCCAGGAACTGATCGTCGCGGGCGGTGGCGAGGCGATGACGGTCGCGCGGCTCCGTGCGTTGTGATGCTGGGATCAGTAGCTGAAATTGGCGTTGGGGTCGGTCGAGCCCGGGACACTTCCACCCGAACTGCCGTTGATCGCACCGCTCGGCGATGCCGAGACAACGAAACAAATGTTGCCGGTGACAAGAGACCAGTTGGTGCTGTTGCCACGGCAGGTGTTCCTCGCGATGAAGTTGCCGCTTGCGTCCGCGTCGATGCCGATGTCTTGATACCCGCAGTTGTTGCCTTCGATCCGGTTGCCGTCGCCCGTGATGTAAATGCCCGCGCCGACCGAATTGGTGCCGTTGTACGTGAACGTGCTTTCGCGGACGACTGAGTCGTAATTGAGGGTGACCCCGTGCTGACCGTTGTTGTTGCTCAGGCACTGCGTGATGGCGGAAGCGCTCAGGCGGAACCCGGAATGGTTGTTCTGCATCGCGGTGCACGTGGTGGCGGTGGATGCCTCGATGAAGAACCCGTTCTCGGTGCAACTGGCGGCGACGCACCCGACGAGCGTGGATGCGTAGGCCTGGATGCCGTTTGGGCTGTTTGTCGCGGTGCAGTTGGTAAGAGAGGCGCGGTTTAGCTCAAAGCCCTTTGACGTGTTGCCGACTGCGTTGCATGAGATTGCAGACGCGGAGCCTGAAATCTGGAACCCGACACCGCCGTTGAGGTTGGCGACCGAGTCCTGAATGGTGCCGGCGCCGGACAACACGAAACCGGCGACGCTGTTGCTGATGGCGATGCATCGCGAGATGCGAAACGCGCCGTTGACTCGGTACCCGCCGTTGCTGCAAGCCTTGGTCGTCAGATTCTCAAGGCAGGTGTTGGCCGCAATGAAGAGTTCGACGCCAGTGGCCTGGTACTCCATGATGGTGCCGTTGCGGATCGTGATGTTCTCGACCGACATACCTGCGTGGATTCCTGGACGCGTCGCTGCACCGCCGCCGCCTGAGAGCATGAAGCCGTTGAGATCGATCGTGACGTTCGACGCAGCGATCTCGATGCCGATGAAAGCGCCGGGCCTAGTCACGTGGTTCTGGGTGAGGTAGTAGCTGCCGGGCTGGGTGATCTTGAACGTGCTGTCCGAGTCGCCGGGCGTGTTGGTCAGGTTGATGGCGGTGCGCGGCTCGACTTCCGTGAGCGTCTTGTAGGTAGGGGCGATGGTGCCTGCAGGTGGATCGAGCGGGCCTGCAGTGAGTGCGGCGGCGGCGATGAGGAGGCCACCAAAGCCGATGGCGACAGAGAGGATCTCGTTCTTCTTCATCTCTCAACTTTCCAATGCGGTTGACTCTGGAACACATATGCAGATGCAGGCAGTAGGCGGTCGTGCTTGTGGCACGCCAGCCTTCTGCAATGCACTGCGACAACCTCGAGCCTCCACGCGGGACGAGATTGTCACGGAACCGAGTGCTGCGTCAAGCAGAAAATGCGGAGTGGAAGCTCGCGGATTCCTCACAGAAGCCGTTTATCGAGAGTCTGCTCCGCATCAGAGTTCAAAAAAGCCAAGGACCAGGCTGAATGCCACGTCATTGGTGCGTGGGGCTATGAACTTGACCGGAGTATCTCGATCAGGAAGTACGCGAGCTTTAGTAACTGAAGTTGGCATTGGGGTCGTTTGAACCGACCGGAGCGCCGCCTGCATTCCCGTTGATCGCACCGCCGGTTGTCGCATTCACCACGAAGCATGCGTTTGTCGCCACCACGTTCCAGTTATTGCCGTTGCCACGGCAGGTGTTCCTTGAAACGAAGTTGCGAGTGCCGACGATGTAGACGCCGATGTCCTGGTAGCCGGAGTTGTTGCCTTCGATGCGGTTGCCATCGCCATAGACGTAGATGCCTGCGTAGCTGCCGAGGACTCCGTTGTACATGAACGAGCTGTCGCGAACGGTTGAGTCGTACCCAACGATGACGCCGTTGCTGTTGTTGCCGTTCGCGACGCACTGGTTCAGGTTGGCGCCAGTGAGACGGAAGCCGTTCTGTCCGTTCTGATTGGCTGTGCACGACGTCGCGTTCGAAGATTGGAGATTGATGCCTGTTTCCGTGCATGCAGTGGCAGAACAGCCGACCAGTGTCGCCCCGGAGCCCTGGATGCCGATGGGAGAGTTTGAAGCACTGCAATTGACCAGCGAGGCGGAGTAGGCCATGAAGCCCTTGACCTGGTGTCCCGAGGCGGTGCACGAAATCGCGGATGCCTGGTTCTCAAGCATGAACCCGGTTCCAGAGCTCTGGTTGGCAACGGAATCCTGGATGATTCCAGGACCGCTCACGTTGAATCCATACGCGCTGTTGTTGTTTGCGATGCACCGCGAGATGCGGTAGGCACCCGTGACGAGGTAGCCACCGTTCAGGCAGTTCTTCACCCGGAGGTTTTCGAGCGAGACGTTGACCGAGTTGGTCAGTTCGATGCCCGTGTTCCTGTAATCGACGATCGATCCGTTGCAGATCGAGACGTTCTCTGCCACGGCTGATGCGATGATCCCGGGGCGCATCGCTGCGTTGTTACCAGAGAGCGTAAATCCGTTGAGATCGATCGTGACGTTGGGCGCTGCGATCTCGATGCCGCTGAACGAGCCTGCCTTGGTCACGAAGTTCTGCGTGAGGTAGTAGCTGCCGGGCTGGGTGATCTTGAATGTGCTGTCTGCATCGCCCGGTGTATTGGTGAGGTTGATCGCTATTCGCGGCTCGACTTCGGTCAGCGTCTTGTAGCTCGGCGCGATCGCACCGGTCGGCGGATCGAGCGGGCCTGCAGTGAGGGCTGCAGCGGCGAGGAGAACACCGGAGCACCCGATGGCGACGGACAGAACATCAGTCTTCTTCATCTCTCAACTCTCCAGGAAGGCACGTGTCTCACGAGCAGATCCGGATGGCAACGTGGGGCGGAAGATCCGGAGCAACCCGAGCGCGGGCCTGGGTGCATCGTCGCGGCTCCAGGCATGCTCGTAGAACCGCGATTGTCACGGAACTGCGATTTGCGTCAAGTACAATCGCTGCATGAGGTTCCGATGAGTCTTCGATGCAGCGATTGAAGTGTTCGATCGTGCAGGGCCTGTACGGATCTGCACGCCACTCTGTAAAGCCAACGGGCCTGCGGTGCGTCTCCACGTCAGTAGCTGAAATTGGCGCTCGGGTCGACCGACCCAGGCCCGACACCGCCGGAATTGCCGTTGATCGCTGCACTGGTCGCTGCAACGACCACAAGGCATACGTTGTTGGCCGTGATGTTCCAGTTGACGCTGTTGCCCCGGCACGTGTTTCTTGCGATGAAGTTGCGCGGGCCGGCCGCGTTGATACCGATGTCCTGGAATCCGGAGTTGTTGCCCTCGATGCGATTGCCGTCGCCGTTGATATGAATCCCAGCGAAGGTGCCGTTGGTTCCGTTGTACATGAACGTGGAGTCGCGAACGGTTGAATCAAAGGTCACATAGACACCGTTGCTCGCGTTGTTGTTGGCGACGCACCGATCCAGGTTGGACGCAGTGACGCGGAACCCGTGTTGTCCGTTCTGGTTGGACGTGCAGGAGGTCGCGGTGGAGCCTTCGACCTGGAAACCGGTGTCTCCACAGCTTGTGGCGAAGCAGCCCGTGATGGTCGACGAAAGTGCATGGATGCCCATGCTGGAGTTTGACGCACTGCAGTTGGTCAGCGAAGAGAGGTTTGATTCGAAGCCTTTGGTTGCATTTCCATTCGCGACGCAGGAGATCGCGGCTGCGTTGCCAGCGAGCTGGAAGCCGACACCTCCGTTGAAATTGGCGACCGAGTCTTGAACGACGCCGGGGCCGCTGGCATTAAAACCAAAGACGCTGTTGTTGTTCGCGATGCAACGCACGATTCGGTACGCGCCTGAAACACGGTATCCGCCGTTGTTGCAGAACTTGGCGGTGAGGTTCTCGAGCGTGACGTTGGTGGCGTTGATCAACTCGATGCCCGCGGCCTGGTATGCAGCGATCGTGCCGTTGCTGATCGAGACGTTTTCCGCGAAGGTCGTGCACGTGATCGCGGGGCGCGTGGCGTCGCTGTTTCCCGAGAGCATGAAGCCGTTCAGGTCGATCGAGACGTTGGACGTGGCGATCTCGATCCCGATGAACGCGCCAGCCTTGGTGGTCTGGTTCTGCGTGAGGTAGTAGCTGCCCGGCTGGGTGATCTTGAATGTGCTGTCGCTGTCGCCGGGGGTGTTGGTCAGGTTGATCGCGATGCGCGGCTCGACTTCGCTCAGCGTCTTGTAGGTTGGGGCAATGGTGCCCGAGGGCGGATCGAGCGGGCCGGCAGTGAGTGCGGCGGCGGCGAGCAGGACACCCCCACATCCGATGGCGATCGACAGGAGTTCAGTTCTCTTCATCTCTCTTCTCTTTGGAATGCGAAAATGCGTGGGAAAGCGGCAGTGCGGAACGGCTGCGTGAGCTCCGCCAAGTTCACAGGTACGGCGTGCAGCAGGGCGTGCACGGGTGGGCGGATTGTCACCAAATGCGTGCGGACTTCAAGCAGAAAAGGCAAGGTAACGCACATGAATAGGCAACCATCCCCAGCATTGTGCACAACGTGCAAATGGCAAAATGGCGAAGAAAAGACGAGGCCTGAAAGGCCCCGCCCCAAGAATCAGAGAGTGGCCTGCAGAATGATCTCAGTATGCAAAGTTGGCCCACGAGTTGGAGCTGGAGAATCCTGCACCGGGGTTGGTGATGATCGCGCCGTACTCGTTGGCCCCCAGCGAGTAGTTCACGGTATTGCCGCGTGCAGTGTTGCCGACGATGATGCTGTCGGGTTCGCCCGAGATGATGCCAAGAGCGTTGGCATTGACGGAGTTGTTCTGGACGCGATTGGACGTGCCGTTGATCAGGATGCCGCAACTGAAGTCGCCGCTGTTGTTGTTGGAGATGCACGACTCGATCGTGTTGCGGCTGCCGATCTCAAAGCCGTCGCCGCTGTTGGAGCTGGCCCTGCAGCGTGCGAGCATGGAGCCGCTTGCGACGTTGAAACCGTCGAGTTGATTGAACGTCGAGATGCAGTTGTCGGCGGAGAATACCTGCGTGACGTAGAAGCCGTGCTCGCTGTTGCCGTTCGCGTTGCAGTTGCTGGCGGTGCCAGAGAGGTTGAAGCCGTTCTTCAAGTTGCCGTGCGCGGTGCAATCACGGAGCGTCGAGAGCGGGCTGGTGAAGCCGTTGATCGTGTTGGCCGCTGCGTTGCAGCCGATCAGCGTGCAATTGAAGTCGGTCGAAAAACCGCTGACGCCATTCTGACAAGCGGTGGATCCGGAGATTGTCACGCTTGAGAAGAGGCTGAACCCGTTCGAGGTGTTCTGCGAACTTGTGCAGTTGGAGGCAACGCCGTTGGCCGCGACCAGTATTCCCGTGCCGGTCGTGCCCGTGCTGGTGCAGTTGATCACCGTGCTGTGCGACAGCACCTGAATGCCATAAGTCGTATTCGTGTCGGACGTGCACGACTCGACTCTTGAGTTGATCGCCGCAAGTATCCCGATGTTTGCACAGTTGCGGACGATTGTCCGGAGCACTTGCGAACCCTTGCCGACGTTGACGCCGATCCCGTTGGAATTGTCGACGGTGACATCCTCGACGCGTGCAGACGTGACGGTCGACAGCCATATACCAGCAGCCCCGCGCCACAGGATGCTCCCGTTGCGGACCGTGACCTTCGTCATGGTGCCGTCGACCATGATCGCTGCACGTGTTGCCGATCCCGCATCGATCATTTCGAAGCCGGAGAGATCGATCGTGACGTTGGAAGCGGCGATCTCGATCCCTGCCTTGGCACCGCTGGCGCTGATGGGGCCGGTGAGGTAGTAAGAGCCCGACTTGGTGATGCGATACAGGCTGTCCGCGTCTCCGGGCGTGTTGGTCAGATTGATCGCGGTGCGCGGCTCGACTTCCGCGAGCGTCTTGTACGTCGGCGAGATCGCGCCGGTCGGTGGATCGAGCGGGCCCGCGGTGAGCGCCGCCGCGGCGACAAGAAGGCCGCCAATACCGATGGTGATGGCGAGGATTTCCGTGCTCTTCATCTCTCGAGTCTCCTGCATGCAAGGTACCATGGCGCGCATGGCGACCACGAATGTGATTGATCCCGTTCGTCAGTTTGATATGCGTAGAGCAGTGATCGCCTGGGCAAAGTTTCCATGGAAGGCCCCATAACCCGTACTCTGGGCAGGATGGGGAGGCCTGGAAGGCTGAGTCATTCGCACCCAGTACGCATTACCCAGTCCGCATCAGTAGGCAAAGTTGGACCATGCAGTTCCGCTGGTGAACCCTGCACCGGGGTTCGAAATGATGCTGCCATATTCGTTTGCACCGAGGCTGTAGTTGGTGGTATTGCTGCGTGCACTATTGCCGACGAGCAGGTTGTCCGCTCCGCTTGCTCCAAACCCGATGTCGTTGCCAAAGGCAGTGCACTTTTCGACCCTGTTCGCGGTTCCGGTGAGGCGGATGCCGTAGCCGGTGCCGTCCACACCGTTCTTGTTGAAGTTGCATCCCTCGACCGTGTTGCCGTTGCCGATCTCGATGCCGTCGTTGCCGTTGGATATTGCACGACAGTTGCGGAGGATGGAATCTGAGCCGAAGCTGAAGCCGTCCACGGCGTTGGAATGAGCAGAGCAGGAATCGGCGACAACGCCGCTGCTGCTGGTGTATCCGTGGTGTGAATTGTCGTACGAGTGGCACCCGGAAATGCTGCCGGAGACGGAGAAGCCCGAGCCTGTGTTGTAGCTTGCGACGCAGGTGTTGAGCGTTGAGTCAAAGCATGTGAAGCCGTGAATGCCGTTGCGGGTGGAAGCGCAGGAAGTGAGCGTGGAGGCCGTGTTTGCAAAGATCCCGGTGTCCTGGTTATTGCTGGAAGTGCAATTGAGAAGATTCGCATTGACATCCGTGAAGATGCCGTAGATGAGGTTGTATGCAGCGACACAGTTGCTCGCCAGGGAGTTCGGGCCGAGATATATGCCTATGGAATTGTTCGACGCGACGCAATTCTCGACGACTGCTGTAGCCCCTGCTTCGATGCCGTTGCCTCCGTTGCCACTCGCGGTGCACGATTCGATTCTGCAGTAGGCTCCCGTATAGATCCCAAGACCGTTGTTTGCCCGAACGATGCAATTCGCGACCGAACTCGATGCACCGACGAAGATTCCCCCCCCGGCACAACTCTCAACCGTCAGCCCTTCCACCCGTGCGGATGTGGTGTTGGTCAGATACACGCCCGCGTGCCCGCCCCATCGGACATACCCGTTGCGAACAACGATGTGCGAGGTGTTCGTGTCAGAGATGATCGCCTGCCTCGTCGCAGTTCCGTTATCAAGAACCTGGAACCCGCCAAGATCGATCGTCACGTTGCTCGCGGCAATCTCGATCGCTGCACGCGTGCCCGAGTTAGAAATCGAGCCGGTGAGGTAGTACGAGCCGGGCTTGGTGATTCGGTATATGCTGTCCGCGTCGCCGGGCGTGTTTGCACCACTGATCGCGGTGCGCGGCTCAATGTCTGAGAGCGTCTTGTACGTCGGTGCGATGGGCCCTGCAGGTGGATCGAGCGGGCCTGCAGTCAGTGCTGCCGCGGCCACCAAGATCCCGACCATGCCGACGCCAACGGACAGGTATTCAGTCGTCTTCATTGCTCTCTCCCGAACAATCCGTGCAATGGCGACATCACCCGACAGCAGGATGAACGCCACGAGTATCGGACAAGACGAAAAGAGCGGCACTCGCGTGCCGCCCTCCTCTTGCTTGCCCAGATTGTCAATAAACCGCGAGGTAGGTCAAGAAGAATCTATGCCCGACCGATGCCCTACCCGACCTTGAACCTGTCGGTCAAAGCCCGATTAGTAGGCAAAGTTGGCCCAGGGGCTTGCAGCCGTGAACCCTGCACCCGGATTGACGACGATCTGGCCGTACTCGTTGCCGGAAAGGACATAGTTGGTTGTGTTGCCGCGTGCAGTGTTGCCCACGAACACGCTGTCACTCGACGTGGACACGAACCCTGCATCGTTGCCGCTGGCGGAGTTGTTCTGGATGCGGTTGGCAAAGCCCGTCACGCGGATGCCGTAGCCCATCGAAGTCGTGCCGTTCTCGTTGAACGTGCAGGCCTCGATGGTGCTTGCCGTGTAGACCTCAACGCCGTCGTTGCCGTTGCTGTTGGCGCGAGAGTTCCTGATGACCGAATGACCACCGAGGTTGAACCCATCGAGGCCGTTCGAGGTGGCCATGCAGCGTTCGGCCACGATGCCGCCGTTGCTTGCAAACCCATGCTCGATGTTGTCGTACGCCTGGCAGCCGGTGGCGGTGCCGGAGACTGAAAATCCCGAGGTGACGTTGTACATCGAGTTGCAGTTGGTCAACGTCGCCTGAGAGCCGCGGAAACCGTCGTCGTCGTTGCTGAACGCATTGCACGCGGTGAGCGTGACGCCGGTCTCCATCGAAAATCCGAACTGCTTGTTGTCGCCAGCGGTGCTGTTCGAGATCGTCGACGCACCGCTCAGGAAGAACCCGCTCGCGCCGTTCAACTGGCTCGTGCACATACTGATCGTCCCGTGGTAGGCGATCGAGATGCCGGTCAGCGTGTTGCTTGCTGCGTTGCAGCCGGTGATCGTGCTGGCGGTGCCGCCCTGGATGCCGGAGCCGCCGTTGGATTCGGCGCTGCTGCTCTCGATACGGCAGTTGGCGCTTGCGAAAATCCCGGTTCCGACGCACTGGCGGGCGCTCGAGCGAAGTACCAATGAATGCTGTCCGACGGAGATACCCGTGCCGCCGCACTGCTGAACGGTGATATCTTCGACGCGAGCACCGCTGCAATGCTGAAGATCAACACCGGACTGGTTCTGCCACTTGACGATGCCGTTGCGCACCGTGATGTTGCTCAGTATCGCCTCGAGGCCGATCGCAGACTTGGTGGAAGTGCCCGCGTCGGTGAGCTGGAAGCCGTTCAGATCGAGCGTCACGTTGCTCGCGGCGATCCTGATCCCGCCCTTGGTGCCTTCGCTCGCGAGGTTCCCGGTGAGGTAGTACGAACCCGGCTGCGTGATGCGGAACGTGCTGTTCGCATCGCCCGGTGCAGTCTCCTGCGTCAGCGGGATCCGAGGCTCGACCTGCGAGAGCGTCTTATAAGTGGGTGCGATCGCGCCCGAGGGCGGGTCGAGCGGGCCGGCGACCAGCGCGCCGGCTGCAATGGCAAGGGAGATGATCGTGAGCGTGGTCTGGAGCGTCGTCTTGTTCATCGTGCACCTCCCGCGTTGCAGGATGGCCGCGCGACGATGCACGCAGGTATCAACATGCGATACCCGGCTGGTGCATGGCGAGTTTGCGGGCCAATCTCGCCGTTCAATGCGTCATGCACTGGACGGACGGATAGCGTCCCGCGACATTTTTGGGGTAGGTATGTTTTCGCCGAAGATTTCAGGCGAGCCGTGCGTTCAGACCGTTGCCGCGACCGGCACGCCGACCTCCGCCGTCCCCGCGACTTCTCGCAGAAGCTGGTCGACGTGGTCGAGCGTCATCGCCTGCTGATCCGCCAAGGCCTTGATCCTGCCCGTGATCTTCTTGACTTGGATGTCCGAGAACGTCAGCCCGAGCTGATCTGCACGGTGCTTCACTGCGTTCCACCCCGTCAGGCGGTGGGCGATGTGGATGTACCGCGTGAGGCCAAAATCTTCGGGCCGCAGAGCCTCGTACGTCGAGGGATCGTTGAGGACCGCCTTGGCGTGGATGCCTGCCTTGTGGCTGAATGCACAAAAGCCCGTGACGTAGTTGTTGAACGGCACATCAATGTCGACCATCTCCGCGACCATGTGGTCGATGTCGTGGAGGAGCGGGAGCTTGTACTTCTTCTTCACGCCCTCGGGGTCGACTGCATACATGCGTGCGATGAACCCGCCCAGCGAGGCGATGCCGTTGCGCTCGCCGATGCCAAGGACGCTCGTATCAATGTGCGTCACACCTGCTTCCCACGCAGCGAACGCGTTGGCGATCGCGCACCCCGTGTCGTTGTGGCCGTGGAACTCGATGTCGCAGCTCACGGTCTTGCGCACTGCAGAGACGAGGTCGTAAATCTGGCGAGGGTTGCCGATGCCGACCGTATCCGCGATGCCGACGCGGTTGACGCCGATCGCATCCACTGCTTCATAGATGCGAAGGAGGTCGTTCAGGTCTGAACGGAGGCTGTCTTCGGTGCTAAAGCGGACCTCAACCCCTGCTTCCTTGATCATCGGCAGCACATCACGCGCGATCGCGATGATCTCGTCGATCGACTTTCCATGGCTGAACTTGCGGAGCTGGCTGGATGTGCCGATCACGACGTCCACGCCGTCAACGCCGAGCTTGAGTGCAGCGCTCACGTCATCAGGATGGCAGCGCGTGTGCGTCAGGATCTTGGCACGAAGCCCAAGTCCTGCGATCGTTTCAAGATCCTCTGCGCTCTTTGGCGAGGCGAGCGGGCTGGTCAGCTCGAGGTACTCAACGCCCAGTGCGTCGAGCATTGTCGCGATGCGGATCTTCTGTGCAGTGGTGAAGAACGCGTTGACGAACTGCTCACCCTCCCGGAGCGTCGATTCGATGATCGAGAAGGGCCGGACGGCCGGTCGTGCGCCATTTGCGGCGGAGGTGGGGGAGGTGGGGGTGGAGGAGTTCGAATGGACGCTTGAGTTCTGTGACATGAGCAACCTTGCAGAGTGGCCTTCGGGTACTCGTGCACAGCAGTGCACGTGCCCGAAAAAGGCCGGATCGGCGAGTCCTCTCGCCGCGGGAATCACTGGTTGGGAGGGAAGCTCCGAAAGGTCGGAGCACCGGGGGAGTGAGGGGCGTTTTCGAGTTCAGAACGAACCCGAAAACGAAAAAGCCCGGCGGAAGCGTCCGTCGGGCCCAGTTGCAATCTGCGGTTTTCGCTGGAATTCAGCGGAAATAACGCTGTTTGCACGCCCGAATCATCGGAACACGACCGCCGCGGAGTTTTTTGTCCGCGAGGAAGTGTTTGGATTTGGACGTGGCGAGGGAATTCATGAGCGACGTATATTGAAGTCTACCTCTGATTGTAAGTCAAACGTTCCTGGCAATCAGGTTTGCAGTGGGGTCACGGTGTTCATGCCGTTGGCAGCCTTTACAAAGTGTGTCAGAGTTGTCGGGGCATGTGACACTGCATGCCTGCGGTGCATTGACCAGATACTCCCCACATGAGTGATTTTTGTTGACGTGCGAGTACACTCCCGTCAACGCACTATCGAGTTCTTCGAGACTTGATCCGACGTGCGAGGAGCCCCCATTGAGCAAGTACAGAATCGCGTGGATGCCCGGCGACGGGATTGGCAAGGACGTCATGGACGCTGCACGGATTGTCCTCGACGCCATGAAACTCGATGCAGAGTACATCCACTGCGATATCGGCTGGGACTTCTGGTGCAAGGAGGCCAACGCGCTCCCCGATCGCACGGTCGAAGCACTCAAGGGCACGACGTGCGCGCTGTTCGGTGCAGTCACCAGCAAGCCGCAGGACGATGCGAAGCTTGAGCTCGCGCCCGAGCTTCGCTCGAAGAACCCCGTCTACTTCAGCCCGATCGTCAAGCTCCGGCAGATGTTCAATCTCCACACGAACATCCGCCCCTGCAAGAGCTTTGCAGGCAACCCGCTCAACTATCGCGGAACTGCACTCGCGAATCCCAGCGGCAACGAGATCGCGATCGACCACGTCGTTTTCCGCGAGAACACCGAGGGCATGTACGGCGGCGTCGAGTTCTTCCCACTCCCGCAGGGCGTGTACGACGCGCTGTGTGCAAATCCCAAGATGAAGCCGTGGAAGGACAAGGGGCTGGAGAACGTCGCACTCTCGACGCGCATCGTGAGCGTGCAGGGCTGCACGAACATCTGCAGGCAGGCGTTTGAACACGCGCGCAAGACGGGCCGCACGCGAGTGACGCTTGTCGAGAAGCCCAACGTGCTGCGCGAGACCGGCGGTCTGATGACCCGCATCTTCCGTGCAATGGCCGAGGAGTATGCCAAGCCTGAGATGGGCGGCATCCGAGGCGACGAAGCGAACATCGACGCGATCTGCATGTGGATGTTCAAGAATCCGCAGGACTATCAGGTCCTCGTTGCGGAGAACATGTTCGGCGATATCGTGAGCGACCTCTGTGCAGGTCTCGTCGGCGGGCTTGGCTTTGCGCCGTCTGCGAATATCGGCGACAAGTACGCAGTCTTTGAACCCACGCACGGCAGTGCGCCCAAGTATGCAGGTCAGTACAAGGTCAACCCGATCGCGATGCTGCTCACCGCCAAGATGATGCTCGACTGGCTCGGCGAGAAGGACCGTGCATCACGCCTCGAATCTGCAGTCGCACGCGTGATCGCGGAGGGCAAGGTCAAGACCTACGACATGGGCGGCAACGACAGCACGCTCGACGTCGCGAAAGAGATCGCACGACTCGCGACTGCATG
>JAESFU010000619.1_pt1 | contig 14827 bp, 15 predicted proteins | sample 9269461 | NCBI WGS metagenome assembly JAESFU01 (sample SAMN14502556, study PRJNA617107) | algae metagenome | isolation source: Stenomitos rutilans HA7619-LM2 and co-occurring heterotrophs from cave walls | place: USA: Waikapalae cave, Hawaii | collected 2009-07-28
AGATCGCGCAAAGGTTCTGGCGTTGATTTAATCAACAGCTCGTTATTCTTTTCTGTTATGGATGTATTCTAAAATATCGCCGGGTTGGCAGTCCAATGCTTTACAAATTGCCTCTAACGTGCTGAAACGAATTGCCTTCGCCTTACCTGTCTTTAGGATAGAGAGGTTCGACAATGTCAAATCAACTCTTTCGGAAAGCTCATTCAAAGAAATTTTTCGTTTTGCCATCATCACGTCCAGGTTTACAATAATTGCCATGTCCTAAATTGTTAAATCATTTTCAGATTTCATATCAATGGCATTCTGCAATATCCTTTCCACGATCGCAGCCGCCGTTGCCACGATGATCGATGCGAAAGTAGTCACGATACAAATCGCAATGAAACCAGCGGGATCGTCTTCCTTATCATGAAATATATTTATAAATAGTCCTGCGCCCACAATCAAAATACTTAATACAATGGCGCAATACTTTATGCTCTTCAAGGCTTCAACAGACTTTGATGAGAACACTTTATTTTGCCCCACATATCCCAATAATCTGAACGCCTTGTACAGCGCAACAAAGAAAGAGATTGACGCTGCATACCCGTATAGAATGAATGGGTCAGCGTAAATGCTTAACAAGTCCAGGTTCGCGGCTCGCCCCTCCGTTAAAGGAAGCCGAATCAAACCGGCAAGCACCACCATGCCGATCAGCACAATGACAGCCTGCAGAAATACTATTGACGTCTTTTTCATAAGATTTCACGATTTTTAACTATGCCAAAATAATAAATAATTATTGATTAACAATAAATATTTACTGTAAAATATTAATTTTATACTCAACGAAGATATGGCGCCGCCACGCAGCAGATATGTTTCGGAGGATGGAGACTTAAAAGTCTATCGTGTGGGCCATGGTTATGGATGCATAAATTCGTTGCAAGTCACGCTATACATTAACTTTGGACAATGGGATTTTTTAACAGATTTTTTCGGCAACAAAAAATTGAACCTGTTTACGAGCATGCTGTGATTATTCACTTTCAATACGGGAAAGATAATCTTGAGCCTCTATACGAAATTGCTGATCGACTTGAGCACATTCTGAAAGGCAAGAACATCGGAGAATATGATGGACACGAAATAGCGGTTGACTACTCCGACGGATTCTTATACTTGTATGGAACAAATGCAGAACGACTCTTCAATGAAGTCAAAGAAACTCTTGAGTCAACTGACTTCATGGCAAGAGCAAACGTAAAATTAAGATTCGGCCCACCCGAAGACGGTGTTCAGGAAATCGAATTGGTGCTTGGTGATCATCATTAACAACGCTCACCCAATTTTAAGAGGTTTTCTGAGGGGATTCTTAACACCTTACCACAACACCTCGGCTAAAAGCAAAAAAAGCAGCCACAACAAATTTGTAACTGCTTGATTTTGAGGGTGGGCCCAGCTGGGCACGATCCAGCGACCCCCTGATTATGAGTCAGGTGCTCTAACCAGCTGAGCTATGGGCCCGACAAAGGAGGCGCAATGTTACGGATTTAATGGCAATCCACAAGGCAAGGGCCTTACCCGGTTCGTAAAAAATTTAGATCACTTCAGTTTTTTGGCGTACGTCTGTTCATCGAAGCCCAGCGTCAGCACATTGCCTTTCTCATCTTCGATCAGCGGGCGCTTGATCACACTCGTCTTCTCTTTCATCAACGCGATGGCATTTGTCTCATTGGTCACCTTTGCCTGGGCTGCCTCGTCAAGCTGGCGCCAGGTTGTGCCGCGCTTGTTTACCAGGCTCTCCCAACCTACCTGCTTGCTCCATGCCTTCAGCTTGGCATCGGTAATGCCTTTCGTTTTGTAGTCATGGAATTCGTATTCAACGTGATGCTTCTTGAGCCAGTCGAGTGCTGTCTTTACCGTATTACAATTTTTAATGCCGTATACTGTCATGTGCTTTGTCTTATCGTGAGTGGCTAAAATAAATGAAAAATCAACGTGCTGCACGTTCTTTCTCCGTTGGCTTTTCAATTCTGTTTATTTGTCTGTTGCATGCTTTTATGCTAGTTTGTCGCTTGCTAAATGACACTGGAAATGAAGATCCGAAACATGCTGAAACTGGCTTGTATCATGCTAAGCGGCCTGCTTATCTCGTGCCAGTCCAAATCAACTGAAACGACCATCGCTATGAAATCGACCGATCCCCATACCTATGCGCAACCCGATGTTGCTGTTGTTAAACACCTGTACTGGAAAGCCGCGGTGGACTTTGACAAAAAAATACTCCGTGCCGAAGCTCGCTGGACAATCGACGCGCAGCCCGATGCCGACATCATCATGTTTGATACAAAAGGTCTTGTGATCGACAAAATAGAATTAAATGGTCATGCGCCCGCGGAATATAAACTTAGCGACAGCGACCCGATTCTGGGACAAGGCCTCGCTGTCCTGATCAAACCGGGCACCACCGAAGTGTCCATTACATACCAGACCAGCCCGGATGCAGAAGCCTTGCAATGGCTCAGTGCCCAGCAAACAGCAGGCAAAAAATTTCCGTTTCTGTTCACACAATCGCAGGCTATACTCGCCCGCAGTTGGGTGCCTTGCCAGGATTCACCCGGCATTCGTTTCACGTATGATGCGGAAGTCACTGTTCCGAAAGACTTGTTGCCCTTAATGAGCGCCTCCAATCCGCAGAAAAAAAACGGGACCGGCACATATTCCTTTTCGATGAAACAACCCATTCCCTCCTACCTACTGGCGCTGTCCGTGGGAGATATTGCCTTTAACCCGATCAGCGATCGCAGTGGCATCTATGCCGAGCCTGCGCTGGTGGACACAAGTGTCTGGGAGTTTGCAGACCTCGAAAAAATGATTGCCGGGGCGGAGTCGCTGTATGGAAAATATCAATGGGACCGCTACGATGTCCTTGTATTGCCGCCAAGCTTTCCGTTCGGTGGAATGGAAAATCCGCGCTTGACCTTTGCCACACCCACCATTCTGGCAGGCGACCGATCGCTTACGTCGCTCATCGCCCACGAGCTGGCGCACAGCTGGTCCGGAAACTTGGTGACCAACGCCAACTGGAACGACTTCTGGCTCAACGAAGGATTCACTGTGTATTTTGAGACACGCATCATGGAAAAACTCTACGGCAAAGATTACGCAGAGATGCTCGCCTCCCTCAATCTGCACGAGCTGAAGGAAGAAATAAAATCGATGACCGCCGAAGGACACACCGAAGACACCAAGCTCAAACTTATATTGGACAACCGCAATCCTGATGATGGCGTGACCACCATCGCCTACAACAAAGGTTATTATTTTCTGCGCACCATCGAAGAGCAGCATGGCCGCGACAAGTTCGATTCATTTGTGAAAGATTATTTTTCACAAAATGCTTTTCAGGCCATGACCACGGAAGCATTTATTCCCTTCATCAAAAACTATTACGAAGAACATTTTAAGATCGCGTTGTCCGATTCATTCTTTACGGACTGGATCTATACACCGGGATTGCCTGCATACTGTCCTGTACCACAGGCGGTACGGTTTACCAAAGTAGATGAGGCATTCATGCACTGGAAATCAGGACAAGCATTGGAAACTGCTGTAACCAACAACTGGAGCACACATGAATGGCTGCACTTTATCAATAGTTTGCCGGACACGCTGCCCCGGCAAGAGCTGGAGGCATTGGACAAGGCTGGAAACTTTACGGCATCCGGCAACGCGGAGATCATTACGGCATGGGGTGTTGTCGCTATTCGCAATAACTACACGAAGGCTTTTGATAAAATCTCAACATTCCTGATCAACACCGGTCGCAGAAAATTCCTGATGCCACTGTATAGCGAATTCATCAAGACACCGGCTGGTAAAAAACTAGCACAGGACATCTACGCCAGGGCGCGTCCCAACTATCATTTCGTGGCAGTGAATAGCCTGGATAAATTACTGAAATAAGTATTGTCCTGTATTCCGTGCGGTATCAACATCACACGGAATACAGGTGCAACCGGCATCAGAAAATTTCGGACACTTTCTTTAACTTCGCAATCAGTCTTGCCGATTCATCAAAGTCCAATGTCTGTTGTCCGTCGGAGGCGGCTTTTTCCGGTTCCTGGTGTGTCTCATAGATAATGCCATCGGCTCCGGCTATTGCCGCTGCCAGCGCTACCGGCTCTACAAATTCACGAATACCGATACCGTGCGATGGATCGGCCACTACCGGCAAATGTGTTTTCTCTTTCAGAATCGGAATAGCATTAATGTCCAATGTATTGCGGCTGGCTTTCTCGTATGTACGGATACCTCTTTCGCAGAGAATCAGTTTTTCGTTGCCGGCGGCAAAAACATATTCAGCCGAGTACAGCAACTCTTCAATCGTACCCGATATTCCACGTTTGATCATTACGGCCTTGTCCACCTTACCAAGTTCATCGAGCAAGTTAAAATTCTGCGTATTGCGCGCGCCAACCTGGAATACGTCTACATAGTCCACCATCTCGGCAATCTGGCTCACCTGCATTACTTCGGTAATAATCTTGATGCCCGCCTGGCGTGCGAGCGTGTACCACATCTTCAGTCCATCGATTCCCAACCCGCGAAAAGCATAGGGCGAGCTGCGCGGTTTGAACACGCCGCCCCGCATAATACGGACACCGTTGGACACCAAATGATCGATGGTCTTCTTTACCTGCTCTTCATTTTCAATCGAGCATGGCCCTGCCATAATGGACAACGAGCCGTCGCCAAGGATAACACCATCACCCAGGTCGATGGCTGTTCGGCCCACTTTCCATTTGCGGGACACCAGCTTGTAATCGTCGGACACGCGATGAATATCCGCGATGCCGGGAAGATGTCCCAACTGACGAATATCAAAGTCTTTCTTACCGATGCCTACCAGGTAGAGTCCTTTCTGTGTTTTTACTTCCGTGGTCTTATACTCCAGTGTTTTTACTTTGGTAACAATGGCGTCCTTATCGGTTGTGGATATGGAAGGTGTTAGTTGAATGATCATACAATCGCTGAATAGATTTGCTGAATTGAGAGTTAGTTTGAATTCTTCTTCAGGCTCTTTATAAATGTCTCAATGTCGCCTTCCGGATCTGTTGACTCCGTGAGTAAATTGATGAAGGCACTTCCGACAATGGCGCCTGCGCTGTACTGCGACGCTTGTGCAAAGGTTTTATGATTCGAAATTCCAAACCCGATAAGAAAAGGATTTCGCAGCTGAAGGCTTTTCAATCGCTCAAAGTACTGTAGCTGTTCTTCAGAGAAATCTCCGCGCGCGCCCGTTATACTCGAAGCTGATACTGCATAGATAAATCCTTCTGTGGCTGCATCGATCTTGCGGATACGATCTTCTGATGTGGTGGGTGAAATTAAAAATGTATTGCAGAGATTCAGAGAATCGAACAGCTCCTTGTAGTTCTCCTCATACTCCGGCAATGGCAGGTCAGGAAGTATCAACCCGTCAATACCAATGGCGGCAATGTCCCGGGCAAATTTTTCGACGCCGTATTGCATTACGGGATTGATATAACCCATCAATATTACAGGAATGGTCACGGACTTGCGGAGCTCCTTCAGCTGCTCAAGTAAAAGCTTCAGCGTCATGCCGCCATCGAGCGCCACTTTGTTGCTGGCCTGGATGGTGGGACCATCCGCTACAGGATCGGAAAATGGAATGCCTATTTCAATAATATCGGCCCCGGATTTCTGTAACGCCTGGGCTATACGCACCGTATCGTTGAGCGCAGGGAAACCCGCTGTATAGTATACATTCAGAATGCCACTCTTTTTCCGGGCGAATAACGCTGTAATTCTATTTTGCATAAAGCTATGTTTTTCGTTGTGAGGTATGGTTTGATTCAGGATCGGGATTCTTGACTAATACTTACCCCATCGGATGTATGTCTCCAAATCCTTATCGCCACGTCCAGACAAATTCACTACCACCACGTCGTCCTTATCGAACGTAAACTGTTGCAACGCCGCCAGTGCGTGCGCCGATTCGATCGCCGGTATAATACCTTCGAGCCGGCTCAGCTCGATGCCGGCATGCATCGATTCATCATCGGTAGCGCTTACAAATTTTACGCGGCCTACATCAAACAAGTGAGCGTGCAGCGGCCCTATGCCCGGATAGTCGAGACCAGCAGATATCGAGTGCGGTTCCACCACCTGTCCATCGTCGGTTTGCATCAGCAACATGCGGCTTCCATGCAGTACACCTACTTTTCCCAGCGCGGTAGTAGCGGCCGATTCACCGGAGTGCACGCCTTTGCCGGCTGCTTCAACGCCAACAAGCTGCACATGCTCATCGTTGAGAAAATGATAAAATGCTCCTGCGGCATTACTGCCGCCACCGACACAGGCAAACACGTAATCCGGAAATGGATTGCCGATCTCTTCCTGCAGCTGTGTCTTTATTTCTTCGCTGATCACCGACTGAAACTTCGCCACCATGTCCGGATAAGGGTGTGGACCTACAACCGAGCCAATGATATAGTGTGTGTCCACCGGATTGTTGATCCAGTGGCGCAAGGCTTCGTTCGTCGCGTCCTTCAGAGTCTTGCTGCCACTCAGGGCAGGTACCACTTTCGCGCCCAGGATGCGCATGCGCTCCACATTCGGCTTCTGGCGATTCATGTCCACTTCACCCATGTACACAATACACTCCATGCCCATCAGCGCGCACACGGTGGCGGTGGCCACGCCATGCTGTCCCGCGCCGGTCTCGGCAATAATTTTTCTCTTGCCAAGCCTCTGTGCCACCAGTATCTGTCCAATCGTATTGTTAACCTTATGCGCACCGGTATGACACAAGTCTTCCCGCTTCAGGTATACCGTTGCACCATATCGTTCGCTGAGGCGTCGCGCATGGTACAGCGGTGTAGGACGGCCCACGTAGTTTTTCAGTAAAGAGTGGAAATCGCGTTTGAATCCCTCCTCTTCCATAATCTTCAGGTAATGCGTTCGCAGCTCTTCAATATTCGGATACAACATCTCCGGAATATACGCGCCGCCAAACTGTCCATAATACCCTCGTTCGTCTACTGTATATTTCATATTTTACTGTTTTATATTCTGTTTATTTCCCGGAGTCGTTCGGCTCCGGCCAAGTGGCTATTATTCACGGGTATCACTGCTGCCGATGTCCCAATTGCTATTTCATTCTCAGTGATACCAACTCCTGCACCCTGTCAATATTCTTCACACCGGGGGAGTCCTCCACACCGCTGTTCACATCCAGCGCATACAAATTCATTCCTCTCAGCGACACAACATCAGTCACATTTTCCGGCGACAATCCACCACTTAAAAAAAACGGGACTTGCTGATCGTAGCGTTGCAGAACGCGCCAATCAAAGACCTTTGCATTACCACCAAAATATTTTCCCTTCGTATCGAACAGAAAAAAATCCACGGCATCCCGATAGGGTTTTGTCGTTTCAAAATCGAATGCATCATCCACCGAAAATGCTTTGATCACACTGACGCCTTCCTCTTTCAAAGCTTTGCAAAGGAAGGGTGTTTCATGTCCATGCAGTTGGACAGCATCCAGCGAGTGTGTTTTTACCTGCTTCATGATTTCATCCAATACTGCGTTTACAAATACGCCTGTCCGTTTGATCGCATTTGGAAAATCCTCAGGCAGGCGGAAGCCCTCTCCCACAAAACGCGGCGACTTCGGATAAAAAATAAACCCCATGTAATCCGGCATCAGCTTCGCTACTGACAGTATATTTCCGGCATCGCGCATGCCACAGATTTTGAGTTTATAATTCATGTGCGCTAAATCTTCCTGGTTAATGCTTTCGCGTCCATCAGCTTGCCCATAAATTCCAGTGCAGCCTGTTCGGGGCGGCTATGCTTCATAAAATTTTCGCCCATCAAAAAACCCTCATACCCGAATTGTCTCAATTCAAGGATCGTCTCCACGGAAGATATGCCACTCTCGGAAACCGTTACGACACCGGCGGGCATGAGCGATGCCAGTCGTTTGGATACATCGGTGCTTACCTCGAAAGTTTTGAGGTTTCGGTTGTTCACGCCGATCATATCAGCCCCAACCTCGAGGTTGTTCTTCAATTCAGTTTCGTCGTGCACCTCCAGCAACACTTCGAGTCCCAATGAATGGGCCAGCACGGTAAAGGACTTGGACACGGCCGGGTCCAGCACAGCGGCAATCAGCAGGATGGCATCGGCCCCGATGGACTTTGCCTCCAGTATCTGGTACTCATCCACTGTAAAATCCTTGCGGATAATGGGACAGAAATTAAACTTGCGCGCGGTTAGCAGATCGTCTTTTGTGCCGCCGAAGAAATTCTTGTCGGTCAGCACCGAGAGCGCCGAAGCACCGGCCTGCATATACCCGATGGACGTACGCTCCACCGAGGCATGCGCATTGATAATGCCCTTTGACGGCGACTTGCGCTTGAACTCTGCAATGATGCCGGTCTTGTCATCACGCTGAATATATTTCTTCATGGACACCAATGGTGTCGAAAAATAAATACTTTGCTCCAGCAGTTTTACGGGATACAAGCTCTTTTGCTCGGCTACTTCCTTGCGTTTATGTTCTACGATCTGGTCGAGTATATTCACGGTATAATAATTTTTCAGTTTGTCCGATCAAGGTGTTATCAGTTTCTTGAAAGACTCCAAAGCCTTGCCTGATTCAAGTGCTTCCTTTGCCTTGCTGAACGCCGCGGGAAGTCCTTCTTTTTGATGTCCCGTATACAGGGCCATGCCGGCATTTGCAATGACGGCCGCATTTTGCGCAGCGGTACCGTTGCCTTCGAGTACGCTGGTAAAAATACGCGCCGACTCCTCTACTGTATCGCCGCCTTTCAGATCTTCGTACCGCAGTTGTGGCTGTCCTATTTCGGCGGGTGTGGCCAGGCGCTCACCCTGGTTAAAGTAATATTTGAAAGGACATGTAAGCGAAATCTCGTCGTACCCTTCCACAGAATGGAGAATGACAAAGTCCTTGTCTGTGTCCTGGTATAGATATCCATACTGGCGTGCCAGCTCAAGACTGAAAACACCCACGAGCTGCCGTTTCGGGAATGCCGGATTTACCATGGGACCGAGCATATTGAAGAATGTTTTCACCCCCAGCTCCTTGCGGATGGGCGCCACGTTTTTCATGGCAGGGTGAAACAACGGCGCATGCATAAAGCAAATGTTTGCATGATCGAGACTTCGCTTCAGCTCGTCGATGTTGTTAGTGAATTTGTAGCCAAAATACTCCAGCAGGTTGGAGGAGCCACATGCGGACGACACACCATAGTTGCCATGTTTGGCTACGGGCTGTCCCGCAGCGGCCACTACAAACGAGGACAATGTGGAGATATTGAATGTATTTTTACCATCGCCGCCGGTACCGCATACATCCATCACCGGCGCATCAAATTGTACGGGCAGACAAAGTTCCAGCATGGCGTCGCGAAAGCCCTGCAGCTCATTCACGGTAACACTGCGCATCATGTACACAGTCATGAAGGCTGCCATCTGGCTCAGGTTGTATTTTCCGGAAGTCAAATCTACCAGAACCTGGTGGGCTGTATCTTTTGAGAGCGACCGGTGATCGATCAGTTCATTTAATATTTTTTTCATGTAACAGGGATTAGATCATCTTCATCATAGCACGTCAGCCATCCTTATTGCTTTAACCAGTTCTCGATCATCTTCGGTCCTTCCGGCGTCATGATAGACTCCGGGTGAAACTGGACACCTTTCACATCGTACTTCACGTGACTGAGCGCCATCACCAGGCCTTCGTCGTTCACGGCGGTGATCTTCAATTCCGGCGTAAAGCTTTCGGGAAGGACAGCCCACGAGTGATAATGCGTTGCCTGAAAGGTGGTGGACACGCCCTTGAACAGATAGTCTGCATCGCGCACTTCCACCTGCGATGTTACGCCGTGCAGTACTTTCGGAATGTTGTAGAGTTCGGCACCATACACTTCCGCAATGCCCTGGTGTCCCAGGCAAACACCCAGTATACTTTTGGTAGCACCATAGTGTTTCACTACCTGCTTCAGAATGCCGGCCTCATCGGGTATGCCCGGCCCGGGGGACAATAGAATCTTATCGTACTTGCCTACATCTTCCAGAGAAATCTTGTCGTTGCGATGTATATCTACAGCAAACTTCAGCTCGCGGATAATATGCACAAGGTTGTATGTAAATGAATCGTAATTATCCAATACCAATATCTTCATGATTGTTGCTTTAAATCTCTGCTTAAATTTTTTCCGCCATCAGCACGGCTTTTCGCAGGGCCGTAAGTTTGTTGTTCACTTCCTGCAGCTCACTCTCGGCGCTCGATTTGGACACTACGCCGGCACCGGCCTGGTAAATCAGTTTATTATCGTGGCTTAGAAATGTCCTGATCATGATGGCATGGTTGAACGATCCGTCGAATCCAAGGAAACCGATCGCACCGCCGTAAAAGCTGCGATTCGTGTTCTCATATTTATTGATCAGCGTCATGGCCATGTGCTTGGGTGCGCCCGATAATGTCCCTGCCGGAAATGTATCGGCGGCCATGCCGATAATGGAGGAGTCGCCGTGCAACGTACCGGTAACTTTCGATACGAGGTGGATGACGTGCGAATAAAACTGGATTTCTTTAAATACCTCCACGTGGACACTGCTGGCGTTTCGGCTCATGTCGTTGCGGGCCAGGTCCACAAGCATGATGTGCTCTGCATTTTCTTTTTCATCGGCCGCCAGTCGCTCGGCAATGGCGGCATCCTCCTGGTCGTTGCCCGACCGCCGGAAGGTGCCGGCGATAGGATAGATATGTGCCTTGCCCTGTTTTACCTGGAGCTGTGCCTCGGGTGATGAACCGAGCAGTTTAAAGCTTCCGTAGTCAAAGTAGAACAAGTATGGAGAAGGATTGATCGAGCGCAGCGAACGATATACGTTGAACTCGTCGCCTTTGAACCCGCATTGGAACCTGCGGGACAATACGATCTGGAATACGTCGCCGCGATAGCAATGTTCTTTTCCCTTTTCGATAATGTTCAGAAATTCGTTGTCCGTGAAATTGGACTCCTCCCCGTTTACCAGCGAGAATTTATAAGTCGAGAAGCGGTTGCTGAAGATAATCTGCTCTACCCTGTCCAATGAGCCGCCGCTGGCAGGCTGATAGGCATGTTCAAAAAGACTCAGCTCGTTCGAGAAGTGATCGACGATAATAACGTAGCGGTATAATTTATACAGCACATCCGGAATAAGCTTTTGTTTCTGATCAATGGAAACATCTTCAAAATATCGCACGGCATCGTAGGCAATGTATCCGAACAATCCGTTTGTAGGATACTTGGACCCCGTCTGTTCAATACTGAAAGAATTTCTAAACTCCTCCAGCCTGGCTGTCACCTGTCCTCTTTCTGTAATGTTGTTTTCCGTTGATGAGCCATCGGGATACTGCGTTGTCACTACATCGTTCAATACCTGGAAGGAAGCGATGGGATCGCAGCAGATAAAGGACAAGCTGTTTTCGTGTCCATGATAATCGGAGCTTTCCAGCAAAATACTTCCGGCGAACGTGTCGCGCAGCTTCAGGTAAATATTCACCGGCGTCAGGGTATCTGCTAAAAGCTTTTTGGTGAATGTTGTCAGTTTAAAGTTCATACAGAAAATAAATTATCTCTATAGTTTTTATGAGGTTTTGTGCGCGTCTGTCCTAATGTTTGTCAGGCGTATGGACAAAAAAAAGCCTGCCGCGAAGATCGGGCAGGCCTTTTGGTAAAGTTTTGAGTTTTATCAAAGCACAGCAACGCACCGATCCTGTTCAGATCTGTGCCACCACCAAGCTATGTTGTTGAATTGATTCATTGCAAAAATTATTCAGCTTTCTTTTTTGCTGCTGTTCTTTTTGGTTTTGCCGGTGCGTCTGCCGTGGCAGTGTCAGCACTTTTTTTAGAAGCTCTTCTTTTCAAACGAGCTTTAATGGCATTTTTACTTCTGGTAACGCCGAACGAGCCGGTGGTACGCTTTCCTTTTTTTGATTTTTTATCTCCTCTTCCCATTTGGATTTCTGAAATTGATGCGGCAATAATAGTAAAGTCTGCACTCATTACAAATATTGTCTTAAAAAAGAAAATGATTCTTTCGGAGCTAAACCCAAAAGAATCATTTGTCTGATATCCGTTTATTGTCTTTTTGAATGAATCACCCCGGCGTATTGTCGCGCAGAGCGCATCGGATTAGTGCGTTTCTCTTTCTTCGATTTGTTGCAGCGTTTCAATCAGGCGATTCAGGGAAAGCTGAACGTTGTTGTCTGGCTTCTGAGTTCTTTTGGCAATCATCATTTCGATCTGGTTATTCGGCAGGCACATCACGGGTGTGCCGGGATAGAAGTCGCTGAATTTAGTTACCATGCCGTAATGCTTCATTTCATCTTCTGCCAGGATGATCAGATCGGGGATCTCGTCTACGAATTTAGATATCTGATTTGCCTCGAAGCTGCGCGTTTCATAACCGCGTTCGCGGATGCTCGCATCAAAATCTTCGTTGGTAAGCTTTGAACCAATTAACCAGGCAATCTTCGTCTCGTTTTTCATCAACATTTTTTGTTTGAATTGCTTTTATCTACGAGGTTAGTTCGGGGTTGGATCTCCGGATCTTAAACTTTTTTAAATCTTTTTTCCGGATGAATCAACGGATTTAGCTGTCGAAGTGTTTCATCCGCAGACCAAAGGTAATCATTAACCGCCATCGGCAGAGCCACTTTCATCATTTTGTGGTCAGTTGCGAGGTTGTTGGAAAGCCATTCCGCTGCGCAAACGTTAGAAGAGAAAGCCCAGTCGTACGTAGGCCATATTGCCATCTTTACTGTGTGCAAACTCTGTTGTTACAACAGCCAGATTAAACGGTGTAAACCAGATCCCTCCGCCATAGCCCTGATGCCATTTTCGTGAAATACCATCGGCTGTGCTGGGATCTTTGCCGGTTGCATCTTTATACCAAACGCGTCCTACATCAAAAAAACCGTTAATACCGATCGACGCCGGAAACACGTACGAGCGGAAACTGGCAAGTTTCAAGCGAACCTCATTATTGCTGAAGAAATCGCGGTCGCCATAAAATCTGGTTTTGCGATACCCTCGCAGTTCTGTTTTCCCATCCAGAATTTGGGCCTGCCACAATGCATAGTTACCGGTATTGATGCCGCCGCCTGCACGAAGAGCAAACGTAACCCTGGCGGGCAACCTGAAGGTTTGATAGAACGCGAGCGAAGCATTGTGCGATGTATAGTTGGAAGCCGCAGCACTCATGCCCTTCATAAACGACGACCATTGTTTTAGCGTAACGCCGCGGGTTGTGAACACAGGATTGTCCCGCTCATCTATTTGCCATTCTGTATGGATGCCGAGAAACGTTTTGCCCTGCTCAAAGAAAGGCTCGTTTAATGTTTGCGCATATTCGCGGATCAGACGCGGTTTGCCATTGCGCGGCTCTTCGATTTCAACCCGCTGAAAGGCCGGTCCTATTTTAAACATGGCCAACGAGCCAAGCGGTCTGGCCAGCAATACACGCAGATCAATCTGGTGCAGGCGGATGCGATAGTAATCAATCGGATGTTCCAGATCGAGTTTCTCGTCTATCTCACTATCAAATACAGTCTCATTACCCCAGCCGAAAAAGTTGTTCACAAAATTTGGAGCCTTGACATCGGCATCTACTTCAACGCCCCATTTGCCGAACACTTGCGAAAAGCGACCATCGTAGCGGAAGTTGTACGATGCTGTTAACGGAGCAAAGCTCGCGAGAAACAGCTGCTTGCTTTTAAAAGGTGTCTTTCTAAACCCATGCGTGGTATAAACCATGCCGCCGCCGATAAACAACCCGTCATCGTAATTATAGTTGCCGGTAATCAGTGGCGCCAGAATGGGATAACGGAAGGATTTTCGATCGTACAGGTTTACATTGGCATCGTCTGATGTTTTGTCTGCCAGGTTTTGCGCACCGTTTATAACGATGCCATCAGGCTGGTCATAGATTTTATAAGAACGCCCCAATCCGCGGATCGACGCGCGATTGATAACGGAGTCCTTTCCGTCGCCGCCAATCACGCGCACCAGAATACTGCGCCGACCTGTCCCTTCAAAGTTAAAAACATCGTCGCCGCCCAGTCCATACAGACGAACTTCTTTTGTTTCACTCTTCAGAAAAAGACGACTGTAAATTTTATCTGTCTTCTCCCCTTGCTTGTTGATTTTATAAACATCAACCTGTATATCATCGGAAGGCTGCTGCGTCACTACATAGTATTCTGCTTTGTTGGACCCGGGGACATCTACTTCCCTGGCCAGGAATTTATAATGCTCCAGTGCGTAGACGGGCAGCTTGTCGCGACGTGCTTTGATCTTGCGGATGATCTCGGGTCCATGGAATTTGTAAATCTCCTCCGGGAACTGGTGGATGGCAGAGTCGATCGCTGCATCGGTGAGCGCCTTGCGTAAATCGTTGGCTTCGTCTACCCAGGCCGTTGCTTCGGGTTTATTGAGAAAGCTACGATCGAAGTATCGGGCATTGAACATGAAGCCGGGCACCCAGCGCACGTCGTCGTGAAAGCCTTCGAACTTGGGCATGGCCCAACGCCGGCTGATCCACCGCGTCAGGCTACCGTTACTCAGGAAGAATGCCTGGTCGCGATCGCGTGGAATGGGTCGGTAATATTCCGATTTCCTGTCCTTGAAAACAGCCCAGCGCCACTGGTCATCGTGCCTGTCCCAATCGCCTATCACCACATCGAACAGGCGGGATCGTAACACAAATTTCTGGTCTACATAGTTGTCGTTGTCCTCGG
>JAESFU010000620.1_pt1 | contig 14808 bp, 15 predicted proteins | sample 9269461 | NCBI WGS metagenome assembly JAESFU01 (sample SAMN14502556, study PRJNA617107) | algae metagenome | isolation source: Stenomitos rutilans HA7619-LM2 and co-occurring heterotrophs from cave walls | place: USA: Waikapalae cave, Hawaii | collected 2009-07-28
GCGACGCCGATAGTGGGATCAGCCTATTCGGCCGCTTTGGCGCAACGCAGTCAGATCGCAATCTCGTCGATTTCTTCTTTGATACCGGCATTGTGTTCGCCGGGATGTTGCCCGGACGGCCGGCTGATAAGTTTGGCGCCAGCCTAATCTACGCGCGCATGTCGAGCGTCGCGGGCGCCCTGGACTACGATGCGATCGCGTTTTCCGGTGAAATGCAGCCGATCCGCGACTATGAGATGCTGCTGGAAATAAGCTATCTGGCGCAGATCAGGCCCGGTTGGACCGTGCAACCGGTCTTTCAGTATGTGTTTCATCCAGGGGGTAACGTACCGGATGCCGCAGATCCGGCGCGCGCCGTTCGCAGCGGTGCTTTGTTGGGGGTCAGAAGCACTGTCGCGTACTAAAGCTCCAAATCCAAAACATGACTCAGGCATTACCTGATCCGGCGCTCCGTCAATCCGCTCGGGCCTAAGTGCAGTGGTTCGGCTGGCAACCTTGCCCCATGCCATGCTCAGCAATCTAATCAAGCTTCACCACCACGCCGGTAGACATGTTACGAAAGGCGCCTTTGCGGTTAAGTCGGTTAAGTACGGCAAGTGCCGCCTGGGCTTAGCGCACAATCTCTCAATCGTAGACGTCCTTTTCTGACCCAAAGCGGACACCGCAAAGAATCCCATATTGGATTTTCGCGCGCGTATGAGCGCCTTGGAACCTGTAAGCTAGGGAGCAGAAAAATGTTTCGATTTTTCGCAATAGCAGCCTTGGTACTCAGATCCGCAGTGCACGCCCAAGATCCCTCGAAGACGGACGGCGACAAGTATAAGGTTCGGTTTGAGCCGGCAGATACGTGGTCCGCAACTATCAGGCCGAGTGCATTAGAATGAGACGCACGATGTACTGTCGACGCGCATCACACTATCCTGATCAAACCGTTCCTTGTAGGCTGACCGAATTGACTCGATGTCAGCCTCTGTGCGCCTTGTCGGCTCGTGCCAAATGACAAGGATGTTGGACACCTCCTTCGCGAGGCGGCCGTCGTTGCCTCGCCATTGGCCCGGGCCTTGGAGGACGGTGAAACCATCAGGAAAGCGCGGAGTAACCTCGTTGTCCAAAAATCTTGCCCATTCCTCACCGCTCACTGGCGCGCTCTGAAGGCGAGAAGTTCCAAAAACCATCTCTAGACGTGCCATTGTGCGCGCCGAAGACGGACATGACGGGCCTGATGCAGCTGAAGCCCCTGCCAGCCACAACGCCATCGTACCCAGCGCCATGCCGATAGAAACTGTGGCCAGAACGGACATCTGGCCGGTGTGCATGTTCGTCATCAGCCGTCTCCTAGCGACCGACCGGTTGTGCCGAAGAAGTTCATTTCCCAGGGAGCAAACCAGTAACTAGAAATCACAAGAGGAATTGCAGCGCGCATCGCCTCGCTGTCACCCGGCGTAACCGCCATGGTTGAGGAAATCCTGCTCGTCCGGACTCATGGTGCGACCGAGGATTGCGTTGCGATGCGGAAAGCGGCCGAAGCGCCGAATGATGTCGCGGTGTCTCTGCGCATGCGACAGGCTGGGTTGTCCCAGTCTCCGGACCAGCTCAACGGAGCGTTCCTGATCCGCCAAGTCCTCAGAATGGGCAAACGGCAGATAGATGAAGAGCGACAGCTCCGTCTCCACCTCGCGATCATGACCAGCTGCTATAACTGCTTTTGCGATCTCCCGCGCCATTTCATCTGTAGAATACATACGCGGCGTGCCACGAAAGGCATTACGTGGAAACTGGTCGAGCAACAACAATAGCGCCAACGCTCCGTACGGCGTTGACGTCCAGGCTGCGAGCTCGCCCCGCGCGGCGGCTTCATGCGCTAGCAAGAAGCGCTCGCGAAAGCGCCGGTCGAAGAACTCGTCCTTGGCGAACCATAGTTTAGGTCCGGCCTCGCGCCAGAAGTCGACGACCGCGATAGCGTCAGCGGCGGGCACAGTGATTGAGTGACTGCGCGCGGCAGGCGGGTTGTCTACGTGCGACCGGTGAATCTGACCCGCTGCGGGCTGAATCGTTGCCAAGGCCGGTGTGACTATCCCTATCATGGCAATCAGCAATTTTGGATCCGTCATTTTCTTTCACTCCTCTGCGCGCACTGAGTAGCGTGGCGGAACCGACAAATCGCATCTTGATAATGATGAAGCCAATGATATGATTTCACCAATATGCTGAACCAAATTGATCTATCCCGGCTGGATCTAAATTTACTTGTCCTTTTCGAGACCGTGCTGGCTGAACGGCACGTCGGTCGGGCAGCTGAGCGGCTGCACCTTTCGGCATCAGCGGTTAGTCATGGGCTTGGACGTCTTCGCCGCTTACTGAATGACCCGCTGTTTTTAAGGACGCCAAAAGGGGTGGTCCCTACTGCGAGAGCCGCTGAACTCGCTGCACCCATTTCTGACATCCTGGGTCAAATCAGGAAGGTAGTTGCAACTGCTGAACCGTTCGATCCGGCTACCTCAAAGCGCCGATTCATGATTGGCGCACCCGATGGCGTCTCAGCCGTAGTACTGCCGCCCCTGCTCGCAACATTAAAGAAAACAGCGCCTGGTATCGATATCGGTATTCGGCAAATTCTGCCTCCGCACGGCGTGCCGTTCGAGCGTGTCTGGCAACCGGCCCTTGACGATCTTGAGGCACGCGCCATCGACCTTGCGATCGTTCCTATCCATGAGACTCCTGCGCGCTTCGAGGGCCAAAGAATCTACGAGGAAGAATTCGTCATCGCGGCTCGGATAGGTCACCCTTATTCCAAGACGCCGACCCTGAAACGGTTCTGCGAGATGAGCCACCTTCTCGTATCGCTCACCGGCGATGCGCATGGGTTCGTCGACATGGCACTCGCAGAACGCGGAATGAAGCGTCGAATAGAACTCACTGTTCCGAACTTCATGATGGCCCTCGCAATCATTGCGGAGACCGACTTGATCGGCGCTTTGCCAAAGCAGCTCGTTGCGAGGCACGCCGCACGTTTCCGCGTCGTGGGCACGAAGGCGCCACTTCCCCCTAGACGCGATCTAATCCGCGTTGTCGCTTCCAGAGCCGCGCTAATGGATGGCGGAGTGGCGTGGCTTTTCGGAATGATACGCGACACGGCTAAAGTGTCAGAGTTACGTCAACCATGATGGATTGTGATAGGCCAATTGAGAGCTGTATAATCGATATAATTCGAAATGCCCTATAGACCCTGCCGTTGGAGGACTCGACGTGGAGCACCATCGCCGTTGGATCATCGTGGGCTCGGCTGCCCTGATCCTTGCCGTCTTTATGGGGATGCTCGTTAACGGCCTGACGGCATTGTTCATCCCGATGGAAATTGCCGAAGGCTGGAGTAGGTCCGACGCAGCGGCCATCAATAGCTTCGGATTGCTCGGCCTGGCGCTCGGCAGCGTGGTCATGGGTTTTGTCTCGGATCGCATCGGCATCAGAGCAATCTGCTTGATTGCTGTGGCAGCAATGGGTGTGTGCCTACTCCTGACGTCCCAAGTCCGCGCGCTTTGGCACGTTTACCTAACTTTCTTCTTAGCGGGCGCGATTGGCGGCGGAGCGCTGTTCGCTCCAATTTTTGCAACAGTTGGCAATTGGTTTCCAGGCATGGCCGGGTTAGCAATAGGCATCGCTGCGGCTGGACAGGCGATCGGCCAAGGCGGCGTGCCCTTACTTTCTGCTTTTTTCATTGAAGCATTTGGCTGGCGCGGAGCGATGATGGTGTTGGGCATTGCCACGTTGGCGGTATTGATCCCGCTTGCAGCGAGCATGCGCGACGCTCCCGCGTCTGTTACAGCGAGCGGCGCAGAGCAAGTGCCGTCTATTCCAGTCGCTGTGGCCGTCCCAATACTTAGCGCGGCCGTGTTCTTCTGTTGCGCCTGCATGGCCGTGCCACTCATGCACCTGATGCCGTTAATCCAAGGTTTCTGCATACCAGCAACCGAAGCCGGTGGGGTGATGCTCGCAATGTTGCTTGCGGCCATTTTTGGTCGCGTCGCTTACGGTAAGCTTTGCGACATGATAGGTCCGCTTCAGTCCTGGGCAGTCGCCTCGGCGCTTCAAACGATTGGCGTTCTGGCCTTCACACAGTCCGTTTCGCTACGGGGCTTCCTGGGCTTTGGTGTCGTGTACGGCTTCGCCTACGCCGGCGTGATGACGAGCTTACTCGTTTCCGCGCGTGCGCTAACTCCGGCGCTCCGCCGCGGCGCTCTTATGGGCATTGTTCTGGCATTCGCGTGGCTCGGACACGCCGTTGGAGGATTTCAAGGTGCTGTCGCTTTCGACCTGACGGGTAGTTACGTAAGCGGCTTCGTCATCGCAGCCGTGGCGGGGGTAATGAACCAAGCTCTTCTTACCGTGCTTCTGCTGCTTTCGCGCCCGCCAGGGACTCTGGCGCAAGCCTAATACGCTTACAGCGGCTGGGAGCCGCAGCCGCAAACTGACTGCTATGCACTAAGCGGATATAGGCTCAAGACCGCTTTGACCCAAAACAGACATCGTAGCCAGAAGCAGCCGACCGGTGGTGACCGTCAAATGCTCGAGTGTTAAGAGATCGTCAATTGTCGAGGATGCCGACGCGTGCGATTATTTGTCGCTTAGAAATCGGTCGGTCTTCGCGAGACAAGTCGCTGGGTAGCGGCATTTTCCGCGTGTGGCGTGCCTGATCCCTGCTAGCTTTGACCCGCCGGCCTCTAGCGAGAAAACGCGAGCAAGTCACAGATCAAATGCCCGCAATTGTCTCAACCCTGTCTCGACGCCGGTTGATTGGCCTCTGCGGTGCAGCTCTGGCGATCCCGGCCATGCCATCGATCGCGAAAGCGCAAAAGTATCCAAATCGAACCGTGCGCATCATCGTCGGATATGCCCCGGGCGGCGCGACCGACCTAATTGCGCGTTTGATCGCAGAACGGCTTACGAGCCGGCTCGGCCAGCAATTTGTGGTCGAGAACAGACCAGGGGCCGCGACGAATATCGCAACCGAGCACGTCGTTCGCTCCGTGCCGGACGGCAGCACACTGCTGCTGGCGTCTGCTGCCAACGCCATCAACGCCACGTTGTTCGACAGTCTCTCCTTTAGTTTCCTCCGTGACATGAGGGGCGTTGCCGGTGTGGCTCGCATGCAGAATGTACTGCAAGTGCATCCGTCGCTCCCAGTCCATACCGTCGCTGAACTTATCGCATATGCGAAGCAAAACCCCGACACACTGATTGCCGGCTCGGCGGGCAATGGCAGCCCGGGGCATGTGTCCATCGATCTCTTCAAGATGATGACGGGGATCGCAATTCTTCATATTCCTTATCGCGGTGCCGCACCCGCGCTCGCGGATCTGTTGGGCGGACGCACGAACGTCATGTTCGACAACATGGCGACGGCCATTGAACACATCCGAAGCGGTAAGGTTCGTCCGTTGGCCGTGACGACAGCCTTCCGCTCGCCGTTGCTTCCCGACCTGCCGACCATCGCAGAGTCCGTACCAGGCTATGAATCGAGCTCTTGGTATGGCGTGGCTGCTCCAGTAAGCACGCCTTCCGAGATTGTAGGTGCCTTGAACAGCGCGATTAATTCAGTTCTCGCGGAGCCCTTAGTCGTCAGTCGATTGGAGGGTATGGGCTCCACGACACTTGCGGGGCCGCCCGCAAGCTTTGACGCGTTGATCGCTGCCGAGACCGATAAGTGGTACCGCGTCGTCCGCTTCGCGAAAACCACCCCGAACTAGCGGCGCGCCAAGAACATTTAAGGCGCTTTGGCTACCCGCCTTTTCGGGGACGACTCTGAAATATTCCCAAGCGTCATGAGTGCGGCGCGTACGATCCTGAAAGCATTATCTTCTGGTTTGTTGCGATGCTGGACCAGCCCAAGCGTGCGGGTAAGGGGCGGCGTAAGCGGCCGGACGACCACATCGTCGCTGCGGCGGCTCACGGACATTGCCGGTACGATCGACATGCCCATGCCTGCGGCCACAACGACCTTGACGGCTTCAACGCCGCTGACGGTCATTGAGCGCCGCGGGGCTTGCGCGCTATTACTGGACAGCCATTTTCGGACCAGCGCACTAACTGCTCCGAATTCAAGAACTAAAAACTGCTCGGCGACGTAAGCGGGTGTGACTGTTTTCGGAACGCCACGCGCGGACGCGGGGAGGATCGCGACCAACGGTTCTTCATGCAGAGGAGTAATCGAAAGGCGAGTGTCCTCAACCGGCATTGTTACGAGGCCGATGTCTACGTCGTTGCGCAGAATGTTGTTCAACATCTCCGGTGTAGGTGCGGTGCTGACCAGGATGTCGATGCCGGGATGTTCAGCGTGCAGGCCTTTGAGCGCCGGCGGCAGCAGATAGATCAGGGCGGTCAGCGCAGCGCCGATGTGGACGCGACCGATCCAGCCGTCACGTATGCGGCGCATCGCATCCGCAATAGAGTTCACTTCTTCAGAAATACGTCGCGCGTGGGCTATAACTTCGCGTCCAGCCTCGGTCGGGTAGGCCTTCTTGCCAAGCCGATCAAGCAGACGGACGCCGAGCCTCTCTTCAAGCTCCCGGATTTGAACACTGACCGCGGATTGCGAGAGGTTCAATTGACGCGCTGCTCCGGTGAAACTCGCGAGCTCCACCACCGCCTCCAGCGCCCGCAACTGATCCAGATTGAGGCTTCGCATCTATAGTCATGCTTCATCGTTATAATAGTAACAATGAATTGGAATTATGCGATGTCAAGTGTCATTTCACTGGCGTCCGGCGGCCTTGAGCCGCCCCACTGAAGACCGAACCACAGAACGCGCCTCACCAGACCGCGGCCGCCGCAACACGGCCGCGTGAGCGCGGCCGCGTGGTCCAGACAGAAAGAACCGGGCCATGGCTGCCTACACCGCAACGGTGACGGCAAGGCCATCGCACCGCACGAACCGCGCTGCTGACCGATAAAGACTTCCTGCTGACCAACTGACGAAACTGCCCAAGCGGTTAGGTGCCGCGAGGGTCCTGCAGCGTGCCTTCACTCTCAACTCAACCAAAGGAAAAACTGACGTGAACATCCAGACCCCCATCGCCGTCGCACCGGACCTTGCGGCCGTGAAGACCAAGCAAAAGGCCGCCTGGAGCTCCGGCGACTACGCCGTCGTCGGCACCACCTTGCAGATCGTTGGCGAAAACCTCTGCGAGGCCGTTGACCTGCGGGCCGGACAGCGCGTGCTGGACATCGCCGCAGGCAACGGCAATGCCACGCTTGCGGCCGCGCGCCGTTTCGGCGACGTGGTGTCCACCGACTATGTCGGCGCACTGCTCGAGAAGGGCCGGGCGCGCGCGCACGCCGAGCACCTTCCGGTTGCGTTCCAGGAGGCCGACGCGGAGAACCTTCCGTTCGCGGAAGCGAGCTTCGATGTCGTGCTCTCGACCTTCGGCGTGATGTTCACGCCGGACCAGGAGAAGGCGGCGGCCGAGATGATGCGCGTCTGCAAGCCAGGCGGCTCGATCGGCATGGCGAATTGGACGCCGCAGGGCTACATCGGACAGGTCTTCAAGACGCTGGGTGCCTACCTGCCGCCGGCGGCTGGCGTCAAGTCGCCGGCACTGTGGGGCACAAAAGAGCGGATTGCGGAGTTGTTCTCCAATGGCGCGCAGGCGATCCACGCGGAGTCGCGTAACTTCGTGTTTCGCTATCGCTCGCCGGAGCATTGCTTGGCGGTTTTCGGCGACTACTACGGACCGATCCTCAAGGCCCTCGGCGCACTCGATCAGGAGCGGCGCGCAGCTTTGCTTCACGACCTCCATGCGCTGATCGCGCGCTTCAACCGCGCGACCGACGGCACCATGGTGGTCCCGAGCGAATATCTCGAAATTGTCGTCACTAAGCGCTGAGTTGCGCGGCGAAGACCGGATGTGTCGCTCCGGTCTTCGCCTCGCTCGTACATCAAGGGGGTTGCACGTGACCACAAGAACATTCGTGACGTGCTGCGTGACAGTGACTGTCCTGTCGATGTTGTCACCTGCATTCGGTGAGTCTCCGGACCCGATCACGACGTCCGGCGAGATTGCGGTGACCACCATCAATGCGCAGGGCGCTCAGATCTACCAGTGCATGCCGGATGCCGAAGGCAAGCTGACCTGGCGCTTTCGCGAGCCGGTCGCGACACTGCTGATCGGCGATAAGACGGTCGGGCGCCACTACGCCGGGCCTAACTGGGAAATGGCCGACGGCAGCGCAATCGTCGGCAAGGTCGCCGGCACCGCTCCGGGCGCGTCGGCGGCGGATATCCCGTTACTGAGGCTGAAGGTCATTTCGCGCCGGGGCTGGGGCCTGCTGTCGAATATTGTTACGGTCCAGCGGGTAAATACCCGCGGAGGTCTCGCAAATGGCGACTGCGCTACGGCCGGATCTTTCCTCAACGTGCCGTATTCGGCTGACTATATCTTTCTGGAACGGAATTAGCGGCGAATAAGCGGTTTAACTTCGCCTGCACTAAGACAATTGCGATAGATGCGCATGCGCACGCAACGAAGACCCGCGAAAGGTCAAAAGTACCGTTTTTGCTTCAAGTCAAAGCGTAAGCGGACGATGGCTGCTTAGCCGTCCTTCGCCTTTGTCGCCGCTCAGCTGGCGTACTCACTGTCTGCTTTTGGCACGAAGCGGACACGATGACGCTCAGGCCGGGGGCCGACGGGTCCTTCCGGCCAATCAATGCGGTGGGGCTCAGCGCGAACGCTCGCTAGCCGGACGACCAAAAAACAAGGTTAAGTCGGTTAAGTCGGTTGAGGACGGTAAGTTTCTGACCGGACTTAGAGCACAAGTCTCTCACTCAGAGACTTCCTGCTAAGCGGACGTCAGAGCCGTTGCCTTGAACGCAGCGCATCTAGCAGCCGCACCTGGAGATGGCCGGGATTGATCCTCCCGACCATGATCCATTCGGAGAAAGTCTCCTCGGGCCCCTGCCACTCAGTTCGCCTTCACGATCTGCGGCGGCGACCATGTGCCGTCGAGGATCGATGGATTGGCTTCCTTCGGCCAATACATTCGCAGCATCGGGAGGAATGCTCCCTTCGGCGCCGGCACGTACAGGCCGAGGAAAGTCAAGCGCGATGAGTTGGGGGCGCCAGTCGGATGTTAAATATTGTCTGCACACGCTCAGGATGACGCCGGCGGCGCCACAGGCGACATGCCGCGCCGCGATCTATGAAGACACATTCCAGTGCCCGGTCGTCTTCGATGCTCCGCGGATTTCGGTGCAACTCGACGCCAGACGTATGCGCGCAGGACCCAAGCGACAACTCACGCATCTGCTGGTCACGGGGGAGGACGTGGCGCGCGTCCGCGTCGCGTGCGGCGAGATCAACCACCTGCGAGACGTCATCGCCGAGCAGGTCTGGTCTCAGGTACTGGCGGGACATGTCTCCATCGATAGCGCCGCACGCTCGATCAATACCAGCGTGCGAACGCTGCAGCGCGAGCTCAATCGCGAAGGCACTGACTTCCGCAGCATCGCGAACATGATGCGCCATAGGCGGGCACTGGAGCTCCTGCGCGACGGCGGCGTGTCCATCACCAGAATCTCAACCGTGCTCGGTTATTCCGCACCGGCGCATTTCGCACGCGCTTTTCGCAAGGCAACTGGCCTAAGCCCTCAAGAGTTCCGGCTGCGGGAAAGCTAACTTTAGCGTTTCAATATTGAAGCGGCTGCTCTTCTCGATAATTTCCGAAGCGGACATTGCTTTGGGTCCTTCCTCGCTCAAGCGTATGCGGTGGGGCTCAGCCCCGGACCTCGCTAGTGAGGCCCCGTAATTGTTAGGTTGACAGCGTTGACAGGATTGACGCGAAGCGTTGACACAAGGGCCGGGAGCGTTGGGAGTGTTTTTGCAAGGCTGAGAGCGTACAGAGAGGGTAGTTGTAATTTTTTGTATTCATCAGACTCAAAAAACACTCCCAACGCTCCCTAAAGAAAAATCTGCCAGTGATCGGAATAAGTTAAGGGGCAGATTTGGCGATCTGCCCCGCACGAAACGCTCCCTCAACTGTCAAATCGTTCCCTAGATTTCGATTTCGTCCCCATCGGCCGGCGGCACCGCCTTCGGCAATGCGCCTTCGGTGACGAAATCGGGCGGCGTTTTGACCAGCCTGAGCCCGAGCCAATAGTGATTGCCAGATTTCGTGCTGCGATAACCACGGTCGGCCATCGCCCGTCCGAAGCCGGTCCGCGTCCACGCCGTGACGCTGGCCGATTTGGTCCAAGCCTCATATAGCACGAACAAGTCATGCGCTGACACCCGGGAGTCGACGTCTCGCTCCGTACAGTCCGCGAGGAAGCGGGCGAGCGGATCAGATGAGGACCGATAATCGTCCGTTGCTTCGAGGATCGCGCCAGGGGTCTGCAGGCCGCTCTGCAACCAGCCTTTTAGGCCGGCCAGCATCCGGTTAAGAATGCCCGAGCTCTCCGCCCGCAGCTTCTCGGCAAGGTGGGGGTCACACAAATCGTCCGGCACGCGCACCGTCCACGGCACCAGAACGATACGGCGCCAGATGCCGTCATCGGTACCTTTAATCTTGGGCTTGTAGTTCCCCGAGATGATTAGCTTGAACTGCGGTCGCAGCTCAAAGAAGGTCTTGTGAAGCTCCCGGACCACGATGGGCTCACCCGAGGTGACGTTCTTGATGACAGTTTCTGCCAGCACCGCGTCACGCTCAGCCTCCGAACTGCGGACCAAGCGAACGCCGCGAAGCTTTGCGAGGTGCGGCGACGCTGCGGCGCCGTCCCGCGTCGCCGCGTTCAGAAAGGTCTCGATCGGAAGGATGGTGGCATAGCTGCCTAGGATATAGGCCCAGATATCGACCTTGGTGGATTTTCCATTGCGGACGCCCCGTGAAAGAAGAACAGCAGCTGTTCGCTGGTGTCGCCGGTCATGCAGTACCCAATCACCCGATGCAGGAAGTCACGAATCGCTGTTGCCCTATTCCGATCCGCGCGCGGCCGTGGCGCGAATGAACGCCGCGAAGTGGCAAGCCGAATTGGACCGACTCGAATCGTCCAGCATTGGAATCGAAGACGTGCGCCGGCTCATGCGCGAGCAATGTGAAAAGGTGCGAGCCGCTGCCCGAAAAATACCCGGACGAATTGCGACACGACTCGCCGATGAGAATCCAAGGCATGTGGTCCGCGAAGTGATGCTTTTCGAAATCGACTCTGCGAAGCATGAAACGATTAAGGCGCTAGGGGCAAAGCCCTCTTGGACACCCGAGCCGCCGCAGACGTTGGATGTGGTGGACTCGGTACCGCTGGACGATGTGGATGGGGATGGATGGGGACGGGGACCCGGAATTCGAAAATCGACAAGATCCGGTTGAATAGATTGGCGCAACTTTGCCATCCGCTCTGTGCTCGTACTCCAAACCATGCGTTTGCCTATGCGAAGGTCGCTTTTGTGGATATCTGTTCGATGGCTCGGCTAACCGTCGCGGCTGACGCGCAAACATTGCCGCTGTAGCTTTGAAAATCGTCGATGAATGCTTGAGGGTTTTGCAGGTTGGGAAGTACGAAGTTCTCAATAAGATACTTAGCGTTTAAAACACCGGCGCTTGGATTTGGAAGAAACGGAAACTGGGCAGACACATTGCTCAGGGATTGTATCCGGGGCTCGAACGCATGTTGACCGCGATAAACGCGCTCCAGTCCGGTGTAAGTCGTCTCGAAGTCGTATCCCGGAATTGGAGAACTGATAAAGCCGGACATTGCGCCATGAGTGAGTTGCCGTCGCAGCCCATCGGCAAATTGCGTGCATATCGCTTGGACGGCGCAATGCGTGTAAAACCGAAAGTGCAGCTTTTGCTTTTCGAGCGAGAGACCTTGGCGTTCAAGAAACTTCGTCCAGCCTTGCGACGCATCAAAGTCGTCGGGCGACGGTAGAAGCGCGGCCCGTCTGTGCGCTGGCGTCGTCCAAATTGTCAATCCGGCCAACACACTGCCTCAACCGAATAGCGTGCCGCCGCCCGCAGTTCGTACCGCTTAGCTCCTGGCTCTGCCAAATATAAAGAGGATAGCTAAAAACTAACTCGATTCTGTAACGCGGTATATTGGTGTGTCCATTATAGAGGCATCTCAAATTCATTCGGCAAAGGCCACGTAGATGAGCCACGCCTTCCAGACACTTTTTACAGGCAATCCGCTCCCGATGTGGGTCGTGCACGAAGCGTCTCAGCGCATCGTCGCGGTCAATCCGGCGGCCCAAGCTTGCTATGGTTATACAGAGGCCGCCTTCCTCGCCCTCCGTAGTCACGACCTGCGACCGCCCGAAGACCGGGAGATGTTCATAAAGTTTGCGGCTTCAGGCAGGCTTTCCCAAGGCACTGAGCGGTGGACACATGTAAAGGCTGACGGGACAAGATTTTGGGTTACCGCCTTCGGCCAGCATATTCAATATGAGGGTGATGCGGCGCGCCTGATCGTCATCATCGACGTGAGCTCGCAAAAGGCCGCTGAAGATCGTCTCATCGCGAACAAACACCTCACAGATGCCGCCCTGGACAACATGTCTCAAGGTCTCTTGATGTTTGACGCTGCAGAAACATTGATCCTGTATAACAGTCGCTACTCGCAAATTTACAAGCTGCCTGAAGACAGGGTTCAGGTAGGAATGACGATGCGCGGCCTGCTCGAATTGCGAAGCAGAACGGGTAGCCTTTGTGGAGGCGTAGAGAGCTACCTGTCGGACCTCCGGGATAACCTGGGCGGCGGTCAATCTTACGAGCGAAATGTGCCTCTGCCTGACGGTCGCAGCGTGCATGTTGTGACGTCCCCACTGCCTGGAGGCGGTTGGGTCGTCACACATGAGGATGTGACGGACAGGCTTCGTTCCGAGCAGGCGCTTTTGGAGAAAAAATCGCAGCTGGACGTGGCCCTGGAAAACATGGCGCAGGGCCTGTGCATGTTTGACGCTGACGGGCGCATTGTCCTTTTCAACGAACAATATAGAAAACTCATGGGCCTTCCGCGTGAATTGATGCAGGGCCGGAGTTTGCTGGAAGTATTCAGGCTACGAAACGAACTCGGGGATCTGACGGAAGACCCAGACAAGAAGTTCCACGAGATTGTGTCGGCTGTCAGAGAAGGTCGCAAGTCAATTCGGACAATCGACCGTCGCTCAGGCGCGAAAATGAGAGTCGTAAATCAACCGATGGAAAGTGGGGGTTGGGTTACTACCTTTGAAGACATCACCAAGTGGCACGAGGCGCAGGAGCGAATTGAATTTTTGGCACATTACGATCCAGTCACGCAACTACCCAATCGCGCCTGCTTCAGTAGGGAACTGAACAGGGCGATAGAGTCCGCTCGCGCAAATGCACAGCGGCTAGCCGTTCTCAATATCGATCTTGATCGGTTCAAGGAAATTAATGATGCGTTTGGGCACGCCGCCGGCGACGCGGTACTTCGCCATGTGGCGGGAAGGTTGAAAGAAGTGGCTGGCGCGGGGTGTATATCTCGTTTTGGCGGCGACGAATTCTGCATCCTTGTGTTCGAAGGCGACAAGCCCGGTGCGGCAATGGCGATCGCTCATGCGCTTTTGGATCTCGCTAACGACGAGATCCCATTGATGGATCACACGGTGCGTACCGGCTTCAGCATTGGAGTAGCGTATTATCCCAACGATGCCCTGGACGCTGAGGCGTTACTGGCACGGAGCGACACAGCCTTATACCAGGCTAAGCGCGAGGCAAAGGGGTCGGTAAGATGCTTCGAACCGCAAATGGAGCAGAAAATCCGTGACAAACGGATAATGCAGAATGAACTCCGGGTAGCAGTCAAAGCCGACCAACTGAGATTACATTACCAACCTCAGTTTGCCCCCGATCAGTCGATTGTCGGCTTTGAAGCGCTCCTTCGCTGGCAACATCCGACTCGAGGCCTCCTGAGTCCAGCCGTCTTCGTCCCCGCCTCGGAAGATAGCGGGATCATTTTGAAAATTGGAGAGTGGGCGCTCCGAGAGGCATGCCGGGAGGCGAGCAACTGGAAAGTCCCGTATAGGATTGCCGTAAACATCTCGCCGATACAGTTTCAACAAGGCGACCTACCAAGCCTAGTCTTGGAGATTCTGCTTGGGACCGGTATCGAGCCTCATCGTTTGGAGCTCGAAGTAACTGAGAGCGTATTGATCAGCGACTATGATCGTGCCCTTTCGATCCTTCGTCGTCTAAAAAGCCTAGGTGTGCGAATAGCTTTGGATGACTTTGGCACCGGCTATTCGTCATTAGCGTATTTGCAGTCGTTTCCGTTCGACAAAATCAAGATTGATCGAACCTTCGTTCGCAACGTGACCCGGAGCCCGCAGTCCGCCGCGATTGTTCGCGCAGTTATTGGTCTTGCACGAGGCTTACGCATGCCTGTAACTGCAGAAGGCATCGAGACAAAAGAGCAACTCGACTTTCTGACAAATGAAGGCTGTGACGAGCTTCAGGGATATTTGCTCGGACGACCCAAGCCTGCTCAAGAGCTGTCTATCCTAACAGACAAAGGGTTCGCAGCTTCGACCCCGATCAATCGAGGCGCAGTAGACGTTGCGCTGCTTATTAGACTCGCGCCGAGTCAACCGGCGAGCCCAAAGGCGAGGCCATTACCTTGAGCTTGCGGTTGTCAGCTTCTGGTTGTGTACTGGATGCTGCGCAGTCTATAGGCGCGGTGATTACTTCTTAGTCAAAACCAGACGACTTTTACCGAAAATCAATGCTGCTGCCTTAAGCAGTCTTCGTCGGGCTTCCTCGAATCTCATACCACGGCGCCGTGCCAGCGAGTGTCGGATGTAGATA
>JAESFU010000621.1_pt1 | contig 14798 bp, 11 predicted proteins | sample 9269461 | NCBI WGS metagenome assembly JAESFU01 (sample SAMN14502556, study PRJNA617107) | algae metagenome | isolation source: Stenomitos rutilans HA7619-LM2 and co-occurring heterotrophs from cave walls | place: USA: Waikapalae cave, Hawaii | collected 2009-07-28
GGACAACAGGCCTGGGAAAAGGAACTTCAGAAAATCACAGTGAAGTCGATACAGAAAGATGACCAGGTAAATTTCTACACGGCACTGTACCATACGTTTCTCGGCCCCACCGTTTACATGGACGCGGACCGGCAGTATCGCGGACTCGACCAGAACAATCATGAGGCAAAGAACTTCACCAACTACACTACATTCTCGTTGTGGGACACGTACCGCGCCTTGCATCCGTTTTTCAACGTGGTGCAGCCAACCCGCAATGCGGACATGGCGCAGTCGATGATTGAGCACTACAATCAGAGCGTGATTAAAATGCTCCCGGTATGGTCACATCATGCCAACGAAAACTGGTGTATGATCGGCTATCACAGCGTGTCGGTTATTGCCGATGCTATTATAAAAGGAACTTACAAAGGTGATCTGAACCAAGCCCTGGATGCCTGCGTGGCGACGGCGCGACAGGCAACGTATGATGGACTTGAATACTATATTAAATTGGGGTATGTGCCGGAGGACAAGAACAGTTCGTCTGTGTCCAAAACACTGGAGTACGCCTATGATGACTGGTGTATTGCACAGGTAGCGCAGAAGCTGAACCGCCGGGATATTTACGACGAGTTTACCAGACGTGCGCAGAACTGGAAAAATGTGTACGATGCCGGCTCGGGCTATATGCGTCCGAAGTTGAGCGATGGCAAATTCAGAAAAGAGTTTGATGTGCTGAGCACGCATGGACAGGGTTATATTGAAGGAAACGCGTGGAACTACAGCCTGTATGTGCCACAGACGCCGGAGCAGATGATCGCGCTGATGGGAGGCAAGAAGCGCTTTGTGACACACCTCGATTCCCTCTTCACGATGCACTTGCCCGATGAGTTCTTTGCGCATACTGAAGACATCACCCGCGAAGGCATCATCGGCAACTATGTTCACGGCAATGAACCGGCACACCACGCGGCGTACCTGTACAATTGGACAGATCAGCCCTGGAAAACGCAGGAGCGCGTGCGCATGATCCTCAAAAAACAATATCATCCTACACCCGATGGTCTCGGCGGCAACGACGATTGTGGACAGATGAGCGCCTGGTATCTCTTTACATCGCTGGGCTTTTACCCGGTAGCACCAGGCTCCGATCAATACGCACTCGGCAGTCCGGCTGTACAATCAGCCATTATAAAACTGGAGAATGGTAAAACGTTCGAGATCGAAGCCCGGAATCAGAGCGACAAGAATGTGTATGTGCAACAGGTTACGCTGAACGGCAAGCCGTTGAATCGATTGTTCATTACGCACGATGAGATCGTAAAAGGAGGCAAGCTCGTCTTTACCATGAGCGCGCGGCACGGAAAATAATACACAGACAAACTGAAAGCGAAGCAGGACATCGGCCTGCTTCGCTTTTTTATTTCCCCGCGGCGCGGCCCGCAAACTCTTCCAGCGAAGTAGTGGGCTTGCCCAGCTCCTGCCACGTTTCATGCGCTTCGAATTTTTCGGCGTAGCTGTTCAGGGCCAGGAGAATATGGTAACCATACAGTGCAGCGGGGCTGAACATGCCCATGAGCTTGATAAGCCCCAACGGTGCGCGGCTAATCTGCAGTTTTTCTTTTGTGTAGTGATTCCGGTAGAGCAGCGTTGCTTCGTCGGCAGTATAACCTGTTTGTCCCTGCACGACATATTCCTTGTTCGCCGCCTGTGGAAGCGAGAATGCACGCGCCACTTGTTTGCCATAATCTGAACCGCTGATGAAGTACATTTTGTGATGGGACTTTCCGGCCAGCAAAAGACGATTCCCGCGGCGATATGTGCTTTCGAAGTTGTCCATGAACGCGGACGGGTAAAAGATTGTATAAGGAATTCCGCTCGCTTTAATCTTGGTAATGGCTTCTTCTTTCATATCGAATACCCACCAGTAGAAGCCATTCTGATGTTGATAATTTTTTACGAGGGAACTCAGAAAGCCGACGCGTTGAATGTTGTTTCGCCTGGCTGCCGCCAGAATGATGTCCAACCCTTCGCGCTCGGGCAGCCAGTCGTGTTGCCGGGCATTCAGTTCGAGGTTGAGACTGAGGTACAATGCCTCCTGTCCCTGCAGCAGCTTGTCCAATGCCCTGGCGTTTTGAATATCGCCCTGCACAAGCGCGATTGCGGCGGGCAGTTTTGCCTTTGCCCTGGCTTCATCGCGTACCAGCGCCGTCACTTCAAAACCGGCAGCATAAAGTTCTTTTACAACAGGTGTACCGAGCATGCCGGTCGGGCCAATGACAGCAATTTTATTAGTCATACAGGAAAAATCGTATGCAGTATGTCCTCCGGACTGTCCGGATGGTGGTGCAGCGAAATCGTATTCTCAGAGACGAAGCAACAGCCAGAATATTTCAATCTACAGCTGGTTGCTTTCCGTCAGGATAACCGGCTCGTGATCGGTGATCAGGATGGTATGTTCGTGTTGCACAACATAGCCTGGTTTGTTGCCGATCAGTGTCCATCCGTCGCCGCTGTCGCGTGCATACGTGGCGTTGGTGGAGATGAATGTCTCAACCGCCACAACCGTATTTTTGCGAAAGCGCAGCTTGTTGTTTGGATCAAAGTAGTTTGGGATTTCGGAAGGATGTTCATGCAATTGTCTTCCGACGCCGTGTCCTACGAGGTTACGAATCACTTTATATCCTGCGCGCTTTGCCTGCTTCTCAATCAGTCCGCCCACATCCGAGATGCGCACACCGCCCTTGATATTCCGGATGGCGTGCAACAGTATTTCGCGCGATGTATGGACGAGGTGATGGTGGTGATGAATATCGTTGCCCAGTACGAACGAGCCGCCGTTGTCGGCCCAGAACCCATTGAGCTCGGCGGACACATCGATGTTGATGAGATCGCCTTCGCGCAATATTTTTTTGGTGGAAGGCATGCCGTGCGCGATTTCGTGGTTGAGGCTAATGCATGTCCAGCCTGGAAAACCGTATGTTTCGCGTGGTGCAGAGCGTGCGCCATAGGCTTTCAGCAATTGTCCTCCGTATTCATCCAGCTCAAAGGTGCTCATGCCCGGTGCTGCGTATGCACGCATCTGGCGCAGGGTTGAGCCCACGGCTTCACTTACATGTTTGATTCCCGCCAGATCGTGCTGTGACTCGATGGACATAAGCTTTCGGATTAAATATATTTTTTCACGTCGGCAGCCGATATTTCATCGCCGCTCATAATGACCAGTCTTTCGACAACGTTGCGCAGCTAGCGGATGTTCCCGGTCCAGTTGTGTGCTTTCAGCTCGGCCAATGCCTGCGGGTGAACCGTTTTTTTGCGTGCGCCGTATTCGTCGGCAATGTCCTGCAGGAATTTTTCGGTAAGCGGGGCGATGTCCTCTTTGCGATCGTTGAGTGCCGGCACTTTAATCACGATAACACTGAGGCGATGGTACAAGTCTTCGCGAAAACGATTCTCATCAATTTCCTTGCGCAGGTCTTTGTTGGTGGCGGCGACCACGCGCACATTCACGCTGATTTCTTTGTCGCCACCCACGCGGGTGATTTTATTTTCCTGCAAGGCACGCAATACCTTGGCCTGCGCGGAGAGGCTCATGTCCCCGATCTCATCGAGAAACAACGTACCGTTTTCGGCCAGCTCAAATTTTCCCAGGCGTTGTTTGATGGCCGATGTAAACGACCCTTTCTCGTGTCCGAACAGCTCGCTTTCAATAAGCTCCGACGGAATCGCGGCACAGTTAACTTCTACCAGCGGACCGTCGGCGCGTTTACTTTTTTCATGCAGCCAGCGCGCGACGAGCTCCTTACCCGAACCGTTAGGACCGTTCACCAGGACACGGGCATCGGTGGGCGCCACTTTTTCAATCATCTCCTTCACCTCCTGTATCGCTGGTGCTTCACCCACCATGTCGAATTTTTTGGATATTTTTTTACGCAGCGTTTTGGTCTCCTTCACCAGGTTTGTTTTGTCTAGTGCGTTGCGCAGTGTTATCTCAAGCCGGCCCAGGTCGAATGGTTTTTGCAGAAAATCGAACGCGCCTTTTTTAACAGCCTCTACGGCCACATCGATGGTGCCGTGTGCCGAGATGATGATGAAGTTGCAGGGAATGCCTGTCTCTTTGGCTTTCTCCAGTACTTCGAGTCCATCCATCTTGGGCATTTTTATATCGCAGATGCAAAGATCGAAATTGCCTTGTTCAAGTTTTTTAAAACCGTCCTGTCCATCGGCGGCTTCCTGCACTTCGTGATTTTTCTCTTCGAGAATTTCTTTCAGTATTGCGCGGATTTTATTGTCGTCTTCGATGATGAGAATTTTTGCCATGCGTGGAGCCGTTAATCGTTATTCGTTTAAAAAGCTATGATCGCTGGCAATTTACGATAGATAATGATCACCCGATAGTGATTCGTGTATTACACGGGGCGGTTATGGATTAAAAAAAGAAAAACCTGCTGTTGCGAGCAGGTTTTATAAAATAGAAGCAAGCTGATAAGCCGGGTTTTGTCGGCACGCTTGCGCGTGCGCCTTATCATTTATCTAGGCCTGGCTTTGCAGCCAGGCTCCATCAGTCTACCCGCCACGACAGGTACAGTGAACTGTACCAGGAACGAGCCGCTCCACTCGTGGCCTATTTGACCTTTCAACGCGTAAGGTTTACCATGCGCCGCGTGTCGCCACGCTGCCGGTGAGCTCTTACCTCACCTTTTCACCTTTTCCCGCACCGGCACGCCGGCAGGGGTAGTTTGTTTTCTGTGGCACTGTCTGGTAACGCGTTTTGCAACGCGCCACCTTCCTGTTAGGAAGTACGCTGCCCTGTGTTGCCCGGACTTTCCTCTCCGGCCGAAGCCGCAGCGATAAGGTTGCTTGCTGGTGTAAAGGTATTAAAATAAATTTTGGCGAAGGAGATTAAAATGCAGACCACGGAGGTAGCAGCGGAAATGCAGAAGTTGCACAGAGGCGAATGATGGATACAATTTTCCGGAAAGGAGTGTGATATTATACCTGCGCTATTTTTGAATAGGACATGGCGTTAGGGATTGGAGTGAAAAGCCCACAGCAGCCGGACAGAATGTGACTGAACAGGACAGCACGTTGTGGCTGCGAGGACTTGTAGCGGAAAGCCCGCCCGAACGCCCGAATAAAAAAAAATAGTCATCCACACGCGGGCGAATGACTATCGGTGTAATGGATGATGTACTAATGAATGTCCTTGCCGGTGAGCTTGAGCTCGTAGTGATCGGCGAGCTGGGCTACTTCCTGAATCATTTCGTGGATTTGTTCTTCGGACACAATGTCTGCAAGACATGATGCTTCCACTTTCAGATAGTTATCCTCGATGATGAACTTGCTGTAGTCGAAGCTGGCGTTACGTTCGAGCAGCGCTTTGAGATCGATAGAGGTTGTAAGCTCGCATACCTTGGAGGTAAAGAGCGCCTGCATGCGCCCCGATACGGGACTGGTTTGCACCGCCGTTAATACCGTCTGGTAACGGTTGGAACTCAACGGTACCACAATGACAGATTTGGTATGATCGTAGTCCGTAAACTGTCCACCGATCTGTTCAGCATATCGCTCAACATGGTGCATGACGAGAGGCAATGTTTCTACCATACAAGTAAGATTAAAGTTGTTGTTATTAGAGTAATCGAATGTAACGAAAAGATCGGAAGAAGAGAAATGCCTACACGTATATGGCGGCACCGCAACGCTAGAATTTGATGCTGTGAAAACGTACGCCTTTTGTGGAGAATTCGAGGGCGGGTGCGGGCAGACGGATCATGTTTACCAGGAAGAGCAGCGTGCGAACCGTCTTCGATCTTGTTTTAATCGCTGTCACATCGATGTCTAAACCCAGGTAATATTGCCGGTACGGTGGCGCGAAGCCGGCGTCGGTGTTCTGGTAGTTGCGCGCATAGAGCATGCCTTCGGCGCCATAGCCGGCGGCGATGTTGAGCCATTTCGGAAAGGGTATGAACTTGTCCATATCCACGGAAAGCCAGTACGTTTGTCCGTTATAGTCTTTCAGTATTTCGCTGGTAAAGTTGTCGCCTAGCACGTTGGGGCGTTGTGCGGCAAAGTCGGTAGGGGTGAACGAGAACTTGGGATGGACACGGATTTCATGCCACAGGGAAGTTTGCCCCAGGTAGAGCGCCGCCCCGGCCGCGTCGGCGATGAGGTCGCCGGTAGAGGCGCCGTAGGCATCGGAGAACCCGTCGAACACTTCGATGGGCACCAGCACGGCAAAACCTGTGAGCGCCCCGACAAGATCTGCTTTTCTGGTTGGGACATTACACCACCGCAGTGCACGTGAAGTGCCATAGCTGAAGTAAAATGCGGAATAAAGATGGCCCAGCTTGTCCACCTGTTTCCATTCGGCGTTGTCGTTGAAGAAGCGGAACGACTGGCGGTTGGCATCTTTGTACCAGAGCTGATTAAGCCCTGCCAGCGTAAGACCATAGCCGGCCGCCGCCGTGATGCTAACGGTGCGCAGACGTTTTTTGTAGACGCGGGCGGAATCTACCTGCGCCCATGACAAGACAGGAAGAAGCAGGAAAAGGACAATCCACTTAGTCGGTGCCATCTTCTTCTTTGATTGCATCGGTATTGAATTCGGGATCGTCCTCCTGTTGTTGCTGACTTTGTCTTTTCTTGCGCGAAGATGTCCACAAGTCGCGGATGCGATCGAAGCTTTGCGTGTGAATAAGACTGGCGCCGGTGGTGATGGTGTTCTGGTTGTTTACCGAACTCAGGATGGGGTTTACGCTGGTGCGGCTATACATTTTTACGCGCAGCTTGCCATCGGGTGTAAGCGAATAGTCGACTGTCCAATCGCCCGCCAGCGACGACGGATTCTGTTGTGTGCCGTTGGCTGTTACTACGGTAGTGCTGTTGTTGTAGGTCCCATCGCCGGTTACGCGCAGGCGGCCGTTCAGAAATGTATAGGACAATCGTAGCTGAAATGTATTGAAACTTTCTTCGTCCATGGAGCCGAGATCGAGATCGATGGTGAGGTCTTCATCCACGTGGCTCATCCAGTTGCTGAGCTGGTTGGAGAATAATTCACTCAAACTGCTGACGACAGAGCCGCTGGTGCTGAGGGACTCGGGCGGTGAGAATTTGCGAAGTACAATGAGACTGAACACCTGCCGGTTCAGCTCCTGTTCATCCAGTTTATTTTTGAAGGCCGTGAACTGGAAGTCCAGGTTTACCGCGGGGTGATCGGGAATCGGGACACTTTTCGGCAGGTCGCGCGCGGTAATGTCGAACGAAATATCGGGCGCAAGCATGGCACCCTCCAGCTTCACCAGCACTTTTACCGGGTAGCGGCGCTGCAGCTGCGGTGCCTGGTTTACCTTGATCAACGGATCGATGGCCAGTACGAGCGGGGCGAACGATGCCATCTGGTTATATGTGGCGTTGATGTCCACGCGCGCACGATACGGATCGCCATACCACGTGATGCGGCTGCCCTTGTCGATCACAAAGTCTTTGTTGATGATGTTGTACATCGTGAAGTTGTACTTGCCTTCTGTAAACTGAAAGGGACCGAACATGGTGAAGTCTCCTTTCGTATCGATTTGCAGGCGCAGGTCGCCGTTGCCGCGACCCTGAATAATATCGCCGGCCTTGAGGTCAAAAATAATTTCACAGTAGGCGTCGGGCGTAACGTCCAGGTTCAGATCGAATGTGAGGCCTGTAAGGTTGATTTTATTTTGGAGATCCTTCTCTATTTTTTTCGTGAGGGTCGTATCGTTGAAATTCACCAGAGAGATAAATTCCTTCTTGTCTACCGAAGCAGATCCGCTCAGCGGAATGTATACGTGCGTATTTTTTTCTGTGCGTGCCGTGGAAGCGATGTTCATGTTGGACAGCGGCCCGCGAAAGGTTACATCACCACTGGCGTATGCCTGTCCATAAAAGAGACTGTTGTCGCGCGAAGATGTGTTGAGCACCTGGAAGTTTGCAAAGTCGGCACGCATCTCGATGGCCATGCTGTTAAAACCCACGTGTGTAATCTCGCCTTGCAGGGTGGCCTTGTTCCGCAGGTTGTCCTGCAGCTCAATGTGCTTGAAGTAAATCGAGTTGGGCGTTAGTCCGATCGTGCCGGTAAAGCGATACAACGTCTTCAGGTAGTTGATCATGATCTGGCCGTCGGCCACCTTTCCTTCGCCGCGAATCTGCGGGTTGTCCAATTCTCCTGTAATGCCAAACTTGCCGGAAACAGTTCCGCCGATGTTGCTGAAGATGTCGATCAGGAACGGTTCCGCAATCTTGAGATTGGCCTTGTCGAGCATGGCTGTCAGGTTGAGCGGGTTGTCCTTGCGTGTGGGACTGTAGTCGCCGGCCAGGTGAATGATCCGGTTGCTCATGCGTTCAACAAAAAGGTTGATGTTCAGTTTATTTTCCAGCGTGTCCCAACGGTTTTCGCCGGTCAGGTTGCCGATCAGAAAATCATTGATCGTAAGGTCGGTTATGTTGATGGAATTCTGAATCAGCGGCTTCTTGTAGTAATTGCTGATATCGAACTCCGCATCGGCCACGCCGGCAAACTTTTGTGCCGTCAGCACATTGAAGATAGACATGTTGAGGTTGTCGATGTTCAGGGACACGGTCTTGCTCGGGTCGGACGATATTTTACCATCCAGCTGGATGGACTGATCCAGGTTTACCAGCGCCAGATTATGGAATGTCCAATCGGTGCCGTTCAGTGCCACGTAATTGTCTGGCGCAAACGACCACTTGCGTTCCAGCAACTGAAGCTGGGAGGGATTCATCACAATCACCGTACTGTCGCGCAGAAAGTTGATGCCGCCTTTCAGGCGTGCGTAGTTGGTTTGCCCGTCGTGGTCGGCGTCGAGCGAAAAATCAATATGATTCCGGTTCCAGATAGCTTCCGCCAGCAGGTTGCGCGTGCTGAGATTCGGGTTGAGAATCTGCTTCTCCGAGTTCACGGTGATCATGGACAGCACGCTCGTGCTGTCCGATATTTTGGATACCGTCAATTCGATATTGGACTTGAGGAATGTTTTTCCTTCGTACTGTAACGAGTCAAACTCCGAGTAGATGTTAAAGATGGTTGTGCGGCCGCTGGTAAACCTGCCGTCGAAGCGTGTGTTGGGGGAGAGCTTCATGTCCAATCCGAGGAGGCTGGTGATGGGCTTTATGTTTTTAAGATTTACGGCGATTCGCGCTTCGTATGATTTTGGCTTCAGCGTTTTCTGCCGATAGTATTCCGCGATTTTTACTTTGTCGTTCCCGAGGTTGAGAATAATTTCCCGGATCAGCGTTTGAATGTCCAATGATATATCAGAGAAGTTATAGCTTCCGCTGGCGTCCACATCGAGTAGGGTGGATGATACCTTGAACTGCCGTTGTCCACCCTGGCGTTGAGCGTCGAGTTGCACGTGGTCCAGCTTCATGTTCTGATTTTTGTAGATCACATGCAGATCGTTTACGTTGGCCGTGCCGCGCAGCGAGTCCAGTGTCAAACCCTGAATGTTCGCATCCACATTGGCGTGCAGAAAAATACTGTCCCGCGCCAGCTTGAGTCTGTGCAGGTATGCCGTGTCCAGTTGTGCGAGGATCTTTATTTCATTCCGGTTGTCGCGGAGATCGATTGATCCGCGCGCCAGCATCTCCAGGTTCGGGTCGTTTATCTGGACAAGCCCGCGGAACAGGCCGGTGGCAAAACGCGCATCGGTGCGAATGTTTGTATAGTTATAGCCGCGGATGCCGATCGACGTGATGCGGCCATTCAGCAGAAAATCTGCCGTGCTCTGCGTCAGTCCCATGCCGCTGATCTTTCCATCCAGCGTAACTTTTTGAAACTGCGTCGTGTCATTCAGGTATCGTCCCATGTCGAAGCCTGTGAGCGCGAGCCGTCCTTTATAGATCGAGTAGTCAATATTTTTCTCGTTGATCTTGAAGTTAATGTCCGATTTGATCGAGCCAAGCTTGCTGACAAAAGAACCGTTGGCCACAAAGTCATTCGGATAACCGAGAAATTGTCCATGCATGGCGAGGATGCCCAGCGGCTTGATTCGTTGCAGCGTGGCGTCGTTGAAAACAAAGGCGATGTCCTCGGGGTCGAGGCGCGAGTTTTTTACGTTCAGGTTTATGAAGGTCTCGTTAAAGTTGGGTAGTCCCTCCATGTCCAGCGATCCATACAGCTCCGTATTGCCGAGTCCGATGGACATTTTGGTGAACTTGAAATTGCTTACACGTCCGTTGAAAACGCCACTGAGGTTGAGCGGCTGCTTGACGCGATGCACGCCCGGCGCGAACAAATCCAGATCTTTCGGGTGGATAATCGTGTTGCGCAGCGTAGCGTGGATCTTCACCTTGTCCACGAAATCGTTCAGTTCACGATGTCCGTTGTAGCGAAAGATTACCGTGTCCGAGATCCGGCTGTCTCCCGCCTGCAAGTCCAATCCTGTAAACTCCATGCCGGTTTGCGAGAGGCGGAAGAACGTGCTCAATTGTTTTACCGTGAATTTGCTTTTCAGATCCTGCGCGATGAGTGTGCGCACAAAGAATTCCGTTGTGTCCCCCAGCACTACAAAGCTTCGTAGTTGTCCTTCGTCTACCGCCAGCGAGAAGTGCTGGTAGTCGAAGCCGTATTGCACGGTGTCTGCGTCCTGGTTATTGTAGGTAAACTGACTTTCGTTGAGGAAAGCTTCGCCAATGTTGATGCGCGGAGCTTTGCCTGTGCCACCGCCGCCTCCGCCGGCATATCCTTTATTGATCCGGTCGATGAATACGTTGATGTTGAGATCGCGGGCCGTATCGCCATCGTTGATGTTGGTAAGGTATACATGCGCGCTGTCCACAAACACACCGTCTATGTTGATGTCGCGGGCATCCAGTAACTGAAGCAGTTTAAAGTTGATGAGAATCTGTTTGGCGCCGATCATGCGGTTTCCTTCCAGGTCGTAGATGTTTACGCCGGTAAGCTCCAGGCGGTCAAACCACAACATGCGAAACCCTTTTGCCGACGTGGGAAAGCCTACAACCTTGGTGAAATCTTTCAGGAACCGTGACGCCAGCCAGTTTTGTACGGGCGGCATCTGCAAAACCAGGAAGGCCGAAATAATCACAAAGGATGTGGCCGCAAAAAGATACGCCACGGCTTTTCGAATTCTATTTTTGATAACTTGCCGGTTCATTCTATCAACACATGAATCCTGTTATCCTTGCCATTGAATCTTCGTGCGATGAAACATCTGCCTCTGTGATAAGAAACGGCAAGGTACTTAATAATATTATCGCCACACAGGCGATCCACCAAAAATACGGCGGCGTGGTGCCTGAGCTAGCCTCACGCGCACATCAGCAAAACATTGTTGCTGTTGTAAACGAAGCACTTGAGACAGCCAACGTTTCAGCAACAGAATTGAGCGCCGTCGCGTTCACGCGCGGTCCCGGGTTAATGGGCGCATTGCTCGTAGGCGTATCGTTCGCCAAAGGGCTCGCACTCGGCCTCAACATTCCCCTCATCGAAGTCAACCACATGCAGGCGCATATACTGGCGCACTTCATTGAAGACCCGAAACCGGAGTTTCCGTTTCTGTGCCTTACCGTCAGCGGAGGCCATACACAAATCGTGCAGGTAAGAAGCTTCACCGACATGGAGGTAATCGGTCAGACACACGATGATGCCGTGGGCGAAGCCTTCGATAAGGCGGCCAAGATTATGGGATTGCCGTACCCCGGCGGACCTTTAATCGACAAGCATGCACAGTCCGGAAATGCAAACGCGTACAAGTTCTCCGAAACCGTTATGCCCGGTCTCGATTTCTCCTTCAGCGGCATCAAGACTGCCTTTCTGTATTTTCTGCGCGACGAGAAACTGAAGAACCCCAGTTTTGTAGAAGAGAATCTGAATGATATCTGCGCCAGCCTGCAACAGCATCTGGTAAATATGCTGTTGAAAAGAGTTGATCAGGCCAGTGAGCAAACGGGCATCCGGAACATAGCCATCGCGGGTGGGGTTTCGGCTAATTCAGGACTGCGCGCCGGCCTGCAACTGTTGGGTGAAAAACGGGGATGGAATATTTTTATACCCTCATTTCAATATTGTACTGATAATGCCGGCATGATCGCCATTGCGGCCCACTATAAATTTCTGGCAAACGACTTTACCTCGCTGGCTGTAACGCCGCTGGCGCGGATGCCCGTTTGATTTTTGATTCATTCCCCGAATATGAAGGCGCTGAACGATTTAAAGATAACACAGCATCGGTACACGGTTAAGCCAGCAGATGTTGCGGCCTTCAACCATGAAACCGTGCATGCCGTATGTTCTACCTTTGTGCTGGCCCGCGAAGTGGAGTGGACAACGCGGCAATTTGTACTGGCGCTGCGCGACGATGACGAAGAAGGCATCGGCACACACCTGAGCATCGATCATAAAAATCCCGCATTTGTCGGCGAAGAGATTATCTTCACCGCACAGATCGAGGAACTAAACGGCCACGAATTGGTTTGCACATTCCAGGCTCACGCCAACGGGCGACTGATAGCCACCGGTAAAACCGGTCAGAAGATTTTGAAGAAAGAAAAGATTGAAAGAATATTGAAAAAGCCATAAAATGTCAGTCGCTCGCCTCCGGGCGGGCGAGTGACTACTACATGCAGGCCTCCGGCCTGACAGCAAAGAAAGTATGGCAATGAGACAAAGGACATGAAACAAGACCAACGATTTTCCAATAACATCAACGTACGCAACCGGCAGGCAGGCTTCGAGTTTGAGCTGTTGGATAAATATGTGGCCGGCATGGTATTGATGGGCACGGAAATTAAATCCATTCGCGAAGGCAAAATCAACCTGCAGGACGGCTACTGTTACTTTAACAACGGCGAGCTGTTTGCCAAGGGCATAAACATAACACCGTACGCGCAGGGCACACATTACAATCACGAAGCCACCCGCGAGCGAAAACTTTTGCTCAAGCGTTCTGAAATAAAGAAGATCGAAGCGCGTATAGAAGAAAAGGGTTTGACATTAGTACCCACGCGCCTGTTTATAAACGAGCGTGGCCTCGCCAAACTTGAAATTGCCATCGGCCGCGGTAAGAAATTGCACGACAAGCGCGACTCCATCCGCGAGCGTGATGCCAAGCGAGAGTTGAACAGGTTAAAATTGAAATAGTAAAAATCGAAAGACCCACCCCGATGAATAGTATTGACTATGGCGTATGCCGCCTGAGTGTTATGCCTGTGCGTGCTGATGCCTCAGACAGGGCCGAACAGGTAACACAACTGCTTTTTGGCGATCACTACGAAGTGCTCGAAGAGTCTCAAAACAAAAAGTGGCAGAAAATCCGCATAGGCTTCGATCAGTACGAAGGGTGGATCGACGCGCGCCAGCACCACCGCGTATCGAAAGAATACTTTGAGTACCTGGACAAGTCCGAATTCAAGATCACCACCGACCTTACCTCCAGCCTGTTGTACAACAAAAGTCCGCTGGCCATTTTAATGGGCAGCATGATCCCCATCTCCAGCTCCGAGCTGTTCAAGATGGAAGAGCAGTTCGCCTTTAACGGCGAAGCCAAAAACGTGGGGCAGAAGCGCGAGTTCGAGTTTCTCAAAAACATCGCCTATAAATATCTCAACGCACCGTATCACTGGGGCGGTAAAAGTCCTTTTGGAATAGATTGCTCCGGCCTTACGCAGATGGTGTTTAAAGTGTGTGGCTACAAACTCTTTCGCGATGCGAGCCAGCAGGCCAATCAGGGCAAGTCCATCAAAACATTCGATCAGCTCAAGCCCGGCGATCTTGTGTTCTTCAAAAACGCAGACTCAAAAATCAGCCATGTAGGCATAGCGTTGGGCGACGACAGGATCATTCACGCTTCCGGCCGCGTGCGCATCGACCACCTTAGCGAAGATGGCATCCTCGACCTCGAAACAAAAATCTTCACCCACAGCTTCTCCCACATCCGCAGAATTCTGGCAGACTAAACAATGTCCAGAGCCTGCATTTTTTACTTCCGTGAAAGTCCGTGCTTTCCGTGAGCCCCTGCATTTTTTTGCTCAAGGTTTGGAGAAGCAGAGTCGATTTTAATTTCAGTAAAATCACCCTGTCCTTTTGCGTCGATCCTCTTCAAAATAAAGTGAAGAGCGAATCCAAAAAAGTTAAAAACAATCATCCGCGTCGCCGCTGGCAATTACCAGATACTGGTTTGCGCAGTTGTTTCCTAACAGTATTGCGCTTATATTACCATCATGAATACACGGGTATTGGTGTTAAATCAGGATAACAGCCCTCTCATGGTCTGCTCGATTGAACGCGCCTTTATACTTGTGTTTCTTAACAAAAGCGAAATGGTGCGTACCGCCAACGGACACAAGCTCCACTCGGTGTCCAAAACGTACCCGATGCCTTCTGTTATACGCCTCAACCGATATGTGAACGCCCCTTACAAGGGCGTTAATCTTACCCGGCAAAATATATTCAAGCGCGATGGACACGAGTGCCAGTACTGCGGCACCAAAAAAGAACTCACCATCGATCACGTAGTGCCACGCGCACATGGCGGCGGCGACACTTGGACAAACCTCGTAACAGCCTGCAAGCGCTGCAACGCCAAAAAAGGAAACTACCTCCCCGACGAAGCCGGCATGCCCCTGCGCAAAAAACCTTACAAGCCGTCCTACGCCATCTTCCTCAAAGATCACCTCAGCGGCCAGGCCGACGAATGGGACCCATACCTCGGCGCACATCCCACCCATCATTAAGAATCACTACAGTCGCTCGCCTCTGGCGAGTGACGACTATCCCCAGGCCTCCGGCCTGCCAGCAAAGCATCCTGTGG
>JAESFU010000622.1_pt1 | contig 14765 bp, 11 predicted proteins | sample 9269461 | NCBI WGS metagenome assembly JAESFU01 (sample SAMN14502556, study PRJNA617107) | algae metagenome | isolation source: Stenomitos rutilans HA7619-LM2 and co-occurring heterotrophs from cave walls | place: USA: Waikapalae cave, Hawaii | collected 2009-07-28
GCAGAAACAGTTATAGTCAGTCGTGCAGCCAGATGCACCTATTCCAATGAAGAACCTTATTACGAGCTTGCTCCTCCTGTTTTCCGCTTCCGCTTTTTCGCAACATCCATTGAATTCTATTCAGGCCGGCGCCGGTTATACGCGCGACTTTCCAGGCCTTAACGGATACACGATACGCGTTCAGTTTGCGCACCAGCCAATGGAACGTTTACAAGTTGGCGTTGGTGTTCAGTCTGTGGACGCTTCCGGTTTTCCAAGAACAAAGAGTGTTAAAGAGTTTACACGCGCACGCACGTTGGATCTTTTCGCCAACTACTCCCTGATCAGCAGCGAATCTCATTATGTGCGCGTCGGCGCGGGATATGCGTTTTCTTATTACAACATTCGCCGTGCATATCCTGTTGTTGGTCCAACCGAATATCAATGGCCCTCGCAGGACGTAAAAGGAAGTACATCGGGACTCATCTTTTCCGCCGAGTATGAACATATTTTGCCGGGTGAACTTTTTGGAATTGGCGGACGCATTTCAAGTTTCAAAGCGTTCGATCATTTGTTTGTAATCGGAGTGTTCGGAACGATTCACTTTTAATCTTCATCTCAGGCCGCGCAATATCTTTTTCACGATGGCCGGTCCTTCATAAATAAAGCCTGTCCATACCTGCACCAGTGTAGCACCTGCTTCAAGTTTTCGTTTCGCATCTGATGCAGTGAAAATGCCACCTGAACCGATGATCGTCAACTTTCCGGCCGACTTCTCCGAAATGTAGCGGATCAACGCGTCTGATCTTTCAGCGAGAGGTTTGCCGCTGAGTCCGCCTGCGCCGATTGATTTAGCCAATTCTTGCGATTTTGAAGACAATGCATCACGGCTTATCGTTGTATTTGACACGACAAGTCCGTCGAGCGAAATTTCTGCAGCCAGATCTATGACATCATCAACTTGCGGAGGAGTAAGATCCGGGGCGATCTTCAGCAAGATCGGTTTCATCTTTCCATTTTGACTGTTGATCGTTTGCAGATGCGAAAGTATTTTTCTGAGCGACTCCTTTTCCTGCAATTCACGAAGGCCGGGTGTGTTCGGCGAACTCACGTTCACCACGAAATAATCAACAAGATCATACAACGCGCGAAAACATATTTCATAATCCTTCCACGCTTCTTCGTTCGGTGTGATTTTATTTTTGCCGATGTTGCCCCCAATGATAAATGCTCCTCGTGATCGTTCAGGAGACCGGGTGTTTTCAATTGTTGCTTGCCGGTATTTACGAAGGCGGTCAGTGATTACTTTCACCCCATCGTTATTGAAGCCCATCCTGTTGATCAATGCCTGGTCATGCGGCAATCGGAACAACCTTGGCTTCGGGTTTCCTTCCTGAGGAAGGGGTGTAACGGTTCCTATTTCAACATGACTGAATCCAAGAGCCCGTAGTTCATCGAGATATCGCGCGTTTTTATCAAAACCTGCAGCGAGTCCGACAAGGTGATTGAAACCGATACCGAACGCTGTTACAGGATTTGCGGCGATGCCTGATGAGAAATCGAACAGTTGTTTTATCACGGGAATTTTTGCAGCGAGCGACAAACAATTCATTGCAAAATAATGCACCGCCTCAGCCGGAAACAGGAACAGGATTGTACGAATAAGCTTATACATCGGCGCCGCGAATATACTCGATTCGGCAGGCCTGACTTAACATTCCGTTCTATTAAATGCCCCATGAAAAAGCTATCTTTGAAAGGAAGTTGCATAAACAACTATATATGCAGGAAGCCTACATTGTTGCCGGCTACAGATCGGCCGTTGCTAAAGCAAAAAGAGGGGGATTCCGGTTTTACCGCCCCGATGATCTGGCCATTGATGTGATCAACGGATTGCTCGCATCTGTGCCCCAATTGGAAAAAACCAGGGTCGACGACGTGATCGTTGGCAACGCGGTTCCGGAAGCAGAGCAGGGCTTACAGGTTGGACGAATCATTGCTGCGCGCGCCCTGGGATTTGAAGTGCCCGGCATGACCGTCAACAGGTATTGTGCATCGGGACTCGAAACAATTGCCATTGCGACGGCGAAGATCAGGACCGGTCAGGCGGATTGTATTGTAGCTGGCGGAACTGAAAGCATGAGTATGGTTCCGACTGCCGGATGGAAAACGGTACCGGCTTTTTCGATCGCGAAAGATGAACCCGATTATTATTTAAGTATGGGCCTCACCGCTGAGGCCGTTGCAAAAGAATATAAAGTAAGCCGCAAGGAGCAGGATGCATTTTCATTGCAATCGCATCAGAAAGCAATTAACGCAATTGCGAGCGGTTACTTCAAAGAAGGAATTCTGCCGATCACTGTTGAACAGGTTTATCTCGATGAGAAAGGAAAGAAAAAGACGAAATCTTTTGTAGTGGATACGGACGAAGGTCCACGGAGTGATACGAACATTGAAGCGCTCGCGAAATTGAAGCCAGCGTTTGCGGCAAATGGTACAGTTACCGCAGGTAATTCATCTCAAACATCCGATGGGGCAGCATTCGTACTCGTAATGAGCGACCGTATGGTGAATGAACTGGGCATCAAACCGATCGCGCGACTGGTGAGTTGTGTGAGTGCCGGCGTGCATCCGCGTGTAATGGGTATTGGTCCGGTTGAAGCAGTTCCGAAGGCGTTGAAATTTGCCGGAATGAATTTGTCTCAGATCGATCTTGTTGAATTGAATGAAGCATTTGCTTCGCAATCTGTCGCAGTAATTCGCGAGCTTGGCATCAATCCGGAAATTGTAAACATCAATGGTGGCGCGATTGCACTTGGACATCCTCTCGGTTGTACAGGTTGCAAACTTACGATTCAGCTTACGCATGATTTGAAGAGACTGAACAAGAAATATGGAATAGTAACCGCCTGTGTTGGTGGCGGCCAGGGGATAGCAGGGATTATTGAGAGGCTGTGAGCTCTAAGCTGTGAGCTATGAGCTTTGAGCCGTCAGCTATCAGCTTTTTGGGAGCCGGACTAATCATCAATGATCGACCATCTGTTCAACTCGTGAAGACAATGTATCAAATCACATCAAAAAGATACTGTGACTTAACTTGTCACCGAGGGTGGAACTGTATTTGCATAATAATGTGAATAGATTTGCGTTAAGATTGTACTTACTAACCCATTCTTTTTTAGAAGCCGTAGCCTTGCTGCGGCTTCTGCATTTGTAGCTAATTTCGCCGAAACGGATTTGATGGAATTATCGATTACCACGCCCGCGTTGTTGTTTCCTGCGATATCCTTGTTGATGCTTGCGTACACAAACCGGTTTCTTGCAATTGCAAACCTCATCAGGAATCTGCATGCGAAGTATAAACTGGAGCCAAACGAGAAGCACCTTATCACGCAGATCCGCAATCTGCGTATCAGGATCCGGCTGATAAGATCTATGCAGGCGATGGGAGTACTGAGTTTCCTTTTTTGTGTGGCGTGCATGTATGCGCTGTTCCGGGGTTGGAACGAAGCGGGCTATATCATTTTTGCGATCAGTATACTCTGCTTTATGATTTCGCTGATCACGTCCCTTGTGGAGATCACCCTCAGTACCAGGGCGCTTGAAGTAGAACTCAGCGATATTGAAGAATTGAGTCAATCGAATTTTTTTTCGGATATGTTGCGGGGCAAGGACCCCAAATAATGGGCAAGCGATCGGGGTTGATCCGCACGGATGTTGCCCCGAATATTTTCACGACCTTTGCACGTAATGAAAATATTGTTTAAGTATCTGCGGCCTTATCGTTGGCTTGTGGGCTTGACGCTTCTGCTCGCCGCGATAAACACCGGCTTTTCATTGATCGACCCGATCATTTTCGGCCGGCTCGTAAAACTCGCTTACGATCATCAAAAAGCACCCGGAGGATTATATGGATGGGACACCTTCCTTCCCATGTTGCTTTGGTTGTTACTCGCTTCTATTGGAGTTGCGATGGTAAGCAGGATAGCAAAAAATTTCCAGGATTATTTTTTGAATGTCATCATCCAGAAATTCGGTGCGAGTGTTTTCACCGACGGCCTGAAGCATGCGATGCGATTGCCATACCAGGAGTTCGAAGATCAGCGCAGCGGTGAAACCTTGAGTGTGTTACAGAAAGTTCGCAGCGATACCGAAAAGTTCATGAACTATTGCATCAATGTGCTGTTCGGCATTATCGTGGGTGTGGTATTCATTTCGGTGTATGCCGTTTCGATCCATTGGTCATTGCCGCTGGTTTATTTCGGTGGAATCATTATGCTCGTCATCATCACGAATGTTCTGAGCAAAAAAATAAAAACCATCCAACGCACCATCGTGTCGCAAACGACAGCGCTGGCGGGTGCCACAACTGAGTCGCTGCGGAACATAGAGCTTGTGAAAAGTCTTGGACTGACGACACAGGAAGTAACAAGGCTCAACAACAATACATTCAAAATTCTCGGACTGGAGCTCACCAAGGTGAAGAAGATCCGCAGCATCAGCTTCCTTCAGGGAACGTTCGTCAACACGTTGCGACAGGTAATTCTGTTCATATTGATGTGGTTGATCTACGGCAATGTGATGCCGGCTGAGCAACTCGTCACCATGCAGATATTTTCCTTCTTTGTGTTCGGACCGTTGCAGGAGGTTGGAAACATTTTGCTTTCATACCGCGAAGCGGAGGCTTCGCTTAACAACTTCAACAACCTGATGCGAAAAGCTCCGGAGTCGCAGCCCGCGAATCCGAAGCATTTGGGTGCGATCCATTCTCTGGAGTTTCAGAATGTTGGTTTTAAACATCAGACCGCACAGCAGCGTGCAATCGACCGGATAAGTTTCCGTGCGAAGCTCGGCGAAACTATCGCATTTGTCGGTCCATCAGGTTCGGGAAAAACAACGCTGATGAAATTGCTGGTGGGTTTGTACCGGCCGCAGGAGGGAAGAATCTTATACAATGGAGAGGATGAAAATGCGATCAGTTTTGACGACTTGAGAAATCAGATTGGTTTTGTGACGCAAGACACGCAATTGTTTTCGGGCACCATACGTGAAAACCTTTTGTTTGTTGCCCCCGCGTCTACAGAAGAGGATCTGTTGGAAGTGATGAGGAAGGCTTCATGTCAGAATTTGTTGTTGCGTGCCGAGAAGGGCCTCGATACAATGATCGGAGAAGGCGGCCTCAAACTTTCAGGAGGCGAGAAACAACGGTTGTCGATAGCTCGCGCATTGTTGAGAAAGCCCAGGATACTCATCTTTGACGAAGCCACTTCTTCCCTGGATTCATTGACGGAAGAGGAGATTACAAATACGATCATTGAAGTGTCGAGTTTGCACAATCAGATCAGCATTCTGATCGCCCACCGTTTGTCGACGATCATGCATTCGGACAGGATTTATGTTTTGGAGAGGGGTGATATTGTTGAAACCGGATCGCATGAGGCGTTGATTGCAGAGAAGGGTTTGTATTACGCGATGTGGCGTCAACAGATTGGTGAGAGAAAGAAGGCCGAAACTGTTGCTGCATCCCCGGCAGTGTAGTTTAGGTTCGTTGATCCGATATTCCGGGAGACCGATTCAATACGAATGATATGGCAAAGCCAAGTTCACCGAATATGTTGTGGAGCCTGTTCGCGATGAGATGTCCGCGATGCAGAAGAGGACGGATGTTCAAAAGTTCAAACCCTTGGGCGTTGAGAGAAGTCTTTTCGATGCATGAGCAGTGTCCAGTGTGCCGTCAGCCATTTGAGCTCGAAGTTGGCTTTTGGTATGGAACGGGTTTCGTGAGTTATGGGCTATCGGTGTTTTACCTGATTTTAACCTTCGTGGTCTGGAAGCTTCTAATTGGAATGTCAACCGAAGACAACCGTGTTTTTTGGTGGATGGGCATCAGTATCGTATCACTAATTTTATTGCAACCCTGGTTGATGCGCTTCAGCCGGGTTGTTTATTTGTATTTTTTTGTACGACACGATCCTGACTATGCAAATACGAAGGTGAAGCAATTTGATTATCATAGCCGGAACGACAACTCCTGATCGTTCTGTCAATGACGTTCTTTTAATTCGGCTTTTGGCGTCGAAGGTCATCGACGGATTCAATACTATTCTTTAATGCCCGATTGTCGCATGCGGTGACATGGATGCCTCTCGATCCCGCGGGACATTTTTATGCCGACCAGCCTTCGCGATCAAGGCTTCGGTATTGAATTGCTTCTGCAATATGTTCTGCAACGATGGTTTCTTCATTGGCAAGATCACATATGGTTCTGCTTACTTTCAGGATGCGGTCGTATGCTCTTGCCGACAGGTTCAATTTTGACATGGCCAGCTTCAGCAGTTGTTGTGAAGCCTTATCGATGACGCAAATCTTCTTCAAAAGATTCGAACTCATCTGCGCATTGCAATGTGTTCCTTCGTTTTCCCGAAACCTTTCAAGTTGAATCCTTCGTGCATTCATTACGCGCTCGCGAATCAGTGCCGAGCTTTCACCTGAACGTGCGTTTGAAAGTTCGGAAAAGCCAACCGGGGTTACTTCCACATGCAGATCGATACGGTCGAGCAATGGCCCCGACACCTTGTTCAGATATTTGATCACGGCACCCGGCGGACAGGTACAATCTCGATCCGGGTGGTTATAGAACCCACAGGGACAGGGGTTCATGGATGCAATAAGCATGAAGTTTGCCGGAAAATCGACCGCGATTCTTGTACGCGATATCGTCACTTTTCTTTCTTCAATCGGTTGTCGCATCACTTCGAGCACGCTTCGTTTGAATTCCGGCAACTCATCAAGGAACAGCACACCGTTGTGAGCAAGTGATATTTCACCGGGCTGCGGAATGCTTCCACCTCCGACAAGCGCCATGTCGCTGATCGTATGATGCGGGGAACGGTATGGGCGTTTCGATATCAGCGTTGAATTTTCAGGCAACTTCCCCGCCACTGAATGAATCTTTGTCGTTTCGAGCGCTTCCGGCAATGTCATTGGGGGAAGGATCGTTGGTAGTCGTTTTGCCAACATCGTTTTACCTGCACCCGGTGGTCCGATCAATATTGCATTGTGCCCGCCCGCCGCTGCAATTTCCAACGCCCGTTTTATATTTTCCTGGCCCTTGACATCGACAAAGTCGCAGTCGAACTCCGATTGTGTATTGGAGAACTCATCCCTTGTGTTCACCTCAATAGGGTCAAGTTTGTTTTTACCGGCAATGAACTCAACTACCTCATTAAGGTGTGACACGCCGAACACCTTCAAATGATTTACCATTCCCGCTTCACGCGCATTTTGTTTTGGAACGATCAACGACTCATAACCATCACGCCTGGCCGTTATAGCGATGGGCAGCGCCCCCCGGATCGGAGACAGCCGTCCATCGAGATTCAATTCACCGATCATGACATACCTGATGAGGACATTCGCGCTTTTGATTTGTCCCGTCGCAGCGAGAATGCCTACGGCAATCGGCAGATCGAATGCCGTTCCGGATTTCTTCATGTCGGCAGGAGCGAGATTGACAATGATCTTCGATCTGGGCATGTAAAACCCGTTTGTCCGGATTGCACTTTCTACACGAAACAAACTTTCCTTCACGGCATGATCGGCTAACCCCACGATGAAGCTCTTCGTGCCGCTGAGAACATTGACTTCAATTGAAATTGTAATCGCTTCGACGCCATACACCGCACTTCCGTAAGTCTTCACAAGCATCACAGTAAAGGTCGCTCGGAGCGGGCCGGTAGCAATGAGAAGAATCGGGTAAAATAGACGGAAAAAGGCGACGGTATCGCCGCAAAAAAATGGGAACAAACGTAGAATAAACGGTTTCGACGCCGTTAAACTGAAAAGTTGAACCCGCCTCTCTCCCCACGTCCGATTTGTGAGACGTGCCTTGACCCTTGAACTCGCCTCACCTCGCGGTGAGTCAGACAGGCCCCGCCTCAGCTCGCGGTGAGTCGGGCTGGCCCCGCCTCAGCTCGCACTGAGTAAGGCACGCCTTGAACCTCACCGCATCTCCCGCACCGTTCCCTCAAACAACAGTTGCGTATTCGGATCCACCTCTACTCTCGTCGGCGCCTGCATCATCGGTATCGATATCATCGTTTCCCTCTCCTGTACCCGAACCGACTTCATCACCAATCCATCTCCACCCACCAGCTTCGTCAGCAGCGGAAACTCGAAAACATTATCCTGCATCTGGCGAACGGTCATCTTAACCGCTTTCGCCGCAACATCGTACCTCCACTCGATCTGCAACTTCGGATGCCCGACCGTATATAGCCATTGCCGGAAAAATGTCGCAAGGTTCCTTTCCGACGTACGCTCCATCACCATCCTGAAATCGTTTGTGCTTGCATTCTTCCCCGCATATTGTGCGTAATAACTTCTTAATCCCGACCAAAACAACGAGTCGCCCAACTGCTGCCTCAACATATGCAACACCCAGCTTCCCTTATCATATGAATTCGCATTTAGCAATTGCAGATAATCCGTCGTCGAACTGTCAACCACCGGCGTCGATCTTTTTGCGGCGAACGCGACAACGAGATCCCGCGACTTTTTCAATTCCGCTACCATCGAATCTCTTCCGTAGGCAGATTCGAGATACATCCACGAAAAATAATCCGCAAACCCCTCACTCAGCCACAAATGCGGCCAGTCGGTTTCCGTGACCGTATTTCCAAAATACTGATGCGCGATCTCATGCGCAACCAGCTTAACAATTGTGCGATTCCCCGTGACCGAAGTCTCGGGATAATAAATCGCACTTGCGTTTTCCATCCCTGCAAAAATCGTTTTCGATTCTACATTCGCGAGTTTCTCAAAAGGATACGGCGCGAGATTCTTCTGAAAGAACGGCAACACTTCGGCTGCAATAGAATAGTCGTGAAACCCCTTCACGCGATCCTCCGGGAACAACCATGATTGTACCTCTACGCATTCCGACTCACCCGCATGCCCAACCGAAAATTCGGCAACTCCCAATGCCATTACTTTCGTCGGTAACGGATCGGTCTCGCGCCACCTCGTCAACCTCATACCCTTACCGAGATCCGATTCCTCGATACGAATCCCGTTTGACACCACCTGGTAATGCGACGGAGCACTGACCGCAAACTCAACGCTGGCTTTATCTGAAGGATGATCAACACATACCAGCCAGTGATGCGCCCGGTTCGGCCAATGGTCCGAAAAAAATGTGCGCCTGTTGTATTTGTTGCGTGAGATCACAAGTCCATTTGCCGGAACACCACGATAAGCGATCTTATATATCAATACACTGCCGACAGTTGCTGAGGTCCCGGCATTGATCTTTAAAACATCTGAAGCATGCGAAAAGGAGAGTGCCTTTCCATTTTCACTGGTCACGGAAGTAACCCGCATTCCTTTTCCGTCTTTATCAATTGAAGTCAGATCAAAACTAAACGAAGAGGAGGGCTTGATCACTTCAAACGACACTGTTGCTGTGCAGGCAATCGAATCATTTGCATCGGATACAGCCACTTCATATACATACGATTTGACGTCCACAGGTCGCGCCGACTGAACCTGCGCATACATTACAAAAGAAGCCGCAAGAAAAGAAACGAGAATCAATATTCTCAACATGATGTTTTCGTATTTCAGATCAAACTATAATCTTTCGAGCATTTCAACAACCTTTTCCCGGCGAAGTATCACATATCCTATCCGGTCGTTGCTTACGCCTTCCTTCAACTGGTAACTGAACTGCAATTGGTCTTCCTGAATGCCGGTTTCGAAATATTTGAAGGAAATATTTGTAAAGTCTTTCAACTCGTGACCGATCTCATACAAATGAGTGGAAAGTATGAATACCGAATTGCGGATCTTCAGCAATCCTTTTATCACGGTGAGTGAACACTTCATCGCATCCTGCACATTCGTACCCTTGAACAATTCATCGATGAGCACGAGCCATTTTCGTTTGTCGTTTATCTTTAGAATCGTGTTCTTGATCCTCTGCACTTCGTTGAAAAAATAACTTTCTCCCCTCGCGATGTTGTCAACCACATTGATGTTGCTAAGCAGGCCATCAAACATGGTCAGCACCATTTCTCGCGCAGGCACTCCCATTCCAAGATGCGCCATGAACACAGCTGTGCCCACTGCACGGATGAAAGTGCTTTTGCCGGCCATATTTGCACCGGTGAGAAAAATGAAATTGCTTTCCTTGTTCATGTGTACATCATACGGCACTGGTTCACCCAAAAGCAGATGATACAATTCCCTCGCATCTATATACGGATTTGCCTGGTTCAGAAACTTTGGAAACGTAAGACCCAGCCTTTGCGTTGCAACTGCCATAGAATACCAGGCATCCAAACGACCGAAGATCCCGATCAACTCCATAGTCTCGGAACGATAGTGTTCGCGTGTAAATTTTCCGAAGTAAATGGTTTCCTGCCACGTGAAATCCTTTGCGGGCGGGCGTGCCGACAGCTCCTGCACTATCCTTCGCGACATCAGCTCGCGGGCCCTCGTGAGAAATGATTTCAACAATCCCGGTGCAGACTCGTCGTCAAAAAGGTCCGTCAGGTGCTTCATGCCACGCAAGAAGTCGGCGAAGTGCGACATCGAATATTTCACCAAAGAAAAATCAGCAGAATGAAACACCTTGTATGAAAACGCATTCATCAAGTTTGCACCCGAAGGAATCACATCAAAGTTTGTATCGAAATACTTCACGAGCACCATGATCGTACCATTGCTGATGCTCGACGGCCATCCGTCCAGTTTGTCTACGATGCTTTTGAGAATATCCTGCGTTTCTTCAATCTGCCTTAAGGTGCTGAACGGAGTTGTAAAATTGCGGTACAGCCACTCGCGTCCTTCACCAGTTCTGCAAAAATTGAGTTTATGAAAAAGGCTGAACTCTTCTTCAGAATGAAATATCGAGAGGTCGTTGTATGTGGTTTTGTCCAGTTCCATTGATACCTACCGGTCAAAAGCAAGCCTCTTTCCATTGCCTGCCGAGTTCCATTTTCCGTTTTCAAATACGAGATGGCCGTTCACAAATGTATGTGTTACCGATGCAGGAAAAGTCATGCCATTTAGCGGGCTCCAGCCACATTTATAATAAGTGTTTTGTGGCGAAACCGTGGTTTCTGTAGCTGGATCGACGAGTACGAGATCTGCAAAATATCCTTCTCGGATAAAACCCCGCTCCGCGATGTTGAAGGCACGCGCAACCGCATGGCTGGTTTTTTCAACAACACGTTCAATAGGTATCATTCCCTTCGAAGAGTAGTATAACATAAGCAACAGCGAATGTTGAACCAATGGAAGTCCGGCATGAGCGTGTTCATAATCTTCCGCCTTCTCTTCGATTGTGTGAGGGGCATGATCCGTGGCAATTACGTCCAGTCTGTCATCAAGCAATGCTTTCCACAAGGCCTCACGGTGCCGTGATTCTTTTATGGCAGGGTTGCACTTGATCCTGTTTCCCAGTGACGGGTAATCATCTGCAGTAAAATGCAAATGGTGCACGCAAACTTCCGCCGTAATTCGCTTATCGCTCAGATCGGTGAGATTCGAAAACAAGCGCAACTCTTCTTCGGTGCTGATATGAAGAATATGGAGCCGGCTGTTGTGTTTTTTAGCAAACTGGATCGCGACCAGTGAAGACTCAAAGCACGCACGCTCGTCGCGAATAAGCGGATGATCTGAAGGTTGTAGTTTCCTTCCCTCTGCTTTCATCCTCGAAAGGTTCTCACGAATTATCTTTTCGTCCTCACAATGTGTTGCGATGAGCACTTCACTTTCGCGGAAGATCTTGTCGAGGGTGAGATAGTTGTCAACCAGAAGGCCGCCGGTGGAAGCGCCCATAAATATTTTTATACCGCAGATACTGTCTTTCAAATCATTTATACGCAGCGCTTCATCGGCATTGTCATTCGATGTGCCCATGTAAAACGAGTAATTCGCGAAGGATGTCTTTCTTGCGATCTCATATTTGTCTTCGAGCAGGTTCACAGTAAACACCGGAGGGACAGTATTGGGCATTTCCATGAACGATGTGACGCCTCCGGCGACAGCTGCGCGCGATTCCGTCGCGATTGTGGCTTTATGCGTGAGTCCCGGCTCGCGAAAATGAACCTGGTCGTCGATAACACCGGGCAACAAAAATTTACCTTCGCCGTTTATTTCAATTGCATTCGACTGCACGTTGATGCGGGATGCGATCTTCTCAATCCGTTCGTTGCTGATGAGTACGTCATTTACCGACTGCCGTCCTTCGTTCACTACAGTGACATTTCTTATGAGGTATTTTTCCATATTTTCAAACATGCAGATTGCGCAATATATTCTAAAAACGCTGGTGTGTTTGACCATTACCGGATACTGCCCGAAGCTTGTTGCTCAATCAGTATTCCTTCCGCAGGGCGACAAGCAATATCTCTTTCTGGATCGTTTGCAGATCAAACTGGGTGGAAATCCGGATTTGAACTTGTCGGCTGACCGGCCCTTCTCAAGGCGGCTTGCCATGAATGCCGGTTTACTTGCGGATTCACTCCATCAGGCTGGAGCACTTAACCTATCGGCCAGCGATAAGCGAAACTTGCAAAGCCTGCTTATCAACAATTCGGAATGGTATCCGGGAACATATGCTCCTGCCGCGAGCAGGAAGCCATTTTTGAACGCCTTCTATAAAACCAAAGCGAACCTGTTTGAAGTAAATGAAAAAGATTTCTTTCTTGCAGTGAACCCGGTTCTACAGCTCCAGCAATCTGTCGAAAACGACCATTCGGAGCGCGTGTTCCTCAATACAAGGGGTCTGACGTTGCGAGGGATGATCGCACGAAAAGTTGGCTTCTACACCTATCTCGCCGAAAACCAGGAACGGCCGCCGTTATTTGTGGGTCAATATATTGCTGTAAACCGGGCAGTGCCTGGAGCAGGATTTTACAAAACTTTCAAAACAACCGGTTTCGATTACCTTGATGCAAGGGGTGGAATTACTTTCAACGCTGCAAAGTTTATCGATTTTCAATTTGCGTATGACCGCAACTTCATAGGCAACGGATACCGCAGTTTATTGCTCAGCGACTTCTCAAACAATTACCTTTTTCTAAAGATTAATACACGGGTTTGGAAGATCAACTATCAGAATGTGTTCATGGAGCTGAACCCGCAATTTGTAAGGACCGGCGACAACCTGCTCGACAAGAAATATGCAGCAATGCATCATCTGAGTGTGAATGCCACGAAATGGCTCACGCTTGGGTTATTCGAGGCGGTGATCTTTGGCAGGAAGAACCGGTTCGATTTCATGTACCTGAACCCAATCATTTTTTTGCGTGCCGCCGAACAGCAGAATGGAAGTCCGGATAATGCAATCATCGGATTTGACGCGAAGGCGAACATTGGTCGCAGAGCTCAGGTGTATTCTCAAATTTTGCTCGACGAGTTTTTGTTGAAAGAAGTTCGTGCAGGAAACGGCTGGTGGGGCAACAAATTTGGTGTACAACTTGGAGCGAAATACATTGATGTGTTCAACGTTCCCAATCTTGATGTGCAGGGCGAGTTGAACGTGGTTCGCCCTTTTACGTACTCGCATTATGATTCCTCGGCAAACTACAGCCACTATAACCAGCCGCTGGCCCATCCACTCGGAGCGAATTTCATTGAAGCAATCGGTATCGTCAGGTATCAACCGGTGCCTCGATTATTTGCTTCTGCAAGACTGATTTACTGGAGGCAGGGACTTGATTCAGGAGTGGCAAGTTTAGGCAGCAATATCTTTAAGTTGTATACTACACGACCCGGAGAGTATGGCTTTGGTTTGCCGAACGGGGTACCTTCGCGGGGCTTCAACGCACAACTTCTTGCCTCTTATGAATTGCGAGAAAATCTTTTCATAGATGCATCGGTACTGCTAAGACGTTTGCGTTCGGAAATAGTCATCCAACGTCCCACCACTTCGGTTCTTACATTAGGGCTTCGCATGAACATGCACAGGCGTGAATACGATTATTAAAGTCAATCACAGCGGAGATCTTATCATGACATTCTTAGCCTTCGAAGATCAGCGAGAACATGATCATTCGCGAATTAAGGCGATCGACGACATTCGAAAATTTCAGGCTTTCATCGCGACTGTGTGAATTCATAAGACCGTTGCTGATCTTAAGCTCCGGTGAAAGTATGAATACGGGAAAGTAGAAATTGAATCCGATGCCGGCTTCGACACCAACATCGTAAGGTTTCAGTTTGATCATATCCTCCGCCTTCTTTGCTCGCGCGTTCGATGCCAGGTCGTATTCGATCTTTCCTCCTGCAAACATGTAAACCCTGAAGTTGCCAATTCGGTCTGATCGAAACTTGAGATGCACCGGCAAACCGAGCAAAATCGATTCAACCCTTTTTGTCATCACAGGTTGTTCTTCTTTCGAGCCATCGGGATATTTAAGCGCGTAAGTAAGATCCTTGTATGAAAACAAAAATTGGGGGAAGATCGCACGCACCTCAAATCTTGGTGAAAGACGGTAGGTGTGCATACCGGCGAGTCCGAAACCACCTGAGTTCACGGGGTTCACCGACATTACGCTATCGTATTGCAGAAACCTCGGGTGGTGACTTACCTGGAACCGCGAATTATTATAAATGAGTGCAATGCCGAGGTAGTACTTTTTGTCGTCATGATCCGGCAGATACAGTTCTTTTTGAGCAGTAGCGACGAATGCCGAAAGCACGAAAGCGGTAACAAAAGTAAGCCTGGTTAAACATTTCCTTTTTTGCCACAATAGATTGTACATATTCCTAAACTC
>JAESFU010000623.1_pt1 | contig 14759 bp, 11 predicted proteins | sample 9269461 | NCBI WGS metagenome assembly JAESFU01 (sample SAMN14502556, study PRJNA617107) | algae metagenome | isolation source: Stenomitos rutilans HA7619-LM2 and co-occurring heterotrophs from cave walls | place: USA: Waikapalae cave, Hawaii | collected 2009-07-28
CTTCTGCTTTCAACGGCGAAATGCTCAGGGAGATGTCAACCAGCGTGCCGTTCTTGTGCAACCGCTGCGTTTCGAAGTGGTCTATCCGCTCACCTCGTTGAAGCCGATCGATAATCCGCGGTTCCTCGTCACGTCGGTCCTGCGGAATAAGCAACGTAATCGATCTGCCGATCGCTTCCGCGGCGGTGTAGCCGAACAGCCGCTCGGCGGCTGCGTTCCAGCTCGTAATCACGCCGTCCAGACCCTTCGTGATGATCGCATCATCCGAGTTGTCGACGACGGAAGCACGCAACGCGCCAGCAACGTCTGCCCTCTTGAAATCGTCAACGTTCTTAAATGCCAGCATGTGGCTTTCCGGTTCGTCGTGTTCCAGCTTCAAACGGTGAACATTCTGCCGCGTTACTCAGGTGCATCGACTCGACCAAGCGTGCATCTCGATCATATCGAGATGGTACTGCACTGAGGAACGACCTCCAAGCTTGCCGCCGCGCTCGTTGCACAGTGTTTTTGCAAGTTTGCACCCAAACACCAGCCTGAAATAGCACTGGTTTGCCAAATGCTTTGCTTTCAGAGCCTGTAAACAACAAATGCCCTCAATGCACAGTGCATTCAGGGCTGTACTGCAGGATCAGTATCCCACAGTGACTTATTTTGCGATGAAGTTGCTATTGCAGGATCTTATGCCACCGCAGCCAGCTCGCTGTTCACCGCGAACTGCACGCCGATCGACTGATGCCTTCCGATCGCGCCTGCGACCCTGACGACGGTGCCGTGGACCATGCGGTCTGACGGAAGGATGTTCTTGCCATTCCAATCGACCACGAGGAGGACCTCTTCGCCGGGGGCGAGGGGGCGGCCGTTTTCGAGGTGGATCAGTGCACCGCCGGAGGAGAGGTCGCAGGTCTTGGCTGCGAGGTAGCGGCGCGAGGGGCAGTGGAAGATCTTGCAGGGCTTGGCGACCGAGCGACGTGCGTACCTTCGGCGCTCCTTGCCGCCTGAGGTGGGCGCGTCGGTGGCATCGACCTGCGTGTCGGTGTCAGCGAGAACCGAATCGGTAAGTGCAGAATCAGTGAAGGCCGAATCGTTGAAGGCCATGGTCTGATCCTCCGTGATCAGGACTACGGGAACGTCATGCGCCAGACACTCCTGAAGGGAGGTCTGAACGCCGGGCGCAAAGCCGCGCCCAGGGTCGATAATCGGGCGTTCCACGCCCTCAACTGAGAGAACCTACGGGTTATCAACATCTTTCGACATTTCCGGGGGAGAATCTTGGGGAGTGAGTTCGTTGGGCCGATAACACAACCCAAGGCCCCGGAGCACGCTCAGAATGGACCTTTCTGTTCTCATCCCTACCTATCAACGACCGGACAAGCTGGCTGTGTGCCTCCGTGCACTGGCCAACCAGACGCTGGCCACCGACCGCTATGAAGTGCTCGTCGGGCTCGATGGGAGCGACCCTGCAAGCGAGCGGGCAGGTCGGGAGGCATGGGGTGCTTGCAAGGCCCGGCTGGTTATCGAAGAGTGCCCACGGTCGGGGCTCAACCCCGTCCGCAACCGGATGATGGATCGCGCGACCGGGAAGTACCTGGTCTCATTGAATGATGACGTGGAGCCGTGCAGGACGTTTCTTGAGTCGCATCTCAACGCGCACAAAGAGGCAGAGGCGAAGGTCGGCGAGGTGGTGATCAGCGGGTATTCGCCGTGGAAGCAGCAGGAGCGGCCGACGCTCTTTGACCGCTTGGTGGGCGAGAGCTCGATGATCTTCTTCTTTGACCAGATGACGCCCGAGAAGGTGGCGGAGAAGGGCCGTTGGCACGACTGGGGGTTCCGGCACTGCTACGGGTTGAACTTCTCGACGAACCTGGAACGCGCGCGCGAGTCGGGGAAGTTCACTGCGTTCCATCTTGCGTATGGCTACGACGACGTCGAGCTTGCGTATCGGTTGAAGCAGCGGTACGGGATGCAGGTGCTATACAGGCCTGAAGCAGAGGCTCTGCACGACCATCGGTACGGCGCGGAGGAAGTGCTTCGGCGCGAGTTCAAGCTCGGGCACGCTGCGTGGCACTTTGCAGAGCGCGATCCATCGTTCTGCGAGGCGTTGTTCCGGCGCGATATTCGATCGCGTGAAGAGCTTGCGTACTCGCGTGAGTATCTGCAGAGAGAACGGGTGACTGCAGCGTGGGTGCGCGAGACATTCTTGAATCTTGAGAAGATTCCGGGGCATGATGCATCGGGACCTGCAGAAGCAGCGATGATGCGGATGGTGTATCTGCATCACCTGGTGCTGAAGCGCTGGATGTGGCGCGCAGGGCTTGTGGCGGGCGCGGAGGGGCGCGCGCAGGATGTCATTGAACTCCCGCAGGTGTAGTTCTTCGTTCGCGCTCGGCACTGAATCGCCCGGTTTTTGCGGGCAATCCAGTCGTTACTTCGAAGAGTTGCGGTACCACTCGATCGTGCGCATCAGGCCTTCTTCAAAGCCGACCTGTGCACGCCAGCCCATGAGGTTGTCTGCACGGGAGGTATCGAGGCACCTGCGAGGCTGACCGTCGGGCTTGGTCGAATCCCAGGTGATGCCACCCTTGAAGCCGGTGAGCTTCACGATCAGCTCGACAAGATCCTTGATCGTGATCTCAAACCCTGCACCGAGGTTCATGGGGGTGGGCTCATCGATGTGCTCTGCAGCACGGACGATGCCCTCTGCAGCGTCATCGACGTAGAGGAACTCTCTGCTTGCAGAGCCCGTGCCCCAGCAGACGATTTCCTTGTCGCCACGGTTCGCTGCTTCGATGCACTTACGGATCAGTGCAGGGATCACGTGCGATGATTCGAGATCGAAGTTGTCGTACGGGCCGTAGAGGTTCACGGGAAGGACGTAGCTGCTGCGCAGCGCATACTGGAGGCGGTACGCATCGAGCATCTGCCATGCAGCCTTCTTCGCGACGCCGTAGGGTGCGTTGGTCTCTTCGGGGTAGCCGTTCCAGAGCTCATCTTCACGGAAAGGAACGGGCGTGAACTTCGGATAGGCACAGATCGTGCCGACCTGGACGAACTTGCCGCCACGGTTCACAAGGCCATCAAGGCGGGCCTGTTCGATCAGGTGGAGGGCCATCGCCATGTTGGCGTAGAAGTACCTGCCGGGGTTCTTGCGGTTTGCGCCGATGCCCCCCACTTCCGCGGCGAGGTGAATGACGACATCGACCTTGGAGGTTCCAAAGGCAGAGCGATAAAGGCGAGCGACTGCAGTTTCGCTCGTCAGGTCAGTGTCCTTGGAGCGGGGAATGAAGATGTCCGATTCCTTGACTCCCCGTTCCATCAGGATCCGCTTGACCTGCCTGCCGAGGAAACCGGCGCCGCCGGTCAGGATGATCTTCTTGCCCGCCAAGGTGCTGGGCGTGCGTGCTGCGGAGGTGGTGTTGCTGGTGGACATCAATAACCTTCCGGGACGTTCGGATGCGGGTTGCGTTCGGGTATGCGGGGCGGGAGGGTGATTATCACCCGGGACCGCACTGCGTGCCGACACTGTATTCGTCCTGACCAGAGAACCCCATGAGCCTGCCCCCACCCAATCTGTTACGAGAAGATGAAGCTGATGACGCCTCCTGGGAGCGACAGGAGCGGTTATTGCGAGGTGACCCGACGCAGGAAGTCGCTGCGTCGCTCCTCCTCCGGGTGCTCTCTGCAGTGCCTGCGTTTCTGGCGCTGGTGGTCATGGCTGCATGGTTCGTTGGCGAGATCGTCAGCGACCGGTCGTGGTGGACGCAGTTCCTGGAATGGACCCCGCTGGTGCTCCTGGTCCCTGCGATATGCATCCTCATCGCGGTCGCAGAATGCGGGCGACGGCTGATCAAGCGCCTCAGGCCAAGCGACCCCATGCTGCCGCGGCTCGGGCAACTACTCGGCGCGACTGCCCTTGCGCTGGGCCTTCTTGCGGTGTACTTCGTGCAGGTCGATCTCGGCGGCCTTCGGCTCCTGGGGATCGGCATCCATCGGCCTGAAGGCATGCCGACGCGCGTGCTCTTCTGGAACAGTGGTGCGGAGGAGCTTGAAGGCTGGGAGAACAACGCGATCAATCTGCACCCGGACCTGTGCGTCTTCAACAGCATCACGGTGTCGTCTCGGCTTGTGCCGCTGGTTGAATCGATGACCGATGATCCGGTGAACCGGCCGGTGTGGACGCTTGAGCACGATCGCTTCACGATCCTGAGCAGGGCGAAGATCCTGCGGCATGGCTTCACGACGCTCTCGATCGCGAAGGGGAGCGGGCTTGATCCGCGCGAGCAGGGCCCGAATCGCTATTACGACCCGGGGCGCGCGATGTACGTGGAGCTTGAGGGCTCTGCGTTTGAGCAAGGCGGCGATGAAGCGCGGAACATCGTCGTTTGGGTGATTGATCTGCCGTCTGACCTGAGCCTGCCTCGTGCACTGGTGACCGAGCAGGCTGCACAGGCGATCGCTGCGTATCGCGGGCCTGAATACGTGCTGGATTCACAGCAGCGCTGGGTGCATGCAACAGGAGATCTTGCAGGGTTTCCACCTGCAGATCTGATTGTCGGCGACTTCAACATCCCGCGCGGGTCATGGTCGATCGGCACGATCACGAGCATGAACGGCGGTTCGATGGAGAATGCATGGAACCAGGCAGGTCGCGGCTACACCGCGACTTACCCGCGGAATTGGCCACTGCTCTTCATCGATCAGATCTATCTCAAGCAGCCGCTGCGTGCAGTGGACTTTGGATGCATCTCGACGGGCACGGGCACACATCGAGCGGTGTGGGCGGATGTGGTGGTGAACAGTGAACAGTGAACAGTGAACAGTGAACAGTGAACAGTGAACAGGCGGATTGAATCGTGTGCACGAGCGCGAGGTCGATGTCTTGTCACCAGTGCCAAGTGCCTGATGCCCAGTGCCCTGCTTTGACGCTCTCAAAAAAGACGCCGCACCCTTTCGGACGCGGCGGTCGAAATCACACTTGTATTGACCTGCTCACAGCCTTTCGAAGCCGGGCAGATCCCCCACCAGCGGCAGGCAGTACTCGATGAACTTCTTGCTGACGTTGTTGTGGCCCTGGAGGAACTCCTCGGGCATGTGACGCGTCTTGGCTGCGATGGCGGAGAGCTCGACGCGCTGGTACTCGCTCGAGTACGGCACGCCGTTGTCGTGGCCCATCCAGATCACCGAGCCCGTGCCCGTGCGCTTGATGGCGACGCTGCCGTTCTGCAGGCCCTGCATCGCGAGCGTCGCTGCATAACGACCGCTGCGGCGTGCTTCCATCCGGTCGATCGGCGAAGCATCAGGCCAGCAGCGCTGGACGTAGCCGAACGTGTCTGCACGGACGCGCGGGGGCTTGCCACCTGAAGGGGTCAGCTTTTCCTTGATGAGATCCGAGAGCTGATCGCCCAGTGCACCTGAGCCTGAGAGCTGGACGTTGCCGTGCGCATCAACCTGCCCGCTCTTGATGAGCTTGGCACCGACCGCAACGCCATCCTTGTCTTGAATGCCTTCGCTCACGACGATGTGACAGCGGCCCTTCTTTGAGTACACCGCGTCAACGTCCGCGAGGAATCGCTCGATGTCGAATGCAACTTCGGGAACATAGATGAGCTGAGGGCCGTCGGTCGACTCTGCAACAACGTGCGGATTGAGGTTGCGGTCGTAGCGGCGTGCGAGCGCGCTGGCTGCAGTGAGGAACCCTGCATGGCGTCCCATCACGACGTTGATCTTGATGCCCGGGAGCGAGATGTTGTCCATGAAGTCGGCCATGCAGGCCATGGCGACAAAGCGTGCAGCGCTGGGGAAGCCGGGGGTGTGGTCGTTTTCCTTGAGATCGTTGTCGACGGTCTTTGGAACGTGAAAGCACCGCATGTCGTAGCCGGTGGCGATCGCCATCTCGCTCACTATTCTGCACGTGTCGGAGCTGTCGTTGCCGCCGATGTAAAAAAAGTAGCGGATGTCGTGCTTGCGGCACGCATCGACCACGCGCTCGCAGTAGGCCTGGTCGGGCTTGTCGCGCGTGGAGCCCAAGCCTGCAGAGGGCGTCATGGCGAGGCGATCGAGAATGTCCTGGTGCGTGCCGGTAAAATCGTGGAACTCGCCCTTGGTGAGTCCGCGCACGCCGTGGCGCATGCCCAGGATCTTCTTGACGTGGCCCGAGGCGTGGAGCCCGAACCTGAGGCCTTCGATGACACCGACGAGCGACTGGTTGATGACGGCCGTGGGGCCTCCGGACTGGCCGATCGCGGCGTTGCCGGTGACAAGGCCAGAGGTGGTGTTTGCTGACATGCGCGGGCTCTCCTGAATAGGACCCGATGGTATTCACGCTGAACGCACTGCAGGAATCGTGGGGTTCAATCCGTGTTCCGCTTTCGCCGCGGAGTCAGCCGGTTGAACGCCCAGCGGAGGGCATACATCGTCGCAACTGCTCCGCCGATGCAGACCACGATGATGATCGCGACCATGAGCAGGGGCGAGAGTGCATTCTCGCTCACGCGGGAAAGAAGCACGATGGGAACGATTGCGCCGACTGCAAAAAGCAGGATGACCAGAAAATAAAGGATTCCAAGGAGGGGGCCGCCGATCATGATGACCGCGATCGGAAGGGACGCACCTGGTGTGCGGCCGATCCGCCAGATGGCGAGCATCCCTGCGATTGAAATGACGCTGAAGATCCCCACCGCCATGCCGACCAGGCCCCCGCCTGCATAGCTCGGAAAGGTGATCGCCACTGCAAAGACCGGTGAGATCAGGAGGATCATGCGCGAACGCGCATCGGTCGATGAACGACGGATCAATGCACGGTGACGGGATGTCAGGCTGATATCAAGACCACACTCCGGGCATGGGTCGGTATCCTTCGCGCTGGCGACGTCGTACCCGCACCATGGGCAGAAGCGCGGGTCGAGCGGTGAATATGCAGTGGCGGCAGGTATGACGGAAGACGGCGGTGCGTGTAACGATGCTGCATCAGGGGAGAACGTTGCTGCAGGTTCGTGGGCAGATGCGGGTGCAGGCACGGATGCGGATGCACTTGTAGGTGCCTGGCTATCTCGCTGCTCGTCCGTCATGGCAACATCCGCCGTCGCTGGGATTCGGATGGAATCGGGCAGGAATCAGTTGCAGGCATGAGCTTGTTTCGCCGAGCAGCGATTGCACGGTAGATCGAATCACGCAGGGCACGCGGGACAATGAGCAGCACGCGACCGATGAATGACCAGAACCCGCCGATCGAGACGAGTGCACGGAGAACTGCAGTGCTTTGCGTGTAGAGCACTGCGTTCTCGAGAAGCACCGCAGTCGACACGTCCTGTGGTTTGCCTGCGATCTTGAGTGACGCGTATGTCGTGCCCTGGAGCGATGCGAACTGAAGCTGCCCGCGCCGATCCCGCTTCAAGAGCCAATGCACGGATCGCGCGCACACACCGCAGTGGCCGTCGAAAAAGAGGATGGGGTTGACGCTTGGCATGTTGAATACAAAGCTATGAGTTCAGATGTCTGTCGTGGCTCGATCCTGCCTCGCTCAGGGCAGCAAAGCAAGGCACCCAGCATCCTGCTTCGCTCGCAAATCAGACGCAGCGCAGGTGCGAGTGCACCTTAAAATCATGTTGCTGCACAGTATTGCTCGAACCTCGATGCATCGATGGACTTCGTCGTGACTGGTGAGCCTGCAGATCGCAAGATCCTTGCGAAGAGCCAGCGACCTGCATCAGTGGAATGGTCGAGCGTCGTGACGGTCAGCGTGCCGCGACCGATCGCTGCACGAAACACTGCGTCATAGATCGTTGGCCTCACTGAATCGTGCGTGTGGATGAACCGCACGATCGGTTCGACGTCCCGCGCAAGTCCCATGGCCTGCGTCGGGATCATCCGCTGCGTGTGCTTGGTCAGATCATGGTGCAGGAGGTCTAGCACTGCAGTTCGCTCGCCGGGATTGATCGGCCACGATCCATCCGCACGCTCGATGATGAGCGGAACGCCTGCCCACTGCATCACCGTCTGTGCGTTGAGACCGCCGGAAAGGCGAGAGCCGAGCAAGACAACGTGCCCGCCACCTGCAATGGAATCGAGAAGCTCGCGCGTGAGCATGTGCGTGAGAATCACGCCGCTGTGCTGCATCGTCGCGAGTGATCCGGGCTTGATCTGTCGAGCATCAGGCTCTATATCCTGCGCGAGCTGAAAGAGCGGCTTCCACGTTCTGCACGGCAGGCCCCACCCGCTTGAGTACTTTCGCTCTTCAAAATCAGGCTTTATCTGCTCATCGGTCGGGCGCGGAGCGTCGTAGACCGTGATATCTCCACGAACCTGCTCGTGCGGAAGCACCCAGAGCGTCCATTCGTTCTCCGGGAGGCCCTCTGCTTCAACGTGGACCGTCACTGCAGTGGGTCGCTGGACGCTGAAAAGGCCAAGCACGATCGGAAGCTCTGCAACTTCGCCCTGCGCACAACGAGCCTGGATGTGCTGGGCACTGACGGTCTTGGAACCGATCCGCACCGCAATGCGTGCAGCTACATCGATATCTTTAGGTGAAAAATTGCACACCTGGAGTGTTGCATGAAGCAGCGATGCGGCTGCAAAGCCTCGAAGATGCGACGGCGTCTTGAGGAGGAACACTGCATCAGAGAGGAACGAGCGGAGTTCGAACGGCTCGTACCGCCAGAGATCAAGATCATCCATGAACCCGCATCTGCATGCAGGGACATCGCGGATGTGGTTCATCACCCACCCTGCGTTCGCAGGGTTTGCGCGAAGAAGCTCGCACTGGAACTTGCGGAGGTTCAGCGTGTGGCGATGAGCGTCGCGACGAAATGCGAGCAGTGCAGGCTGGCCCCAGCGTTCGAGGATTTCTGTTTCAAGTGCTTCACACTCTGCAAGCCCGCGCGTCATCCACCACGGTTCTGCAGGGGGCGCGGCGCCGACCGGTGCAGCACGGTCCTTGGGCGAATTCTCCGCGATCAATCGCCTCTGGCGTTCTTTCAGCGTCGCGATATCGGGCCATGCGTTGGCGAGGATCGTCTCGCCCATGATGAACGGTTTGTCGGGCTGCGGGAGTTCGTCAATCGCGGAACGAACGTCGGAAAGATAATCCACCCACCTCCCCGAGTTGTCGTACGTGTGCTCGTCGTAGAGATCCGTCTGGTTCGGATCTGCCCATGCAAAGAACGCGGTCTGCACCTGCGCGAGCGTGCTGGGCAATTCCGCGCGTGCACGCCCCCACCACCATGCAGCGAGCTCTTCGTTGAACATCTCGTGCTCGCACGACCCGCTGACGAGAATAACCGACGGGTGCTGACGATCTCGCCGGAAATACTCGCCAAACAGCCGCTTGTATTCAGGCAGATGCTCATCACCCATCGGTGCTTTCCACACCGGGTGCTCCTGCCACAGCAGCATGCCCATCTCGTCCGCGATCTCGTAGTAGTACTCGGGCATGTAGACCATGCAGAGGCAGACGCAGTTGAAACCGCGCAGCTTGAGTTCCGCGAATTCACTGCGCACCTGCTCACGCGTCGGCATCGGCGCGATGTGCGATGGCTCGTGCCCCCAGTGCAGAACACCGCGCAGTTGGATGGGATCGTCGTTGAGGAGGATTCTGCGGTTGCGCGGACCACCGAGCGACACATCTCGCACGCCGAAGGAGCCGGTCCAGGTCTCGAGCAAATGCTTTACGCCTCGCGAATACAGCCCAATCTCGGCCCTATATGTCGTGGGCGACTGCGGAGACCACTTCTCCAAAACCTGATGAAGATAGGGGTGTTCATTCAGGCATTCGACATGCTCCAAAGATCCGCTCGCAATATCAAGCCCTATCCCGCCGACAATCATCCCTGCCCTGTCCCTGATGTTAATAGTCCCCAGCCCCATGCTTGCATCAAAAGGCTCGGCGAACTCGATCTTCACGGTCACTTGGTTCTGCGTTGCGTGCACAGTGACGCCGTTGGGCCGGATCGCCGCGATACCCGTCCTGCGAATCTTCACATCACCCCACAGCCCCGCGTGCTGCAGGCTCAGCACATCATGAAAACCTTTCCCGATGTGCCCATGCTCAGTAATCACGCCTTTCGCAGGACGAGGTGCGTACATCTGATCGACGCGGACAACGATCTCAAGCACGCCGTTCCGCGCCACCATCTGCTTTGTCGCCTCAAACTCAAACGGCACAAAGTCGCCAACGTGCCGACCGACGTACTGCCCGTTGACCCACACCCGTGCATCGGTCGCGCAGCAGTCAAAGCGGATGCGCAACCGTTCGTATTCGCCAAGCTCCATCCAGCCATCTGGCAGATTGGTCGACAGCCGATACCACGCGACGCCACGAAAATCCGCAACGAGCGAATGCTGGATCGTGCCCGGCACTTTCGCTGCGTGCCACGGCTCATCATTGAGCGGCGGCTTCTCGCCCCACTTCTCCGACATGCCGCGGTTGAGCGGGTCGGGACAGATGGTCCACGAAGCGCCAGAAAGCAGGATTTCGCGTGGTTCGGCGGTGCTGGTCACGCCTGCATTGTTGCATAAAACGGCCAATCGCGGCGGCAAACCGCTGCACACGCCACGTGCATACTAAAGTCGAACGCCGATGAGCACGCCCGAGCCCGCCAGGGATTCCTACGCAGCATTTCGCAACGCCAACTACCGCAATTACGCGGTCGGGTTCTTCTCTGCAGCGATGGGTCTCCAGATGATCGGCACCGCGGTCGCGTGGGAGATCTTTGAACTCACCCACGACGTCATGAAGCTCGGCTACATGGGCCTTGCGCGTGCGCTGCCGGTCATCCTCCTTGCGCTCCCTGCAGGCCACATCGCGGACACGCACGAACGCAAGTCGATCATCGCGTGGTCGCAGGTCGGGTTTGCTGCATCCGCGATCGCGCTCCTGGCAATCTCGCTCCTTCACGCGCCGATCTGGTCGTTCTACATCATCCTCGCGATGATGGGCGTGGTCCGCGCCTTCAACGGACCTGCACGTGGTTCGTTCCTGCCGACGATTGTGCCAATGGACGTCTTCCAGAACGCAGTGTCGTGGACGAGCAGCATCTTTCAGCTCGCTGCAGTGCTCGGGCCCGTCGTTGCGGGGATTCTGCTTGGCTACTTCAAGGCTGCATGGCCCGTGTATATGCTCGCGGTTGTCGGCAATGCGGTGTTTGCGGTCTCGGTCCTGCGCATTTCGCCGCTCGTGCATGCACAGCCGTCGGGCAAGTACTCATTGAGCTCAATGTTCGCGGGGATGGCGCACCTCTGGAAGGAACGCACGATCTTCGCGGCGATCATGATGGATCTCTTTGGCGTGCTGCTTGGGGGCGCGACTGCACTCATGCCGTACTTTGCAAAGGAGATTCTGAAGATCGGCGAGGTCGGGCTCGGTGTGCTTCGTGCAGCACCGTTTGTCGGCGCATTCATCATGGGGATCGTCCTCGCGCACCGCCCGCCGATCAAGCGATCCGGACCTGCACTCCTCTGGTCGGTCGCGGGCTTTGGCGTTGCCACCGTCGGCTTTGGACTTTCGACCGACGTCTATCTCAGCGTGGCGATGCTCCTGTTGCTTGGCGCGATGGACAACATCACGGTCGTCATCCGCCATGTCCTCGTGCAGGTGCGTACGCCCGATCATCTGCGTGGCAGGGTCGGTGCAGTCAATTCGCTCTTCATTGAGTGCAGCAACGAGCTTGGCGGGTACGAATCGGGCCTCGTCGCCAAGCTGACCTCTGCTGTCTTTTCCGTGGTTTCGGGTGGCATCGGCACGATCCTCGTCGCTGCAGGTGTCGCAGCAGGGTTCCCGGAGCTTCGCAAGCTGGGCGAACTGAAAGCAGATCCGCCGACGCCTACGCAGCCTCCGATCACGACTACGACGTGCGCCTCGTGCGGCGGTGAGTTGCCAGGGTTGAATGAAGAGGCGTGCCCGGAGTGCGGGATTTCGATTGAGCGGCAGCCAACACTCAAGTAGTGTTTCCGTCCGTACCCGCCGTCAACGGTCGTTGAGCTGGCTCGTACAGCATGATGAACGGCGCAATCATGCCGATCTGCTCATCGGCCCTATTCGCATCCAGCGGACCGTGCCACCACCGCGGAACGAATCTCCAACGCACCCGCGGATCAGAAGTACGAACATTCACGATCGTCCCGATGGGAAAACCTTCTGCCTGCACACAGACGTCGGTTATGTCAGACCTTGATAGTTGAACAGACCTCCACCATCGACGAATCGTGATGCCGTCGGTCGTCGCGCGGATCTCAACGATGTGCCCACCCTGCAGCAGTTCGAACAGCGTCGAGACTCCAAGTCCGATTGATACGCCGCCCACTGCAGATGCCATGAGCAAACCCCACCATGACATGGAGTGGTTGTGCTGGATCCACTGCTCGATTGCGCGCCAGCCAAAGGGCAGTGTGATAAACCAGGCGAGCGACTTGATTCCCAGCGAGGAGAACAGCCAGCCGAGACGCGGGCGCCAACGAAACTCGCCATGCTCTACATAGTGCCTCTCTGCAGAATCGAATACCTCTGGCTTTGGCATGAGCAGCGGAGGAACCGTGCAGCGGCCGAATAGTCCAAGCAGGGCCAACGGCAAGTCGCTTGGCTTCCCAAGGATCAAGAGAATGTTGAGCATGCGAGGCCTGACACGATCACGAAGCACGATACGAACGGTTCCTGAGGCCTTGGACGACGGAAGTGATGGAAACACTCCAGCGATGTTGCTCGCGGCGATTACCCGTGTTCTGGCCGTAAATGCTGTGATACGCATGCCGCGCTCGTCGGCGGCGATCTCTCGAGTCAGCCGAAGCAACTCGCGCATTGTCACGATGGCTATAGAGGCGAAGAAGAAGCAAATCAGGACACTAAAGATGCTCATCGAAAGCGCAACGAGAGCGGATATGGCTATTCCCATCATCCACGCCGCACTGAACCCGAAGACCAGTACGAGTCCCCACGGATACCGGCGTGCACGCCAGACCAAGCTCGTACTTTGCGACTCATCCTCAACTTTCACAATCTGTCACTCCCCCAGCGTCTTCTTCCGCCTCAAAATATGGTGGTAATGCTGTGCAAACCGGTGTGCCTCATCACGGATCGCCTGGAGGAGCTTCAGGCCGAGATTCTCGCGACCAAGCCGGATCGGTTCTGACTCACGCTGCACATAAATCAACTCTTCCTTCTTCGCCAGCGAGATCACCATCGGCGGCTTGATCGAAAGCTGCTCAAACGCTTCGAGCGCTGCATGGAGCTGGCCGAGCCCACCGTCGATCAGGATCACGTCGGGGTAAAGCTCGCTGCCCGAACCTGCTTCGCGATAGCGACGACTCACGACCTCGCGGATGCTGTTGTAGTCGTCGTTGATCGGACCTGCAGGCATCTGCGATTTGCCGCCAATCGTCGGCATGATCGCGGGAATCGCCTGTGCGCTGAACTCGGGGTTGAACGGATCGAGCGAGCCCACATCCTCTCCGCCGGGCTCATCGCTCGATGCAGGACGTGGTTCGTCGGTATCGTCGATGATCACTGCACGGCGACCCGCACCCGAACCGCCGGTGCGAATGCGGAACCTTCGATACTCGCTCTTGAACGGCCTGCCATCAATGAAGCACACCTTGCTCCCGACGGTTTCACCGCCTTGGAGGTGCGCGATGTCGATGCCTTCGATACACCGGATCTGCTCATCAAGACCGAGCGTCTTCTGCAGCGATTTCAGTGCTTTTCCAGGATCGACATAGCTGATCTCCGCCTCGGGCTGCCAGCCATCGCTCCTGCTTGCACGCTCATCGAGCTTCTCGATCGCGCGGATCTGATCGCGCAGTGCAGCAGCACGCTCAAACTTCAATTCCGCTGCAGCTGCTTCCATGTCGCGACGCATCTCGTTGATGATCGTCGTTCGCTTGGTTCCAAGGAACCGCACGAAATGATCAACATCCGCTGCATAGGCCTCGCGCGTTATCTTGGCTGCGCACGGCGCGGTGCACTGGTTAATCGCATACAGCAGGCACGGGCGGAAGAACTTGTTCTTCTCGTTCCCATCCACAATGTCGAGCCTGCACGTTCTGAACTTGAAGACGCGTTGCAAAAGCTGGACCGCTTCACGCAATGCACCTGCGTTCGCGAACGGCCCGAAGATTCTCGCGCCCTTCATTTCCGGTGCGATCGTTCCATCGTCTTCAAGCCCCGTCGGATTGCGCGTGACAAAGACGCGTGCGAAATCCTCACGCTGCGTGATGACCAGGTACGGGAACGTCTTGTCGTCCGTCAGGCGAACGTTGAACCTGGGCTTGATGTCCTTGATCAGCCGGTTCTCGGTGAGGAGTGCTTCCCACTCGCCCTCGCACATCAGGATGTCAAAGTCGTGGACGACATCCAGCATCGGCTGCTTGCGATGGCCCAGATCCGCGGACGGCACGAAGTAGCTCGAGACGCGATCGCACAACCGTGCAGCCTTGCCGACGTAGACGACCACGCCTTTGGCGTCCTTCATAAGATAGACGCCCGGCAGCTCCGCGAGATTGCGTGCCTTCTTCAGGAGCCGCTGGAGACGAACGTCGAACGTCTCCGTGCCCCATGCAGGCGGAGTATCTGCAGGCAAAAAGCCCTCTGCATCGGGCGTTGGAAGATCAGGATCGTCGCGGGAGTGCTGCACGGCTGCATGAATCGTACGAGCGCCGAACGCCCACGGATCACAACGGATTTACTATCCCGCTCAGGCACACCGTGCGAACAATCATGCATGATCCGAGGCATCTCAGAGCTTGTCCTAGTCGTGACGGATGTTGCACGAGCGGGA
>JAESFU010000624.1_pt1 | contig 14613 bp, 11 predicted proteins | sample 9269461 | NCBI WGS metagenome assembly JAESFU01 (sample SAMN14502556, study PRJNA617107) | algae metagenome | isolation source: Stenomitos rutilans HA7619-LM2 and co-occurring heterotrophs from cave walls | place: USA: Waikapalae cave, Hawaii | collected 2009-07-28
CTGTACCGGCAGTCGCAAAGCCGCCCGTACCGGTGGCCTGACGGACAGCGTTCAGTTCGACGCTGACCGGGGTCGTGCCAACGGCACCGCCCGAGAGCTCGATGTCCTTGACGGTCGCATTGCCGATGGCAGTGGCGTCGAGAGCGAACGAACCGGTCTTGAACGACTTGTCCTGACGGGCCTGACGCAGGGTCGACTGCATGGACTCAACGGTCTTGGTGATCGAGGACAGGCCGTTGTCGGCAGCTTCGATCGTCTTGATGCCGTTCGACATGGAGTCGAGCAGGCTGGCCATATCCGACGCGCGGCTGTTCAGCGACGAGGCGGTGAAGAAATTCGTGGGGTTGTCCAGCGCCGAGTTCACCTTGAGGCCGGTGGCGAGACGCTCCTGCGTCTTGGCCATGTTGGCAGCGGTGGACTGGAGGCTCAGCAGGTTCGAGCGAACTGCCTTTGACAGATTGACATCAGCCATTTTCGTTAGGCCCTTTCTGGGTCCGTTACTCAGTTACTAAAGCCGTCTCTCCTGAGACGTGGCCGGATCATCCGCCCCGAAGCCGAAAGAAGTATTAAGTTCGAGTTGGTGTTTGAACTTTCCGTGAGCTGTGAAATCTAGAGTTAACAGGCAGTTGCGGGACTGGTTCAAAACGAAAAAGGCGGGCCGAGGCCCGCCTTTTCGCATTCGACTGCGCTTGGTCTTAGAAGAGACGGAGCACCGCCTGGTCGGCCTGCGAGGCCATCGACAGAGCCGTCGAGCTGAGCTGCTGGCGGGTCTGCAGGGCCAAGAGGTTCGCGGCTTCCTCGTTGGCGTCGGCGAGCGTGAGGTTCGCGGCACCGGTCTCGAGCGTGTTGATCATCTTCTTGGTGAAGTCGGTACGGTTCTCGACGATCGAGAGGTTCGAACCGAACGACGACGCGAGGGAGCGGAGCGAGCCGAGCGAGGTGGCGAGGATGTCGAGCTTGGCATCGATCGTGGTGTCGCTGTCGAAGTCGGCATCGACGACGAGGTCGATGTTCAGCGTCGCATTGTTCACCGAGATCGGATCGCCGTCCTCGTTCTTGGCCTGGATGTCGATGGTCGACGAACCAGTTTCGTTGAAGGTCAGCTTCAGCTTGTCGCCGCGCAACAGGTTGATACCGTTGAACGAGGCGTCATCCGAGAACTTGTCGAGCTGGTCGCGCAGGTCGTTGAACTGGGTGACGAGGTTGCGGCGGACGCTGTTGCCGGCCACTTCGCTGGTGAGCGTGCCGCCGTCGATCTCGCCGTCGGCGCCGACGCCGGTAACGGTCATCTCGGTGGTCGACAGGTTCTCGATGCGCAGCTTGCCGCTGTCATTGGAGGCGCGAACCTTGCCCTCGAGCGCTGCCGTAGCGTTGATGCGGGCGACGAGGACGTCGACCGAGGCAGGTTCGGTGGCAGTAGCCGTGGTCACCGCACCGGTAGCGATGCCCGTGCCGGTCACGGTGCCGCCGATGGTGAAGTTGGTGTTGTTGTCGCTGACGATCTGCATCTGACCGGCAACGTTCACCGCGCGGAACCCGGCGGCGCCGCCATCGGCGGCCGAGAGCGCGGCGTTTGCCTTGTCGACGAGCAGGTCGACCGTGTCGGTGGTTGCTGCCGTGACGGTGACGGCAGCGCCGCCATTCAGGCCCGCCGAGGTGATGGTGAAGGCGCCGGCGCCCGCACCAACCGTGCCGGCCGAGGCGAAGCCGCCCGTACCGGTGACCTGGCGAACCGCGTTGAGTTCAACCGAAACCGGCGTCGTACCGATGGCGCCGCCCGAGAGTTCGATGTCACGGACGGTGGCATTGCCGATCGCCGTGTTGTCCATCAGGTAGGACATGGTCTTGAACGACTTGTCCTGGCGCGCCTGGCGCAGCGTGGACTGCATGGACTCGACGGTCTTGGTGATCGAGGAGAGGCCGTTATCGGCGGCTTCGATCGTCTTGATACCGTTCGACATGGAGTCGAGCAGGTTGGCCATGTCACCGGCGCGGCTGTTCAGCGACGACGCGGTGAAGAAGTTGGTCGGGTTGTCGAGGGCGGAGTTCACCTTGAGGCCGGTCGCCAGACGCTCCTGCGTCTTGGCCATCTGCGCTGCGGTGGACTGGAGGCTCAAGAGGTTCGAGCGAACCGCTTTTGACAGATTAATATCGGGCATGGGTGAAATCCCTTCTGGCTAACACTCATCTCGTTCTGAGATTGCCCTGATCGTAGCCGCCGCCGACTTAAGAATGGTTAACGAGATGCTCTCCCGTGCGGTTAATTTTCGGTGGATGTGAGATCACCAGAGTCAGGTAACATGTTGTTCTGAAAGGAATAATCGCGCATCGGAAAATCCTGCCGGGCAGGGCGGCAAAGGTTGCCGGATGGCGTTCCAGGCGCAGGCGGTAAGGAATCGGTAGCTATACGCGCCGGTCTGTGAGGGCGAGCGAACCCTGGGCGGGCAGGGCGGCGCGACCGAGCTTCTGCACGTTGGCGCGCTTCTCCTCGGGCGGGGTCTCGTGCGTGCTCGAGATCAGCGAGGCCGCAAAGGCGGAAGTGGCCGGCGCGGTGTCGGCTTCGGGCTGCACCGGCGCTATTGGTGCATCCTCAAACTCGGCAACAGGCGCCTGCAGCGGCAGGCCGGACTGGCGCGAAATAGCCTTCGCCGCGCGAGACTTGTTGTCCCCCACGGCTCCCAGACCCGTTTTGATCGGTTCGGGCGCTATTCTGGCGCGCATCGTCCGGCATCCCAATTGCCACGAAGCGACCTTGCAGGCGTGGCGTTGCCGGGGTGTTGTCCGGGTCCGGACAGTTTGAGGCAAATATGCCGGATCTAGAGCGCGCGGTTGACCGACACACCGCTGGCGAGTGGCGCCCCGCCGCCCCCGATCGTTCCATCGGCCCCGTAGGTCTTGGGCTTGGCGCGGGCTGCTACGGTCGAGGCAAAGTCGGTGAGGAGATCCTCGGTGACGGCGCGGGCGGTGGCGATGACCTTGAGATTCTCGGCCATCTGCAGGGCGAGACGCTCGTGACCGACGAGCAGGTTCTCGGCCAGTTGCGGTGCTTCCTGCTTGAGACGCGGCGCCTGCCGCTGCACGGCCCGTGCGAGGCCCATATAGTCTTGTGCCAGCCGCGTCTTTTCGGCCGTTACCTCCGTCGAGACGCGGGCCTTGCCACTCCGTAGGAGGGTCGTCTCCTCGTTCATCACCACGACCAGCTTTTGCAGCGTGCCGAGGGCGAGCGTGCAGAGTTCGACGGCGGGCAGGGCATCGACTGCGGCGAGCCGTTCGGCGGCATTGGACATTACATCGCTCCTCGTGCGGGGGTCGCGTTCTGGGCGGCTTCCTGAGCCGCGATAAGATCGGGCAGCAGCGCCTCGGCAAGACCGATGCCGCCGCCTTCGGCGATCGAGTTGGCCATCTGCTCGGCCTGCATGCCGCGCCAAGTTTCCTCGGCAAACCCGCCGCCGCCCATCTCGCCGTCCTGCGACTTCACCGAGGCGAACATTTCCTTCAACAAGGTGTTGAGGAAAATACCCTCAAGCTCTTCCGCTTGCTGGCGAAGCTGCAGCATCTTGGCGGGTTCGATCTTCGACCCGGCGGGGGCGGCGAGGGGGGCGATCGAGCTCATCACAGCACCTCGATCTCGGCCTGCAGCGCCCCGGCGGCCTTGATGGCCTGGAGGATCGCGATCAGGTCGCGCGGTGCGATGCCCAGGGCGTTCAGGCCGTCGACCAGTTCCTGGAGGCTGACGGACTCGTTGACCATTGCGAGGTTGGAGCCGGCGGAGTCGACATTGATTTCGGTCCGCGGCTCGACCGCGGTTTGTCCAAGGCTCAGCGGGTTCGGCTGCACCACCGTCGGGTTCTCGGTGATGGTCACTGTGAGGTTGGACTGGGCGACCGCAACGGTCGAGACGCGCACGTCCTTGCCCATGACGATGATGCCGGAATTCTCATCGATGACGATCTTGGCCGAGAGGTCTGTCTCGACCACCAGCTGTTCGATATCGGTGAGCAGGTCGACGATATTGCCGTTGAAATTGCGCGGCAGGTTGAGCCGGATCGTCGCCGGATCCTCGGGCGTGGCGCAGGGGATGCCGATGAAGTCGTTGATGGCGAGGGCGACGCGGCGCGAGGTGGTGAGGTCCGGGTTGCGCAGCGCCAGCCGCAGCGAGCGCTGCGCTCCGAGCACGAAGCCGATCTCGCGCTCGATCAGCGCGCCATCCGAAATGCGGCCAGTGGTGGGGACGCCCGAAACCACTGAAGCGGCATCGCCTTCAGCCGTGAAGCCGTTGATGGTCACCGCGCCCTGGGCGATGGCATAGGCCTCGCCGTCGGCGCCGAGCAGCGGCGTCACCAGCAGCGTGCCGCCCTGGAGGCTCTTGGCATCGCCGATCGCCGCCACGCTGACATCGAGCCGCGAGCCCTGGGTCGAGAACGGGGGCAGGTTGGCGGTGACCATCACGGCCGCGACGTTTGCCGTCCGCATGTTCTCGCCGCGGGTGTTTACGCCCAGCCGCTCGAGCATCGCCTGCAGGCTCTGCTTGGTGAAGGGCGAGTTGTTGAGCCCGTCGCCGGTGCCGTTGAGGCCGACAACGAGGCCGTAGCCGACCAGCTGGTTGTCGCGCACGCCCTCGATATTGACGATGTCCTTGATGCGCGCCGCTGCCGCGTAGCTCGGCGTGGTCGCCGGCTGCATCAGCAGCATGGCGGTCACGAAGCCGAACAGCGCGCGCCCAATGTTGAATTTGCCCATCTGGCAGTCCCCGGTGGCCCGGATGCATCCCCATGCGTCCGATCGACAAGGGAGTTGCGAAATCCGTGCCAACTCGGAAACCGCCCGCTAACCCGTTGATTTGTATTGATCGTCCGCGAGCTGTCGGGCCAGCGGAGGCCCTGCCGGGCAAGTCCTGCCGGGTTGGTTAACCGGCGGTTAACCGGTGGCGGCAGAATTTGCCCAGAAGCGGTGACAGGTGAGTCCGGTGCGGATCGACAACAATTCGAGGGTCGGGAACGTGGGAGCAAGGCCATCGGCCGGGCGCGCCCAGCCGGGCGGCCTGTTCGAGATCGGCCAGCAACCCGCGGCCAGCCAGTCGAGCCCCGCTGCCTCGGTCGGCGCCGCGACCAGCCTCGATGCCTTGCTGGCGCTGCAGGCCGTCGATGATCCGCTGCTCAAAAGGCGCAAGGCCGCACGCCGCGGCAGCCAGCTGCTGGACACGCTCGATGGACTGAAGACGGACCTGCTGGCCGGCAAAATGTCCGAGGGGCGCCTCAACCAGCTCATGGCCGTCATGTCCCAGGCGCGGGAGCAAAGCGACCCCGGGCTGGACGCCCTCCTCGACGATATCGAGCTCAGGGCCCGGGTAGAGCTGGCAAAGCGCGGGCTGTATCCCGGCTGACACACAGCCGGGCTAGTGCGTTCACGCATTAATCACCAAGCTTTTCAAGGCTTGCCGAGTACTCCCCCTCGCCACTATAAGGCCCCGCATTAGGGGCGTCTTGGAATCGAGTCAGAATGTCGACTGAAGTTCTTGATTATCGTCCTAGCGCGGACGAGCCTTTCATGAACCCGCGCCAGCGGGAATATTTCCGGCAGAAGCTGGAGCGCTGGAAGGAGGATATCCTCCGCGAGAGCCGCGAGACTCTCGAGAACCTCCAGGAAGAGAGCCAGAACCACCCGGACATGGCTGATCGCGCCTCGTCCGAAAGTGACCGTGCCCTCGAGCTCCGCACCCGCGACCGCCAGCGCAAGCTGATCAGCAAGATCGACGCGGCGCTGAAGCGGATCGAGGATGGCACCTACGGCTACTGCGAAGAGACCGGCGATCCGATCGGCATCGCCCGCCTCGATGCCCGGCCCATCGCCACGCTCTCCCTGGAAGCCCAGGAAATGCACGAGCGCCGCGAGAAGGTGTACCGCGACGAGTAAGACGAAGGCCCGCAGCGATGCGGGCCTTGTCGTTTGTGGCGGGCAAGTGCGGTCGAGCGGCAGTCGTGCCGGCTATTCGGCTGCACCGTCGTACCGGGTGAACGAGAAGCGACCCACGAGGGCCGCCGCCTGACGATACTGCTCGGGTTTGGCCGGCCTGTTGACGCCGCGACGGGCGTCCACGGCCTTGAGCAGCTCCAGCACGTCCTGCGGCAACTTCGGCGTCGAGGCATCGGCCAGTTTCGCGAAACTGGTCGCCTCCTGACCTGGGCCGACGCTTTGAAGCAGACGGTAGAACGCGTTCACCGTCTCGACGGTCTGTCCCACCTCGATTGCCGCAACGGCCGCGGCCACCGGGTAGAGCGGCCCATTCTCGGCCCGCTCCAGGAACGCCTTGCGTTGCGTGCCGACCAGCCCGGCCCGCACAAGCCTGTAGATGTTGACCAGCCGCTTGACGGCGCGGGGGGTCTTGTTGGCTGCTTCGCCCAGGGCGTAGCCCTTCAGGAATTCCGCTTCCTTCTCCTCGAGCTGCATGGCTTCGAGGCGAGTCGGCGGCGGCGTGCTTTGATCCGCATGACCGGACGGCGATCCTTTGGTGGCGCCGGACCGCGCGGCCTCTTGGACGGGCGCAGCTCCGCCGTCACTACGTCGGGCCTGATCCGTTTCCGTCGGTTGTTGTTGCTTGTCTCTTCGCACTTCGGCGGCGATCAGTCCGTCCACGTATTTTCCGAAGCCGCTGGCAGCGGGATTCTTGCTGACCGCCAGGTTCGGCAACCAGAACGGGATCTGGAAGATCTTCTCGAGATAGTCCACCGCCAGCTTCTTTCGAGCCTGGGGATCGTCCTCATCCCCGGCTGTCGATCGGAAGTGGTCAGCTATCGCTCCCTCTACCCACCTCAGATCGACGCCGACCACGACCACGAAGATGTCGAACGCCAGGAGCAGATGGACTGCCTGCAGCACGGAGTACACTTGCTCGCGGGTACAACGATCCAGATCGTCGATGTACAAGACGATGCGATCAGGCACCTGGATATCCGCCGTATCTGCCGCCTCCGGTTCGCGGCCTTCAGCGATCGCCTTGTTCCGCGCGGAAGCCTTCTGCCTCTCGACCCGCGCGATCTCATCCACTTCCTGGAACAGCCTGCGGGATCGGCTGATCAATCCGACTTCCTTGGCGACGTCCTTCGTTTCGGGGGCATCCTCGAGTACGTAACGCAACAGGCGAAGCGGGTTTTTTGTCGCGGTGCGGTCGCGGTATCGAGCCAGCGCGGCGTCGGCGCGGTTCGCGGCCTCCTTTCTAGCGGTGAGCTCCTTTGATGCGGCCCAGAGTCTCGCCTCGGCATCCAGCAGTTCCTTCTGTTTGCCTTGCGCGAACCGATCGAGTTCGTCGCTGAAGGTCGAAGTCGCCCGCAGCACCGCGTTGATCGCCTTGATGCCGGGCGCAAGGGCGGTTGCCGCTGCGGCGATCGCACCGAGAAGCGCGACCGGAACGCCGGGCGCAAAGAAGTAGAGCAACGCGCCGCTGCCGAGCAGCGACAGCAGCGCAAGCACGAGCAGGGCCTTTCGCCACCCCCGCGCGCGGATCGTCTCTCCGAGTTTCTCCCACTGTCCTTTGCTCGTACGCAAAGACTTGGCGAGTTTGACGAAGCGCTCGATTGTTGCGGCTGGATCAGTGACGTCGCCTTTGAGACCAAGTTCAGACAACTCGCCCTTGTGTGCTTCGTAGGTCTGGTTGATGGCATCCAGCAGGATTTGCGGGGTAGGCGAGGCGGAGGCTGCGACCTCCGCTGCGGCAGAATTGCGCTGCCTTTGAGCCAGCTCCAGCTCTATCTGCCCTTCTTTCTCGACGTCGGATGCCGTGGCGGCTTCCAACGACAACTTGCTGACATGCGCCGTGACGCGCTCCACCAGGTCGGCATGGACAGCCGAGCCCACCTTGCCAAAGCCGCCGGCCCTGAGCTGCGCGAAGAACTCGGTCGTGAGGCTGGCCCACAGGTTTGCATCGGCATAGTGCCAGGCGTTGAACTGGATCTGCACGATGTTGGAGAAGAAGTGCGTGTGGGGCGTGTCCGGCGCGCCACTGGTATAGGTGGCGATGGCGCGCCTGAGGCGAGCCATGAAGGTGGACTTGCCCGAACCCCATTCTCCGAACAGCCCGATCGACAGCGGACTGACGTCGCTGCGCCGGCAGATGAGACTGGCAAATGCATCGACATAAGGGCCGATACCCAGGGGGTCGCCACGATCCGTTTCAGCGATCCGATCCGCGTCGATGGAGGTGAGGCGCCGCAATGGGCCGAGGATGATCGAGTCCCACTCCTCTACCCTGGGCGCCTCGTCGGACGCCGGTCTGATCTTTACCTTGCCCAGAAAGAACTGCCGTAGATCTGAAATGTCCGGGTTCGGATAAGGGCCCAACGTATCGACCAGCAGCGCACCGATGCCGGGCAGGTTCAGCAAGGCGGCAAACACGTGGCGCGCCGAGGCGCGTTGCCTTGCGACGGTTGTGTTCGCTGCGTAGTCGCGGGCAATTTCCAGCAGATCGCCTGTTCCGGGCTCGATGGCCACGGACCACCCCTCTCGCCCCAGCTCGAGGATACGATCACTTCGCGCAGGCTCGGCGAGTGATGTGCGACTGCGGCGTGCCCACTCGGCGAACCATGTCGTCGTGTCGCCATGCGGCAGCCTGGACTTGGCCCCCAACCCAACGGACAAATAGGACTTGAGCAGCGCCTCTGGACCGAGCAGCAGTCGACGCGAGCTTGCGTCTTCGGTGAGGTAGTGCGCGGCGCGCAGCACTACGGAGGAAATGGACTGCGCCCGCTGCTCGACGTAGTCGGAGCAAAGTGCCTTCGTTGCGAGCTCGAGCTGTTGCCAGCTAAGCGTCGCGCGCGGCGTGAGGGGTGCCGCAGATGCTGCGGCCGACTTTTTCGTTGGCGGCCGCTTTCGAATAGGCGGAGGGGGTTTGTCGGGTCGGGCAGCCGCCGCCACTGCCTTGGCGATTGGGGCTCTTGTTGCTCGACGTTTCGCTTCAGCGCGAATTTGATCGTTCGTCTCAGGGTCTGGCGTCGGTCCGCTGTTTGACATGGTGCTTCCTCCGGAACTGAGTATATCCCGGATCGGATTGCTGCGAACACGTCATTTGTATTCACGTCGTAAAACATCAATAAGTAACAACGGACATAAATTTCAAAGAGTTGCGCCGCGATCTCGCAGACAGAAATACTGGAATTGCATCAACTCATGCCGGACGGACTTTGGCGTATCGCTCAGCTATCGCCGATGAGGTCTATCAGCGTTCGTGAGCGCCAACTCCTCAAGCCGCCACGCGCGTGTCGTCGAGGGCGCCGACCATGTACTGCACGAGTTCGGCCGCATCAGTGTCGCCCGTTCGCTTCTCGGTGACCTTGCGGCCGCGGTGCATGACGATGATGCGGTCGGCTACGGCGAAGACGTCGGGCATGGTGTGGGTGATGAGGATCACCGGCACGCCCTGTTCGCGCAGCTTGCCGATCAGTTCGAGCACCTTGTGCTGCTCGGGCACGCCGAGGTTGTTGGTCGGCTCGTCCATGATCATCAGCCGCGCCTTCCAGTAGATGGCGCGAGCGATGGCGACAGCCTGCCGCTGGCCGCCCGAAAGGCTCTCGATCGGTTGGGACAGGGTCGGGAAGACGATGTCGAGCGCGGCGAGGCTCTGCGCCGCTTCCTTCAGCATCTGCCGGTCGTTCAGCGTGTTCACCAGCCCGCCGAGATAACGGTTTTTCATCTCGCGCCCGAGGAAGATGTTGGCCGGGACGTCGAGATTGTTGGCGAGCGCGAGGTCCTGGTAGATCGTCTCGACGCCAGCGCTGCGCGCGTCGATCGGCTTGTCGAAGCGCACCGGCTTGCCTTCGAAGCGGATCTCGCCTTCGTCGGCATGATGGACGCCGGACACGCATTTGATCAGCGTCGATTTGCCGGCGCCGTTGTCGCCAAGCAGCGCCACCACCTCGCCCGGATGGATGTCGAGGCTGACATTGTCGACGGCGGTCAGGCCGCCGAAGCGCTTGACCATGTTGCGAATGGAGAGGATCGGTTCGCTCATGTGCCCCTCCCGCGGCGGCCAAGGATGAGGTCGCGCGACTGGTCGATCAGCACCGCAATGATGACCACAGCGCCGACGACGATGAACTGCCAGAAGGCATCGACATTGAGCATGACGAGCCCGGTAGTAAGCACGGCGATGATCAGCGAGCCGATCAGCGTCCCCACAATCGAGCCGGCCCCGCCGAAGAGGCTGACGCCGCCGATGATCACGGCCGCGATCGAGCTCAGCAGCAGCGGATCGCCGATCACCGCCGAGCCGGCGGTGAAGCGCAGGGTCGAGAGCACGCCCGCGACGCCGGCGGTGGCCGAGCTCAGCATGTAGAGCTTGATGATGTGGTTATCGACCGGGATGCCGGTGCGCAGCGCCGCCTGCATGCTGCCGCCGATGGCATAGGTGTGCCGGCCGAACTGGGTGCGCTTCAGAATGAAGATGCAGAGGATGACGACGACGGCGGTGACGACGACCGGCCAGGCGAGGATGCGGTCCATGGAGCGGAGCAGGGCACCGGTCACGTCGGGCTTTTCCAGCACGTAGAAGCCGCCGCCTTCGCCGCGTACCCAGTAGAACAGCGACTCGTTGCCATAGTCGCGGATGCCTTCGGGCAGGCCGATGACAGTGGTGTTTTCCGAGAACAGCAGGGACAGGCCGCGCACGATGAAGGAGGTGCCGAGTGTCACGATGAAGGCAGGCACCTTGAGCTTGGCGATGATCAGGCCATTGCCGAGCCCGACCAGCACCGCCCCGCCGACGCCGGAGAGAAAGCCGAGCACGACCGCAAGGAACAGCGGCACGCCGGCATTGTAGGCGGCGCGGATGGCATGTGCCGAGAGCACGGAACTGAGGCTCATCACCCAGCCGACGCTGAGATCGATGCCCGCGGCGATGATGACGAAGGTCTGGCCGAGCCCCAGCAGCAGCACCGGCACGATCGCCATCAGGATGTTCTGGCTGTTGCGCACGGTGAGGAAGGTGGCGCCGCCGAAGAACGGCACGGCGATGATGAAGAACACGATCATCGCGGCGAGGAAGAACCAGGCCCACAGCCGGCTCGCCAGCAGCACGAAGCGCTTGCCCGCCGGCAATGACGGCTCCGCTGCAGCGGGCGGGTGGACGCTCATTCTGGATTGCTCAACAGCCACGATGTCATTCCCGCGAAAGCGGGAACCTCTGTTTCAGGGAACGAACCAAACGGAGGTCCCCGCTTTCGCGGGGATGACCCGGTGGACAACTCCACGCTGGTTCAGGTGAAAAAAGGCCGGGGCAGGGCCCCGGCCGCTCGTTCAGTTGCCGGTCTGGTAGATGAACCGCGAGAACTCCGGATCGTCGACATTGTCCTTGTCGAGGATGGCAAAGCCGGTTTCGACGCGACGCGGCAGGCTGGTGACGCCGGCCGAGTCGGCGACGGCGAACTGCACGGCCATGTAGCCCATGTCGAACGGCTTCTGCGCGAGGACGAGGCTGACGACGCCCTTGCCCATGAGCTCGATGGCTTCCTGGGTGGCATCGTAGGCGACGACCTGCACGGCGCCGCCGAGCCCGGCATTGACCACTGCGTTGCCCGCGCCGCCGGCCGAGAAGACGTTCGTGCCGAATACGCCGACGAGGTCCTCGTTCTGCTCGATCACGGCGCCAGTCTGCTGCGCTGCCTTGTTCTGGTCATCGAGATTGTAGTCGGGGCCGAGCACCTTGATGTCCGGGAACTCGTTGGCCATCACTTCCTTGAACCCCTGCTCGCGGCCTTCGACCGACGAGACGTTGGGGTTGGTGGAGTTGATGTAGACCGTGCCCTTGCCACCGATCGAGGCAGCGAGGCCGCGGGCCGAAATGCGGCCGCCTTCGACATTGTCCGAGCCGATATAGGCGATCGGGAAGGTCACCGGGCCGCCAGCATAGTCGCCGTCGCCGAGGAAGGTGTCGACGGTGATGATCTTGATGCCGGCTTCGAGCGCCGCCTCGAGCGGAGCGACCATCTGATCCTTGTCGGTCGGCGCGATCACGATGTAGTCGAGATCGCCACGCGCGACGAGCGCATCGAGGATCGGGGTCTGCGCCTCGACGCCCCAGGTCGGCGGGACCTGCGTCACCACTTCGACGCCCAGATCGGCGGCAGCGGCTTCAACGCCCTTCTGCATCACCTGGTAGAATGGATCGACCACGCCGGGCAGAAAGCCGATCTTGATGTCGGCAGCCATGGCAGTGCTTGAAAGCAATAGCGCGCCCAAAAGGGCAGCAGTCATCGTCGATGCTTTGCGCATCGTCCCCTCCCTCGATTGTTGTTGCCCGACCCTCCAAAAAGAGTCCTCCGGCCGGGCAAGTCACGATGGCCCGTCGGCCCGCAAAAGTAAACGCCGGGCCGAGGTAGACTAAAGCCGCAACAAGCCGGCGTGACTTGATTGGCGCAGCATTATGCAGCTGCTTCGGTCGCTAGCGGCGGGATGTTGAAGTTGGCGTTGAACATCTCGTCGGGGTCGTATTCGGCCTTGAGGCGCTGCAGCCGCTCGAGTGTCCGGCCGGGGAAGGCCTGCTCGAGATAGTCGCGGCCGATGCCGGTTTCGAAGCTGATATAGAGCCCGTCGAGATGCGGTTTCAGCGGTTCAAGCAGTGCTTCGAGCCGCGGCGCCACCGCATCTGCCGTGGTCGCGAGCAGCGAGAAGGCCTGGTGCCGGTGGGCGTAGGCCGTGGCGTCGGCCGGCATGTCGTTGACTGCACCGCCCACGGCCCGCAGCTGCACGAAACCGGAGGCGCGCGCCTTGAGGATGTTGCCGATGCCCTCGGCCACCTCGGGCGTGAGTTCGGTGATCAGTCCGCCGTGCACCGTCATCCCACCCTGGCCGTCATGCTCGCCATAGCTGGGCGAGACGAGCGCGTCGTAGGGCATTTGCCGGGCTTCACTGCCGAGCACCGGACCGACCTCGAGGAACGGCATCAGCATGGCTTCGGCCGGCTTGATGTCCTCGTTGTCGATGACGACCATGGCTTGCCCGATGGCCGGGTTCGAGCCGCGCGCGGGGACCATGATCATGAAGCTCGTCACGTCGCGCGGGGCGCTGGTGACGGTTTTGGCCCACCTGGTGATGACCTGTGGGTCGCTGAGATCGTAGACGAAGGTGGCGAACACCACCTTGCCGACCGGGTAGGCCTCGAACTCGAAGGCCGTCACGACGCCGAAATTGCCGCCGGCGCCGCGAATGGCCCAGAACAGGTCGGGATAGTGCTCGGCATCGACGCGCAGCAGCCGGCCATCGGCGACGACGATCTCGGCGGCAACGAGATGATCGATGGTGAGTCCACGCTTGCGCGACAGCCAGCCGATGCCACCGGCGGTCGCGAGGCCGCCGACGCCGACATCGCCATAGTCACCCGAGCTCATGCCCAGCCCGAACTCGCTCAGCTTGGCCGCCACCTCGCCCCAGCGCGCGCCGGGCCCGATGCGGACGCGGTTGGTGGCGCGATCCAGCATCTCGATGGAGTTGAGCTGGCCGACATCGATGACGATGCCGCCATCGTTGGTCGAACGGCCGGACATGCCGTGCCCGCCACTGCGCACCGAAAGCGGCACCTTCTGCTCGCGTGCGAAGTTGACCGCCGCGACGACGTCCTCGGCGTCCCGCGCCCGGATCACAAGGCCCGGAGAGCCCCGATGCACGTAGGTGGAGCGGACGCGCGAATAGTCGTGGTCGCCGGGCTCGACCACCTTGCCGGCGAGCCGTGCCGGCAGCGCGTCATAGGCGATGCCGGGGTTGCGCGCCGCCAGCGCCGAGGCACTGCGCACGGCGCCGATATTGGTCCCCGCCTTGGCGCGGGCTGCCGCAACGGCGTCGCGCACGCGCGGCGCTACCTCGCGCCCGAAGCTCGTTAGCCGGTTGGGATCGTCCGAAGCGAGGATGAAGGTGCCGAACCCATGGTCGAGCGCCAGCCGAATGATCTGCGCCTCGAGCTCGTCATCCGCGCCGATATTGCCGAGCAGGTTCACCAGCCGCCGGATCTCGCGCGGGTCGCGCCCGGCCTTGGTCGCGGCACCATCGATGATGGCGTTCGACTCCGCGATGGTCGGGGACTTGATGTAGCCCAACGACGGCAGCCAGCCGTCAGCCTTCCGGCCGACCAAATCGAGCATGCGCGGCTTCAGCGCGCCTAGCCACAGCTGGATGCGATGGGCAGGCAAGGGGCCGCGCTTTGCCCCGTTGGCGCGATGGTACTTGCCATCGATGCGCACGCCTCCGGCCGCGCCGGCGTCCCAGATGCCGCGGATGATGTCGATCGCCTCTTCCAGCGCATCGACGCCCTGGCCGGGCGTGAGCTTCTGCTCGCCCATCGACTCGATGGCGTCCCAGAACCCGCCGGCCCCGAGGCCGAGCTCGATCCGGCCCTTGGCAAGAAGGTCGAGGCTCGCGACCGAGCGGGCGAGGACGGCCGGCTGGCGCAGCGGCAGGTTCAGCACATTGCCGGAAAGTTTCACCTTCTCGGTCCGCGCGGCGACGAAGGAGATCAGCGTCCAGGCGTCGAGAAAGGCCGACTGGTACGGGTGATCCTGGAAGGTGACGAGGTCGAGGCCGGCCGCCTCGCTGACCTGCGCCAAGCCAACCACTGCATCGGGCTGCTTGTTGGTT
>JAESFU010000625.1_pt1 | contig 14607 bp, 11 predicted proteins | sample 9269461 | NCBI WGS metagenome assembly JAESFU01 (sample SAMN14502556, study PRJNA617107) | algae metagenome | isolation source: Stenomitos rutilans HA7619-LM2 and co-occurring heterotrophs from cave walls | place: USA: Waikapalae cave, Hawaii | collected 2009-07-28
GTTTACAATTTTTGTGAGACCGGCCAGGTTAAACTGATCCGCATTTTTAATCACGGGCACAATCAGGTTGCCGGAAGGAAGCGCCACCGCCATACCGATGTTAATGTCCTTCTTCTTGATTATCTTGTCCCCGTCTACCTGTACATTGATCATCGGAAAATCCTTGATGGCCAGTACAACGGCTTCAATAAACAAAGGTGTGAAGGTGAGGACATCGCCTTCGCGTTTCTGAAACTCGTTTTTCACTTTGTTTCTCCACTGAACGATGTTGGTGACATCGGCTTCTACGAATGATGTAACGTGCGGAGCGATGCGTTTGGAGTCCACCATGCGCTCGGCAATCATCTTGCGCATTCTGTCCATCTCGATAATCTCGTCGCCGGCACTGACCGAAGCATTTACTTTTGCAGTTGATGCAGTAGCCACCGGCACGCTGTGTTTAACGGGCTGGGTAGTTGAACCAACTTTGCGGCCCTGCACATAGTCCAATATATCTTTTTTGGTAACGCGTCCCTCGGCGCCGCTGCCTGCGATTGTCTCAAGTTCGGCTACAGTGATATTTTCTTCTTTGGCAATATTTTTCACCAGCGGTGAGTAGAAGCGGGAGCTTTCTTTAAAATCAAGAATGGCAGTACCATTGCTGTGCGCCACCCTCTGCGCGACAGCGGCAACTTCTTCTGCAGGCGTATGATTACCGGATGCCGGTACCGGCGCAGATTTCTTTTCTGTATCGACCTCTGTCGTGATGATGGCAATGGGAGCACCGACTTTAATAACCTCGCCTTCACGGGCAAGAATTTCCTTGAGTACACCGGCATAAGAAGATGGCACTTCCGTGTCCACTTTATCGGTCGCAACTTCGAGTACAGACTCATCCTGCTCGATTTTATCGCCGGGTTTTTTCAGCCAGTTCAAAATGGTGGCTTCGAAAATACTTTCACCCATTTTTGGCATAATCAATTCTACCTGCGCCATGATTTCAATCGGTTGTTTTGGAGCGAGCAAGTTAGTCATCATTTACCGTTAGTTCAAAACCCGCAACAAGGATTGCAATTCTCTTCTGAAGATTACAGCAAAGACCAAATAAACAGGATGTGAAAAAGTTCGGAAGTTCAAAGGTTTGCATGCACAGCCCTGCAAGCATCCGCCAGTTTTACTGACAACGAGCATTCGTTCAAAAAATACAGGAGCGTACAGACAGCCGAAGAAAATATTCTAAAACCGATGCTGCGGGCAAATGTATATATGGTCAGAGACATCGGGACACGGCATGTATGACAGGATGAAATTCTACTTCGGCAAGCTCTGTCTCAATAAATTCATGGCCGCGATGGATGCCATTTTGATGTTAAGCGCGCGATCTTTTGAGAGCTGCAGTTTGCGGGTAACGGTCTGATGTTTGTCCGAGTACGCAATCCAGACAGTGCCTACCGGTTTTTCAGGCGTGGCCCCGCCCGGGCCTGCAATGCCGCTGGTGGCAATGCCCACGTTGGTATTGAACTTGGCACGTACCAGGTTGGCCATCTCCCGGATAGTCTCTTCGCTTACGGCACCATACTGACCCAATGTCTCCGGGCGCACACCGAGCTGCCGCATCTTGATATCGTAGTCATACGGGATAATGCTGCCCAGGAAGTATGCAGAGCTTCCGGGCACACTCGTGATGAGATGGGACAGGTAGCCGCCGGTACAGCTTTCCGCAATAGCAAGGGTTAATTTTTTGTCCAGTAGGGTCTTCCCCAATACTACTTCCAGCGGGTCTTCGCCATAGCCATAAATGAATTGTCCTACACGCTCCTGAAGTTTCGCAGTAAGTGCTTCGGCCTCTGCCGCCAGTACCTCCCTGGAAGCACCCGTGCTGGTGAGCCGCAGCTTTACTTCCCCCAGGCTCGGCAGGTATGCAAGCTTGATGTGCTCCGGCAACGCGTTTTCCCAGTCAGCAATTTTTTCGGCGAGAAAAGATTCGCCGATGCCCACCGTGCGAATCACTTTATGATGGATGGACGGTGTTTGAAAAGTCTGTTTGAGTTTCGGAATGACCAGGTTTGTCATCATCAGCTTCATCTCGTGTGGAACACCAGGCATGGACATGAACACTTTGCCATTCCGATGAAACCACATGCCCGGTGCAGTACCCACAGCGTTGGTTATTTTTTCGCAGCACGCAGGCAAAGCGGCCTGTTGCCGGTTGATCTCTGTAAGCTCGCGTCCGCGGCTGGTAAAAAACTCAGTCACTTCGGCCAGCGCTTCGGCGTGCATCTTCAGTCCGCAGCCGAAATACGTTGCCAGGCAGGGCTTGGTCAGGTCGTCGTTTGTAGGACCGAGGCCGCCTGTGATCAGAATAATGTCCGCGCGTTTCTCCGCCTCGGCGAAGGCCGTGAGAATCTCTTCTTCCAGATCGCCTACTGAAGTTTTACGAATCACCTTGATACCCGCTTCACTTAGCGCCACACTCATCCATTGCGCGTTGGTGTCAACAATCTGTCCGTATAGAATTTCATCGCCGATGGTAAGCAACTCTGCCGTAATACTTTTCATAAAGTAAGTCTGTGTAAAATTTTGAGTGTTCGTCCAACGTTTTGCTTCCCGGTCAGGTCTACCTCCATGAAACAAACACAATGGTGTATGAAAAGAACAAAAATATATACGAACACCGAAATACTTTTTACTTTATTATTCCTGGTGGTATTCGGCACGCTTGCAACTTCCTGCGATATGCTGGCCGACGATCCGGACGCGGGGCAGGACGGTCCGGAGCTTGCGCAAAGAGAAGTCCACGTGTGGTCGGGCAGCACCTCGGTGATAGACCTTGGCGCACTCATCCAGTCGAACCAGGCGGCGCGTGTGTCCATTACGACGCAGCCCGGCAAAGGCACGCTGACAGAGCTTGGTAAAGGACTGCTGCAATACAAGCCCATCGCGCAGGCGACAACAGGGTATGATGTGCTCGGCTTTACGGTATACGCCAATGGCAATCAGGTACTGAAAAAAGACAGTGTGATAATTATACTGGAGACTGACTCCACCGCGTTACCCTGTGGCATATATACCGCAGATGACTACGTGTATTCCACGACAACTCAAGCCATAACGATTCCTGTACTGGCCAATGATTTTATCTGCGGCACCGATTCGGCTAACCTGGAGGTGTCCATTTATAAACCTGATGCACTTTCCCCGCCGTACTACGGGACAGCCAACGTGGTAAACAATACGATTGTATACCAGGCGAGCGAAGTCTCATCCGCCACTGACAAGATTATATACCGCGTTACCACGCCTGCCGGAAATACATCGTATGGGTTTGTATACATCTTTCGGGATAGTGCATGCACCATCACACTTCAGGATGATTATTATGAACTGAAAAAAGACTCACTGAAGACAGACACGGCCGCCCTGTTCATTTTCAACAACGATAAACGCTGCGGGCAGAATACGACCATCGCCAGCCTGTCCATTTATAAACAACCGGTGCTGGGAGCAGCCACACTATCGGATTCTGTTTTGCGATACAAACCCGATGCTTCCTGGCCCATTGGACAAACAGATACCATCGGCTACCAGGTGTGTACACAAACGGCTTGCTACCGCGCCAAAGTCGCTATCTACCTGAAGAAATAATAGAAAGACAGGCATATTGTCCTACAGGACAGTATGCCGTAACCCCGCACAATGCCATACGACCTGTTTGAATTATGTAAAAAGGAGAATGCGCAGGCACAGCGCATGCTCTTTGATTTATATAAGGCCCGGCTCATGGGACTCAGTCGTCGCTATGCACGGAACCGGGAAGAGGCGCAGGATATTTTACAGGAAGCGTTCATTAAAATATTCACCCGCTTCCATCAACTCGAAACGTCTGACAAGATGGAAAGCTGGATGAAGACCGTTGTGGTGAACACGGCAATCAGTCACTACCATAAGCACAAAGTTCGTCACGAGCTGATGGTGAATCACACAGACCTGGAAGAAGATGACCGATTCCTGCATCCCGACCATCTGAGCGACGTGTTTCTGCTGTCCCTCGTAAACAGCTTGCCCGATGGCTGCCGGATTGTATTTAATTTGTACGCGATCGAAGGGTATAGTCATACGGAGATCGCCGCCATGCTGGGTGTTACGGAAGGGACATCGCGCTCGCAATATCACCACGCCAAAACCTTGCTGAAACAGAAATTAAAGTGTCACAACCTGAAGCATTACTATGAAAAGTTTGCCTGAACAAGAAATGCTCAACCGGCTGGAAAACAGATTGCGGGACTATGCCGAACAGCCTGACGATGATCTGTGGGACACAATCGCTGCAGCATTGCCAAAGCCCGTTATCCCGGCATGGACCAGTTGGAGTGTATACGCAGGTGTTGCGGCAGCGACCGTTGCATCGCTGGTTTTAGTATTGTCGTCGGGGATTGACAGACAGTCCAATTCAATTCAGATTTATGCGAAAGATAAAAATAGCAGTCATGAAATTACCGATAGCATACAATGGCTGTCCCGCGCGGCAGTTGATATGAAAATTCAAAACAAGAATTCAATGCTGAACCGGGAAGAAAGAGAGAGTATGCAGCGGGGTGAAGGCCGGGTAAAGAGATTGCAGGTACGTCACGAAGATCAGGGACAATCTCTGGTGTATGAAAAAAATGAAGCAATAAAGCACCCGGATGATGTTGTTTCTTCTGTCGGAAACGACGGCGATCAGGTTTCCCGGCATTTGAAAATTTCGGCATTGGAAAAAACGGCACCGGAGCCAAAAGCAGTAGAAAATGATTCCAGTCATATCGCGTCGGTGAAAAAAGATTCAGTAAACACAGGCGATGGAGAAAATGTCAATCAGAAAAGACAGCGCCAGCGAAAACCAGTAAGCGTCTATGCTGCTGTTACGCCTTCGCTGAGCTATTGGCAGGTCACGCCGGCCGGTAACGACGACCGCATTGTGCAAGATCTCGCATCTCCGGGAATCATAGCCACCGAACGCCTCGGATTTTCCATAGCGGCCGGTGTGCAGGGACAGGTCACCCGCCGGCTGGAGTATTTTGCAGGCCTGTCCATCTACTATCAGAACCAGATATTATCCTATGCGCAAGTGTCCGGAAAGAGCGTGGCCGTAAAGAATGCAAACGACATGTCCTTTGAAATAATACCGAAAAAAGAGCAGGCACAGCTGTCATACAAGATGCTTAACGCCGGTGCACAGGCCGGCGTGTTCTACCTGTTAAAAGATTCGCGGCTTCAGCATAAGATCGGGGCCGGGCTGTCCTATCAGCAAGGATTGCTGCGCGCTGCACATACGGAGCAGCCTGCGTATACCAATGCATCATCGTACTACGCATCGTGGCAACTTTTTTATCGTCTTGAGTATCCGGCTACCCCGGCTCTGAAAGTATTTTTTCAACCATCGTATAGCCATGCATTTTACCAGCACGAAAAACTCCAGGTACCTTTTTCAGTGCGCACAGCGCGCGCAGAGTTCAGCATTGGTGTGACATATCGACTTCATCGCTAGGCATCCCCGGAATGAAAATATCAGAAAGAATATCGGCTGCCGCCAGGCGGTGGCTGGTATACCTTATTGTCTTTTTAACTGACCTGGCCACGGCCGGTACGTATCGCAGGGAGAAGTAAGTGTCCACATTCGATGCCTGGATATCACATCGATTTATTGATTACATTCGGGTATGCAACAATCTGCACTGGACTGGCAAAAAGAAATTTATCTGAACGGTTTCGCCGGAAAGCTTCCTTCTGTGAACATTGACCTGCAGGCATTGGAAGATACGGCGAAGCGATACATGAGCGCAAAAGCGTATGCATACATCGCCGGCGGAGCGGGACATGGCGAGACCATGTATAATAACCGCGCCGGGTTCGGTGCCTATCGCATCATGCCGCGTATGCTGCGAAACGTCGGCGAACGCGATACATCCATTTCGTTGTTAGGACAATCGGTGCAATCTCCATTCTTGCTTTCTCCGGTAGGCGTTTTGGAGATGGTGCATCACGAGGCGGACCTGGCGGTAGCAAAGGCTGCTGCCGCGCTGAATGTCCCGTATATTTTTTCCAATCAGGCAAGTGTACCGATGGAAACCTGTGCCCGCGTGATGGGCAACAGTCCGCGCTGGTTTCAGTTGTACTGGAGCAAGTCCCCGGAACTGGTGGCAAGTTTTGTGCAGCGTGCCGAGCGCTGTGGCTGCAGTGCCATCGTGGTAACGTTGGACACCACAATGCTGGGCTGGCGTACGCGCGACCTGGAGATTGGCTACCTGCCGTTTCTCGAGGGAAAAGGCATTGCCCAATACACTTCCGACCCGGTGTTTCAAAAGATGCTGGATGAGACAATACCTGCACCTGCTGCGAAACGGACATTGTCACTGCAAACACTGCGCGGCCTGGTGAGCCTGGTGAACAAATATCCAGGCAAGGGCTTCTTTCGTAAACTGGCGTCCGGGCGGCCCGTCAAAGCTGTCCGGCAATTTGTGAGTACGTATTCCAATCCGTGCACCACATGGGATGATTTAAAATTTTTGAGACAGCATACACGCTTGCCGATCATACTGAAAGGAATTTTACATCCGGAGGATGCCAGGCTGGCAATCGATCATGGTATGGATGGCGTCATCGTGTCCAATCATGGCGGGCGGCAGGTGGATGGCGCGCTGGCCACGATCGAGGCATTGCCGGCGATTGTGAATGTGGTGCAGGGAAAAATTCCGATCCTGCTGGATAGCGGTGTTCGCGGCGGTGCCGATGCTTTCAAGGCGCTGGCGCTGGGTGCCACAGCCGTCTGCATTGGCAGGCCGTATGTTTATGGACTGGCCCTGAAGGGTACCGAAGGTGTGGATCACGTGTTGCGCAACTTTATGGCCGACTTCGAATTGACCATGGGACTTGCGGGTTGCAAGCGTGTTTCAGAAATAAATTCAGCCATGCTGCAGAAGTTATAACGGGTAACGCCGGCCGGCATTTAAAACAGGGCAGACGGTTGCGCATAGCCGCTTAGTTTTTCTACCTTACCCGCGAATTATTCGAACATTATGAAGCGACTTATTATGGCCCTCGCGCTTTGCCTGGGCGCGTGTACATCAGCACAGATCAATCAGACATTGGGAGAAGTAAACAAAGCGCTCGGCACTGAGCAGCCGCTCACCACGGCCGATGTGGCCGAAGGGTTGAGGCAGGCGCTGATCAATGGTATCACCAATGGTTCCGGCATGGCTTCGCAGCTCGATGGCTACTTTAAGAATCCAAAAATAAAAATTCCGTTTCCGCCGGATGTCCAAAAGGTAGAGGACAAACTCCGCCAGCTGGGACTGGGAAGCGAAGTGGACAAATTCGTTCTTACACTCAACCGCGGTGCGGAAGATGCTGCGAAAGAATCGAAAGATATTTTTATCAGCGCCATTCGCCAGATGACGATCGAGGATGCCTGGGGGATATTACGCGGAGCAGATAACGCCGCAACGGAATATCTGAAACGGACAACGTCGGCACAACTGCGGCAGAAATTCCAGCCCGTTATTGCGAACTCGTTGAACAAGGTGAACGCCACAAAATATTATGGCGAGATTGTGAATAACTACAACAAAATCCCGCTGGTACAAAAAGTAAATCCAGACCTGAACGACTACGCTACCACGAAAGCGATGGATGGATTATTTCTGTTGATCGCAGACGAAGAAAAGAAGATACGGGTAGACCCGATTGCGCGCACGACCGAGATTCTGAAAAAGGTATTTGGCGCCGCGAAATAACCTGTCCATTGTCCTGTTACATGAAATGCATACGGATGAAGTAACAACCACGTATACTTGCTGAATAACTCATGAATCAACATACAACCAGACAACCACTATGAGCCTTTTTGCCAAACACCAGGCTTCGCTGCGGCAAGCTATCGATGCCCTGCATCAACGTACGTTCTATGCGCAATTTCCCGAGCATCCTGCGCCCGCTGTCTATGGCGAAACTGCCGATGCGGACGGGCAGGCAAAATTTAAAGCGCACCTGGGGAAAAAATTTGAAGAGCTGCAACAAACCAATGCCAGCCATTGGACAGGCGAGGAAGAATCGCCTTACCTGCAACAACCGTTGAGCGTGTCCTATCCGGCGTTTTCCGTTGAGACACTGATTGAACGTGCCGGTACGTCTTTTCACGCCTGGCGCAAGGTGTCCATCGACGACCGTGCCGGTATTTTGCTTGAATCGCTGCAACGAATCAAGTCGCGTTTTTTTGAAATAGCCTACGCCACCATGCACACAACGGGACAAGGCTATATGATGGCGTTCCAGGCATCGGGACCGCACGCCGCCGATCGCGCCGTGGAAGCTATCGCCGCCGGCTACGAAGAACTGCATCGCTTCCCCGCGCAAGCTGTTTGGGACAAGCCCATGGGGAAATTCAATATTCAGCTGAACAAACAATGGCGCGCTGTCCCCAAGGGTATCTCTGTTGTAATAGGTTGCTCCACATTCCCTACATGGAATTCGGTGACTGGTATCTATGGAAGTCTCATCACCGGCAATGCTGTAATCGTAAAACCGCATCCCGGTGCCATTCTGCCCATGGCAATATTTGTGGCGGAGATTCAAAAAGTACTGACTGAAAACAAACTCGATCCGTCCATCTGCCAGCTCGCGGTGGACACGCCGGGTAATATGATAACCAAACAACTGGCAGAGCATCCCGCAGTAAAGCTCATCGACTTTACCGGAAACGCTGCTTTCGGAAGCTACCTGGAAGCACTGCCCGGCAAGACTGTCTTCACGGAAAAAACGGGTGTGAATTCTGTCATCCTGGATTCGGTAGAAGATGTGGACAAGGTCGCCGCCAACCTCGCATTCTCGCTCGCCCTGTACAGTGGACAGATGTGTACCGCTCCGCAGAACTTTTACATACCGGAAGGTGGCATCAGGACTTCTGCCGGAACGATTTCTTTTGACGAGTTTGCACAGAAGCTGGCCGATCAGGTCACCGCCATTGTGGACAATCCGAAAGCCGGGCCATTCGTACTGGGCGCCGTGCAAAACAAGAAGACATGCGAACGTGTAGCCGATGCCGGGCAGATCGGCAAGGTGTGGCTTGCATCACGCACGTTTGAAAACCCGATGTTTAAGAATGCCCGTGTCAGCACACCTGTGCTGGTGGAGGTAAGCGCCTCGCAGAAAGATGTATTCAGCCAGGAACTGTTCGGACCGATTGCCCTGCTGATCAAGACCAGAAATACAGACGAGAGCATTGCGCTGGCACAGCAGCTGGCACAGCAACAGGGAGCCATTTCATGCGGCGCGTATACAACCGATGCGCAGATAAAAGAAGCTATTGCTGATGCCATGTCCCTCGCAGCAACACCTGTGTCCTTCAATTTAACCGGCGGCATTTACATGAATCAAAACGCCGCGTTCTCCGACTTCCATGTTACCGGCGGAAACCCGGCAGGGAATGCATCATTCACCAACCCCGATTACGTGACACGCCGCTTTACATGGGTGGGACATCGCGAGCCTGTGAAGATTTAAATCCAAGGGATTCTCACGGAGAACATGGAAGGACAAGGATTTCAATGCATTTTTTCCGCGCACGTCCATGTTCTCCGTGAGACACCTTTTTTACTTCCAGGTTGAAGTGATCTTCCAGGCGTGCACCCGTACGGTTGCATCGCCTCCATTTTGAAACGTCTTCAACGAAAAGTCATTCTCCGTGGGGAAAATTTGATCGGTGATAACCTGTTCCCCGTTATTTATGTAGACCTCGATGATAGAGTTGTCCACATACAGGTGCAGCTTTAATTTTCCATCTACAAGCTGAGCCGGTGCACGCTCAACACTGCTGAAATCTTTATGGAAAGAAGTATTGCCGGATTTCGTACGGTCCAGATAAACCTCTTGCTTTGCGCGGTCATAGCCGATAACAGTTTTCTCATCGGTATTTGTGGTCAGCTCAAGTCCAAATGTTGTAGCTGTCCCTTTCTTAAATTCATATTCAACTTCGAAGGTTCTACCCATTTTCCCGCTTGTGTCCAGCGTGTCCCCGCGTAACGTTAACAACTCACGCACGGGTTTTTGAACAATACGTTGTCCTTTTGGCGTGTCGATAAGGTACAGTTCACGCGGCAAGGTCATGGCACTGCGCCATGGATCGGTGGGAATATCCTGCGCATAAGCCCAGTTGTTGGCCCACCCGAGCAGAATTGTCCTGCCATCGCTGGCGGGCACATTGTTAAAGGTTACCGCGGCGTAAAAGTCCTTGCCGTACTCCAGGTACAACGGATATTGTTGAGGGTTTTCAGCTGTGAATTTTTTGCCGTCAAAGTTGCCGATAAAATATTGCATGCCAACAAACGTAGGACCTTGCGGATGTGAGTTAGAGATCAGCAGCACCCATTTCTTTTTGGCAGGATCATCCACCGAAGCAACCTGGACCAGATCTGGACATTCCCAGATTTTGGCTTTGTCGCCAAGCGGCCCGAACTCGCTGAGTTGTTTCCATTCTTTCAGATTTTTGGACTCATAAAAACGAACCTTGAACTGATCGGGAATAACTGTAGCCATGACCCATTTTTGTTCGGCTTCATACCAGATTACTTTCGGATCGCGAAAGTCTTTCAGTTGAGCATCTATTACCGGATTGTTCTCGTAGCGCGTAAACGTGCGGCCGCGATCGGCGCTGTGCGCAATACTCTGATGTTGTGTGATCTGTTCATTGTTGCGATGGACGTGCGATGTGTAGATGGCAACGAGCCCGCTGGAGTCTTTTGCAAAGAAACCGCTTGTATTGTGCGTGTCCACCACGGCACTTCCCGAGAAGATCATCGTGCTGTCGCCGGAAGCCTTGTCCGGATACTCGGTGATGGCGACGGGCAAATGTTCCCAGTGCAGCAGATCTTTTGTTACAGCATGTCCCCAGCTCATATGTCCCCAGCGGTTGCCAAACGGATTGTATTGATAGAACAGATGATACTCTCCTTTGTAAAACACAAGTCCATTCGGATCGTTTGTCCAGTTGATGGCTGGCGAAAAATGATAGGCAGGACGATACCGCTCCCGGTATTTTTCTTTCTGAAGCGTGTCGCCGACAGCTTCAACGATCGGCTCCTTTTTTTTTACACAGGCTGTACCCAGTGCAAGCAGGAAAACGAAGAGGATGTATTTTTTCATAGTTGTGAGGTTGCATGAGAAAGATACCGGCTTCGGCGCATATTTTCAATCCAGCGGCGGAAGATTCTCCAGTATAACCACAGCCTCTTGCAGATTGTAAGCTTGGTTTTTTTGTTTGAGTCTGGCCAGACTTTGTTTAAAACGTGTATCGGTCAATAACTGATGAATCTTATTCTGAATGTCCTCGACAGTATCGTCTTTAATATCGCCCCGCAGCCCGAGCTCGTGATACACCACGCGTGTAGCACAACCCGCTGGGTCCATAACCGATTCGGGCGGATAAACCAGCATGGGTACCTCGCGATCAATCGACTCCTTGATGGAATTTAATCCGCCGTGCGTGATGAATACATCTGCATAGCCCAATGCATCCACCTGGGGCACATACGGCAAATGTTGCACATGGTCGGCTTGTTCTACCGGTAACGAAGTAGCGATAAACAGCATTATATTTTGCTCGGCGGTAGCCTGAATCAGTTTATGGATGAACGACTGCACCGGTTTGCTGTCCTCCAGCGGAACTGTACCGAAGGAACAAAATACAAGCTTGTTTTTTGTGGATTGTTTAGCTCCCAGGATATGTGTCCTGATGGCTTTGTAGTCTTCCGTAAAACCTTCGCTGCGGTCATAGTCGATTTGAAAACCCGCATAGTGTTGCCATGTCGTAGCGGGTGCTTCGGTAAAATCAAATTCTTTGGGCAGAAAAATGAACTCATGCAGATTGTCCAATACAACGCCATAGAATTTTTCGTATGGAGATAAGTATTTTTCAGGGATTCTGTTTTTTTGAATGTTGCGCCGGATGATCGTGTCATCATCTTCGCCCGGGTATGCTGCTTTTTGTTGTTGCAGACGCTTCTGCTTCAGATTTTTAATGGCGAGCATGGATTGCTCAATAGCCACAGGATCGTTCGGCAATGCAAAACTGTTTACCGGTGGAAAGCCGGGGACAAGCGCACCGGAGAGCATGGCATGGATCAGCGCAAGGCGAATTCCTTTTTTCTTCAGGATCGGGTAAAGGACAATGAAATCCGTTGCCTGGTGCGTGTCCAGCAGGACTACCTGCGGCTGACACGTTTCAATCAGGCTATACAACTCCTCTTCGCGCAGGCGGTAGAGATGATCGTTGCGCCGATAGTTCAAAACACATTCATCCAGCGGTTGTTTTTTCTCCACTTCGCAAACCCATGATTCAAGTCCCAATCCGAACGGGACAGTCTTCAGCGGATAGAACGAAAAACCTTGTGAAGTAATATACGATTGAAAATATGCATACCCGCTGAACAGCACTTCGTGTTTCTTTTGCAACGATCTGGCCAGGTGAAATGACGGATTGAAATGTCCCTTTCCATGATAGCAGAGAATCAGAAATCGAAGCATAACATTTCCCCTGTTAGCGTACTTTGGCAGTACGGATGTATCGGGCAAACCAGTTGGGAAAGAATCGCATGAATGGGACACCGAGCGTTTCCTTTCCACCGATATAGACTTCGTTCTTCTTTTGTTCGATCGCCTTGATTATTTTTTCAGCACACCAGGCAGCGGGTTTGCCTTTGTATTGTGCATCGTCCATTTTGCCGAGCGGGCTGCCATCCGCGGTTACTGCCGACAGGGTAATGGGTGTGTGGATGAACCCGGGACAGATCATGGTGACGATAATGTTGTCGCCGGCATCTTTCCAAAGCTCCGCGCGCAGCGAATCGAAAAATCCGTGCAACGCATGCTTGGATGCGGCATATCCCGAACGGAAGGGTGTGCCAAAAATTCCTGTTACACTCGACACGGTAACGAGATGTCCCCGGCCGCGTTTTAAAAAATGAGGCAGAATGTTTTTAGTGAGTGCCACCGCGCCAAAGTAATTTACCTCCATAATCCGGCGGTCCACATCGATCAGCGTGTCCTTCGCCAGGCTGCGCTGGCTGATGCCGCCGTTGTTGATCAGGATGTCGATGTGTCCAAACAACTGAATGGCTGCGTCCGTATATATCTTGAGCGTTTCGGTTTGCGTGAGGTCCAGCGGGAGTATGTGTACATTCGCCTGACTGGATGCGGGACAATTTCCTTTGACACGTTCCAGCTCCTCCTTGCGGCGTGCAGACAGGATAAGTTTGCAGCCACGTTCGGCCAGCGCATAAGCGAGCGCTTCACCAATACCGGACGATGCACCGGTAATCCAGATAACGTTGTTTGAGATATTGGACATGCCTGCTATTTTTTGAAAACGAAATATACCGCCAGCACCAGAAACACCAGTCCGATGAGGTGATTCAGTCGCCATGTTTCGGACTTGAAGAAAAGTGTGGAGAAGATCATAAACACGATCAAGGTAACTACTTCCTGGATCACTTTTAGTTGGAGCAACGAAAAAGGTCCGCCGTATTCGGCAGAGCCCAACCGGTTGGCCGGCACCTGCAATGTATATTCAAAGAAGGCAATTCCCCAACTGATTAAAATCACATACAGGAGCGGCAGGTTCTCGCTCCATTTCATGTCCTTGAATTTCAAATGTCCGTACCACGCCAGCGTCATAAAGGCGTTGGATAAGATGAGAAGACCGATGGTGTATAATGATCGCATAGCTTGACTGCGTTTAGCTTTTCAAGTTTAGAAATTTCTGATGATGTTAAGGTGATTTGTGGCTTATAATCTTCTTAGCGAGTCTTTCGTGGTGAGCGTGTGCAAGTCCTGCGGAAGGGTAGCGCATCGCCCGATGCAATGTGCAGGCCGCAGATTCGGGTTTGTGTTTATGAGCGCCGCCAGTCGCGGCTCACAAACACAAACTGAATCTAATAATAATCATGTCCATATTGTTATGTCTATTCGTGGATTGAGCTTTTAAAACACAACAGGCAGTCGCACCGCGACTGCCTGTTTAAATTGTTAGTCGGTCGCGCCCTCGCGAGTGACAACTATCATCAGGCCTCCGGGCCTTGCAGAAAACTATTTCACAAGCTTCTTGTACTTGATTCTATGCGGTTGCTCGTCACCGAGGCGCTTGCGCTTGTTCTCTTCGTATTCGCTGAAGCTTCCTTCAAACCAGGTGATTTGCGAGTCGCCTTCAAATGCCAGTATGTGCGTGCAAACGCGATCGAGGAACCAGCGGTCGTGAGAGATGATTACCGCGCAGCCTGCAAAATTTTCCAGCGCTTCTTCCAGTGCCCGCAGCGTGTTTACGTCCAGGTCGTTGGTGGGCTCATCGAGCAGCAGCAGGTTGCCGCCTTGCTTCAGTGCAATGGCCAGATGCACGCGGTTTCGCATACCTCCCGAAAGCTCTTTTATTTTTTTCTGCTGATCCGTACCGTTGAAGTTGAACTTGCCAACATACGCACGCGAGTTCTGCGTTTTGCCGCCGAGCTCGATCAGCTCATTGCCACCCGTAATCGCCTGCCATACCGTGTCATCCGGTTTCAAATCGTCGTGGCCCTGGTCTACGTAGGCAATCTTTACCGTTTC
>JAESFU010000628.1_pt1 | contig 14547 bp, 8 predicted proteins | sample 9269461 | NCBI WGS metagenome assembly JAESFU01 (sample SAMN14502556, study PRJNA617107) | algae metagenome | isolation source: Stenomitos rutilans HA7619-LM2 and co-occurring heterotrophs from cave walls | place: USA: Waikapalae cave, Hawaii | collected 2009-07-28
CGCTGAGAAGGCTCGAATATCGCGGTTATGATTCAGCCGGTGTCGCCACGCTCGAAAACGGCAAGATTGGCCGGCGCCGGGCGCCCGGCAAATTGCGCAATCTCGAAGATCGCCTGCGCGATAGCCCGCTCGACGGTATCGCCGGCATCGGACATACGCGCTGGGCGACGCATGGCGCGCCAACGGAAGCCAATGCGCATCCGCACATGGTGGGCGATGTGGTCATCGTCCATAACGGCATCATCGAGAATTTCGCCGAATTGAAGCGCGAGCTGATCGCCGACGGGGCAAAATTCGAAACGCAGACCGATACCGAAGTGGTGGCGCAACTGGTGGCGCGCGAGCGGGCCAAGGGCAAGGCGCCGCGCGAAGCGGTGCGCTCGACATTGGCGCGGCTTGAAGGGGCCTTCGCGCTCGCCATCATGTTCCGCGACGAACCTGATCTGTTGATCGGTGCGCGCAAAGGAGCTCCTCTTGCGGTCGGCCATGGCGAAGGCCAGATGTTCATCGGCAGCGATGCCATGGCGCTTGCGCCATTCACCAATCGCATCACCTATCTCGAAGACGGCGACTGGGTGGCGCTGACCCGGCACTCTATGGAGCTTTATGATGCCGACGGGCGCCAGACCGTGCGGCCCATGAGCTTCTCGCAGGTTTCCTCCAACCTCGTGGACAAGGGCAATCACCGCCATTTCATGGCGAAGGAAATTGCCGAGCAGCCGGAAGTCGTCGGGCACACGCTCGCCGAGTATGTCGATTTCGCCGAACGGCGGATCAAGCTGCCGGATAACCTGCTATTCGATTTCGCCAAGCTCGACCGCCTGACCATCACCGCTTGCGGAACGGCCGCCTATGCCGGGTTGGTGGCCAAGTATTGGTTCGAGCGCTTCGCGCGCCTGCCGGTCGAAGTCGATATCGCGTCCGAGTTCCGCTATCGCGAGGCGCCGTTGCCGAAGAACGGCCTCGCCGTCGTCATCTCGCAATCGGGCGAGACGGCGGATACGTTGGCCGCGCTCAGATACTGCAAGGCGCAAGGACAACACACGCTCGCCATCGTCAACGTGCCCGAATCGACGATCTCGCGAGAAGCCGAGATGAGCTTCCGCACCTATGCGGGCCCCGAGATCGGCGTCGCTTCGACCAAGGCCTTCACCTGCCAGCTCACGGTTCTTGCCTGCCTAGCGATCGGCGCGGGGCGGCAGCGTGGTGCCATCTCGGCCGAGAAGGAACGCGAATTGGTCAGCGCGCTGATCGAAGCGCCGCGACATATGGTCGAGATCCTTAAGCAGGAAAAGCACATCGCCGATATCGCCAAGCAGATATCGAATGCGCGCGACGTATTGTTCCTCGGACGCGGGATCAACTACCCGATCGCGCTCGAGGGCGCGCTGAAGCTCAAGGAAATCTCCTACATCCACGCCGAAGGCTATGCGGCGGGCGAGCTCAAGCACGGGCCGATCGCGCTGATCGACGAGACCGTGCCGGTTATCGTCATCGCGCCGCGCGACGAGCTTTACGAGAAGACGGTCTCCAACATGGAGGAGGTGGCGGCGCGCGGCGGGCGTATCGTACTGTTGACCGAGGCTGACGCAGCGGGAACGGGGCACGACAGCTTTGAGCGCATCTCCATTCCGCACGCCGATCCGTTCATCAGCCCACTGCTTTATGCGGTTCCCGTTCAGTTGCTCGCCTATCACGCGGCGGTCATCATCGGGACCGACGTCGATCAGCCGCGCAATCTTGCCAAGTCGGTCACCGTCGAATAGCGCGTGGCGCCTTTAGGCAAGCTTTAACCTTAATCGGCGACAGTCACGGGCATGAGCGTCCGGTCTGTCCTCCTTGCTTCTGTTTGTGCCGTGTTGGTGCTGCTGCCATCGGCGGCGACCGGTTTTGCAGCGACGCCCAGCAAGGCAACGCTGGAGTTGGTCGACCAGGGCTACAAGGCGCTTAGCGCGCGCGATTATCCGCAGGCGATATCGGCCTATTCGACGGCGATCGAATCTCGGCAGTTGCCGGTCGAGACGCTGGCCAATGCGCTTCTCAATCGCGGGCTGGCCTATCAGCGCCGCAGCGAGTTCCAGAAAGCGATCGACGACTATACCGCGGCGATCGGCATCGATGCGCTCGATGCAAAGATGCGCGCCACGGCCCTCTACAACCGCGCGCTTGCCTATCAGAGCAGCGGCAGGGCGGCCCTGGCGATCGAAGACTTCACCGGCGCCTTGTTCCTCGATCCCAAATTCGCGCATGCCTATTACGGACGCGGCAATGTGTTGCGCGACAGCGGGCAGTATCTCTTCGCGCTCAGCGACTTCGAAAAGGCGCTGCGCTACAACTATCCGCAAGCTTATCTCGCCCGCTTCGGCGAGGCGCTAACGCAGGAAGCGCTGAACCGGCCGCTCGAAGCGCGTCGTGCGCTGATGCTGGTTCTTGCCGACAATCCCAATTTCGAGCCGGCGCGCAAGCACCTGGCCGCGCTTGGCGGCGTCGTGCCGACCGTGCCCGTGACGAGTGCGGATGCCAAGGGCAGCGACACGATCGAGACCGGGTCGGTTTCCGAAGCCGACAAGCCGGCCGCTTCGCCGCAGTTGCTCGAAGGCACGATGAAGATTGCCGATGCGGCCCCCGCAGAGGACAACGGAACCACGGTTGCTGTCGAAAACCGGCGGGTCAAGGCGATTGTCGATCGCGTTCCGGCCGAGGAAGACAAGGCTGTCGACGTTCAACCGGTTGTCGTGCAGGAGCCGGCTGAGAAGGTCGTCGCCGTCGAGGCGGTACCGAATGAGCCGGTTGTCGAAGAACCCGTCGTCGAAGTCGCTTCGGCGCCGGAGCCGACCGTTACCCTCGAACCTGCGCCGGCCCCGGTCGCCGAGGAACCGGCCGAGGCCGATGAGACGGTGCTTTCCGGCTGGGCTGTCCAGATTTCCTCGCAGAAGGACGAGAAAGTCGCGTGGAACGTCTGGAAGAAGCTCAAGGCCAAGCATAAGATCCTCGCCAGCCAGAAGCCGGTTGTCATGAAGGCGGATCTCGGCGATCGCGGCATCGTCTATCGCCTGCGCCTGGCAGGGTTCGAGGACCAGGATTCAGCGCGCGGCATGTGCAGTAGGCTCAAATCGCGCGGCGTCTCCTGCTACGTCAGCAAGATCAATTCCTAAGTTCGGCTCTCGCAGTCTTGCCTTCGCGCCGGTGCTGTAGCAAACAGCATAGATCGCATGGCCGATGACGGGCGAAATAACTCCCCCAAAAAACCGGGCGCTTCCGAAGAACGCTCAGGAGGGCCGTTTTTCGGCAGGATCAAGACCTACTTCTTCACCGGCCTGGTGATTGCGGCGCCGATCGCCATCACGCTATGGGCGACCTACTGGTTCGTTACCCTGTTTGACCGCTGGGTAAAGCCTGTCATCCCCTCGATCTATACGCCGGAACACTATCTGCCTTTTTCCGTGCCGGGCGTCGGGCTGCTCTTCACGCTGATCTGCATCACGCTTATCGGGGCCCTTGCGGCAAATCTGGTCGGTCGCACGCTCATCTCCTACTGGGAGTACCTGTTGAACCGGATGCCGGTGGTGCGTTCGCTCTACAAGGGCACGAAGCAGATATTCCAGACCATCGTGTCGCAGAGCGGCGGCACATTTCGCCAGGTCGCGCTGATCGAGTTTCCGCGCAAGGGGCTCTACACACTGTTCTTCATCTCGCGCGAGGTCGACGGCGGCCAGATTGGCCTCGAGCCCGGACGGCGGATGTATGCGGCCTACCTCACGACCACGCCCAATCCGACGTCGGGCTTCCTCTACTTCTTCGATGTCGCGGAGGCGCGCATCCTCGACATGAACGTAGAGGATGCGCTGAAGCTCATCATCTCTTGCGGCTTGGTGTTTCCGGAAAGCGCCAGCGCGGGGGAAGGCGGCATGGCGATCGACCGCAAGACCGCAGAAGCCGTCGTTGCCGCGGCCGAGCGAGGCGAGCGCGAGACTAGCCTGCCGCGATAAGCTTTGCCGCCTCACCACGTTCAAAGAGATGGAGAAGCACGCGCAGTGCCTCGCCGCGCGGGGATGTCAGCCTGGGATCGTGGGATAGCATGAGTGCGGCATCGTCACGGGCCGCCGCCAGGAGATCGCCATGGATCGAGAGATCGGCCATGTGGAATTCGGGGAGGCCCGCCTGGCGCGTTCCCAGCATTTCGCCGGCGCCGCGCAAGCGCAGATCCTCTTCAGCAATGCGAAAACCATCGTCGGTCTCGCGCATGATCGATAGCCGCGCCTTGGCGGTTTCCCCCAAGGGCGCCTTGTAAAGCAGAATGCAGGTCGACTTCTCCCGGCCTCGGCCGACACGGCCGCGCAACTGATGGAGCTGGGCGAGACCGAAGCGTTCGGCATTCTCGATCACCATGACGGTCGCTTCCGGCACGTCGACGCCGACTTCGATGACGGTCGTCGAGACCAGGAGTGCGATATCCCCCGACCTGAACCGCTCCATGGCCGCGTCCTTGTCTGGTCCCTTCATGCGTCCGTGAACGAGACCGATGCGATCACCGAAACGCGCCTTCAGTTCGTCATAGCGCTGCTCTGCGGCGGCAAGGTCGACTAGCTCGCTTTCTTCAACCAATGGCGACACCCAATAGGCGCGCTGGCCGCTCGAGATAACGCGCTCGAGACCGGCGAGGACCTCCTCCATCCGCTCGACCGGCATGGTCCGCGTATCGACGGGCTGGCGGCCGGCCGGCCTTTCGGTGAGTTTCGATACGCCCATGTCGCCATAGACGGTGAGCGCCAAGGTGCGCGGAATCGGCGTAGCCGTCATGACGAGGATCTCGGGCGCCGGATCGTTCTTGGCTTGAAGGGCGAGGCGCTGATGTACGCCAAAACGATGCTGTTCGTCGATGACGATCAAGCCAAGGTCCTTGAAGTCGACGCCGTCCTGGATCAATGCATGCGTGCCGATGAGAAGGTCGATCTTCCCCTCGGCCAATGCTTCAAGCGTTGCGGTGCGGGCGGCTGGCTTGTCGCGGCCGGTCAACAGCCCCAGGCGAATGCCGGCGGCGGCGCATAGTTTCTCGAGGCTGCTGAAATGCTGGCGGGCAAGGATTTCGGTCGGCGCCATGATGGCGGCCTGCGTGCCCGATTCAATCGCGGCGGCTGCCGAAAGCAGGGCGACGACCGTCTTGCCGGCGCCGACATCGCCTTGAAGGAGGCGCAGCATCCGTTCCGGCGCCGCCATGTCCCGCAGGATTTCCTCCACCGCGCGGGTTTGTGCCCGCGTCAGGCTGTAGGGGAGCGCCGCAATGATGCGCTTGCGGCGTTCGCCATTCCCCGAGACGTCGCGGCCCGCGGCGCGCTTGATGCCACGCCGGACAAGGGCGAGCGCCAATTGGTTGGCAAGCAGTTCATCATAGGCAAGACGGCTGCGCAGCGGACTCGCAAGCGCGACATCTACCGGTGTTGCGGGAGAATGGAGACCGCGCAATGCCGTGTCGAAAGCGGACCAGTCCTGTCGCGCGAGCCAGTTCCTCTCCTGCCACTCAGGAAGCGGCGCGAGCTTTCCAAGTGCGCCGTGAACCGCGCGCGCCAGGATGCGGGCGCCGACACCCTCGCACAGCGGATAGACAGGTTCGATCTGCGGCAATTTCGAGAATTCTTCCGGCGAAACGACATAGTCCGGGTGAACGATCTGCGGAGTGCCGCCATACCATTCGATCTTGCCCGAGACGAAACGCGTGGCGCCTGCCGGCAACAGCTTGGACAAGTGCTCGGCATAGGCATGGAAGAAGACCAGCTTCAGGTCGCCCGTGTCATCGCTGCAATCGACGCGATAGGGCACCCGCGAGCCGCGCGGCGGCGGGTGATGGCGTCCGACCGTTATGTCCAGAGTGACGATGCCCTCCATGGGCAGTTCGGATATCTTCGGACGTGCCCGACGATCGACGATCCCGGTCGGCATGTGGAACAGGAGGTCGAGAATTCGGACACCCGAAGGGTTGCCGTCGCGACCGAGAAGGCGCGCCAGGGCTTTTTCGAGCTTGGGCCCGACGCCTTTGAGGGCGCTCGCCGAGGCAAACAGCGGATTGAGAATGGCCGGTCGCATCACGACACTGTTCGCGGGTTTGCGGGGATGACGCAAGCGGTTGCGAAGGCCCGCCAATCTGGCTATGCAACGGCCCTCCATGGAAGCTCAGATGACGGAGTTGGACGCCTTGAGGCGGAAGCTCTTGTGGCGCGCGACGCATCGCGGCCTCAAGGAGCTCGACCTCGTGCTAGGCGGTTTCGCGAAGGCGCATATCGGTGACCTGGAGGCGAGCGAACTCGACGCGTTCTCCGAAATCGTGTCGCTCCCGGATAATGAACTCTTCGCCTGGCTGATGCGGGAGAAGCCGGCGCCCATCGACCGCTGGCCGCTCCTGTCGCGCGTCTTGGCGCACAAACCATGAGCTTCGAAAAGGACATCGCGGCGCGGCTCTCCTTGCCGCAGCGCACCGTCATATCGGGCGCGCCACCGGGCTGCGATGCGCTGGCGCTTGCCGAAGTTGCGAAAGGCTTGGGCGGACGGGTGCTGATGCATGTGGCGGTCGACGATCGCCGCGCCGCGACGCTTGCCGATGCGCTTGAGTTCTTCGCGCCGGATGTCGAGATCGTCTCATTCCCCGCCTGGGACTGTCTGCCTTACGACCGCGTGTCGCCGGCGGCCGAGGTGATGGCACGGCGGTTGACGGCGCTGACGCGCCTTGGCGAGAAGCGCAACGGGCCGACGATTCTGCTCACCACCGTCAATGCGGTCTTGCAACGCGTCTGGTCGCGCGAAACGCTGGCGGCGACAACCTTTGCAGTGGCGCCGGGCCGGCGCATCGACATGGACGACCTCCAGTCGTTCCTGGCACAGAACGGTTTCTCGCGCACCGGGACGGTGGTCGATCCCGGCGATTTCGCGGTGCGGGGCGGCATTATCGACGTCTATCCACCGGGCGTCGCCGAGCCGGTGCGGCTTGATTTCTTCGGCGATACGCTGGAATCGATCCGAAGTTTCGATCCGCAGTCGCAGCGCTCGACGGGCACGCTCCGGCAACTGGTTTTGCATCCGGCGAGCGAAGTGGTGCTCACCGATGAGACGGTCGGGCGGTTCCGCACCAATTATGCGACAGCCTTCAACGGCATCGATCGCAACGACCCGCTCTATGAGTCGGTCACAGGTGGAAGACGTCCGCAAGGCGTCGAGCATTGGTTGCCATTGCTGCAGGAGAAGCTCGCCACCGTCGTCGACCATGCCGGCGACGTGGTCATTTCACTCGATCATTCGGCCGAGGATTCAGCTGCGGCAAGGCGCGAACAGATCGAGGAGTTCTACGCCGCGCGCCAGGAGGCGTTGGGTCTCGAGAGTTTCGGCGCACAGACCTACAAGCCCTTACCGCCCGATCGCCTTTATCTCAGCGCCGACGAATGGGCGGTGATGCTCGCCGATCATACCGTGCTGATGGTTTCGCCATTCGAAGTACCTGACTCGCCGACCGCCAAGGTCGTCTCTTTCGGCGGGCGCAAGGGGCGTAGCTTTGCCGCCGAGCGCGCCGAAGCGAAAGGCAGTGTCTATGAGGCGGTGCGCGCGCATGCGGATGCGCTGCGCAAAGCCAAGAAGCGCGTGGTGATCGCCGGATGGACGGTAGGCTCGCGCGAAAGGCTTGAGACGATCCTGCGCGATCATGAATTGGCGCCATTGGCCGGCGCGGAGACTTGGGCCGAGGCACTGTCCCGCGCGCCTGAGATCGTCAGTACGATCGTGCTCGGCATGGAGGAGGGGTTCGAGACCGAGACCCTCGCCATCATTGCCGAGCAGGACATCCTCGGCGACCGCCTTATCCGTCGCGATCGCAAGAGCCGGAAGGCGAGCGACGTCCTCTCCGAGCTCACAGCGCTCACGCCGGGCGATCTCGTCGTACATGTCGATCACGGCATCGGCCGGTTCGAGGGACTGAAGACGATCGAAGTCCAAGGCGCGCCGCATGATTGCCTGTTCATCATGTATGCCGGCAATGACCGCCTGTTCCTGCCGGTCGAGAATATCGAACTCCTCACGCGTTACGGCTCGGACGAGCAGGGGGCCCAGCTCGACAAGCTTGGCGGCGGCGCCTGGCAGGCGCGCAAGGCGAAGCTCAAGCAGCGCATCAAGGACATGGCAGAGCAGCTCATCAAGACGGCTGCGGCGCGCGAATTGCGGGTCGGCGAGGTGTTGCCGCCGCCGGATGGCGCTTTCGACGAATTTTCCGCGCGTTTTCCCTATGAGGAGACCGAGGATCAATTGGGCTCCATCGAAGCCGTCATCGACGATCTTCAGAAAGGGCGGCCCATGGACCGCCTGGTCTGCGGCGATGTCGGCTTCGGGAAGACAGAGGTTGCCTTGCGGGCGGCCTTCGTGGCGGCGATGAATGGTCGCCAGGTGGCGGTGGTCGTGCCGACGACGCTCCTGTCGCGCCAGCATTACGCGACCTTCTCGACCCGTTTCCAGGGATATCCTTTGAAGATTGCCCAAGCTTCGCGCCTCGTCGGCCGCAAGGAGATCGATGCCGTCAAGCAGGGCCTGGCATCCGGCGACATCGACATCGTAATCGGAACGCATGCGCTCCTGGCCAAAGATGTGAAGTTTCGCGATCTCGGCCTGATGATTATCGACGAGGAGCAGCATTTCGGCGTCAAGCACAAGGAGCGATTGAAAGAGATGCGCAGCAATGTGCATGTGCTGACGCTGACCGCGACGCCAATTCCGCGCACGCTCCAGATGGCGCTGTCGGGGGTGCGCGAACTGTCGCTCATTACGACGCCGCCGATCGATCGCCTGGCGGTGCGCACTTATATCTCGCCGTTCGATCCCGTCGTCATACGCGAGTCGCTGCTGCGCGAGCATTATCGCGGCGGCCAGAGCTTTTATGTTTGCCCACGCATCTCCGATCTCGACGAGCAGGCCGAATTCCTGAAGAACTACGTGCCGGAGATCAAGTATCGCGCGGCCCACGGCCGTATGTCGCCGACTGAGCTCGAAGACATCATGTCGGGTTTCTACGATCGGCGGTTCGACGTCCTGCTCTCAACAACCATCGTCGAGTCCGGTCTCGACATCCCGACAGCAAATACGCTCATCGTGCATCGCGCCGACATGTTCGGCCTTGCCCAGCTTTACCAGTTGCGCGGCCGTGTCGGCCGCTCGAAGCAGCGCGCCTATGCGCTCCTGACCACACCGGCGAACCGGGTGCTGACGCCCGCAGCAGAAAAGCGTTTGAAGGTGCTGCAATCGCTCGACACATTGGGTGCCGGCTTCTCGCTCGCCAGCCACGATCTCGACATCCGAGGCGCCGGCAACCTCTTGGGCGAAGAGCAGTCGGGCCACATCAAGGAAGTCGGCTACGAACTCTATCAGAATCTTCTCGAAGAAGCCGTGGCCAAACTGCGGACGGGCGAAGAAACGCTTGCCGACGAAGGCGGCTGGTCGCCGCAGCTCAATATCGGAACATCCGTCCTCATCCCGGAGAATTACGTGCCCGATCTGCAGGTTCGGCTCGGGCTCTATCGCCGGCTCGCCGATCTGCGCGACCAGACTGAGCTTGACGGCTTCAGCGCGGAACTCCGAGATCGCTTCGGACCATTGCCTGAAGAGGTTGAACACCTCATCTCAATCGTCTCGATCAAGCTCCTGTGCCGCATCGCCAACGTCGCGAGCGTCGATGCAGGTACGAAGGGCGCGGTCATCGGATTCCGGGGCGATAGTTTTGCAAAGCCGGCAGCCCTGGTCGAGTGGATCACCAGCCAAGGGAAGCTCGCAAAGCTCCGCCCCGACATGAAACTCGTCATCATGCGGGATTGGGAGACAGCGCAGGAGCGGCTCAAGGGAGTGCGTCAGATCATGACCGCTCTGGTCAAGATCGCCGGAAAATAGGCGTCAGCCACAGATCTTGCGGAGCGTAGCCCAGTCTTCCGGCGTGAGGACCGGGCGCGAAGGCCCATCGAGCGGCTTGATGGCGTCGATCCGTTCCTGCGTCACGGGATGGGTGCTGATCATCGTTCCGAGGTCGCCCCAGATGCTCGTGCCTTCGCCTTCGAGCTTCTGAATCTTCTCGAAGAAGTGCTTGAGACCGAGCGGATCGATATGGGCGGCGGTCATTGTCTTTTGCGCGAAGTCGTCGGCTTCGCGTTCGGCATCACGTGAATACTGCAAGATGGCAAGCACGCTCGCGAATTCGCCGAGATGATCGCCGCCGGAGCCGCCAGAGGCAAGACTTAGAAGCAGTTGCAGACCTATTCCCCGCACGAGCTGGGCTTCGGAATGACGATTGGCGACGTGGCCGATCTCATGCGCGACGACGCCGGTGAGTTCCTCAGGCGTTTCCGCGGTGGCGATGAGATTGCTGAAAATCGCAATCCTCCCACCCGGCAATGCGAAGGCATTGACGATCGGCGTGTCGAAAACGGTGAGCCTGATGGGCGGAAGGTCGGGGTTGTTCTCGCGCAGCCGAGCCTCCAGTCGATCGAGCACTGCGCGCCCTGCCGGCGCGTTGCAGGTTTTCATGTCTTTCGTGAAGGACGACTCTATCTGCGCGCCAAGCGCGTTGCGCCAGCTCTCGGGCATCGAGAAGGCAATCATTCGTGGCGCGACCACCAAGGTGAGGTAGCCGAGCAGGGCGACGCTCGCCACGGCGATGGCGACGATAGCCGCGAAACGCTTCAGCCCTTGCAAGGTGATGCCGCCCTTAAGCTGCGGCGCCAGTTTCAGAAGTTCGGCAGCGAAGGCGTCATTGGCGATGACAAGCCGCGCATCCGGATCGCTTTCGCTGGTGAGACGAAACGGTATCCCGGCGGTGGGCCGGTCTACGGCCCGCAGCTTTGCGAGGGGCCAGCGAATGGCCTCCGGAGAGGAGCCGGAGATCGTCAGAGCGTGCGGGTCAAGATCGATGTATACGGCCCGTTCGAGCGCGGATTTTCCGTCGAAGTAACGTGCCGTCGTCTGGTTCATCAAATTCCGCCAACATCGAAGGCATCGGCCAGACCCTCGCCGGTGGTCGGCACCGGCACGGGCGACTGAAGAATAGTTTCAATATCCACGACACCAACGACGCTGAGCCGATCGCAGGCGTATTTGATCGTCCGCTGCTGGATGAAGGGCGTGGCTATGCCAATCGTGATGATCCACAAGATTACATTGCCAATCGTCAGCATCAGCAGGCTGCCGGCCGTCGCATCGAGCCTGAAGCGTGCGCGGTCGAGAGTCGTATAGGAAGCGAACACGGCCATCTCGCGCGCGATGTAAATGGGCCAGACGAGGCTCTGGGCAAGCCATGCCAGAATGAATACGCCGAACATCACGAACATGAGAATAAGGATCTGGGTTTCCAGCTTGGATGGGTCATCCGAAGAGCGGGGCTTATCGGGATCGAAGCTGGAAAAGAACGTGACGATCTCGGTGCTGTACGTGAAGTAGATGAGAACACCGCTGCCGATGGCGACCGTCAGGAAGACCGCGACCGCCAGAAACCAGGCAATCGCATAGCGGCCGTAGAGAGGTCCTGCGGTTCCGGAAAACCGGAACGGCATGCTGCCGAAGCGCATGTCGCCGATCATCCGCTCCTGGAGATTGAGATTCATGGCCGGGGTCGACCAGCCGAGCGTCGTGGCGGCGAGCAGGGAGGCTCCGGCATGCAGTCCCGTGTAGCTCCAGGGTGAACCGACCAGGGCGCCGCGGATGCCGCGCCAAAGCGTGCGCGAAAGCTGGTAGCGGCGGGCGCGGTATACCGCCATTCCCCAGAGCCCGAAGATGAGCAGAAAAAACACGAGCTGGACGATGAAGACAGCCGGATGTTCCGGGCCAAGCCAGATCTGCAGCGCCATGAGGAGCAGGACGACCGGCAGGATCAGGACGCCGAAAACGATCAGTGCGCCGATGAAAAGCTCTTTTCCCCGGCCGGTATATTCCAGGGCCTCGCCGTTGATATGCACGCAAGACCAGATATGGCGGCGGACGTTGGTTCGCGCCCAAAATCGGTAAATCGTCAGCGTTAACAGGTTGAGGAGCAGATTCGTCAGTGTAATGCCGAGTAGTCCGGGGCGCGGGATATAGTCAAAACGCAGTTGCGACCGCACCGCTTTGGCTAAGCTATTGTCGGAACTGGACATCGTCATGGGCGGCCCGAGGCTCTCCTTTGTGGCGCAAATGTCACAAATGTCGCATTTGTCACTTCTGCCGGATTCCCTTCCAGAATCATCCTTTCATCCGCCCCAATTCACCAATAGCTTTTTAAACAACGATTGAGATTGTTGCGTAGAAACGCAGCGAATTCTCGGGGCGGTTTACAACATTATGCTGAGCGCCAGCTGCGGGGGCGGACTGGCGTGCGGGAGATGATTTGGTCAATGCTTTGCGATTCGGGGTTTGTGCCGCCGGTCCGTTTGAGCCCCTGCCGTAGTTGGTGACACGGGTCGGTTATGGATGCGTTTGTAGTCGATAAGAGTCGCCTGCCGAGCCGCCATGTGACGGTTGGTCCGCAACGCGCCCCTCACCGTTCATACTACTACGCAATGGGCCTAACGCAACGGCAGATACAGCAGCCGTTCGTTGGCGTTGCCTCGTGTTGGAATGAGGCCGCGCCCTGCAATATCGCGCTCATGCGACAAGCCCAGGCGGTCAAGAAGGGCGTGGCGGCCGCCAACGGGACGCCGCGGGAGTTCTGCACGATTACCGTCACCGATGGCATCGCGATGGGCCATCAGGGGATGAAATCCTCCCTGGTTTCCCGGGAATGCATTGCCGATTCCGTCGAACTGACGATGCGCGGGCATTGCTATGACGGGTTGGTCGGGCTTGCCGGCTGCGACAAGTCGCTGCCGGGCATGATGATGGCCATGGTGCGGCTCAATGTGCCGTCGGTCTTCATCTATGGCGGCTCGATCCTGCCGGGCACCTTCAAGGGCCGTCCGGTCACCATTCAGGACGTTTTCGAGGCCGTAGGCCGCCACTCGGTCGGCGCCATGTCGACGGCCGATCTTGAAGAATTGGAGCAGGTGGCTTGCCCCTCTGCGGGTTCGTGCGGCGCTCAGTTTACGGCCAATACGATGGCAACCGTCGCCGAGGCGATCGGACTCGCTTTGCCCTATTCCTGCGGTGCGCCTGCGCCTTACGAAGTACGCGACACTTTCTGTTTCACTGCCGGCGAGCAGGTGATGGAGTTGATTGCGCGCAATATCCGGCCGCGCGACATCGTCACCCGCAAGGCACTCGAGAATGCAGCGACGGTCGTTGCCGCTTCCGGGGGGTCGACCAACGCGGCGCTACATCTGCCGGCGATCGCGCATGAAGCGGGCATCGAATTCGATCTCTTCGAGGTCGCCGAAATCTTCAAGCGGACGCCTTACATCGCCGACCTCAAACCCGGCGGAAAGTATGTCGCGAAGGACATGTTCGAGGCCGGCGGCATTCCGCTGTTGATGAAGACATTGCTCGATCACGGCTTCCTGCATGGCGATGTCCTGACCGTGACCGGGCGGACGATGGCCGAGAATATGGCGTCGGTGAAATGGAACGACTCGCAGGATGTGGTTCGTCCCGCCAACAACCCGTTCACGAAGACCGGGGGCGTCGTTGGCCTCAAGGGGAACCTCGCTCCTGAAGGCGCGATCGTCAAAGTCGCCGGCATGAGCAAACTCAAGTTCAGCGGCCCGGCGCGGTGCTTCGATTCCGAGGAAGCCTGCTTCGAAGCGGTCACAAAACGTCAGTACAAGGAAGGCGAGGTTCTCGTCATCCGGTACGAGGGACCGCGCGGCGGACCGGGCATGCGCGAGATGCTGGCAACGACGGCGGCGATCTACGGGCAGGGGATGGGCGACAAGGTTGCGCTCATCACCGACGGCCGGTTCTCGGGCGCGACGCGCGGCTTCTGCATCGGCCATGTCGGGCCGGAAGCGCAGCTTGGCGGACCGATCGGGCTTCTCAAGGATGGCGACATCATTTCGATCGACGCGGAAGCGGGCGATCTGTCCTGCGATGTCAGCGCGGCGGAACTCGCCAAGCGCGCCAAGAACTGGAAACCGCGCGATCACGGATACGGGGCAGGCGCGCTTTGGAAATACGCACAGCAAGTGGGGCCCGCAGTCAAAGGCTGCGTGACGCACCCAGGAGGAGCCCGAGAAGGTGTTTGCTACGCCGACATATGATCGGTGCGCGCTCGTGAGCGTGCGTCAGCGATCCGGGATCCTTCCCGCGATGGCGCTGGCGCTGCTTGCCTTCATCTGCTTCGGGCGCGAGGCAAAGAGCGAAGATGTCATCTCCGACTTCGCCGCCGAGTTCTATTCATACTTGCCGGCCGCTCCCAATATCTCGGCGCCCGATCTCGATTTCGTGCCGTTCTGGACGGACGAACTCAAGAAGGCGAAGAAGGCCTACAAGAACGGCAATTACGACAAGGCGCTCAAGTTCTTCCTGGCGGCGTCGGACCAGGGCAACATCGTCGCCGACTGGTATCTCGGAAACATGTATCGGCTCGGCCGCGGCGTCGAACGCGATGAAGCCAAGGCGCTCTCCTATTAC
>JAESFU010000629.1_pt1 | contig 14533 bp, 8 predicted proteins | sample 9269461 | NCBI WGS metagenome assembly JAESFU01 (sample SAMN14502556, study PRJNA617107) | algae metagenome | isolation source: Stenomitos rutilans HA7619-LM2 and co-occurring heterotrophs from cave walls | place: USA: Waikapalae cave, Hawaii | collected 2009-07-28
AAGATCGCTCGGGATATATCGGATCGCAGGCGTGTGCAAGAGTTCTGGCAAGTTGTCGAACGCAGGCAACAGGGACAGAAGCAGGCTTTCGAGGCTGCTGTGAGTGGAGCGCCGATCGAACGATCGCTCGGCCATTTGATTCGCATCGCTCTTGATGAGATCCCTGATTCGAGGGCTGGCTTTTTCCTGGTTGATGAGGATCAACGCTGTCTTCATCCCATTGCCGTGGCTGAAGGCATGCCCGAAACGTACACGCGGAACGTGGAGGGATTGAAGGTCAGCGAAACGTCCTTTGCGTGCGGCCTCGCGGCGGCCATCAAGCGCCCGATCATCACGCCGGATGTCGAGACAGCCGCGATCTGGAAGCCATGGCTTTCGATCGCTCGGGAGTTCTGCTTCCGCGCGTGCTGGTCTTTCCCGATTCATACTGCCACTGGCAGGGCGATTGGCACCTTCGCGCTGTATCACCGCCAGCCTCGCGAGGCGACGAAGCGCGATCTCGAGCTTGCGGACATCATCACGCACGCAGCTGCCATCATTATCTCGCATCACACTGAAACGCAGGAAAGAAAACGTGCGGAGGATGCGCTGCGAGCTCAGCAGCAGACGCTGGAACAGCAGGTGCGTGAACGCACGGAACGCCTTCGTACCGCGGATCGCATGGCGGCCGTCGGCACGCTTGCATCGGGGCTGGCTCACGACATGAGCAACCTCCTGGCGCCGCTTTCCATGCAGCTGGACATGCTCGTGGCGAGCAAGCAGCATGATGCAGAAACACACAATGAACTCATGGTCGTGAGCGCCTTGCTCGATCACCTGCGCAGCCTCACCAAGAATCTCGCGTTGTTCTCTCGCGACCCGCAGAAGGAAGGGATCGTCGGGCGTGTTCACGTTGGGCAGTGGTGCTCCTCGGTGCACAAACTCTTGAATGCCTCAGTCGGTCGTGAGATCAAGATGCACTGGGATTGCCCGGATGATCTTCCGGAAGTGGCGATCGCGCCGCATCGACTGACGCAAGCAGTTCAGAATCTGATTCACAATGCTCGTGATGCCGTGCTTACAGCCAAGTCAAAGCAGGTCCAGAACTGGCCCCGCATCGCCGTGGAATGCCGTGTCAAGGACTCGTCAAGCATCAATATACGCGTGATCGACAATGGCATCGGCATGGATGAGGAAACGCTTCGGCGTTGTATCGAACCCTTCTTCACCACGCGTGATCGGCCTACTGAAGCCGGTGCAGGCGGGAGCGGATTGGGAATGTCGCTGGCGCATCAGATTGCGGAAGGCGCTGGCGGCAGCATGTTCATCGAATCCAAGCCTGGCGTGGGAACAACTGTTTGCCTCACCTTGCCGATCGCTGCTTCTGTCACTGCAGAAGCTTCGCGTTCTGCTTGATATCGGCGTGGTAAAAGTAAAAACGCCCCTGCCTTCATCGCATCCGATGTTCGCAGGGGCGTTCCTGTTTGACCTGTGATTTACCGAGCTGCTTACGGCTCCAGCACCAACCACCCCGACTCACCACCGCGCAGGACGCTCAACCGCGCCCCGTTCTCATCATCCGTCTCATTGAGCATGCGGTAGAACGACTCGGGGCTATCGACTGGCTGGCGGTCGATTTCGACGACGACGTCGTTGGTTTCAAGGCCCGAGCGTGCAGCGCGGCCGCCGCGCGTGAGGTTCTTCACGACGACGCCCTTGACGCCGCGGTAGCCGAGCTGATTCGCCTGCTCTGCAGACAACTGCTCGACCTGCATGCCCAGCGAATCCTTCCACGCCTGCTCGCGGTCGCCGACGGTGAGGTTCTTTGTCTCGCGCTTGCCGTCGCGGATGAACTCGATCGATGCATCGGTGTTGGGCGGCGTCAGCGCGATCGCAGTACGCATCCGGTAGACCTGGTCGATCGGCCTGCCCTGGAACTTTACGAGCACGTCGCCGGGCTTCAGTCCGCCGCGATCTGCAGGGCTGTCGGGAACGACGGTCCTGACCGCGATGCCGTCTGCAGGGCGGATCCCTGCACCCGCGGCGACTTCGGGCGTCAGCGCAACCATGTCGATGCCCAGGTACCCGCGCTCAACACGACCTGCACGTCCGAGCGTGTCTGCCACGTACCTGGCGATGTTGCTTGGGATCGCAAAGCCCAGGCCCACCGAGCCGCCCGAGCGCGTCGCGATCGCGGAGTTGATGCCGATCACCTTGCCTTCAAGATCAAAGAGGGGACCGCCCGAGTTGCCAGGGTTGATCGGTGCATCGGTCTGAATGAAGTCCTCGTTGGCACGCTCAGAGCCCGAGAGGGCGCGGCCCTTGGCGCTCACGATGCCTGCAGTGACGGTGTTGTCGAACCCAAAGGGGTTACCGACCGCGACGACCCAGTCACCGACTTCGATCGCGTCTGAATCGCCGAGCTGTGCAGCCTTGAGGCCGTCTGCATCGATGCTGATCAATGCAAGGTCGGTGGCCTGGTCGCTGCCGAGAATCTTGGCGTCAAATTCGCGACCATCGTGGAGCCGCACGCGGATGGCATCTGCATCCGCGATCACGTGGTTGTTGGTGAGGATGCGGCCTTCGCCCGTGAGGATCACGCCCGACCCGACACCTGCAGGGACGGGCCGCTCGCTCCGCTCGATGATCCTGCCGAAAAAGTCGCGGCGCACGACGCGCTTCATCGCGTTGATGTGGACGACCGACTGCTCTGCAGTCTTCGCAACATAGCGGAACGCCTTCGAAAGCGAGCGAGCCTGCTCGATCTCTGCAGTCGGTTCCTTTGTGGGTGCAGCACTCTGCGCAAAGGCAGGCGTTGCGGTCCCTGCAGAAGCCATGAGGCATGCAGCAGCAGTGAGCGCAAAGCCCAGCCGCTTGAACGCGAACCTGAACGTGGAGTGATTGCTCAAGTTCCCACCAGAGCCATCGCGAAGCGTTGAATCGTTGTTGGTCATGAACATCTGTCTTCTCCGTACGACAGCAGGGCACCGGGATGTTCTCCCGATGAACCTGCACGTTAACGTCCGTACTCTGCCCATGAAGTGGATGTTTCGCCGACCCGGACCCGCTCGACGGTTACACCGGACGGAAACCGGTAGCGGCGCCCGCCGCCCTCGATCTCACGTCCAGATCCGATCAGCTCAACCAAGTAATCAAAGATGCTCCTGGCGAGGACTTCCGTCGTGGGGTCTTGACCCTCAAACACCACGACCCGGTTCCGAACAGGATCCGATCCGCTCGAAAGCTCGCCCAGACGCGGGTCCTGGCTGTTCATTGCCATGGCATGGTCGAGCCGGTCGATGAACTCGCCGACCGCGTACTTCACTGTTGAGAAATCGCACACCATGTCGTTCTGATCGAGCGATGGGCTCGAAAGGACTACATCGACCCGCCGCGAATGGCCGTGCGGGAACCTGCATCTTCCTGGATGCTTGGAAAGCATGTGGCCTGATTCGACCTCAAACGACTTACAGATCCGGTACACCATGTCGCCCGCATGGTATGACGCGTCGATGTGAACCCGGGTTCAGGTTCAGGTGCCGCGTTTATTGCCAAAGAGATCGATGTGCAGACGCGTGCAGTATCGCCAGCCGCGTGCAAGGCATGCACGGACCACTGCATCTTTGGAATCCTGCGTCGGTGCTTTCACGCCCTCGGGCATCAGGAGGATGTCATCCTTCTTCCAGCCGCAAAGCTGCGAGAGAAGCGTTTCGATCTCCGGAAGATCTGCCTCGCTCTTGACGACAAACTTGAGCTGGCGGTCCCACGGACCATCAAGGAGGCCCTGAAGTGCAGCGATGTTGATCCTGCGTTCTTCATGACGAAGCCGCCATGCACCGGCTGGATCGCGCGGATCGCCCTCCAGAGGTGTTGAGTTGGCGAGCTTCGGGCTGATGCTCATCAGATCGCACGCGATGTCGGTCCGGTGGATCGTCCCTGCAGTCTCGATCGTGATGTGATGCCCTGCATCCTTGAGCTTGCGTGTCAGTTCGCTCAATGCAGGGAACATCATCGGTTCGCCGCCGGTGACGACGCTGTGTCCGCCGCCCGTCGCGACTGCAGCGGTGACAAGTTCATCGATCGACTGAGGTTTTCCTTCAGGATTCCAGCTCGCATACGGCGTGTCGCACCATGTGCAGCGAAGGTTGCACCCGCTGGTCCTGATGAACATCGACGGAACGCCGGTGAGCTTCCCTTCGCCCTGGACGCTGTAGAACGTCTCGGAAACGGGGATGTGCACACTGCCGGTGCTCATGCAGATGGCCCGATCACGGGTTCACCGACATTGGGCTTGCGCAGGACGATCGAATTGAACGGCCGGCCTTCGCGGCGGTACTTGCGTTCAAAGTTCGTGCCGACCAGTTCGCCCTCGCCTGCAGAGGCAGGTGGTGCAAACTCACGCGTCTGGAAGATCGCCTTGCTCCCTGCCTTCTCGTTCACGCGTGCAAAGTGCTCGACCATCCACGCCCAGTAATCCATGTGGTCGGTCACGATGCGAAGCTCGCCGCCCGGCAGGAGGATGCGATGGCACTGACGGAGGAACGAATCCTGCACGACGCGTCGCTTGTGGTGCCGCACCTTGGGCCACGGATCAGAGAAGTAAAGGTGAATCGTGCGGACGATCTCGCTCGGACAGCGCCAGCGGATGAACTCGGTCGCATCTGCATGAAGCATGCGCACGTTCTTGACGTTCGCACGACGGAGGCGATCGCACCCATACGAGAAGAACTCGTACTCCCACTCAAAGCCCAGGAAATTGGCGTCGGTCCGTTCCTGCGACTCATTGAGAACGAACGTGCCCTTGCCGCAGCCGATCTCGATCTCAAACGGAAGCTCTGGCGCGACGAACCACTTGCGCGGGTCGATGTGCCCTGCATCGGGAGAAGAGATGATGTCGTCAGGCAGTGGGGGGAGCTCTTCGCGCGTCACCGAAATGACGCCCGGAGCAGTGTCGATCGTGGTGCTCCCTGGGCCTGCGTCGTGCGTGGTCATGGGGACGGAGTGTATGGAGACAACCCCGCGTTCTCGACCCGTCAGGCAGCTGCTTTGCCGTTGACGTGGAGGCGGAATTCCCCCGCCCAGCGCACGCAGGCCTCGTTGAGCTTGTGCGGGCTGATGGGCTTGACGAGATGGTCGTTGCACCCTGCCTGGAGGCATTTTTCGCGGTCGCCCGGCAACGCATGGGCCGTCAGCGCGATGATCGGCCCGCGATACCCGCGCTGGCGAAGGAGGCTTGCCGCGCTGTACCCATCAAGCTCGGGCATCTGCATGTCCATCAGGATCACTTCAAAGGGTTCGCCATGTGCCCACGCAGCCTGTGCACGTTCGACTGCCTGACGCCCGTTGCCGACGACTTCCACCACGTGCCCTGCACGCTTGAGGTGGAACGAGATCAGCTTCTGGTTATCAGGACCATCTTCCGCAAGGAGCACGCGGCAGCTGGCGGAGGAGATTGTGGGTGCAGCAGGCGCGGCTGGTGTGGCAACAACTGCAGTCGTTCGAAGCGTGGATGGATCGATTTCGCCCGTCGCGACCGTGAAGCTGAAGGTCGAGCCTTCGCCTGCCACGCTCGTGGCGGTCAGGCTGCCGCCCAAGAGCATCGCGAGCTTGTGCGAGATCGAGAGCCCAAGCCCGGTGCCTCCGTAGCGACGCGTGACCGATGCATCGCCCTGCGAGAAGGGGCGGAAGAGTTCCTTCATCTGCTCGCGCGAGATGCCGATGCCGCTGTCGGTCACGTCGACACACAAGAGCGATGAAGAACGATCAAAGCCGACCTTGATCACGACGCCGCCGTGGTGCGTGAACTTGAGCGCATTGCCGACGAGATTGATCAGGATCTGCCGGACACGCATCGGATCCGACGTGATCGTCGCGGGAAGCGGCCATGCGTATTCGGCTTTCAGTTCCACGCCTGCCTGCATCGCTCGCACCCGCATGAGCGACAAGATGTCCTCGATGATCTGGATCGGATCGGTCTCGATACGTTCGACGGTCATCGCACCTGCCTCGATCTTGGAAAGATCGAGGATGTCGTTGACCATCATCAGGAGATGCTCGCCCTGCTTGCGCATCGTCTGGATGTGTGCGGTGCGTTCGACTGCGTCGATGCCCGGGTCCTGGAGAAGGTCTGCGTACCCGAGGATGGCCGTCATCGGCGTGCGGATCTCGTGGCTCATGTTTGCCAGGAAATCGCTCTTTGCTCGCGAAGCACGGTCTGCAGCTGCAAGTGCGTGGACAAGATCCGCGGTCCTGGCTTCGACCTGGATGGTCAAATCGTCCGAGAGCCTTCGCGTGTTCTCAAGCGATCTGCTCGCGCTGCGGATGATGAGCAGGAGCATGCCGGTGATCGCGCCAACGCCGAGGTACGCTGCAAGTGCGGAGACATCCGCAGCACGGACCGCAGGGCTTGCGTCAAAGTCGCTGTCGGGCCTGCCGGTCCAGAGGACCCACTTGCCCATGCCGTCTGCGATGTTGAGATCGACGACCTCGCTGTAGAGGAGTTCATCTGCAGGGCGAAGCTGGCGGATCTCATCGCGGTACAGCCGCGTCATGCCAAAGACGTTGGGAAGAATCCCAAGATCAGAATCCGCGTGACGGATCGCGCTCGCACCATCCAGGAGCATTTCGCGGAGCGTCCCTGCACGGATCACCGCGCTCACCACGCCGTGGAGTTTGCCGCTCGTGCTGAAGATCGGGACCGAATAGACGATACCTGCATCGTCGGCCACCACGTCGCGGGCGACGTGTGCGGAACGCCCTGTAGCCATCTCAGGCCCTGCGACCGCCGGGTATGCAAGCCCCTGGACGTACGACTCGGTCGGGCAATGCTCGATGAACCAATCTACCTGCCTCCGAAGCACCCTGCCCATGCCATCGGGGTTGCGGGCGAGCGTTGTGTTGCGTGCAAGCGCAATGTCGCGTCGGTCGCCCGTCGCGTCGTTGGTGATGCGGTCGACCACCAGGCGGTCGAAGGTTGAAGATGGCCGGATCGGCTCCTTGCAGGTGAAGTCTTCGGCGCGCAGCTCTGTGATGTGGATCTCCGCCACGACGACGTCGGTCGCAAGCCCGTTGTAGATCTCTTGTGCAGCGATCCGTGCGGACAGCCTCCGAGATGAGCCCTGCTCGCGCGGTTCGCGCACGCCCGGGAGGCGGGCGATGGTCCGGATGCCTTGGTAAACATCCTCGAAGGCTTCAGTGATGACATCCGCACGGGCCTGCGTCAGGTCAGCGGATTCTTCACGAAAATGACGGACTGCTCTGCTGAGCTCGGTTTCATGAATCGAACCGACCCACCAGGTGCATGCAGCGGACGCGATCAGGACGCACAACGCCGCGAGGGAGAGGTTCCCTGTCAGAAGACGTGCGGAAGGTGCGTGATCGGCCTGCGTACGCATAGCGGTGTGCAGCACCGACTCGCCCCCACGGTCGCCCTGCACGTGCTTTTCAGTATCGGTGCAGGGAAGTTCCCTACTGATCGGTGCACGAGATTCCCCGAGATTCATCCAGAGCCGTGGAGGTCTGGCCGTTACGACCCTTGCAGATGGACCTGCTGCCTCGCATCTGCGCCGCTGTCTTGATGGACCTGCGAGGCGAGACCTGAGTTGATGTTGATCCGTTCGGGTCCTGGGAGCGATCCGAACGAAGATTGGGGCGTATAACCACAGGGATGTTGTGCGGTCTGCTCTCGCCCCTGTCTTGAGCGACCGATACCCATGTGTCACGCACGGCTGCGTGGCCCGATCGGTCGACTCCCATGCTCCATGCAGTGGAGGCGACCCACCCGGGCACATGGACCTCCGCGCGGCACCCATGTGCACGGCTGACACCAGCCATGCAGCGACCGTCCGACGACCACCTCCTCACCTGCACGATGCTTCGGAGGGACTGGCAATGGCGGAAGAACTGATCAACCTGATCGAATCGCGCCTCGACCGCAGACGCTTCCAGGACCAGCACTGGAGCGGCACGTTCGCCGAATACCTGTCGATGTGCGAACAGACGCCAGGCATCCTGCGCAACGCATACCAGCGGATGTATGACGCGATCCTCGCGCACGGCTTTGAGCGGTACAAGCTCTTCAAGAAGGACTGCATCCGCTATCACTTCTTCAGCGACCCGTTCGACAACGGGTCCGATGGCATCTATGGCCTCGACTTTGCCCTGATGCAGCTGGTCGATTTCCTCCGGTCCGCAAGCGAGGGGTACGGCACCGACAAGCGAATCCTTCTTCTCCACGGTCCGGTTGGTTCGAGCAAGTCGACGATCGCGCGGCTTCTCAAGAAGGGCATCGAGCATTACTCGCGCACGCAGGATGGTGCTTTGTATTCGTTCAGTTGGATGCTGGACGAGAACTGCGCGGTCTCTGCAGGCCCTGGCGGCAAGACTGCAGTGATGACGCACGAGTTTGCATGCCCCATGCACGAAGACCCGATCGTGCTGATCCCGCGCGAGGCGCGTGATGCGATCATGGCCCGGCTCAACGAGAGCTGGAAGCCCAAGAACCACCACGGCAAGCTGAAGGTGTACAACGAGGCTGACCCGTTCTGCCGGCGGATCCTCGAAGACCTGATGACGTTCTATAACGGTGACTTCAAGGCAGTGATGAACCACGTCAAGGTTCGCAGGCTCATCGTCAGCGAGAAGGACCGTGTGGGCATCGGCACGTTCCAGCCCAAGGACGAAAAGAACCAGGACTCGACCGAACTGACCGGCGACATCAACTACCGCAAGATCGCGCAGTACGGATCAGACTCTGACCCCCGTGCGTTCAACTTCGACGGTGAGCTGAACATCGCCAACCGCGGTGTGTGCGAGTTCATCGAGCTTCTCAAGCTCGACGTGGCGTTCCTCTACGATCTTCTTGGTGCGACGCAGGAACACACGATCAAGCCCAAGAAGTTTGCCCAGACCTACATCGACGAGGTCATCATCGGGCACACCAACGAGCCCGAGTACAAGCGTCTCCAGTCCAACGAGATGATGGAGGCCTTCCGCGACCGCACGATCAAGATCGACGTTCCGTACAACATCCGCCTCGAGGATGAGATCAAGATCTACCAGAAGGACTTCGGCCCCGAGCGCATCCGCAACATCCACATCGCGCCGCACACGCTTGAGGTTGCCGCGATGTGGGCGGTCCTGACGCGGCTCGAAGAGCCCAAGAAGGCAGGTCTTTCGCTCCTCCAGAAGCTCAAGCTCTACAACGGCAAGAGCATCCCCGGTTACACCGAGGATTCGGTGAAGGAACTGCGCGACGAGACCCACCGCGAGGGCATGAACGGCATCAGCCCGCGGTACATCCAGGACAAGATTTCCAACGCACTGGTGAACCGCCAGGCGATCGAAGAGAAGACGATCAACCCCTTCATGGTGCTCAACGAGCTTGAGAGTGGTCTCTCGCACCACTCGCTCATCAACGACGAGAACACCAAGAAGCGGTATCGCGAGCTTCTTTCGGTCGTGAAGGAAGAGTACGAGGACATCATCAAGGGCGAGGTCCAGCGTGCGATCAGCGCGGACGAGGACGCCATCCGCAGGCTGTGTGCCAACTACATCGAGAACGTCCGTGCGTACACGCAGAAGGAACGCGTCAAGAACCGCTACACCGGTCGCGACGACGAGCCGGACGAACGCCTGATGCGGTCGATCGAGGAGAAGATCGACATCCCCGAGAGCAGGAAGGAAGACTTCCGCCAGGAGATCATGAACTACATCGGTGCACTGGCGCTCGATGGCAAGAAGTTCGAGTACAACACCAACGCACGTCTGTACCGTGCACTCGAACTCAAGCTCTTTGAAGACCAGCGCGACACGATCAAGCTCAAGAACCTGGTTTCGAGCGTCGTCGACGACGAGACGCAGGCCAAGATCGACGTCGTGAAGCAGCGGCTGATCAAGCAGTTCGGGTACAACGACGCCTCCGCGACGGACGTCCTGAACTATGTCGCGAGCATCTTCGCACGCGGCGACAGCAAGAGCCGCTGAAACAGCCGTTCAATCTCATGAAACAGCGGCCACCCACCCTGGGTGGCCGTTTTTCATTGATACACCGCGTGCACGGCGGCGAAACATGCGGTAGGCTCTCGCCCGTCACTCGGAGCCAATCTCATGCCAAGCCGCTTGTTCCTCGCATGTGTCGCCATGGTTGCCTGCATCGCCTCCGCGTCGAGTGCATTTGCACGGCAGCAGCCTGTCACGATGCAGACACTGCTTGGCGAGATGGCGGATCTCGACGCACTGACCCGCCACCCTGGCAAGGGCGTGCGTGTCGTGCAGTATTCGTCCTACGACCGCCGCTCCAAGACGCCCGGCGGCCCCGGCTGGTTCGGCAACGCAGATGGCTTTGGCAATGAGCCGATCCCGGGCTTTGAATCCGTCGCCAAAGAACCCGGGAGCGACGGCATCGGCGAGTACGTGATCTGTGATGTATCAAGGCCCGGCGCGATCGTCCGCACGTGGACTGCAGCGATCGAAGGCACCATCCGCGTTTACCTCGATGGCTCGACGACACCCATCTACGACGGCTCTGCGTACGACTTCCTGATGCATAAGACCGCCAAGCTCGGCGCTGCTGCGGGTGTTGCAGACGACGCAGGTTTCAAGAAGGCGCTCCCTGCATTTGAGCAGCGGTATTCCGACTACCTTCCGATCCCCTTCGCAAAGTCCTGCAGAATCGTCTGGGTCGGCGACCTTCGCAAGGTTCACTTCTACCACGTCCAGCTCAAGCTCTACCCAGAAGGCACGAAGGTCACGACCTTCAAGCACGCAGACATCAAGTCGCTCCTCGAACCGATGCAGAAGGTTGCTGCACTCATGCTCGCGGGCGCTTCGGGTGATACCGGTGCATCGCTCTCGCCCTCATCCGTCACGCAGTCGCTCGAGCACGGCCAGTCGCAGGAAGTCATGAAGTTCGTGGGCTCGGACGCGATCCGCCGCTTCGAAGCAACCGTCAAGGCCAACGACATCCCCGCTGCACTCCGCGGCACGCTCCTCAAGATCTCATTCGACGGCCACGAAGCACCGCAGATCGTCACGCCGATCGGCGACTTCTTCGGCGTCGCGCCCGGTGCAGTGCCGTACAGCACGCTCCCGCTCGCCATCAAGCCCGACGGCACAATGGTCTGCACGTTCGTGATGCCGTTCAAAGAAAACGCAACGATCATGCTCGAGAACTACTCGTGGCAGAAGGTCGAAGTCTCGCTCAACGTTCATCGCGATGACTACGAGTGGACCGATCGTTCCATGCATCTCCGTGCACGCTGGATCGTCGACCACGACCTCACTGCACGCGGCGGTGCACAGACGGTCGATCTCCCGTTCCTCTCTGCATTTGGCGAAGGAACCTACGTCGGCACCGCGGTCTATCTCATGAACCCCTGCCCGGTTCCCACTGCGGGCGGCAACTGGTGGGGCGAAGGCGACGAGAAGGTCTACGTCGATGGCGAAGCCTTTCCTTCAATCTTCGGCACGGGTTCCGAAGACTATTTCAACTACGCCTGGAGCGAGGGGGACATCTTCCAGTATCCCTACTTCGCGCAGCCGATCTGCACCGGGCCCGATACGCGCGGGCACATCACCAACACGCGTTGGCACATCCTCGACGCGATTCCGTTTGATCGCTCCATTGTCTTTGCGATGGAGCTCTTCGCCCACACGCCCACGCCGCAGTTTTCGTATGCACGGATGTCGTACTGGTACGGCAAGCCCGGCGCACACGACTCGATCGCGGGGATCGATACGAGCGAACTTCGTGTCCCGCCCCTTCTTCCGTGGAATGTCCGTGCTGCAGGCGGCGCGACCAACGCGATCATCGTTGAAGCAGAGACCGGGCGCGACGAAGAGCTTCCCGTCTCGCTCATCTCCGACATCCGTTTCTCTGGTGGCCGCATGATCCGCTTCATGGATGGCAAGGGCCGCATCCACGTCGATGTCCCCACTGCAGGTTCGTACACCGTCGTCATCACCGCGCCGACGCACGGCCAGCACATCAGCTTCGCTGCATCCATCAACGGCACGCAGCTTACGCACGGTGACAAGCCTGCCTTCGAGCTCGCGCCGCTTCCCTTCACCAAGATCGTGAACCTCTGGTCGCAGCCCGTCGACCTCCCTCAAGGCCGCTCGTCGATCGACTTCACCGACTTCAAGAGCCCATCGGGTGAAGCACTGGGTGTCGACTTCGTCTGGCTCCGGCCAAACCGCTGAGCCAGCGTGCAAGCGATCGGAAATACCGCTTAAAATCCGATCAAAATACGATCAATGTCATCGTGCTGTTTCCGAAACGGGTGACTTTCACCCCCGTACGCTTCAATCGTGTCCAGCCATTCAGACGAGCACCCCACCGCGGATCACCCCAGCAGAGGCAAGCCCCACGGGAGTGGACCGCACCCTAATCCTCAAGGCAACCCCCAGAGCAACCCGCACGCGATGCCGACCGTTGCAGGTACGGAAGTCGCGGGGACATCCATAGGCCCATACCGCCTGATCGAGCAGCTCGGTGAGGGCGGCTTCGGCGTCGTGCATCTTGCAGAGCAGACTGCGCCGGTTCGCAGGCTCGTCGCGCTCAAGGTGCTCAAGCCTGGCATGGACTCTGCAGCGGTCCTCGGCAGGTTCGAAGCAGAGCGACAGGCACTCGCGCTGATGGATCATCCCGGGATCTGCAAGGTCCTCGATGCAGGCGCGACGCCCAAGGGCCTCCCGTACTTTGCGATGGAGCTGGTCCGCGGTTCTCCGATCACCGAGTACTGCGATCTTCACAGGCTCGACACACCAGAGCGGCTCAAGCTCTTCATGTCGGTGTGCCTTGCGGTGCACCATGCACACCAAAAGGGCGTGATCCACCGAGACCTCAAGCCGTCGAACATCCTCGTGGCAGTGCAGGACGGCCAGCCTGCAGTCAAGGTCATCGACTTTGGCATCGCCAAGGCCACGCGCGGCTCGCTCGGCACGTCATCGGTCCACACGATGATGGGCCAGTTCATCGGCACGCCCGAGTACATGAGCCCCGAGCAGGCAGAGTCTGCAGGCGTCGACATCGATACGCGGACCGACGTCTATTCGCTCGGCGTTTTGCTCTACGAGCTTCTTACCGGTTCGCTCCCGATCGATTCTGCACGCTTGCGTCGTGCAAGTTCGCACGAGATTCCCCGCATTCTTCGCGAGCTTGAACCCGAGAAGCCCAGCACGCGTGTCCAGCACATCGGGGATGGCACTGCACCTGCAACTGCAGGCGCGGAACCTTCCGCGCGCATGCGTGCGACCGACCGTGCATCGCTCCTCCGCCAGATCAAGGGCGACCTTGACTGGATCACGATGAAGGCGATGGACAAGGACCGGACGCGCCGGTACGAGTCTGCAGGCGCGCTTGCTGCGGATATCGAGCGCCACCTGCACGACGAGCCGGTCCTTGCAGGCCCGCCCAGCGCGGGGTACCGCGTGTCGAAGTTCGTCCGTCGCCATCGCGGCGGCGTCACTGCATCGGTCATCCTCGCATTGAGCATCATCGTCGGTCTTGTCGTCGCGATCGCGCTCTATCGCAGGGCAGATGAGCAGCGCCAGATCGCAGATGAACAGACCAAGCTCGCCAGCGCAGAGCGTGCAACTGCCCAGGAGCAGCGACAGAAGGCTGAAGAGCAGCGCCAGCTTGCAGACGACCAGCGCAAGGTCGCGGAGATCGAGGCCAAGAAGTCGCGAGCCGCGCTCGATTTCCTTGCAGGGATCTTTGAGTCGGTCGATCCCGAGGAAGCACGCGGACGCGAGTTTTCGGTCAAGCAGCTCCTCGAACGCGCATCGAGCGAAGTCAACGCTGGTTCACAGCCAAATGAGGTTCGCGCGGAGGTCTATGAAATCCTCGCGGGCGCGTTCAACTCGCTTGGCCGCTACGACGAAGCAGTGACGCACATGCGGATGGCAGGTGAGTCGCTCAAGTCCGCAGGGATAGTCGACAACATCCGGTTCTACCAGGTCCAGGCCAAGCTCTCTGCAGTGCTGATGTCTGCAGGTCGGCTCGACGAGGCCGAGGTGGCAATGAAGACCGCGCTCGAAGGAAGAACGCGGCTTCTCGGTCCCGATCATCCCGACACGCTCTTCTCTCGCAGCCTTTCCGCAACGCTCGCGCACATGCAGAACAAGAGCGGCCTTGCGATGGAGATCATTAAGGAAGTCATCGCGACGCAGACGCGTGTGGTGGGCGCTGAAGAGATCGCGACGCTCGATTCAAGAACGCAGTACGCGGATCTTCTCCACATGGGCGGCCAATTTGAAGAGGCTCTGACCGAGGCCAAGGACATCGCATCGATCGCTGCACGCAAGCTCGGGCCCGACAGCACCTACACAATGCAGGCCCAGAGCATCGTGGGTTCGATCCTCTCTGACATGGGCCGCAACGAGGAAGCAGAGCAGCTTCTTCGGAGCATCCTGGAGATGAAGCGAAAGGTCTTCGGGCCCACGCACTCGCAGGTCCTGACGACCGCCAACGCGCTCCTCCTGAACCTCACTGCACAGCGCAAGCTCGACGATGCAGTCACGATCGGACGCGAGCTCGTCGACACTGCCAGGA
>JAESFU010000630.1_pt1 | contig 14529 bp, 15 predicted proteins | sample 9269461 | NCBI WGS metagenome assembly JAESFU01 (sample SAMN14502556, study PRJNA617107) | algae metagenome | isolation source: Stenomitos rutilans HA7619-LM2 and co-occurring heterotrophs from cave walls | place: USA: Waikapalae cave, Hawaii | collected 2009-07-28
AAGTCAAGGCTAAACAAATCGGCCAAACCATTTATCAAGTACGAACGGCATTGTTCGCTGACTACCTCCGACACGAGTTAGCCAACCCAAGAATTCAGGCAATCACACTCTAAGCGAAAGTCCTAATCATTCCTGTATCCAGAGATTAAATTTTCGCACGAATTGGAATAGTTCAAAACATTGCTGGGTAACGGTCTGTTAAAAGGGTGTAATTACGGTTACATCCTTTTTTTGTCTAACTCAACGCGTAAACAACGTTATGAAAACTCAACTCTCCCTGCTGGCATTCTGCCTGTGTGGTGTAGGCTTTGTCAATGCCCAAACCACCACCAACACGTATTCGGCTACAACAACGAACCCCACCTACACGTCGCCGGTGACGACCGACAGCACCAACTCGATCAACAGCACAACGCCATCGAATTCTATGTCGAACACCAATTCAACAGCGAATGATGGAACAATGAACAGCACGAATACGACTCTTAACAGCACGTATTCAACCAATAGCATGGCTGTTCCCTCAAACAGTACGCAAACGACGGAAATTACCACAACCGAAACCTACAGCACAACAGACCGACCTGCGCGCACTAAATCCACAAAAGATTATAAAAACTTTGTTTTTGGTATTTATGCCGGGTTGAACTCAACAAAGTTTAAAGGTGAAAGCGCCAATACGAGTGGTGATTTATCGGGTCGATTGGGTTATCAGGCCGGTTTCTTCGTTCGGGGCGGTGGTCGTTTGTTTGGTCAGCTTGGTGGTGAATACTTTGCATCGAGTTCCAATTATTTCACTAAAGGCGATGGCCAGAGTGTTCAAAGCATTCAGGACCAGATTAATATTCAGTATATCCAGATTCCACTCTATATTGGTTATAAACTGCTTGAATCAGACCGGGGTATCTCAGCCATTCGATTGCAGGCTGGTCTTGAATATGCCAACCGGATTAGTTCAAGCAGTGGTAAATTTAACCTCACCAACGACGAGATAAAAAGTGGTACGTTCAACGCATTGGGTCAGCTTGGATTCGATATTGGTCCGCTGCTCATCGACCTGACCTATCACCACGGCCTCAGCGACTCCATTAAAAACCCGGTCAGTGGAGGTACCACATCAACCGGTTTTGCCGGTTCGCAGCGACGAATCATTAGTGCCAGCGTTGGATTTAAGTTTTAGGCTCATTTTTATGAAAGCCGCCCTTGTTGAAAGGCGGCTTTTTTCATTGGCGTATTTGACGGGCAAACCGCTCGTATGCCCAAACATTCCAAACACATGAGCAGTTGTAGGTGTAAACTATGGAATGATTTACTCAACTCAGGAAGTTATGAAAAACTTAGTTAAAACGACCCTGCTTGTGGCAGGTATCTGTAGCGCAGGTATCGTATCAGGTCAGCAAAATTCATACAATGACCGCTATGAGTATGACCAGCGTCGGTCGGACCGTCGTGATTATGACCGTCGAAATACCGAAGAACCCCGCTACGACTACCGGTACGAAGAACGCCGGTCCGACAGCCGACGGCCTGACCGCCAGTACGATGAGCGCGATCTAAGCCGAGCCTACGACGAAGGCTTTGAAGACGGGCAGCGAGGCCAGAATGCCCGTCGCGATCAGGATAATAATGAAATGCAGGAGAATCGGCGGCATTATAAGTATTTTACATTTGGCATTTACGGTGGCGCTAACTCAACCAGTTTTCAGGGAGAAACCATCGACAGCCAGAACCTGACTGGTCGCTTAGGCTATCAATTAGGTTTTTTTGTGCGGGGTGGTGGGCGGATTTATGGCCAGGTTGGCGCTGAATACCTAACATCGAGTTCTAATTTTTATAAGCCCGGCGATGGCACTTCCGTGAAAGACATTACATCGAACATTGATCAGCGATACCTACACATTCCGGCCTACATCGGGATTAAACTCGCCCAGTCTGAACGCGGTGTATCAGCCGTTCGTCTGGCGATTGGAGCCGAATATGCCACGCCCCTTAGCACCGACAAAAACGATTTCAACTTGAACAACGCTGACTTCCAGGCCGCTACTATTAACGGTCTGGCCAGTTTGGGCTTCGATGCCGGTCCCATCATGCTGGGTTTTGTTTATCACTATGGCTTTGCCGATGTACTGAGTAGCGGCAACAGCAAACGCCGGATTCTGGGCGTAAACTTTGGGTTTAAATTTTAAAAATAGTCGTAAGTGATAAGTCGTAAAAGTCGTAAGTGGCTGGCGCAGGAGTTGCTTTCGCGCCAGCCACTTACGACTTTTACGACTTATCACTTACGACTTATTTTTATGAACCCCCTCTTCCCTATTTTCGTTAAGGCCGAAAACCTGCATACGCTTATTGTAGGCGGAGGATATGTAGGTTTGGAAAAACTCACGGCCCTGCTCAGCAACGCGCCCGACGCCCGCGTTACGCTGGTAGCACCCGACATTCGGGATGAGATTCGGGACATGGCCCGGCAATACCCCAAACTACAACTCATTCAGGAACCTTACCACGAAATTTATCTCTCGGACAAGGATTTGGTTATTGTTGGCACGAACGATAAGGCCGTGAACCGGCAGGTGCAGATCGATTGCAAGGCCCGACGAATTTTAGTGAACGTGGCCGATACACCCGAGCTCTGCGATTTCTACCTGAGTTCAGTCGTTAAGAAAGGAGATCTGAAAATAGCCATCTCCACCAACGGCAAATCGCCAACCTTCGCCAAACGGTTCCGCGAAGTGCTGGAAGATATTCTGCCCGATAGTTTGCAGGAAACTCTCGATAATCTGACCCGCATCCGCAACCAACTCAAAGGCGATTTTGTACAGAAAATGGAGAAACTAAACGAGATTACCAGGGTGTTGCGTTAAGAGTAAATAATATCGACAGAAAGTAGTAATTTGCTCGAACACCCTACTAAAATCAGCGAAAGCCATGATTTATCAGTTGGAAATTGATGATCGCGACGAAACCGCCCGCGCCGTTTTGGCCTTCATCCGACAGATGGCAGGAACAAACAAAGCAATAAAACCGCCGGTTGCTCTTGATGCACCAAACACTCCGGGCCTAACCGAACGACCGTTTGGAACAATGAAAGGCAGCTTCAAACTATCTTCTGACTTCAATGAGCCATTAGATGATTTAGAGGAATACTCGTAATGCGCTTACTATTAGATACACATATTCTGTTATGGGTGCTGGAAGCCGACCCACAATTATCGAATAAAGCGAAAGAACTGATCCGCAATACGGCTAATGAAGCATTTGTCAGTATAGCTTCTCTTTTTGAAATTACTATTAAAATTAAGATTGGCAAATTAGATACGCAGCGCACACCAGCCGAGATTGCTCAGGAAATGAACCGTATGCTGGCCATTCAGCTACTGCCTATCTTACCTCACCATTTAGACACTTACCAGTCAATTCCCCTTTACGAAGATCATCGGGACCCGTTTGACCGTTTACTAATTGCTACTGCTTTGGCTGAGAATCTTACATTAATCTCAAGTGATAGTAAGTTTGAACGATATACTACCCTTATTAGTCTAATCCAATAGTTGTTTCGCTATTCTTTTTCAGGAGGATATTCTACCCGACAGTTTACAGGAGACGCTGGATAACCTGACCCGCATCCGCAACCAACTCAAAGGCGATTTTGTGCAGAAAATGGAGAAACTAAACGAGATTACCAGGGTGTTGCGTTAACACTATGCATATCCTCGCTATCTCGGGCAGCCTGCGGGCTGGTTCTTCCAACACAGCCCTGTTGCACGCTGCTACTCAACTGGCTCCTGCCAACGTAACGATTTCGCTCTACGACGGACTGGAAGACATTCCGCCATTTAGTCCCGAACGCGACCGGGAAAATCTCTCTGAGCCTGTCAATGCATTACGTTTGTTAATCCAGAAAGCCGATGCCGTACTTATCTGTACGCCGGAATACATTCATGGGATGCCGGGCGTTCTGAAAAATATGCTCGACTGGCTGGCCTCATCGGGTGAGTTCGTCAACAAACCCGTCGGCGTGATTAGCGCGGGGCCGTCTGATACGGGTGGTTCGCGGGCGCATGCGTCGCTGTTCTATACGCTGGGCATTTTGACCGCAGCCGTTTCCGAAAATACGTCGCTGGTTGTGCCCTTTGTTCGACAGCGAATGAATGCCGATGGGCGCGTGATAGACCCCGTGCTGACTCAGGAGTTGCAGCGCGTGATAATTGCTTTGATTGATGCAGTTAAGTCGCGTTAGTCCCTTTCTTAAAGGCTAAGTTCTACCGCCGGGTCCCAGAAGAGGATTTTAAACTGTACGACCCGGTCATTCTTTACCTGAACGCCCTCATCTTCGAGCAGTTGCTGCATCACGGTTGGCCCACCAAAAAAGTGCTTACCCGACAATACGCCCACGCTATTTACGACGCGATGCGCGGGCACGTCGGGGCGGTTATGACAGCCGTTCATGGCCCAGCCCACCATACGGGCACCTGCCCGCAGACTCAGGTAGCGGGCAATGGTGCCATAGGTCGTAACGCGGCCTTTGGGCACCAAGCGCACGACTTCATAGACCTCCTCAAAATAGTCGCGTTGCTCCATTACTTTTATTACACAGAGATACGCAGAGAAGCACGGAGATACACTGAGATTTATTTAATTTCTCCTCTGCGTATCTCTGTGTCCCAACCTATTTTTCTTCGATTGCTTTCGTTAACCGCCCATACCATTCCTCACCATAAGCCCGAATCAGGGCTTCACGAACGAATTTGTAGATAGGCACATTCAACTGTTCACCTAAGCCACAGGCGGGGCTGCAAATGGGCCAGCGGTCGTAGTTAAGCGCATGGTATGATTCGTACTTAGTTACGCGAATGGGGTAAAGGTGGCACGAAATGGGTTTTTTCCAATCGACTTTACCGTCGTTATACGCTTCCTCAATCCCGCATTTCAGAATGCCCCTGTCGTCCCAGGTAGCATAAACGCACTCTCGCCCGCCAACGGTGTTGGTCACAAAGCCACCCATGCCATCGGATTCGTAACCCCCTTTCTGTTCAATAACCTGAATGCCTTCGGGGGAGAGGTAGGGTTTTATATCGTCATAAATGCGGTCCAGAATGGCCGGTTCATCGCCTTCCAGCGGGGCGCCCATATCACCTTCCACGCAACAGGCTCCTTTGCATTTATCTAAATTGCAAACGAAAAACTTCTCAGCCACGTCATCGCTGATGCAGGTATTATCAATCAGAATCATAACCTTAATGAGTGAATAATGTAGAGTGAAGAGTGAAAAATAGGGGTTGCCGCAAGCTATTTTTCACTCTTCACTCTACATTATTCACTGTTTTACAATCTTCAACTTCTGCCCCACTTTAACACCTGTGTCCGGCAGCTTGTTCCATTCCTGAATCTGCTCGATAGTAACGCCATAGATTTGTGAAACCCGGAACATGGTTTCCCCTTTGGCAACGGTATGATACGTTACCGCCGACGTTGGCTCTGAGGCAGACTTTGTCGTAACGGATGGCTGTACTAACCGACCGCCGGGTACAAGTTTTACGGCTAATTTCTGCCCAACTTCAAGTTTATCATTCGCTGTCAAGTTGTTCAGCGAGAGCAATTCATCGACCGTCAGGCCATAAAGTTTAGAGATACTATAATAGGTTTGCCCTGGCTCGACGGTGTGTGTAGAAGCCGAACGATTCACCGTAGCAGATGTTGTAGTCGGGCGCGGGGTGGCCGACATAGACGGCGAAACGGATTTGGGTTCCGGCCGGGTCACTTCAACCGGGGCCGGGCGTGTTTCACTCTTCGTTACGAGCGGTGCCGACGGGCGCGGGGGCGCTTTGGTAGGCGGTACGGACGATACGGCAGTAATGGACCCATCGGCCTGTTGCTCACGCGGCCCTTCGTATTTGCCTGTTTCGGGACGGCCCATGTCCGACTCGGCAACAGGGGCCGGTTTGGGCTTCGGAGTACTGGCGTAGGTATCTGACGCTTTGGTTTTGGGCGCGGTCATTACCGGACTATCAGCGGGTGTATCCCGCTCGGGCGTTGTTGCTACTGGAACCGGCTTCGTTGGTGTTGGCCCTTCGGGTGTTCTGACAATCACGACGCGTTGCGATCCATCACTATTGTCTGACCGATTGGTGGTAGAAGGCACAGGCCGGGAAGCGGGTGTTGTTGGAGCGGTTGTCGGCTGAATAGATGGACGTTGCGGTTCTGTTCGTTGCGGGGTGGCCGGTTCCGACGTGCCATCGTTTGGCGTTACGCCACCACCTACGAGTTTAGGCTGGTAAAGTTTCCGCTCCGACGCATTTCGGGGGATGTTGTCGCTGCCACTCACAGGCCGGGCCGGGCCACCATTGCTGGCAATTTCTGGCTGGCGGGTTGGTGGCGTGGGCGTTTGGTCGTAAACCGGTGGCGTAGGCGCATTAATGATTTCAACGGGTTTGTTGCTGGGTCGGCGTTCACGGAGCCACATCACGCGACCCGTTGCTAATTTCTGCACCCGGTCCAAGCGGTTATACCGCATCAATTTTTTCAGCCGGATACCGTACCGCTGCGAAATACTGCGGGCTGTTTCATCTTCGCGTACCGTGTGGAACGGTACAAGGGCTTTCTTGCGCTTCTTGGCTAAATAATAAATATCGTTCACCAATACCGGGTCGCGGTCGCTCATGTCGTTGTAGCGCAGGAAACTCGACAGGCTGATTTTAGCTTTCCGGGATAGTGAGGCCGCATTATCGCCCGCCTGCGCCTGAATACCCGGCAACCCGTTAATTTCATACAGAACCGGATCGTTCTTACTACTCATACCCGTAGTAACCCGGCGCAGCACTGGAAACCCAACGTCGTTCTGCACAAAATCGGGGGTCTTTTTTGCGCTAACACTAACGATCTTCTGACGTATATCATTAATCTGGTCGGTAGGAACCGGCACGGCCATTACATACGGCTTATCGGTGGGCACAACATCGCCCAGCACCCAGCGGTTGTATTTACGCAACTCAAACTCATCGACGCCTAATTCATCAGCAATGGCCCGAATGTTTTTGCCACCCCCGTTCGGGTATTCGATCAGGGCGAACCGATTGCTGGTCTGGTGAAATTTCAGCGCGCTTTCAATGGCCACTTTGTGAGCAAAAAAGCGCAGAATATAGCGGTCTGTGCGGCCATCTAAGGCTACCTCGCGGGCATATGACCAGTCGGGCGGAATCAGTTTAGCAATGCCGCCCGCCCCAAGGTAATACGAATAGAGCGAGGCCACCCAGTTATTGAACTGCGTGTTGCTCTTTTTCAGATACTTAGCTGCGCCATGTGTAGAGCCAGTGATGCTTTTACGCTCGTCAATTTCGTCATCAACGCGCATTCCATGATCCATCGCCGTTTCTCGTTTGAACTGCCAATAGCCTACAGCGGTTGATGACGACACGGCATCGGGCGTGAGCGAACTCTCCTGAACGGCTAAATATTTGAAATCGGTTGGTACGTCCTCGTCAATGAGAATGGCTTCAATCATCGGAAAGTACAGTACAACACGGTCCAGTTTAGCCATCCAGTATTGGCGGTTGGCAAGCAGCGCATTCACGTCCTGCTGAACAAGCTTCCGGGCTTCGGGGTCTAAGCGCACCGAAATATCGGCAAACGTTACCTGCTCCGGTACAACCGGAACCGATGTTTGCGCCAGTCCGGCAAAACTCAGCAGAACAAAGACGAGGGTTACGCAATAAAGTGGTTTATTCATATGGGGTCAATCGTAACGGGTACATTAATTTCGTTTTCGCACCATCATAATCCCGTCCCGAACGGGCAATAATACATTCTCCACACGCGGGTCGTCATACACTTTCTGGTTAAACGCCTGCACAGCGACCGTATCCAGGTCCGATGATTTCACCCTCTCAACAACCTTGCCACTCCATAAGACGTTATCGGCCAGAATGAACCCGCCCGGTCGCAGTTTGTCGAATATCAGATCAAAATAGAGCGACAGATTGCGTTTGTCGGCGTCTATGAACACCAAATCAAACGTTTCTGTAAGGGTTGGCAGTATGTCGGCGGCAATACCCAGCCGAAACTCAATTTTGTCGGCCAACGGCGACTGTCGCCAATAGGCCCGGGCAAATTCTTCGAGTTCTTCGTTTTGGTCAATGGTGATAATCCTGCCGTCGTCAGTCAGTCCTTCGGCTAAGCAGAGAGCAGAATAGCCGGTGTATGTACCAATTTCAAGAATCTGCCGGGGACGAATCATCCACGAAATCATGGAAAGCAGTCGGCCCTGTAGATGTCCCGACAACATGCGGGGGGCCATAATTTGCGCGTGAGTGTTCCGATTCAGTCGGTGCAGCAACTCGCTTTCGGGCGAGGTATGGGCATCGGCATAGGCGGTAATGTCGGGGGGCAAAAAATCCATTCGGCGATTCACCTATCCGCAAAAAACGGCAGGTTCGGGCTGGTTTCAGTAAAAGTAATGGATATAGCGAACAATTTGACAATTCGTGTATCTAAATCCGGTTTTTTGAGTCAATCAGGATGGTAACGGGCCCATCATTCAACAGCGACACTTTCATATCGGCACCAAACTCGCCTGTTTTGATGGGTCTACCCAACTGCGTGGACAATTGTGCAATCATGGTTTCATAGAGTGGTATGGCCACTTCGGGTCGGGCAGCTTCAATAAAGCTGGGACGGTTACCTTTTTTAGTACTGGCATGCAGCGTAAACTGGCTGACAAGCAAAATATTCCCATCAACAGCCGCCAGATCAAGGTTCATTTTACCGGCTTCGTCATTAAAAACCCGCAGCCCAATAATTTTCCGGCTTAACCAATCAACATCTTCATTTGTATCGCTATGTGTTATGCCAAGTAAGACCAGAAATCCGGCAGAAATCTGTCCTTTTATTTGATTATCAATAACAACCGAAGCCTGCGAAACCCGCTGAATAACCGCAATCATAGTACTTACTTTAAAAAACTACAGAACGCAGATTGGTATGATTTGTATGATGAATAATGATCTTAAACTACCATAATCATCATACAAATCTGCGTTCTATAGACCCAATTCGGCAAAAATAAGTCCAGATTATTTCTGCCGAATAATAGAGCGTTCAAGTAGACATCAGGCCGTTTGCTAAAAAAATGGGCACATATACCCATATATGTCAAATAAACTCCTTTCTCTGTACCGTTAAATCGAATAGTAAAACGTTAACTGGCAGATTATTTGCTACTTATTGTGTGAACCCATAAAAAAATGTTCGTCTGATTAAACCCTTTCATGAAAACGTAGTCATAAGCAATACAATTACCCATTACCTTTGGCACCCGTTACGCATTTCATACCGATGCACAAGATATTCTTTTTACTAATCGTTATACTCGGCGCGTCAATAGCTTTCGTTGGCTACTGCGCCATTTTGATCGACTGGATTCAACAGTATTCGAGTGGCATTTATGGAAGCAGCCGCTTTGTAGCCACACTCGAACTGGGTGCGTTGCTGCTATACACGTACTTCGGCATTAAATTTTTCAACCGGCATGTAGGGTCGTTGCGGTGAACGCTAAAACCGAAAAGATTTTGGAAACCTTTTCGGTTTATCTAGTTTATCTATAGGCAGCGATTTGCCGAAATATACCGTTCACTGGTTCGCTAACTCCTTGCTTTTGCTTACTTCGGACCCGGCGGGCAAAAACGCCCGGAGACATATACCTCCCAACTATTGGCGCTGAAATTACGACACTGACCCGAGCCAATGGGTTGCACCCACCCTACCCGCCCTTCCGGCGCCCATTCGCCCGCGACCGCTCCGGCAGTCCGGCAGAAGGGTTTTGCCCAACTATCCCTACACCGACGGATAGGGCATCGCACCACCATGCAATACCGTGTTTTTAACCTCACGATTTGGCAAACGGCCCATTTTCTGCGCTATATCAATCGTAGGCTGAATCATTTGGCAGTCTTTTTTGAGCCAATACAGGTTGATGTAGGCTTGGCAGATGGCAATGTATACGATTAGGAACGTGCAACTAAATTTTCAGGCTACGGTAAAAATCGGCAGCTTTCGCTTTTTAGTCCAGACAACACCTTACCAGTATCTACATGAAACGATTTGCATTTGCCCTCATTACTTTTTGCAGTTTATTCGCCACGCGCACAGTGGGGCAAACCAAAGACCAAGCCGCCGTTGGCCAGGCCGTTGAACAACTCCGACTACTTATGATTGACCCCGACCAGGGCAAATTGGAAGCCTTAGCTTCCGACGACCTAAGCTACGGACATTCCGCAGGGAAAATCGAAGATAAAAAAGCATTTGTAGAAGCCTTTACGAGCGGGGTCTCCGACTTCAAAACGATCAACCTCACCGACCAGACCATTACGGTTGTTGACAACACGGCCCTCGTCCGGCATAAGCTCATGGCCGAAACCCACGACAAAGGCAAAGAACCGGGGCAGGTGAAATTAAGCGTGTTACTGGTCTGGATTAAGCAGAAAGGCAACTGGAAACTGCTGGCCCGGCAGGCCGTTAAAATCTGATTCAGCCAGTTTATTGTCGTTAAAAATATAGCCCACCGGACATCCGGTGGGCTTATTTCGTCAAACCTATGATAAAACGTATTAAACAAAATAAGTCTGTTTTTCTGGGCCAACTCTCCCGCACCCACCTGCCTGATTATCAATACAGTTGAATTAACTTCATTCATCTGCCTGAACGACCATTCGGGTACTCAAAAAGGTTCATTTATCATCTATTATTCCTATCTTGAAACGTCCTTATATATCTTCTTTCTATACGATTCTGCTTTATCCACGACTTCCTCCTCATGAAACCTCTGCTACTCTTCGCTTTCCTGTACCTGACCGGAGGGGCGGCTCTGGGTCAGGCCGTGTTTCGTCTTGATAGCTTACCCACTCAGGGCATCGTGCTTAACCAGGGCTGGAGGTGGCAGGCGGGCGATAACCCAACCTGGGCGAATCCCGACGTTGATGATCGCCACTGGCAGGCGATTGACCCCAGCCAGAACATCACGGAGCTACCCCAGATTCGGCAAACCCACATAGGCTGGCTGCGACTTCATTTACAGGTTGATTCTACTTTATTCGGCAAGATTATCAGTCTGTTGATTGAACAGCAGGTAGCCTCCCAAGTCTACCTAAACGGACGGCTCATTGCTAATTTTGGCCGGGTGAGTGTTCATCCTGACCAGGTGGAAGCGTATAACCCCTCGGGGGGCGACCTGGCCCTGTGGCAAACCGTCCATTTCCGGGTAGACTCGTCAATTCATCAGACGTTAGCCATACGGTTTGCCCTGCAACCCAACATTCGTTATTTGAAATTCTGGAACCAGCCCAATCCCTTTCTATTCGTTAAACTCCATCAGGCCGACCAGCGCAATCTGAATCGGGTGGATAGCATTGGTAATTTTGATGCCACGTCTTTAGACTATTTCAAAGGCGGCCTGTTCCTCATTTTAGCCCTCCTGCACCTATTCTTTTACGCCTGGTATCCAGCCCAGAAAGTCAACTTCTGGTTCGGTTCCTTCTGCCTTCTTGCCGCCATCGCGTACCTAAACCAACCGGTTATTTATCAATTCATCCACAGTGTGTCGTTACGGATGGATGCGGCCGTGTGGCAATTAGCGCTTTTCTTTGGGATTCATCTTTTCTTTCTGGGAGCCGTTTATTCCATCTTTACTAAGCGCATCGGCCTGCTCTTCTACACGGCTCTCGTCGCTTTTAGTATCTATCTGATTTTATTTACGTTACAGGTCGAGATGCCCACTAATCTGAGCGTTTTTTTAGCGCTGTTGCTGACCGATGTTGAAGCAACCCGACTGCTCCTGCTGGCCGCCCGTAAACGAGGGCAGGACTACTGGATTCTTACTATTGGAGCAATCTGTTTCATCTCATTTCTCATTGCCTACACGGTCGTTCCGCTTTTATCGGTTAGCCTTTATACAAAAAGCATACTGCTTCATGTGTTTTATAATCTGAGTACGCTTAGTTCCCCGATCAGTATAACGCTGTTTCTGGCGAGTCGGTTTGCCCAGACGAACCGATCATTAGCCGAAAAATTAGTGGAGGTCGAAGCCCTTTCGGCCCAGACGCTGGCCCAAGAACAGGAAAAACAACAACTCCTGGCTACTCAGAATGAGACCCTCGAACAACAGGTCAGTGCCCGCACAATGGAGTTGAGCCAGTCGCTGGCCGAGCTTAAAAGTACCCAGAACCAACTCATCCAGAAAGAGAAAATGGCCTCTTTGGGCGAACTGACGGCGGGCATCGCGCATGAGATTCAGAACCCCTTAAACTTTGTCAATAACTTTTCGGAAGTCAGTATTGAGTTAGTGGATGAACTAAAGGAGGGGCCTTTTCAACAACTACCTGATTCAGAAAAAGAGCATGCCGATGAACTCTTAGGCGACCTCGCTCAGAACCTGAAGAAAATTACTCAGCACGGCCATCGAGCCTCCGGCATTGTGCGGGGTATGCTGGCGCACAGCCGCACCAGTACCGGACAGTTACAGCCTACCGACCTGAATGCGTTAGCCGACGAATATCTGCGTTTAGCCTACCACGGCCAGCGGGCCAAAGACAAGGATTTTACCTGCGAGCTGGTCATACAATTTGCCCCGTCCATTGGTCAGGTGAATCTGATGAGTCAGGAGATAGGCCGGGTATTGTTGAACCTGTTCACTAACGCCTTCTATGCCGTTCGGGAGCGCCAGAAACAGGCTGATTTAGAATACCGTCCCACCGTTACGGTGAGCACGACCAAAACCAAAGCAGGCATTGAGATTCATGTGGCCGACAATGGCACGGGTATGAGCGAGAGCGTACAACAAAAAATCTTCCAGCCGTTCTTCACCACCAAACCCACCGGCGAGGGCACGGGATTAGGCTTGTCGCTGAGCTACGACATTATTACCAAAGGACATAGTGGAACGATGGATGTAAAATCCGTACCGGGCGAAGGCACCGAAATGATTATACGGTTGCCCGTCTAACGGTTATTTCTGGTCTCCGTAGTAACCACAAAATCGGTAACGTCCCGATAGTTATTTACCTTTCTGCGTTAGTTGCAGCGAGCTATCGTTGATTTCAAAAGTATGTGATTTCAGCAGGTTAATTACTTCGGCGCCAGCCAGCAGAGCCGGACCGTAGCCATGAGCCGCGTAGGGATTGATAGGCCGATGGTAATAAAACGCCGGGTCGAAGCCCATGCCGGTTCCCACACACACACCCTCAACCTGGCCGGTTGCGTTCACTTTCGTCGCTACAGCGTTCCAGCCCAGTAGCGTAGCCGGAGCATAAGCCAATGGGTCAAGCCAGCCCCGGTTGATGGCCCGTGCCATCGAATAGACGTAAATGGCCGTTGCGGAAGTTTCCAAATACGAGTCATTTCGGTCGAGTAGCTGGTGCCAGAAACCCGAACCCGACTGCTGAGCCGCCAACCCCTTCGCGTGGGCTTTCAGCAAATCCTGAATGGCTGGTCGGCCCGGATGATTATCGGGCAATACGTCGAGCAGTTCTACGGCAGTTAGAATGCCCCAGCCGTTAGCTCGCGCCCAGTGAAACTCCGGGTGAACACGCATGCCTTCGACCCAGCCGTGCATATACAGGCCTTTCTGCGGATTAAACATGCGTTTGGCAAACTGCGTCACTTGCTTCACGGCTTCGTCGTAGTACTTGCGGTCGCCAGTGAGTTTGCCCATCTGCGCCAGGGCCGGAACGCTCATAAACAGGTCATCGAGCCAGAGCGTGTTAGGCTGCGGGCGATTCCGGGCCAGTGTGCCATCGGCTAACCGATATTCTTTAGTTTGAATGTAATTGATGTAATTGTCGATCATTGACCGCAGGTCGGCTTTCACCCCACCAGCCCGACTGGCCTTGATCATGGCTGCACACATGGCTCCGGCATCATCGAGCGCATGGGGAGCCAGCACCGACCGCATGGGCGTATTTGCTTTAGGGTCGGCCGTTACCTGCGCGCGAAAATACGGCACTTGCTCGGCAATGAACTGGAGCCGTTTGTTGGTGTAATCAGCATAGCGGGCATCGCCAGTGGCCTGACTGGCGAGCAGCATTCCGGTGTAGGTGACGCCCCATTCGTAGCTAATCAGGCGGAAATCGCCCGGCTTAAAAATAGCGTTCGGATTAAATGCCCCGCCCGGAGAAATATCTTTTTTAGTCTCTTTGTCAATCAATTGCGTGGGCGTATTGGCTTCCAGATACGTATAGATCCGGCGCAGCACGCCCGTTACTTCCTCAACCGAAGGCTGACCATACGGCACCGGATAATCGGGCTTTAGCAAATGCAGGGGCGTGGTGGAATCGTTAGCTTTGGGCGCCTGAGCCAGCAGAGCAAACGACGTGAACATTCCCGCCATCAATAAGCCGAAGGAACGGGGAGAAAGGCGGTGATTAAATACAGAAAAAGACATACGAGCAGGTAGAGATAGGGTTAAGGAATAAAGTCTGTTGGTTAAAAACACCACCCCCAACCCCCTCCTAAAACAGGAGGGGGCTTATCCATCCGGGTGCTTTT
>JAESFU010000631.1_pt1 | contig 14507 bp, 7 predicted proteins | sample 9269461 | NCBI WGS metagenome assembly JAESFU01 (sample SAMN14502556, study PRJNA617107) | algae metagenome | isolation source: Stenomitos rutilans HA7619-LM2 and co-occurring heterotrophs from cave walls | place: USA: Waikapalae cave, Hawaii | collected 2009-07-28
TGCCGATCGAAGACTATCCGGTCGAGGTCATGGATTTTCATTGGGCCGTGAATATCCGCGCCCCCTACCTTCTCATCCAGAAAGCGCTGCCGGCGCTGCGCGAGCAGAAGGGCGCGATCGTCAATATCTCATCCTCGTCGGGCACGATCTTGCGCCCCGGACAATCGCTTTACGGGATGACCAAGGCGGCGCTCGAATATCTGACGCGATCTCTTGCCGGCGAGTTGGCGCCGAACCGCGTGCGTGTCAACGCATTGGCACTTGGGCCTGTCGACACCCCCATTCACGAGACCTGGGCCACCAATCTGGCGGAGGCCTATGAATGGCTGGCCGGCCAGGTCCCGTTGGGGCGCATTGGCGAGGCCGACGACGCGGCGCGCTGGATCGAGCTCTTGATTTCACCCGATTCTGCCTGGATGACTGGCGCCTGCATCCCCTTTGACGGCGGCCAGACCTTGGACATCTCATGAGCAAGCTTATCAGCATCCTGTCGGCTCTGCTTCTTGCGGGCTTGGTGTCGATTGCGCCTGCCGCAAGTGCCGACCGGCACGCCGCGCCCAATCTCGAAGCGCTCTTGCCGCAAACGCTTGGCGGCGTCGCGCTCACCATCGAGAGCCAAGCCGGCACCGACCTCATGACCAACAATGCCGCTTTCGATACTTTCCTGAAAACGCTCGGTAAGACGCGCGCTGATTTCTCGCTCGCCAGTGCCTATGCGCCTGGAGGACTGAAAGCCGCCGCCGGCGTCTGGTATGTGGCCGGTGCCAATCCGGGCGATCTCATCACGGCGTTCAAGGCCGCGTTGCAGGCTTCAAGCAACGTGCCATTGACCATCGCGGACGAGACCGTCGCCGGGCATGCGGTAACGCGGATCGGCGCGCCGGGCGAACTGGCGCAAGGGCCGCTCTACGCTTTCGCGCGCCCCGACATGATCCTTTTCGTGCAGACGCCGGAGCCTGCACTCGCCGAGGAAGCCATCGGGAAACTCTGGCAATAGCGGTAGCGCCGGGATCACGGCGTAGGAACAACTCAATTCTTGTCATTGCCGGGCTTGTCCCGGCAATTCATGGTTCAGATTATTCAGCTTGCGGAGTATCGGCACGATGGATCGCCGGAATGAATCCGGCGATGACAAATGGGAAAACGCCCTGATCTAATACTTCCTCCATCGGCGGCCTTGACCCGCCGATCCAGTCTGGATGGCCGGGTCAAGCCCGGCCATGGCGAGAATTGGGCGCGGCTTTCGCTGGGTGACGGAAGAAAGTGGAAATCACCTGAGCGGCGCCTCGCGGCTGTTCACAGCCATCTTTTTTCGTTAGTTTTGCGACCCAGATCGGGGACAAAACAACGCAAATGCACGAAGTCTTGATTGCATTCCTGGGCGTTTTCGCCGGCTTGTTCCCGATCGTGAATCCTCTCGGAATGGCGCCGATCTTCCTGCGCGTGACGCACGGCTCCTCGCAAAAGGTGAGATCGCGCCTGGCCTGGCGGGTCGCCGCCGGAAGCTTCATCCTGATGGCGGTTTCGCTTTTCATCGGCGCCTACATCCTCGCCTTTTTCGGCCTGACGATCTCGGCGGTCCAGATCGGCGGCGGCCTTGTGGTGATGGCGGCCGGATGGCGGTTGCTCCAGCAGGGTATCGATGTCAGCGAACGCGAGGAGCAGGCCGCCGGTGCGGACGAGGAAAGGATGTTGGATCGCGCATTCTTTCCATTGACCATGCCCTTGACGGTCGGGCCGGGCTCGATTTCTGTGGCGATTACCTTGGGTACCCGCGGATCCAACGCAGATTATTACGGCTGGGCGGCCACCGGCGCCCTCCTCGCGGTCATTGCTGTCTCGATGACGATCTATCTGAGCTATCGCTTCGCGGCGTCGATCCTGCACTATCTCGGCAAGACCGGAACCGACGTGTTCATGCGGCTCTCGGCCTTCATATTGCTGTGCCTCGGCGCCCAGATCCTGATCAGTGGTGTTTCGGGCTTGCCGATCTTCGCAGCCAAATGACCGTCACTTACCGGACATTGCTGCCACGGCCCGCCATGATCGCGCAGTAAACGCTTGGTCCGTTAGGCAAATTCGACATGACAGCCAAGCGAACGACTGTGCGCCACGCGAGTGCCGAACGCAGTATATAAGCCACCGTTCCTAACCACTTGAACTGACTCGATTTGGCGATGAACTCGACGGCCACCACGACTCCCGCTCTGACGCATAATGAAATCCGCTCGATCATTATCGGCGTGCTGGTCGCGATGCTGCTCGCCGCGCTCGACCAGACGATCGTCGCAACCGCCATGCCGACCATCGGCGCGCAATTGGGCGACTTCGAACAACTGCCGTGGGTGGTGACGTCCTATCTTCTCGCCGCGACGGCCGTCACGCCGCTCTATGGCAAGCTGTCCGACATTCTGGGACGCCGTCCCACGCTGCTGATCGGCATCGGAATTTTCATGGTCGGCTCGGTGCTGTGCGCGCTCGCACCGACCATGCTGACGCTGATCATTGCCCGCGCCATACAAGGAATGGGCGGCGGCGGCCTCATCTCGCTCGCCCAGACGGTCATCGCCGATATCGTCGCGCCGAAGGAAAGGCCGCGTTACCAGGCCTATATTGCCGGCGTATTTGCAACATCGAGCATTGCCGGTCCGGTCCTGGGCGGCTTCTTTGCGGAGCATCTCAACTGGACGGCGATCTTCTGGATCAACCTGCCGCTCGGCCTCCTCGCATTCGTGATGACGAATTCGCTGCTGAAAAAAATTCCCCGGCATGAACGGCCGCATCGGCTGGATGTCCTGGGTGCGGTTCTCATGGTCATCGCCACGCTTTGCCTGCTTCTGGCGCTCGCCTGGGGTGGATTGCGCTACCCCTGGACGTCGCTGCCCATCATCGGGTTGCTCGTCGGCTCGGCGGTCTTCTGGACGCTGTTTGCTTTCAGGATGAAGCTCGCCGTGGAGCCTCTCATCTCGGCCGATCTGCTTGAGAACAAGGTCGTGGGTTACGGCACTGCCGCAGCCTTCTTCGGCATGGGTGTGTTGATCGGACTGACGATCTACATTCCGGTCTTCCTCGAGGGCGCCTATGGATTGTCCGCCAGCCGGTCGGGCCTCGCCCTGGTCCCGGTCATGGTCGGCACCGTAACCGGCGCCACACTTGCAGGCCGGGTCATGACCCGTGTCCGCCACTACAAGCGGCTGCCCATAGCCGGGCTGTTGATCGCCATACTGGCTTTGGGTGTCGTAGCCTACACGCTTGAAACCTTGCCCCTCGCAGCCCTTATCGTTCTCCTGACGATCACCAGCTTCGGACTTGGCATGATACTGCCGGTGACAACGGTGGCGATTCAGAATTCGGTTTCACCGCACCGCATGGGGACGGCAACCGGTGTCATGAACTTCTTCCGCTCGCTGGGGGGCGCGTTGATGGTTGCCTGCTTCGGTGCGATCGTCGTGAGCGGCATACCCGATACCAGCATCGCCGGAATCAGCATCGAGAACTTCGCAGCGACGCTTGCCGAGGCCGGGCTGAGCATCACCGGTGTTTTCCGCTGGATCTTCGCCGCCGCCGCACTGGGGCTCGCGCTTGCGCTGCTCAGTTTTTCGATGATGGACGAACGGCCCTTGCGGAGCAAAATCTCCTGAACTCAGCGCACGCGGTAGAACGGGTTGGGGAGCAGAAACATTTTCTCCGCGTGCCCGCCAAACAGATCCGAAGGCTGGTCGCCGATATTGGCGATGATCGTAAATCCGGCCTTCTCGATCTCCGCCCTCACCGGCGCTTTGAAATCCGTCGCCGAGCCGAACTTTGCATCATCGGGCACCATGTAAAGCCGCTCATAGCCGTCATAGCCCGTCCCCTTGAGGTTCTTCTCCGTGGCGGCCCGCTGATTCTCCGGACGGCCCGTGATGAAGAAAACCGTCGCCTTCACGCTCCGGGCTTGCCGGAATACTGCCAGCGTCGGTGCAATCGCCGTGTCCGCGGCAAGCTGATCCCAGGCGGCCCATCCGCACGGCCCGTCAAGCGCAAGATCGCAAGGCCCCGCGATCGGGCGACCGAAATTGTCCCGCTTGATCACTTCCCAATTGGCAAGCGCCGTCTCGTCGATGTCGAACACGACCGCCGGCCGCGCCACGCCAGGCGCACGCTGGGCGATCCATTGCGTCGCCGCCCCGGCGACGAGCGCCAGGTCGCGGTCATACTGGCCGGATTCATGATAGGTGGTCGCCGCATTTATCGCGTCGCCGACATTGGTCGGCTGCGACGGGCTGGTCAGCAAGACCGCGCCATTATCGGCCTTGGCGGGAACAGCAAGACAAAGTGCGCTCATCAGCGCCAGGGCGCCAAACCACTTGCAAACGGCAGACTGCATAGGTCCTCCAACAGGCCATGCCGCGCAGGGGCGGCGACTTGATCACGCCGACGATCACGGCCTAACATAAGGACATCATAATAACATAAGTAATGATCCGAGCGTGACGACCACTCCTGCCTCCAAACTCGCCATGAAGGCTTCTCCCGGTCTCGGCGAATGGTTGAGGGAACGATCGATCAGCTTGTTGGTCAGCGCCTATCAATCGGGCCGGTTGATTTCGATCGGAACGGACGAGGCCGGAAAATTGCGTTTGGGCGGCATCGCCTTTGATCGCAGCATGGGTCTTGCCGCCGACCGCACCGGTTTGTGGGTCGCCACGCTCAACCGCATCTGGCGGTTCGGTTACCTGTTGGGAGCAAAACATAAGGACGCCGCGCATGATGTCGTGCTCGCCCCGCAGGCGGCCTTGTTCACCGGCTATGTGAATGCCCACGACCTGGCCATCGGGCCCAGAGGCCGGCCCATCTTTGCAGCCTCGATGTTCAATTGCATCGCAACGACGTCGCTCGAGGCGAGCCTCGTGCCGATCTGGTATCCGAATTTCATCACCGATCGCGGTCCGCAGGACGCCTGCCACCTCAACGGCCTTGCGCTTGAAAACCAGCAAATCAAATACGCGACCGTCTTTACACAGACGAATGAGTTTGGCGCATGGCGAAATGCCGGCACCGACGGCGCGGTGATCGACGTTGCAACGGGCGCGCCGATCGTCACCGGTCTGGCCCAGCCGCACTCGCCGCGCCTCCATTCCGGTCGCCTGTGGCTGCACGAGTCGGGCAGGGGTGCCTTCGGCCATGTCGATGACGGCAGATTCGTCGAGGTCATCCGCTGCCCGGGCTATTTGCGCGGCCTCGCTTTCGACCGGGAAATCGCCTGCATCGGACTGTCGCGACCGCGCGACACCGAAAGCTCCGGCGCAAAAGCCTTTGCGTCAATGCTTGCGGAGCGCGGCGCCGAGGCCGCTTGCGGAATCCTGTTCTACGATCTGAAACGGGGAAGCGTTGTGCACAGCCTTCGCTTCGGCGAAGGCATCGACGAGATTTTCGATATCGCGATCATCGGTTATCGCGATCCGCTTCTTGTCTCGCCCGAATCGCCCGAGGCCTCGAGGACTTACATCTTGGGAAAGTCGAATGCCGGCCGGCAATCCAAATCGCCGTGAGAAACGATCAGCCGCTCAGTCCTGCCGAAGCGGCTCGATATCGAAATTGATGATGCCGCCGGTCTCTCGCGGACTGGGAATGTCCACATGCGCCTCTGGCGGCGCATTGACGCCAAGACTGTCGAGAAGGCGCCCGGTCGAAGCAAGCACGTTATAGGCCGAGAAAAGCCGTGCCGCCTTGGCGCTGGCGAGCTGGAACTGGCTGGAGAAGAGTGCCGTTTCCGAATCGAGCAGATCGAGCAGGCTTCTCTTGGCCAGCCGATATTCCTCGCGATACTGCTTGACCAACTGGTCGTTGGAATTGACCTGTTGTTGCGCCGCGCTCACCCGCTTCTTGCCGATGATATAGGCGGCAAAGGCCTTGTCGATCGACTCGCGAACCGACCGCGTCGCCGCATCGCGCTCGAGTTCGGCGCGGGCCACTTCCTCTTTGAGCGCTTCGACACGATAGCCGGTGGCGCCGCCATTGAAGAGATTCCAGTCGAGTCCGACGACGCCGGTGACATCGACGTCCTTGCCTTCGACGCCGTCGATGTCATAGCCGTAGCTGGCGCGACCGCGCAGCGATAGTTCCGGGTAATAGCCGCTCTTGGCCCGCTCCATCTCGAATTCGGCGGCCGCCGCATCGGCCTCGAGCGCCTTGATCGCCGGATTGTTGGCCTTGGCGGTCTGGTAGGCGGATTCGCGCGAGCCGGGCAGATTCTTGGGATAGGCGACGGCGCTCAGTTTCTTGGGTTCGCTGCCCACCACCTGGCGGAACTTGGCCTTCGCGTCGGCAAGCGACTGTTCGATCTGCGCGATGACCGCATCCGAGGCCGCAATCCGTTCCACCGCCTGATCGACATCGCTACGCGGCACCTTGCCGCCGCTATTCAGGTCGCGAACCAGGCCCAGAATGCTCTGCAATCGTCTGCGGCTCTGATAGGCGGTGCCCAGAATCTGCGAATGCCGCTGCACGTCGATATAAGCCTCGACGGCGTCGAGACCGAGCGCTTCGGAGCGTTCCATGACCCGAAGTGACGCAGCGCTAACTAAGGCCGCGCTGCGGTAGATGTCATTGGCGCGGTCCCAGCCGTCGAACAAAAACTGGACAATGTCTGCCGAGGCCTGGCGGCGAAAGTCCCATTCGGCATTCTCTTTCGGCGACAGATTGTTCGGCTGATCGACATATTGGGCGCCGGCATCGGCGCTGACATCGAGGGTAGGCGCCAAACGCGCTCTGGCGGTCTTGAAATCCCAGATACTGGCCCGTTCCGCCGCCCGCGCCGCGCCGACGCCCGGATGCGTCGAGACGGCCTGCTGCACCGCCTCCCTGAGACTCATCGAGAACGCCGCCGACGTGAACGATGCGGCCAATAACCCGCTCAGCAAAAGGCTTGCCAACTGGCGCATGAAACGACCGCCCCAATCCCGGTCTTGGCCGGAGGTTACCAGTTGCATTTTACACAGCGCAACCTCTAAATAAACGCGGGGACAGGCAGGTGTTTAATGACTCGATTCGATGGCCCAATAAGCGGCGAGAAAATCTCGGTAATCGTCGCGGACGGCCCCCGCATTACCATTCCCGATCCGGACCTCCTCTTCAGTGGCCATTACAGCCGCAGCGGTCACGATCTCGTCCTGACCGGCGACGACGGCAAGTCGGCGGTGATTCTCGATTATTTCAGTCAGGCGACGCCGCCTGCACTTGAGTCGCCTGAAGGCGCAACGCTCGCACCTCATGTCGTAAGCGCCCTCGCCGGTCCCATGGCGCCTGGCCAATATGCCCAAGCCGGCGACCAGCAGCCGGCCGCGAGCATCGGCAAGGTCGTAACCCTCGAAGGCTCCGCCACCGCCCAGCGCACCGACGGCACCGTGGTGCAGCTCAATGTCGGCGACCAGGTTGCGCAAGGCGACGTGTTGCAAACCGCCCAAGGCGGTGCGCTCGGTCTTGTCTTCACCGACGGCACCGTGTTCTCGCTGACAAGCAATTCGCGCATGGTCCTCGACAATCTCGTGTACCAGGCCGGCGGTCAGAACAATTCTCTGACCTTCAACGTCGTCGAGGGCACCTTCTCCTTCGTTGCCGGGCAAGTCGCGCCGACCGGCGAGATGCGTATCGAAACGCCGGTTGCGACGCTGGGCATTCGCGGCACGACGCCGGGCGGCATCTGCGCCACTGGCGGCCCCTGCACTTTCTTCATCGCGCCCGATCCCGGCACCAATCATGTCGGCAGCTTCCTTCTGCTCGGAAGCGCCGGCCAGGTTCTTCAGACGGTCAATAATCCGGCGTTCCAATACACCGTTTCAGCGAGCGGCGCGCTTGTTACCGAGCCGCTCGATCCCAGCACCGCCGAGATCATCAACAAGCTGATCCAGGCCTTTGAACGCCGCGCATCGGAAGGCGAAGACGAGAAGGAAGGCGAGGACGGATCGGGCCCCAATGGCGGAACCGACACCGCCAATAGCGGCGGCAGCGGCATCGAATCCTTCAGTGCCACGAGCGCCACGGACTCGGCGATCCAAACCGGACTGCCGACGGACGGGATCGAAAGCCTGACCGAGGAAACTTCGGAAGAGACGACGGAAACCACCACCACCGCGTCGACCTCGAGCACCACGACGACGACAGGCACGACCACGGGCGATACCGGCACCGACAATAATCCGCCGAACCAGCCCGACGGTACGATCAGCGACGATACGGGATCGACGGTCGAGGATGGCGGCGGCACGACCGGCACGGTCGACGCAAGCGGGAATGTCATTCCGCAAACCGGCACCGAGGGCACATTCGGCACATTCGCCATCGACCAGGACGGCAACTGGACATACACGCTCAACGATAACGCCCAGGCCCTCAATGAGGGCGACGTGGCCCAGGATATTTTCACGGTCACGACCGAGGACGGCGCAACGGCGACCGTCGCCATCACGGTGACCGGAACCAATGACGCGCCGGTTGCGGTCGGCGATGAAGTCGTCGGCGAATTCGCGACCAGCACCACATTCACGGCCGCCGAACTGCTCGCCAATGACACGGATGTGGACAATCCGAATTCGGCTCTGTCCATCGCCGGCGTGACGAGCGGGACCGGCGGCACCGCCGTGCTGAATCTCGATGGCTCGGTGACTTTCACGCCCGATGAGGGTTTCAGCGGAACCGCCACCTTCACCTACACGGTGACGGACGGCACCGACACGAGCACACCCGTGACGGTCAATGTGACCGTGGAAGGCAATGACCCTCCCACCGCAAGCCCGGTGACGCTCGACGCCGTTGCCGAAGACAGCGGCGGACGCCTGATCACGCAGGCCGAATTGCTTGCCGGCGTGAGCGATCCGGACAGTACGAGCCTGACGATTACTTCGCTTTCGATCGCCGAAGGCTCAGGTTCGCTCATCGACAATGGCAACGGCACCTGGACCTATACCCCGGCCGCCAATGACGATACCGGCGTTACGTTCAACTATACGGTCTCCGATGGCACTTCGTCGGACTCCTCGACGGCCTCGCTGGACATCACGCCACAGAATGATGCGCCAACCGCGAGTCCGGTGACCCTCACCGCCATTGCCGAAGACAGCGGCGGACGATTGATCACCCAGGCCGAACTGCTTGCCGGCGTGACCGACCCGGATGGACCGAGCCTTACGGTTACTTCGCTTTCGATCGCGGAAGGCTCCGGTTTGCTTGTCGACAATGGCAACGGCACGTGGACCTACACGCCGGCGGCCGATGACGATACCGGCGTTACATTCAACTATACCGTCTCCGATGGCACTTCGACGGATTCCTCGACGGCCTCTTTGGACATTACGCCGCAAAGCGACGCGCCCACCGCGAGCCCGGTGACGCTCGCACCGATTGCCGAAGAGAGCGGCGATCGATTGATCACCCAAGCCGAACTCCTCGCTGGCGTAAGCGACCCCGATGGACCAAGCTTGACGATTACCGAGCTGGAGATTTCCGAGGGCTCGGGCTTGCTCATCGATAACGGCAACGGCACGTGGACCTACATGCCGGCCGCCAATGACGATACCGGCGTCACGTTCAACTACACGGTCTCGGATGGAACTTCGACGGATTCCTCGACCGCCTCGCTGGATATTACGCCGGTCAATGACCCGCCTCTTCTCACCGGCGACCTTGAGGCCGACATCAACACCAGCGGCTCCTATGTCCTGACGACGAGCGATCTCGGCTTCACCGATGTCGATGACGCCGATGTCGTCTTTACCGTCTCCGATCTCCTGAATGGCGAGATACTCGTCGACGGTGAAGCCGCCACCTCCTTCACTTACGCCGATATTCAGAGCGGTCTCGTCTCGTTCCAGCATGACGGCAGCGAAACCAGCGAAGCTTCCTTCGACGTGTCCGTCGAGGATGGAAACGAGGACGGGTCTACTCCCGAAAGCCAGACCTTCACGCTCCATGTCACCAACTACATCACGGGCACCGAGGGCCCGGATAACGATCTCGACGGCACGGCTGCGGTCGACGTCATCAACGGCCTGGGCGGCGGCGACATCATCACCGGCAATGGCGATGATGATACGCTCATCGGCGGCGCCGGCGCGGATACTTACGTCTGGAATGCCGGCGACGGCTACGACACGGTCGTCGGCGACAACGCCAACGAAGATGTGGTCCGCATCGAAGGCGGCCCGTTCTACGACTACAATTACGAGATCGATGGAGACGATCTTCTTGTCGGGGTCGCTGCCGACGGAGACTATGAATGGGCCGATGTCGGCGGCAATGTGAGGATCGAGAACTTCTTCAGCGGCAGCGATACGATTGCCTATCTCCAAGCCGACCTCGGCGACCTGAACACGTGGTACAATCCGGGCGGCGAAGGTGCCGACGCGCGCATCTATTTCAGCAAAGGCACGGGCACGGATCAAGGCAACTACTACGAAGTCATCCTCGGAACCGAGGCCGGTGAAACCATCACCGATACGGGTGGCACCTGGATCAACCGGCTCAATGGCTATGGCGGTGACGACACGCTGATTGCCGCCAATTCCGGTCCTTCGGTGCTGGTCGGCGGCAATGGCAACGACACCCTGATCGGCGGCACCAATGACGATGAATTGCGCGGCGGATCAGGCAATGACGACATCGATGGCGGCCTCGGCGGCGGTTATGACGTACTCGCCTATCATCGGCCTGCCACCAGCGGCGAGTTCACCCATGGCGTCTTCGTCAACCTCTCGAGCGTCGACGCGAGCGGTGTGTTTCTAGGACAGAGCCGCACGGTAGAAGCCAATCATGCGCTGGATAACTGGTGGAATCCGTCCAACCCGACTGTCGGTGTCGATACGATTCAAAATGTCGAGGCCGTGATCGGCACCCAGTTTGACGACATCATTATCGGCGGAGACGACGCACTCACGATCGCCGGCGGCGGCGGTTCGGACTTCCTCGATGGCGGTGGCGGCGAAGGCAGCGACACAGTTGACTATTATCCGCCATTCGGCAGCCCGGCGGTCACCCAGGGCGTGTTCGTCAATATTTCCAGCGAGGCTGCGACCTTCGATTTCAACGGCGATCTCGATGTCACGGTAGGCCCGGGGCAAGCCCTCGACAACTGGGGCAATTCGGACACGATCGCGAATTTCGAGAATATCTACGGATCCGACCTCGACGATGTTCTGGTCGCCGGCAGCGACTACAATTACATCGACGGCCGGGCGGGCGATGACGTCATCGTTGGCGGCGGCGGCTATGATACGCTGGTCGGCGGTGAGGGTAGCGACAGCTTCGTGTTCGGCACCGAATGGGGCGAGACCTGGATCAATGATTTTGAGCTCGGCACCGACCTGTTGCGCTTCCAGGGAGACGTCGGAATCTACGACATCGAAGTGGTCGATGCGATCTACGACGAACTCGGAGATTACGACAGTACGCTGGTAACCCTGACAAACGGCGCCACGGTCTTGCTGGCCGGGGTCACCGACATCGAGGACATCTCCCAGCTCATCGCGCCGCCAATTACGGGCGATACCGGCCCGAACGAAATCGACGGAACGGTATTCAACGATGTCATCGAAGGCGGCCAGGGCGACGACACGCTCAATGGCCGCGCCGGCGTGGACACCTATATCTGGAGTGCCGACGACGGCTACGACACAATTGCGGCGAATAACGATAACGAAGACATCATCCAGATTGTCGGGACCTTCTACGATTACAACTTCCAGATCGACGGCGATGACGTTCTGATCGGCGTGGCAGCCGATGACGATTACGATTTTGCCGATGTCGGCGGCAGTCTTCGCCTTGAGGACTATTTGCTCGGCAATGACAGCATCGCCTATCTCGAGGCCGATCTCGGCGACAATGATCAGTACTACAGCCCGGAAGGCGGGGATTCGCGCATCTATCTGAGCCTGCTTCAAGGCACGGATCAGGGTCCCTACTACGAGCTGATATTGGGTACGGGTGGCAATGATGTCATGACCGACGTCGGCGGCGGCGGCGTTAACAGATTTCTTGGTTATGGCGGCGACGACACCATCACTGCGGCCGACGGCGCCCGGGCTACATTGCTGGGCGGAGATGGCGACGACAGCCTTTATGGCGCCGATCACGACGATGATCTTCGCGGTGGCAAGGGCAACGACGTCATCGACGGCGGCGGCCAGGGCGACGATGGGGACATCGTCCGCTACGATCGGCCTGCGACAAGCGGGCCATACACCCATGGCGTTGTCGTCAATCTGTCCGACCAATCAATCGTTCTGTCTGGCGACCCCGGAGAGGGCGAATATTCCTTCAATGGCATGAACGGAACGGTTGAGTCCAACCAAGCTATCGGTAATTGGGAGAATCTTGCGACCTGGGCCTCAAATCCCGAAACGCGCATCGATACCGATACACTGTCGAACATCGAAAACGTCCGGGGCTCTACATTTGACGACGTTTTAATCGGCAGTGATGGAGACAACACCATCATTGGCGATCAAGGCAGCGATACGATAATCGCTGGCGGTGGTAACGATTTTATCGTTGCTTCATTCGGCAGCGACTACATCGACGGCGGCACGGGTGATTATGACCAGGTCTGGTATGGCGGACTGGACGGCGTCTATGTGAGCCTGGCCGATGGTTACGCCGATGAGGGCGATGGGGTTATAGACACGCTCGTGGATATCAATGCCGTAGGGGGTTCGGACGGCGACGACACTCTGATTGGCGATGCCGAGAGCAATTATTTCACCGGCCTAGCTGGCAATGATTATATCGATGGTGGATATGGTAATGATGCGATCGACTATTATGGCGACCCGAATGGCGTCATTGTAAATCTTGAAGAAGGGACGGCGACCGACGGTTGGGGCAACACAGACACGCTCGTGTCCATCGAGGATATTTGGGGTTCGTTCGAATACGGCGACGAATTAACGGGCAATTTCAGCGCCAATTTCATTCAGGGCCGTGGCGGTGATGACACCATACGGGGCTACGGCGGAAACGATTATCTGGTTGGCGGCGAAGGCTTCGACATTTTCGTCTTCGGATCACAGAACGACTATACTGATACTGCTCAGATCGAAGATTTCGTTGTCGGAACCGACTTCCTGCGGCTTGAGGACGGAGTTTCGCTCAACGACATCGAAGAATGGGACGTGGGTGACTTCAATGGTGATGACATCCTCGATACTCGCATCACCATCATCGATTCAGAAAATTTTGAGGATGGTTACATCGAATTGCTGGGCGTAAGCGGGGTCACCGATGTCAACGACCTGCTGGAGCCGCAGAACCTCTTCTCCATGGCATTCATGGCCTCCGAGGACGAGACTTCGGGTGAAGACACCATGTTTGTTGCAGGCGCTTCCGAACGCAGTGCCGGCGATTTTGAAGAGCTTGGCTCGGACGAGGAAGAGCCCCGCTTTCAGTGGAAGCGCGGCGACGAGGCGCGAAATTTTGAGATTTCCTTTGCACAGGCCGCCGCCGCAGTAGCCGGCGCGGTCATGGCGGCGCCTCAGATCCTACACGCTGCCGAAGCTTCGCTGCCTGAGTTTGGGTCGAACACTCAGCATGCAACGGCGCAGGGCGACAGCCAAGGCTGGATCGGCGAAACGGTTGCCAACAGGATCGCCAATCTCATCGCGACGCAGCATGGCATCGAGGATATTGTAACTCAGCCGGCCGAGCATGGCTCGCAATCCGGTCTCCATGGCAGTCTCGATATCACGAGCTTGCGCCATGGCGAGGACTCAACGCCGGAGCGTCAGTCCACACCCGATACGGATCGGGACTGGAATGGCGCCGCACATCGCGTCGAGAATGCAGGCTCCGATGGCCCGAGCAAGCGGCCAAGCGTTGAGCACGAAGCGCCGGTGCAAACGGAATCGCAGGGCCATGCGAACGCTCCCTCGCCCGAGCCGAACGGCTTGCATGGCGCGGATGTCGCATCGCCGTCCGGTCCTTGGAGCCACGCAAACCTCTTCGATGCGGGACCGTATTTGGATCTTTCCGGCTTCTCGATCGACGGCATCCTTGGCCACGCATTGCCCAAGGGCGTTGCCGAACACGCGACCATCAATCTTCCCGCATTCGACGCGGTGATCGATCTGCGTCACGATCTGTTTGCCGAAATCTCGCAGGTTCAGAAGATCGCGGACAGAAATCCGGGCGAGTTGGGCGAGGCGCGCTTCGGCGGAGAGAACTTGGCCTTTGCGGGCCAAGGTATTGCCGATTTCGTGCACAACCTTGCCAATGATCTCGAGGCAGCCGTGCAAAATCACGATGCGAGATAGCGTGGTACCCGCAGCCTAGTGTCGAGGTTCTCCCCTTTCGACAATACCCTGTGGTTTGCCACGGCGCCCGAAGGCCCGAAGACTTATCCGCTCGAGGAGCAGATCAAGGCTGACGTCTGCATCGTCGGCGCCGGCTATACGGGGATGACGACCGCGCTCGAACTTGCGCGCAAAGGCGTGAGCGTCGTCGTCCTCGAAGCGCAGGAGCCGGGCTTTGGCGGC